>Ga0209181_10013855_pt1 | contig 10034 bp, 1 predicted proteins | sample MAT05_FD_187208 | JGI IMG/M metagenome (GOLD analysis project Ga0209181, IMG submission 187208) | Freshwater microbial communities from Lake Fryxell liftoff mats and glacier meltwater in Antarctica - MAT-05 (SPAdes) (version 2) | ecosystem: Environmental > Aquatic > Freshwater > Ice > Liftoff...
GTTTCCGAGCAGCGATGAGGCCACCACGGTTTCGTTGATCGATGTCTTCGGCGCGGGGACGGCATGCCTCGTGTGGTCCTCCCCGCACCTCCGACACGCGGCCACTCCGATGCAGTACATGGATTTGCATCAGGGGAAGAAGCCGCACCTGCTCACATCGGTGACCAACAACCTGGGGCTGACGACGACGATCGAGTATGCGTCGTCGACCCAGTTCTATCTCGCCGATCTGAAAGCGGGGGAGCCCTGGGTGACCAAGCTGCCCTTTCCGGTCCACGTGCTGGCGCGGGTGGAGGTCTATGATGCGGTCAGCAAGGTCCGGTTCGTCAGCACGTATACGTACCATCATGGTTATTACGATGGGGTAGAGCGGGAGTTCCGGGGGTTTGGCCGGGTCGAGCAGCGCGACACCGAGTCGTTCTCGCGGTTCAGCGGCGCGGGCGAGCTCCCGCTACCCGCCAATGCGAGTGATCCGGAGCTGCATTTGCCGCCGGTGCGCACGAAAACGTGGTTTCACACCGGGGCCTGGACGACGGGCGCGCGCATCTCGGCAAAGGTTGCGCGTGAGTACTACCAGGGCGATGCCCTGGCCACGCTGCTGCCGGACACGATTCTTCCCGCTGGGCTCTCGGCGGTCGAGACGCGGGAGGCGTGCCGCGCGCTCAAGGGGCAAGTCCTCCGGCAAGAGGTCTATGCAGACGATGACAGCGCGCATGCGGCTGAGCCGTATACCGTCTCGGAGCGAAGCTACGAGGTCCGGTCGCTGCAGTCGGCAACAAAGCAAGCGCACGGCGTCTTCCTCGTCTATCCGCGCGAAGCCATCGAGTACCACTACGAGCGCAATCTCAATGGCGCTGTCGATCCCCGGATCTCGCACGCTCTCACGCTCGCGGTTGATCTGTATGGCGTCACGACAAAGTCGGCGGCGGTCGGGTATCCACGACGCGCACCATTTGCCGCATATGCGGAGCAGCAGGCGGCGGCGATCACCCTGAGCGAGGTCGATGTCGTCCATCACGTTCCCGAGCAGACCGGCTGGTATCGGATCGGCGTGCCCATCGAGACCCGCAGCTACGAGCTCTGTGGCCTCGCGCCGGCCGACGATGCGCTCCTCACGTTCGACGCGGTTCTCGCGGCAGCCACGAGCGCGGTCGCGATTCCCTACGAAGCTGTTCTCGACGGATCTTCGCAGAAACGCCTGCTCGCGCAGTCTCGGACGCTCTACGCCAAGGATGATCGGACTGGGCCGCTCCCCGTCGGTGACGTCGAGTCGCTCGCGCTTCCGTGGCAGAGCTTCGCAAAGGCCTTCACGCCGGAGTTGCTCACGAGCGCGCTCGGCGGGCGGGCGACCGAGGCGATCTTGACGGAGGGGGGATATGTGCGCTTCCTGCCCGACGACGACGCCTGGTGGATCCCTTCGGGCCGCGCGCTGTTCACCGGGGCCGCGAGCTTCTATCTCGCGGACACGTTCGTTGATCCGTTCGGGAACACGTCGAGCGTCGTGTTCGACACGTACTTGCTCGCCGTGCTCCAGGCGACCGATCCGCTCGGGAACACGGTGCTCGCCGAGCACGACTATCGCGTCCTCTCTCCTGTGCTGGTGACCGACGCGAACGGGAATCGTGCCGCCGCGAAGCTCGATGAGCTCGGACGCGTGGTGGCGACCGCGGTGATGGGAAAGGTCGGCGACACCGACGGCGATACGCTCGCTGAGCCCACGACGACGTTCGAGTACGATCTCACGCGGTTTGCGACGACGGGTAAGCCCAACGTGGTCCGCAGCCGGGCGCGCGAGCAGCACGGCGCCGGAAATACCCGCTGGCACGAGGTGTACAGCTACAGCGATGGCTCCGGCCACGAGGCGATGAGGAAGGTCCCGGCCGAGCCTGGGTTCGCGCCTGAAAGAGATGCTAACGGCGCCCTGGTGCATGATAGCCAGGGTAAGCTGGTCTTCTCGGCGAGCGACCCTCGGTGGGTCGGGACCGGCCGCACGGTCTTTGACAACAAGGGTAACCCGGTCAAGCAGTACGAGCCGTTCTTCAGTTCGACTCCGGCGTACGAGGACGAGACCGAGCTCGTGGATTGGGGCGTCACTCCCGTGCTCCGCTACGATGCGCTTGGCCGGTTGACCCGGACCGATCTGCCGAACGGGACGTTCAGCAAGGTCGTGTTCGATCCGTGGATGCAAACCACGTTCGATCCCAACGACAATGTGGCTCCTCTCGATCCGGGCGACACCGCCGGAGAGAGCCTCTGGTATCAAGCCCGCAAAGCGCTCGATCCGGTCACCGATCCCGAGGGGCGGGCGGCGGCACTGGCGTACGCGCACCGGGGTACGCCCGGCGTGGCGCACCTTGACGCCCTGGGGCGGACCTTTCTGACGATGGAAGACAACGGCGCCGCGGACGCGTACGCTACGCGCCTCAAGTTGGACCTCGAAGGCAACCCGCTGCTGATCACCGACGCCCGCGGGAACGCGGCGATGGAGCACGTCTTCGCGATGGGCAAGCGGGTGCTGTCGCAGACGAGCTGCGACGCGGGTGCGCGGTGGATGCTCGCCGACGTCGCGGGCGCGCCGCTGCGGGCGTGGGACGCGCGATTGCACACGAAGCGGGCGACGTACGATGCGGCGCGGCGGGCGACGCACGCCTATGTGCAGCAGGGCACGGCGGCCGAGCAGCTCGTGGGGCGGACGGTGTACGGGGAGGCGCATCCGAGCGCGGCGACGCTGAACCTGCGGGGCAAGGCGTATCAAGTCTACGACGGCGCCGGGGTGGTCACGAGCGGGGCGTATGATTTCAAGGGGAATCTGCTCCATGGTACGCGGCGGCTCGCGACGGACTACCATTCTGTGCCCGATTGGTCGGCTCTTACGGGACTGGCCGATGTGGCGGCGATTGCGGCGGTAGCGGAGGCGCTTCTCGATGCAGAGGTGTTCTCGTCGGCGACAGCGTATGACGCGCTCAATCGGCCGAGGAGCATGACGGCGCCGGATTCGAGCGAGATCCGGCCGACTTACAATGAGGCTGGGCTGCTGGAGAAGGTCGAAGCGCGGGTGCGGGGAGCCGCAACGTGGACAACGTTCGTCGACGACATCGACTACGACGCCAAGGGGCAGCGCGAGAAGATCGTCCATGGGAACGGGACGCGGACCACGTACTCGTATGATCCGGAGACGTTCCGGCTGGTGCGGCTCAAGACGGTGCGCGACAGCGATGATGCGGTGCTCCAGAACCTGGCGTATGCGTATGATCCGGTCGGTAACATCACCGAGATCAAGGACAGCGCGCAGCAGACGGTGTTCTTCGACAACGATGTCGTCTCGCCGAGCACGCGGTATGTCTATGATGCTCTGTACCGACTGATCGAGGCCAGTGGGCGCGAGCACGCGGGTGGTATGGCCGACGTGCAACGGGACCAGAACGATGTCCCGCTGATGAACCTGCCGCACGCGAATGACACGTCAGCGCTGCGCAACTATGTCGAGCAGTACGTCTACGATGACGTTGGCAACATCGTGACAATGAGCCACGCGGCCGGCGTCGGGAGCTGGACGCGAAGGTACGAGGTTGCGCCGACGAGCAATCGACTGCTGAGCACCAGCCTGCCCGGCGACGGGCTCGCGGCGCCCTACTCCGCGGCGTATGTGTATGACGAGCATGGCAGCATGACGTCGATGCCCCACCTGCCCGCGATGGAGTGGGACCACAACGACCAGATGCGCGAGGTCGACCTCGGGGGCGGCGGGACGGCGTACTACACCTACGACGCGGCGGGGCAGCGGGTCCGGAAGGTGTGGGAGCACAGCGGGCTGGTCGAGGAGCGGATCTACCTCGGCGGGTGGGAGGTGTACCGGAAGCGCGATTCGCTGGGGAATCTGCTGGTGGAGCGGGAGACGCTCCACGGGATGGATGGGACCCGGCGGGTGGTGTTGGTGGAGACGAAGACGGTCGACGTCGACGCCGGTGGGGCGTTTACCGTGGTGTCGCGGTATCGGTTTCAGCTCGACAATCACCTGGGCTCGGCGTCGCTCGAGGTGGATGAGAGCGGGCTGGTGATTGGGTATGAGGAGTACCACCCCTACGGGATGACGGCGTACGCATCGGGGCGTGGTGGGGCGGAGGTGAGTGGGAAGCGGTATCGGTACACGGGGAAGGAGCGGGACGAGGAGACGGGGCTCTACTACCATGGGGCGCGGCATATGGCGCCTTGGCTGGGGAGGTGGACGAGCGCGGATCCGGCCGGATTGGTGGATGGTCCAGGGCTGTACACATATGTGCGAAATAGTCCTATCCGGCTGAAGGATCCAACAGGCAAGGAGAGCCTCGCCAAACCAAACCCGATGAAGTCCGCCAGTCAGGAATACAAAGCGGAAGAAAAGTACTACACCAAGCAACGCCAGTCACTGATGGCGGCGGAACAGGCTTGGACGGCTGAAGCAGACCGCCTGCGCGAGTCGCCAATCCTTGACCGGTCAGGCTTCCCTCAGGCAGGATCCCACGGACAGTCGCTATGGTTCGATGCGGCCGCGGAGTCAGCCAAGTACCACACGGCCGTTGGTCAATTGGATGACCAGTGGGCACGTGTCGAGACAGCGTATCGCAGCTTCGCCTTCCCACAGGGATCAATAGGTCCTGATTCCAGCGTTGAAGCCAGCAAGAGCCAGAACCTCGACGAATTCAACGCTTCGATGGACGCTATAAAGCACTCTCCACTGACGGCAATCGTGCTCAGCGCGTACTCGGTCGCGGCCATGGTCAAAAACCGTTCAGCAGGGACGCTGACCGCAACACAACAAGACACGTTCAAGAGGATCTTGGTGGTCGGATCCGGACTAGAGGGAATTGCGATGGTCGCAGCCCCGGTCGCAATTGTTGCTACCAAGAAGGCAATGCCGGCTCTGCGCAGTGCGGCCTTGCGGCCTCTGTGGCTCTTCATGGGAGCGGGAGGCTTGGGCGGTGGAGCAGATATGCCCTCGGAGGGGCCTGCTGTTCAGGATCTCGTGCCGTCGCTCCGCCCAGATCGTCCGCTGGGCAGCACGCGTCATCCTCTTGATGGCACTCCGAAGGCCTTACATCCTCAAGTCTTTAGCATATTAGAAGATCTCGCACAGGCTCGAGCTGGGCGTGCGGACATGGCTACATCCGCACGATTGCTTGCGCGCACTCCACACGAACTGACAGGAGATTGGAGGGGGTGGACCTCTCTCGACATTGCCGGGCGAGAAAACTCGCTGCGCCTTATCTTCAAGGAGCAGTCTGACAGGATCGACTGGAAGGTCGTTGACACACATTCGCGTTAGGGTGAAGGTGGAGGTCCCCATGCTCACAAGCCAGCCAGCAAAGCAAATCGTAGAAGCCCTACGTTCGTGTCTCACCGTTCTCGAGAAGACGCCCGGTGCTCCGCGCGGTGATGCTGAGTGGCTGCGCATTCGATGCGACGACACACTGCTTGGTGGAGACGAATACTGGTGCAAATTGTCCTTGCGCGAGCTTGAGAAAGACGTAGTCAACTTCAATACGGAGTTTCCTGGGCTTCTTGCCCCGGATCTCGTACAGGCACTAAAGACAGTGATCTGCTGAAAGAAGGGCTGAAAGCTGGTGGAGCGTCGCCCAGAAGTACCAGCGCTTCCAGTGCGATTCCCCTTGGATCTACAGGAGTGTTCATGAAGAGTCGAAAAATGGTCGTGTCTTCGGCAAAGGCCGCAATCTCGTTGCTGTGCGTCGTCATGATGGCGCTCACCGTGTCCTGCGGCAAACCCTATTACACCAACGGTAACCGTTCACGGCCAGAATCGGATTTGTTAATGTTTCCGATGGCTTGCAAGATCTTGCACAGGTGTGGTCACACGGTCGCTTCGTGACGCAAGCGCTCGAAATCATTGATCTCCCTGACCCGACCCGTGAACGGTTACCACGTGGTATCCCTCGATCGCCAAGCGCGGCTTCGGTCCGGCCATCACGCTCCGCGTCCCCCGCGACGACGAGAAGGGGCCCGCGCTCGTCTTTGCCGATGGGACAATGACCATCTTCCTCGCGGACATGAGCGGGGACGGCCTCACCGATCTCGTGCGGATCAAGAATGGCAATGTCTGCTACTGGCCGAACCTCGGCTATGGCCGCGTCGGCGCCAAGGTGCAGATGGGTGGGGCGACGCCCTTCGACCACGAAAACCAGTTCGATCCGCGACGGATCCGCCTCGCCGACGTCGACGGGACGGGCACGATCGACGTGCTCTACATCCACCGCGAGGGGATCCGGATCTACGCCAATCAAGCGGGCAATACGCTTGCGGCGCCGGTCCAGCTCCGGCGGTTCCCGGATCAGAGCGATCTCTCGTCCATCGGCGTGGTCGATCTGCTCGGGACCGGAACGGCATGTCTCGTCTGGTCCTCACCTTTGCCCGGCCAGGCCCAGGTGCGTTACGTCGATCTGCTCGGCAGCCAGAAGCCACACCTGCTCACGTCGTACAAGAACAACCTCGGCTTGGAGGTGACGCTCAGGTACGCGCCATCCACGAAGTTCTATCGGCAGGACGCCGTGGCGGGGACGCCGTGGGTGACGCGGCTGCCCTTCGTGGTCCACGCGCTCGAGCGCGTCGAGAGCTACGATGCGGTATCGCGGCACCGCTTCGTGACCACGTATGCCTACCACCACGGGTACTTCGACGGGGGCGAGCGCGAGTTTCGCGGCTTTGGCATGGTCGAGCAATGGGACGCCGAGTCGTTCTCCCGGTTCAGCGGAGCAGGCACGCTGCCGGCCCCGGCGAACGCGAGCGATCCGGAGCTGCATTTGCCGCCGATTCGCACGAAGACGTGGTTTCACACCGGAGCCTGGACCTCTGGAGCGCGGATCTCGGCAAAGGTCGCGCGCGAGTATTACCAGGGCGACGCGCATGCCACGCTGTTGCCAGACACCCTCCTTCCCGCAGGGCTCTCGACGGAGGAGACGCGCGAGGCATGCCGCGCCCTCAAGGGGCAAGTCCTCCGACAAGAGGTCTATGCGGACGATGGCGGCGCACAAGCGGCCCAGCCGTACACCGTTTCGGAGAGGAGCTACGCGATCCGGCGGATCCAGGCGCCGATCGGGGCATCCCACGGCGTTTTCCTCTCCTTCGCGCGTGAAGCGGTCGAGTACCATTATGAGCGGAACGCGGGCGATCCCCGGATCACGCACGCCTTCACGCTCGAGGTCGACAGGTGTGGCGCGGTGATCCGCTCGGCGGCGGTCGGCTATCCACGCCGCGCGGCAGCCCAGACGCCACACGCCGAGCAGAAGACGACGGCGATCACGCTGACCGAGGTCGACGTCATTCACGCGGACGATCAGCCCACGTGGTATCGCCTCGGCGTGCCGGCCGAGACGCGGACGTACGAGCTCACCGGGATCGCGCCGGCGGCGGACGCGCTCTTGACGTTCGACGAGGTGCTCGCGACGGCAAAGGGAGCGACGCAGATCCCGTACGAGGCCCCCCCGGGGGCGAGCTCCCTGGAAAAGCGGTTACTCTCGCAATCGCGGACGCTCTATTCCAGGAACGATCGGACAGGGCCGCTCCCGCTCGGAGAGGTCGAGTCGCTCGCGCTCCCCTGGAAGAGTTTTGCAAAAGCCTTCACGCCCGCGCTGCTCACGAGCGCGCTTGGCGGGCGGGCGACGGACGCGATCCTCACCGAGGGCGGCTACGTCCGGTTCCTCCCCGAGGACGACGCCTGGTGGGCGCCCTCGGGCCGCGCGGTGTTCTCCGGCCCGGCGAGCTTCTACCTGCCGACCACGTTCTCCGATCCGTTCGGCAACACCTCGAGCATCGGGTACGACACGTACAACCTCGCCGTCGTTCAGGCGACGGATCCGCTCGGGAACACGGTGCTTGCGGAGTACGACTATCGCGTCGTCGCGCCGGTTCTGGTGACCGACGCCAATGGCAATCGTGCCGCGGCCCGGTTCGACGAGCTCGGCCTGGTCGTGGCGACCGCGGTCATGGGCAAGCTCGGCGACACGGACGGGGACACGCTCGCCGATCCCACCACGACGTTCGAGTACGATCTCACGCGGTTCGCGACGACGGGCCAGCCCAACGTCGTGCACAGCCGGGCGCGCGAGCAGCACGGGGCGGGCAACACGCGCTGGCAGGAGGCGTACAGCTATTCTGACGGGTCGGGGCACGAGGTGATGCGGAAGATCCCCGCCGAGCCTGGGCTGGCGCCCGCGAGGGCCGGCGATGGCACCCTCGTGCATGATAGCCTCGGCGCGCCCGTCTTCGTCGCGAGCACTCCGCGCTGGGTCGGAAGCGGCCGCACGGTCTTTGACAACAAGGGCAATCCGGTCAAGCAGTACGAGCCGTTCTTCAGCTCGACACACGCGTACGAGGACGAGACGGAGCTCGTCGCGTGGGGCGTCACCCCTGTGCTCCGTTATGACGCGCTTGGCCGGCTGATCCGAACGGATCTTCCGAACGGGACGTTCAGCAAGGTCGCGTTCGATGCGTGGAAGCAAACCACGTTCGATCCGAACGATACGGTGGCCGAGAGCCTCTGGTATCAGGCCAGGATCGGACTCGATCCGGTTGCCGATCCTGAGGGACGGGCCGCGGCGCTGGCGTACGCGCACCGGGACACGCCGGGCGTGGCGCACCTCGACGCCCTGGGACGAACGTTTTTGACGAGGGAAGACAACGGTGTTGCGGGCACGTATTCCACGCGCCTCACGCTGGATCTCGAGGGCAATCCGCTGCGGATCACCGATGCTCGGGGGAACACGGCCATGCAGCACCTCTTTGCGATGGGCGGGCGGGCGCTGTGGCAGAAGAGCTGCGATGCGGGCGAGCGGTGGATGCTTGGGGACGTGGGCGGCGCGCCGCTACGGGCGTGGGACGAGCGCGGGCACACGAAGCGGGCAACCTACGATGCAGCGCGGCGGGCGACGCACGCGTATGTGCAGCAGGGCACGGCAGCCGAGCAGCTTGTTGGGCGGACGGTGTACGGAGAGACGCATCCGAGCGCAGCGGCGCTGAACCTGCGGGACAAGGCGTATCAAGTTTACGACGGCGCCGGGGTGGTGACGAGCGGAGCGTATGATTTCAAGGGGAATCTGCTCCATGGTACGCGGCGGCTCGCGACGGACTACCATGCTGTGCCCGAGTGGTCGCCGATTGCGGGGCTCACGGACGTGGCGGCGATTGTGGCGGCAGCGGAGGCGCTGCTCGAAGCGGAGGTGTTCTCGTCGGCCACGGCGTACGATGCGCTCAATCGGCCCACGAGCCTGACGACACCAGATGCGAGCGAGATCCGGCCAACCTACAACGAAGCTGGGCTGCTGGAAAAGGTCGAAGCGCGGGTGCGCGGCGCGGCGGCGTGGACGACGTTCGTGGACGACATCGACTACGATGCCAAGGGGCAACGGGAGAAGATCGTCTATGGGAACGGGACGCGGACGACGTACACGTATGATCCGGCGACGTTCCGGCTCGTGCAGCTTCGGACGGTGCGGGACAGCGATGGCGCGGTGCTCCAGAACCTGGCGTATGCGTATGATCCAGTGGGCAACATCGCCGAGATCAAGGACAGCGCGCAGCAGACGGTGTTCTTCGACAATGCCGTGGTCTCTCCGAGCACGCAGTATGTGTATGATGCGCTGTACCGGCTGACGCAGGCCAGTGGACGCGAGCATACCGGCGGAATGGCGGAAGTGCAGCGGGATCAGAACGATATCCCGCTGATGAATCTGCCGCACGCGAATGATGCGCAGGCGCTGCGGAACTATGTCGAGCAGTATGTCTACGATGCGGTCGGCAATATCCTGACGATGAGCCACCAGGCGGGCATAGGGAGCTGGACGCGGGAGTATCAGATCGCCGCGACGAGCAATCGGCTCCTCGGAACGAGCTTGCCCGGCGACCAGGCGGGACAATTTTCGGCGACGTATGCGTATGACGTGCATGGCAGCATGACGTCGATGCCGCACCTGCCCTCGATGGGGTGGGACCACAACGACCAGATGCGCGAGGTCGGCCTCGGGGGCGGGGGAACGGCCTATTCTACG
>Ga0209181_10013868_pt1 | contig 10028 bp, 4 predicted proteins | sample MAT05_FD_187208 | JGI IMG/M metagenome (GOLD analysis project Ga0209181, IMG submission 187208) | Freshwater microbial communities from Lake Fryxell liftoff mats and glacier meltwater in Antarctica - MAT-05 (SPAdes) (version 2) | ecosystem: Environmental > Aquatic > Freshwater > Ice > Liftoff...
CGACTACAATTTGGTTCGGCACACCTCAACACGGCACGCGGCGGCATCGTGAACGAGGACGCCCTGTACGCCGCGTTGCAGGACCGGCGGATCGCCGGGGCCGCACTCGATTGCTTCGACGGCGAACCGATCACGTGGCCGCACCGCTTCGGCGAGTTCGACAACGTGCTGTTGGCCCCGCACTGCATCGCGTGGACCGACGAGTTGTTCCGCGACATCGGCCGCTCGGCGTGCGGGGGAATGCTGGCGCTCGCGCGCGGCGAGCGGCCGCGGGGCGTCGTGAACCCGGAGGTGTTCGACCGGCCGGGCTTCCAGCGGAAGTGGGCGCGCTGGCGGTGATGCACTTCCGCGAAAACTCCCGTGCGTCGCGGTCGCGGGTCGCTTACACTTCGTCTACCAACGGCCTCGGTTTGCTATTTCTCTCCTGCGAATCCTGGAGCATCCATGCGGTCCTTCCTGTGGGCAGCGGCGGCACTGAGCGTCGCACTCGGGGGCGTTTACTTCGCGGCGCGCGACGGCTCCGCAACCCCAGCGGCCGATCCGCCGACTCGCAAGGCGACGGGGATCGAGAAGCGCGAACTCTGGACGACTTCCAAGGTGAAAGGCTCCCCCGAGCCCCCCGGGCCGTACGCGATGGTGCGGAAGTATCCGAAGCTCACGTTCACCGAACCGCTCGAACTCATGGCCGTGCCGGGGCAGGATGCGTGGGTCATCGGCGAACGGCCGGGCAAACTCTTTACGTTCGATAACGACCCGACGAAGGCCGAGAAGAAGCTCATCGTCGATGTCGGACGGCCGATCTACGGCTTCGCGCTCCATCCGCAATTTGCCACGAACGGTTACATCTACGTCTCGTCCATCATGCCCAAAGAAGGCCCAGAGGCGAGCCGGGTCTCGCGGTTCGAAGTGACGGACCGCACCGCGATGACGGCCGATCCGAAGAGCGAGACGGTGATCCTCACCTGGCCCTCCGGCGGGCACAACGGCGGCTGCCTGCGCTTCGGGCCCGACGGCTATCTTTACCTCTCGACCGGCGATGGCAGCGGCATCGCCGACTCGCTGGAAACCGGCCAGAACCTCGGCGACCTCCTCGGCGCCATTCTCCGTATCGACGTGGACAAAGCGGATGCGGGCAAGGCGTATTCCATCCCGATGGACAACCCGTTCGCTTCTACCAAGGGCGCCCGCGGCGAGGTCTGGGCCTACGGCATTCGCCAGTGCTGGAAAATCAGCTTCGACACCGCGACCGGCGACCTCTGGGCCGGGGAGATCGGCCAGGACCTGTGGGAAAGCGTTTACAAGATCGAAAAGGGCGGCAACTACGGTTGGAGCGTGACGGAAGGCAACCACCCGTTCCGACCCGAACGCACCAAGGGGCCGACGCCGATCTTGAAACCGATCGTCGAGCACGACCACGCGGAGTTCCGCTCCATCACGGGCGGGTACGTTTACCACGGCTCGAAGCGGCCCGAGTTGAAGGGCGCTTACATCTACGGCGACTACGACACCGGCCGCGTCTGGTTGCTGCGCTACGACGGCAAAACCGAGAAGGTGACCGAGCACAAGGAACTGGCGGATACGACGCTGCGGATCGTCGCCTGGGGGCAGGACCACGCCGGAGAAGTGTACGCGCTCGACTTCATCGACGGTGGGATTTACCAACTCGTTCCGGCGCCGCCGACGCCGAAGGAAACCGCAGAGTTTCCGCGGAAGCTGAGCGAAACCGGAGTGTTCGCCTCGACCAAGGACCTGAAGCCGGCCACGGGCCTGATCCCCTATTCGGTGAACGCGGAACTCTGGTCCGACGGGGCCACGAAGGAACGCTTCATCGGCATCCCCGGCAACGGCACGATCGAGTTCGAGACGGTCACGTATCCGCAGCCCGCCCCGGGGTCGGTTCCCGGCTGGCGGTTCCCGGATGGCACGGTCCTCGTGAAGACGTTCTTCCTGGAGACCGAACCGGGCGTGCGACGGCGGCTCGAAACCCGGCTCCTCGTCGGCGAGCGCGTGAGCGGGACCGAGGAATACGGCGATCAAGTTTGGAGCGGTTACACGTACATCTGGAACGACGCCCAAACCGACGCCGAGTTGGCCCCGGCAAAAGGCGTGGACCGCGCGTTCACGATCAAGACCGCCGGCGGCGAACGCAAGCAAACGTGGCGCTTCCCCAGCCGGGCGGAGTGCACCATGTGCCACACGGTCACCGCGAAGTATGCCCTCGGCGTCAACACGGCCCAGATGAACAAGGACCACGACTACGGCGGCGTGGTGGCGAACCAACTCGCCACGTTGGAACACCTCGGGCTGTTCGACAAAAAGCTCCCGGCCCCACCGGAGAAGCTCGCGAAGCTGGCGGACTACCGCGACCCGAAGGCCGACCTCGATTCGCGCGCCCGGTCGTACCTGCAAGCGAATTGCAGCCACTGCCACCGCAAGTGGGGCGGCGGAAACGCGGAGTTCCAACTGCTCAACACGCTGCCTTTGAAAGAGACCGGCACCCTCGACGTGAAGCCGGCCCACGGGTCGTTCGACCTGAACGATGCCAAACTCCTGGTGCCCGGCTCCGCGGATCGCTCCGTGATCTTCCACCGGATGAAATTGATCGGGCTCGGCCGGATGCCGCACATCGCCTCGACGGTCGTGGACGAGGAAGCCGTGAAGCTGATTCGCGAGTGGATTCATTCGATGCCGAAGGAGTGACCGACCAGCGGCTCACGCCAGGATGTCCTTCACGACGCGGCCGTAGACGTCCGTGAGGCGGAAGTCGCGGCCCTGGTAACGGTAGGTCAATTTGGTGTGATCGAGCCCGAGGCAGTGCAGGAGCGTCGCGTTCAGGTCGTGGATATCGACGGGATTTTCGGCGATGTTGTAGCTGAAGTCGTCCGTCGCGCCGTGGGTGTGGCCGGGCTTGATGCCGCCCCCCGCGAGCCAGACGGTGAAGCAGCGCGGGTGGTGGTCCCGGCCGTAGTCCTGGGCCGTGAGCTTTCCCTGACAATAGACGGTCCGGCCGAACTCGCCGCCCCAGACCACGAGCGTATCGTCGAGCAATCCCCGCCGCTTCAGGTCCGTGATGAGCGCAGCCGAGGCACGGTCCGTGTCCCGGCACTGCCCCTCGATTTGCTTGGGTAGGTTCGTGTGCTGGTCCCAGCCGCGGTGGTACAACTGGATGAACCGCACGTCCCGCTCGGCCAGTCGTCGGGCGAGCAAGCAGTTCGCCGCGAACGTGCCGGGCGTGCGGGCATCGTCCCCGTACAACTCGAACGTCTTCGCGTCTTCCTTCGAGAGATCGGTCAACTCGGGCACGCTCGACTGCATGCGGAACGCCATTTCGTATTGCCGAATCCGCGTCTCGGTTTCGGGGTCGCCAGTTTCGCCTTGCCGAAGTTTGTTGAGCGCAGCGAGGTCGTCTAAAGTACGCCGGCGGCCCGCGTCCGAGATGCCCTCCGGCGTTCGCAGGAACAGCACGGGGTCGCCCTGCGAGCGGAACTTCACGCCCTGGTAGTTCGACGGCAGGAACCCGCTTCCCCATAGCCGGTCGTAGAGCGGTTGATCCGTGGGGTTGCCGGACCCCTGTGAGACGAGCACCACGAACGCGGGCAAGTCTTTGTTGATGCTGCCGAGGCCGTAGTCCACCCACGCCCCGAAGCTCGGCCGGCCGGCGAGTTGACCGCCGGTCTGGCAGAAGGTGATTGCCGGGTCGTGGTTGATCGCCTCGGTGTGCATCGACTTCACGAAGCAGAGTTCGTCCGCGATCTTGGATGTGTGGGGTAGTAGTGAACTGACCCACGCTCCACTCTTGCCGTGCTGTTGGAACTCGTACTTGCTCGGCGCTACGGGGAACGACTCCTGCGTGGCGGTCATGCCCGTGAGCCGCTGGCCTTTGCGAATCGAATCCGGCAGTTCCGCGGCGAAGCGATCCTTGAGGCCCGGCTTGTAGTCGAACAGGTCGAGTTGTGACGGAGCCCCGGACTGGAACAGGTAGATGATTCGCTTGGCGCTCGGTCGCACTCGGGGCGTCGGGGCCAACTCGGCGGCGCTGGTTTCGGGCAGCAGCGACGCGAGCGCCCCGAGCCCGACGGCCGAGCGCGTGAGGAACTGGCGGCGATCGGGCGGCGTCATCGATGTCACTCCTTCGTGACGACTTCGTCGAGGTTCAGCAGCAGATTGCACACGGTCGCGTAGGCCGCAAGTTCGGCCCCGTTCAACTTCGGGTCCGGCTTCGCTTCGCCGATGGCGAGGAGTTTCGCGGCGCTCGCGGGGTTCGCCCGGTACTCGGCGAGTTGGAAATCGAAGCACTTGCGGAGCACGACCAATTCTTGCACATTCGGGGTCCGGCCCGTCGCGTGGCGGAACGCGTGCGAGAGGCGGTCGTCGGGTTCCTTCGCCTCGCGCATCGCGCGCTGAGCGAGCGTGCGGGCGGCCTCCACGAACGCCGTCTCGTTCAACAGCGCGAGCGCCTGCAAGGGCGTGTTCGTGCGGCTCTCGCGAACCCAGCACGTTTCGCGACCGGCAGCGTCGAAGGCGGCCAGCACCGGCGGCGGGGCGGTCCGCTTCCAGTAGGTGTACAGGCTCCGGCGGTACAAGTTCTCCCCGGTGTCGGGGACGTAATCGGTGGCCCCGGAAAGTTCCTTCCACAGCCCCGCCGGCTGGTACGGTTTCACGCTCGGGCCGCCGAGTTTCTCCACAAGCAACCCGCTCGCGAACAGCGCCTGATCGCGCAACACCTCGGCCGAGAGCCGCAACCGCGGGAACCGGGCGAGCTGTTTGTTCTCCGGATCGCGTGCGAGCAACTCCCCGGTCACGCGCGACGATTGGCGATACGTCGCGGACATGACGATGAGCTTTTGAAGTCGCTTGATGTCCCAGTCCTTCGCGAACTCCACCGCGAGCCAGTCCAGTAACTCGGGGTGCGTCGGGAACGCGCCCTGCGTGCCGAAGTCCTCGGCGGTCTTCACCAGCCCGACGCCGAAGTGCATCTGCCAGGCGCGATTGACCGCCACGCGGGCCGTGAGTGGGTTTTGGGGGGACACGAGCCAGTTAGCGAAATCCAGGCGATTCGACGGCGAGCCGGGAGCGTTAGCGACCGGAGATAGCGCCGCCGGCACTCCCGGCGTCACTTTCGCGCCTTTCTTGTCGTACTCGCCGCGGAGCAAGAGGTGCGAGTCCCGCGGCGTCCGCATTTCTTCCATCACCATTACCGTCGGGATCGCTTCCCAGAACTTCTGCCGTTGCTCGCGCAGTTCTCGCAGTGCGGCGTGGGCCGTGCGGATCGGTTCGTTCGAGGTCGCATTCACGAAGAACGCCAGCAACTTCTCGCGCTCCGCCGCGGTCCGCTCGGCATCGGGCTTCCGGTGGATCTCGGCGATGGTGGCCGGCACGGCGAGTTGCCGGGCTTCGGCCGAGGAGATCGTTCGATCGTAGATTTTCACGTCGTCGATCATTCCGTCGAACCGCGTTCCATTCCCCCCGCCGATCCGGAACGGCTCCTTCGTTTGAAACGTCTGGTTCAGTTCGTCGAACAGGACGCGGGCCTTCGCCTCGACTCCGTCGATGAAGACTTTCGTCCCCTCGGCAAGTCGAGTCGCATCGTAGGTCACGGTCACGTGAGACCAGCGGTTCAAAGGCAGTGCCGCGACCGTCTCGATCCGCAGGGCGTCGTCGAGCCAGCGCTTCGTGAGGTGAACCTGCAACTTGCCATCGACGAGAACGACGGCGTATCCGTCGCCCCGCGGTTCCTCGGTCGTGCGCGACAGGATCGTGCCGTTGGGCTTTCGCGGATTCACCCAACAGGCCAGCGTGAAGCGGTCGTCGAAGCCGAAGTCGCCGGCCGCATCGATTTTCAGGAAGTTCGCCCCGTTCAGGTCCGCGGCCTTGCCGATGCGTCCGGGCACGAACCCGATCTCGCTCGCGGCCTTCAATCGATCGGAACCGTCGAGCGGCCAGTGGGCGACCAGTCCGCGGGCGTAGGCCATGTCGGAGAACTTCGGCCCGTTCGTCGACGGCACCCAGGCCGCCAGCGCCTTCGCCGTGTCGGCGCGCAATTCCTCGACGCGCTTCTCGGCCTCCTTCACTTTCGCATCCAGATTCGCCAGTTGCTTTTCCTGCTCCCGCGTCGGGGCCTTGATGAAGGGCCGCGAGTTCCCGTACTTCTCGGCGCGGCCCTTCTCCGGCACGTTGTTGAAGTAACCGAAAAGCTGGTAGAACTCGCGCTGTGAAAACGGGTCGAACTTGTGGTCGTGGCACCGGCAGCAGGTGAAGGTGAGCCCCAGCCACACGGTCGCGGTCGTCTCCACGCGGTCCGCGACGTACTCGACGGCGTACTCCTCGGGCACGATGCCGCCTTCGGAGTTGCCGCGGTGGTTGCGGTTGAATCCGGTCGCAATCCGCTGATCGAGCGTCGGCTTCGGCAGCATGTCGCCGGCAATTTGCTCGATCGTGAATTGATCGAACGGGAGGTTGCGGTTGTACGCCTCGATGACCCAGTCGCGCCACCGCCACATGTCGCGGCCGGCGTCGGTCTGGTAGCCGTTGGTGTCCGAGTAGCGGCCCGCTTCGAGCCACCGCCACGCCATGCGCTCGCCGTACCGCGGCGACGCGAGCAAGCGATCCACCACCTTCGCGTAAGCCTCCGCGCTCGCGTCCTTCAGGAACGCATCGACTTCCTCCAGCGTCGGCGGCACTCCGGTGAGGGCGAGCGTGACCCGGCGAATCAGCGTGGTCTTGTCCGCCTCGGGCGATGGAGCAAGACCCTCTCGTTCGAGCTGATCCAGAATGAATGCGTCGATGGGGTTGCGAGCCCAAGCGCTCCGCTTCGCGTCGCGGCTACGTGGGGGATCGGGCCGAACGGGGGCGGTGAAGGCCCAGTGTGAGGACCAACTCGCCCCCTGGTCGATCCAGGCTTTCAGCGTGGCGATCTGAGCGGGGGTCAGTTGCTTGCCGCTGTTCGCGGGCGGCATCTGCGCCTTGGGATCGTCCGAGGCGATGCGTGCGAGGACGTCGGCCTTCGCGCCTTGCACGCCCTCGCGAGTGTCGAGGCGGAGCTTCGCCTTGCGCTGCTTCTCGTCCGGTCCGTGGCACTTGAAGCAGTTATCCGCGAGGATCGGCCGCACGTCCCGGTTGTAGTCGATCTTGCGCCCGAACGATTCGGGCGGTGCCGCGACGACCGGCGAGGCGGAGGCGAACAGCAAAAGGGCGACGGAGCCGACGCGGAAGAACATCGAGGGCTCCCCGAAGGACGCTAGCTGATAGCGAGGATTCAGTGACCGGAACCACTCTAACCTCCGCCGGACCGAAGTCGACGGTTTTCCCGTCCGGTTGACCTCTCGACCGCATTCGGAGACTCGAAGCTCTTCGCGGCAATCGTTGCTACTCATGCCAGGAGTGCTTTGACGACCTCGCCGTGCACGTCGGTGAGCCGGTAGTCCCGACCGCCGTGGCGGAAGGTGAGTTTGGTGTGGTCGATGCCGAGTTGGTGCAGCAGCGTGGCGTGGATGTCGTGGACGGTCAGCGGATTCACGACCGCGGCATTGCCGAACTCGTCGGTTTCGCCGAAGGCCGTGCCGCCCTTGAACCCGCCGCCGGCCACGCAGAGCGCGAACCCGTTCACGTGGTGGTCGCGCCCGCAGTTGGCAGTCACGGCGGGCGTGTGCGGCGTGCGGCCCATCTCGCCGGCCCAGAGCACGATGGTACTGTCGAGCAAACCCCGCTGCTTCAAGTCGGTGATCAAGGCCGCCACGGACTGCTCGGTGACGCGGGCGTTCTTCTCGTGGTTCACCTTCAACATGCCGTGCTGGTCCCACGGCGAGTTATTGCCGTCGAAGCTCGGACAGGTAATCTCGATGAACCGAACCCCGGCCTCGACCATCCGCCGGGCCCGGAGGGCCTGGGTCGCGTAGTAGCGTTGGTGCTCGTCCTTCGAGTCCAGGCCGTACAGCTTTCGGATCGCCTCGGGTTCGCGGCCGATGTCGGCGAGTTCCGGAACTTCGGTCTGCATGCGGAAGGCGGTTTCGTAATTCGCGACGGCCCCGTCGATCGCCCGGGCGTCCGAAGCGACTTTCGCGAAGGCGGCATCCTGCTCGGCCAGCAAGGCGAGTTTGCGGCGCTGGATCGCCGCAGAGTCCTTCGGCGCGATGTTGTCGACCGGCGCTCCTTTGGCTCGCATCATCGTCGCCTGATGACTTGCGGGAAGGAAGGAACTCCCGAAATTCTCCAGCCCGCCGTTCGGGACCCAGTCGTTGTTGAGCACGACGTAGCCGGGCAAGTTGCGGTTCGCCGTGCCCAAACCGTACGACACCCACGAGCCGAAACTCGGGGCCTGGCCCAGGCTGCGGCCGGTGTGGAGGAGCAGGTTCGATTGCCCGTGAAGCGGCAATTCGCCGGTCATCGAGCGGACGACGCAGAGATCGTCGGCCACGTTCGCCAGGTTCGGAAAGAGTTCGCTCACCCAGAGACCGCTCTTGCCGCGCTGTTTGAACTCCCACGGGCTCCCGAGCCAAACGCGCTCGGGTGCGGACTGCGACCGCTTGGATACCGCACTCGCCCCGATCTTCTGCCCTTCGTGCTTCTTGAGCATCGGCTTGTAGTCGAACGTGTCCACGTGGCTCGGTCCGCCGTCCATGAAGCAGAAAATGATGCTCTTCGCTTTCGCGGCGTGATGCGCGGCGGCGTTCGCCGGGGTTGCGAACAGGCCGTTGAAGGCGAGCCAGCCGAACCCGAGCGAGGCCTGTTGTAAAAAGGCGCGCCGGCCGGCGGAAGGGCCGATGCGTCCGGGGCACGAGCAAGATTGGCTATTGGGATTCACGGCGTTCGCCCGGGGTTCAGCGGTAGTAAAGGAACTCTTTGGCGTTGAAGAAGGCATGGCCGAGTTGGGCCCACGCGGCTTCGTCTTTCATCAGGTCCACGTGCCCGGGCGAGAGGAAATCCCGGGCGGCCGAAGTCCAGCGCTTCGACTCCGCCTCCGAGGGCGAACGGGCGAAAACGGCCGCGAACATGGCAAGCACTCGGTCTTCCGGGGAAGCGTGCTGCACTTTCACCAATTGCTGTCCCCAGTACTTGGCCATCGCGTGCACGAATGGGTCGTTCAAGAGGATCAACGCCTGGGCGGGCACGTTGGTTTCGTCGCGGCGGCCCGTGGGGAGTCGCAAGTCCGGCAGGTTGAAGCCGACCAGGAACTTGGGAGGCTCCATGATCGACATTTGCAAGTAGATCGAACGCCGCCCTTGCCCATCGAGCGGCCCGGCGAACAGTCGCTTGGACCCGTCCTCGGCCACGCGGGGCGGGAAGATCGGCCGGCCGTAGAGCTTCGGGACGAATCGCCCGGAGACCGCCAGCAGGCTGTCGCGGATCGCTTCGGCTTCCAGCCGCCGCGTGGGGTAGTGGTGGCGCAACCGATTGCCCGGATCGCGCGTCCGACCGGCTTCACTCACGATACCCGATTGCCGGAATGCTTGCGTCAGCACGAGGCGGCGAATGAGTTTCTTGGTGGACCAGCCCTCGCGGACGAACTCCTTCGCCAGGTAATCCAGCAACTCCGGGTGGGTCGGCTTCTCGCCCAATCGACCGAAATCGTCGGGAGTGGCGACGAGGCCCGCGCCCATGACCCAGTGCCAGACGCGGTTGACGTAAACGCGAGCCGTGAGGGGATGGTCGGCCTGAACCAGTGCGTTCGCGAGTTCGAGACGACCGCTGCCGAGGCTCTTCGCGACTCCGTGGCGACCGGCGAACATTTGGAGGAAATCGGGAGGAACCATTTCGCCGACGACGTCCACGTTGCCGCGGACGTTGAGTGCGTACGCCGCCTTCGCCGTTTCGCGCTCGTCCATGCCGTTCACCGTTCGGGAGTATTCGATCCCCTGCTCGACCCGTCGATACTCGGCGAGCATCTTCGCGAGGTCGCTTCCGGGCGCGGCCGCGTTGGGAAGCAACTTGTTCGTCAGCAACCAATCGAGGATCTGGTGATCGCCGGGGCGGCTCTTCCCCTCGCACCAGCGGACCACGGCTCGAGCAAACCACGTCGAAACTCGCTGCTG
>Ga0209181_10013869_pt1 | contig 10028 bp, 8 predicted proteins | sample MAT05_FD_187208 | JGI IMG/M metagenome (GOLD analysis project Ga0209181, IMG submission 187208) | Freshwater microbial communities from Lake Fryxell liftoff mats and glacier meltwater in Antarctica - MAT-05 (SPAdes) (version 2) | ecosystem: Environmental > Aquatic > Freshwater > Ice > Liftoff...
ACACTGGAGTGTTGAGCATGCGTCAGCCGAAAAAGGCTGAGGATTAACGGTCGGGAATCAGCCTGGCGGCGCGAGATCGCCAGGCTGTGACCTGTTGATTCGTCATTGCGAGCGTCCTTTTTCGTCCCGAAAGTGCACGCGCATGAACCCCACAAGACTCGTCTTTGCGAGGCAGTCTAAAGCGACCGCGGCAATCCAGGGACGTTCGCCCCAGCCGCCAACGTCTCTGGGTTGCCACGACCGTCGCCGCTGTCGCGTCGAAGACTTCGCAACGACGAATCAATGACTTCCGATATCGGTTCATGGAGAGGCAAGATGCACGCGCTGCCAGAAGCAGCAGTGGTGCGAAGCATCGACGGTGGGTCCGAGCTGTGCCGGACTCTTCCGCGCTCCATCGGCCAAAAGCCTTCGACCGATGAAGCGCAGGTCGAACCCACCACGGCCCAGTTCAATCCTCAAAACCCTGCGCAAACACCTGATCATTGATTTCCAGCAACATGAAGCTGACGCTGCCGCTGGATGACCAGCCGCCGGACGCTGCGGCATCTTCAACAAACACCCGCAGGTAGAGGGTCTGGCCTTGCAAGGCTTCATCGTTGGGCAAGTTCAGGTGGGCGCTGCCGGCACCGGCCGCACTGAGCGTGAAGTTCTGCTGCAATAGCGCCGCGGCGCCAACTTCAGTGGGCTCAGACACCGCTAGCACGGCGCGCACGTTTGCCTGGGCGCGCCCAAAGTCCACGCCAATGGTGAAGGCGTTGCTGCCTGCCAATGGCGCCTCGGTTGCGATCAAACGCGGGATCAATCCGCCCTGCCCCGGCGTACCTACGCTGACAGACTGCGGCACAAAGGGTGACTCACTGAATAACATCGGCCGCACGAACACGCCGGTTTCGTCGCGGGCACGCACATCCGTTAACGGGCGGCGCAGGAAGGTCACAATCGCCGCTCGGTCTGCTGCCGACAGTCCCAACGGCACTATGCGTGGATCTTTGTTCGGTGCAGTAAAGTCGCCGCCGCGATTGTAAAAGTCGACCACTTCTTCCAGGGTGCGCAAGCGGCCATCGGCCATGTACGGCGCTGTGATTTCGACATTACGCAGCGGTGGCGTGCGCATCCGTCCGCGATCCGCATTATTACCGGTGACGCCAAACCGTCCGACATCGGCATTGCCCGGACGCACACCGATGTAGTGAAAATTGTTGTCGCTCAGCAGAGGACCACCGTGACAACGCGCGCAACCAGCCTGCACGAAAGCCTGACGGCCGGCGAGCTCGGTCTGGCTCATTGCCGGCTGGCCAATGCCCTGCAAATCGTGCGGAGTTTGATTGGCAACCAGCGAGCGCTCGTAACTGGCAATCGCCAACGCGATCCGGGCCGGGCTGACGACCGCCGTGCCAAAAACTTCGTTGAACAACGCCGGATACCCGCGATTGGCGATCCAACTTTGCAAAGCGGCCGGAACGCTGGGTGATAACCGCAAGGGCCGCAAGGTGGTGATGCGCGCACTCACATCGGCCAGCGAACGCGCGGCGTGTGCCATTTCTAAGGTATTGACCACGGGACCTAGCGCCTGATTTTCCAGGGCGCCGCCGTTGCTGATCAGCGTCGTCTGCGTATCGGGATCGTTGAACGTTGTGGCAGCGCGACCGTCCCAGAACAGCGTGGTCGGATATGCCGCGTTGATTGCCGACTGCGACTGTCGGGTGCCCACTTGCGGCGCCACACCGAACAAAGCGCTGCGTTGGTAAAGCCCCGTCGAATCGTGGCTAGGCACACCCATTGATCCGACAATGTCATCCGGCGTGCCAAACAAGGCATCTGCGCCCGGATGCACGCTCGCCGGATTGGGCTGCGAGGTGCGTGGTTCGTTGCCACCGGCGCGTGGCATATGGCAGGTACCGCAGGCCACCGTACCGGTGACAGATAGCTGTTCGTCCCAAAACAGCACTTGGCCTAAGGCAATTTTGGCCGGTGTTTGCGGATTTTCGACGGGAATCGGCGGCGGGCCTAAAGCCGGCAAGGGTGGCGGACCGCCCTGCGCCCGCGCCAGATTGGGCGCCAAACAAAGCGCCGACAAAAAGCCAATTGCGGTGAGCAGAGTACGCATATTTAAATGTCCGGTTCTTATCCCGAGTTCAGAGTAAGCGGCGAATGTGCAGTGAGGATGGAGACTTGATCGATCTAATAGAGAAGCAGCACAGAGTACTCTTTGGCGAATGGCAGTCCTCCGGAAAATCCGTCGTGCTGGATCCAGCCAAGTTTGATGTGCGTACAAGCCCTCTACAATGCGCGTATGTAGGATTAGGAACTCCAATGACGCGTTCTTGCGCAGTCTACGCCCGATGCACATGCCGTCAAGCGCGCGCGCGGCTTAGACGAACACCCCAGTCTGTGCGAGCGTTGACGAGAGAAAACTGAGAAAAAAAATCGGTTTTCCGAGACCTAACCGGGCGTTCAAGGCCTATCCGCCGCAGCATGATCGCGTTGCTATCACTGTCGTTGGATGAGAGTGGAATCTCAGCGGCGTAATTTGCACGCGCGCCTCGCGCGGTCGCCGCATTCCAGACAGGAGACAGACGATGAGTAAGTCAACTAGCACTTCGCCCGGGTCGGCCGCGCCATCCACGGGCACGGCCAGCGGCATGAAGACCGGATTGCACCAGCCCTCGGACGACAAACGGATCGAGGAGAGAGTCGGAAATGTCGACCTCACGTCGCGCGGATCCAGGGTTCACGACCACCTACGCGACAAGCGCGGTAATGGGGTCCCCGGCTACGACGACTCGATCGGACATGATGCCGACAAGCAATATGTGCAGGACAACGCAGTCAAGGGTCCCGAGGACTGAACTGCGCGCGTGGCCCCGCCGCGATCGGCTGGCAAGCCCTTGCGAGCGCGCCTCCAAGGAGCTGATCAGACTCGAAGAATCGACCCTACTCAACGACGCTAGCGTACTGCTCTAACGACAGTCGCTGGATGTCTGGCACCACGCAATCGGGAGCGGGATAACCGGCTACCAGAAGCAGATAGGGCATCTCATTCTTTGGCCGGCCGAGGATTTCGTTAAGAAATCCCATCGGGCTTGGCGTGTGCGTGAGCGTGGCCAAGCCGGCGTGGTGCAGCGCGGCGATCAGCAGGCCGCACGCGATGCCGGCTGACTCGTGCGGGTAATAGCGCTTGGACTTGCGACCCTGCGCATCCAGGCCGAAGCGCTCATAGAACACAGCGATCAGCCACGGCGCGATCTCAAGAAAAGGCTTGTCCGCGTCAGTGCCGAGCGGTGCGAGCGCGTCGAGCCAGTCGGGCGGTGCGCGGTGGGCGTAAAACTCGCGCTCTTCGGCTTCCGCGGCGGTGCGGATCTGGTGCTTAAGCGCAGCGTTGGCCACCGCCACGAACCGCCACGGTTGCTGGTTCGCGCCGCTGGGGGCTGTTCCGGCGGCGCGCAGGCACTGTTCGATCGTGGCCCGTGCGACCGGCCGATCGGAGAACTGGCGGATGCTGCGTCGGCGGGCCGCGTCCGCGGCGAATTGCGTCGCCCGCGCGAGCATTTCGTCTTCAGGATATTCGCGATAGCCGGTCAAACTCAGGAAGCGCGGAGGATGCATGCGTGAGAAAGGCCCGGTGTAGTTGAGGCAAAGTATAGGTTTGCTGGAGAACGGTCGTGCACCCCAGCAATGCTTGCGCGAAGTCGGGCGTCGCCAGCGCGAAGCCAGTTGGCACGGATAAGTTACTGCACGCTAACCCGTGTTAGCGCCGAGAACTCAGGAGCAAGCCCAGCAAAGTCAATCCCGCGAATCCTGCGCCTGCGTAAAAGGTCAGTGCCGAACCGAAGCTGTGCCAGAGCAAGCCGGCGATGACGCTGGCTGCGAGCATGGCGCCGCCGCTGACCAAGTTGAACAGGCCAAAGCCAGTGCCGCGCAGATCAGCGGGCGCGGTGTCGGCGACCATTGCAGCGAGCAGACCTTGGGTCATGCCCATATGCACACCCCATAGCGCCACGCCGACGCCCAACATCGCCCAATCGCTGGCGCTGGCGAGTACCAGATCGGCGGCGATCAGCACGACGAGACCCATTGCTAGCAATTTGCCGTGGCTGATCGAGTCAGACAATTTGCCGAAAGGATAGGCCGAGGCGGCGTAGACCAGATTCATCGCCACCAGCACCAGCGGGACCCAGGCGATGGGGACGCCGAGTTCGTTGGCACGTAGCACCAGAAAGGCCTCGCTGAAGCGCGCCAGCGTGAATACGGCACCGATTCCGACGACCCGCCAGTAGCGACGATCCAGGCGCGCCAAGGCCTCGCGCCGGATCGGGTTGACCGGCTTGCGGTCGGCCGCATGCGCCGGTTCGTTGATGCCGAAAAACAATAAGGCAACGGCCAGGAAGCCGGGAATCACAGCAACCCAAAACACCGCTCGAAAGTCGTTTGCCCACGCAAGCATCAGCGCGGTCGCCAGCAGCGGGCCGGCGAAGGCACCAACCGTATCCAGCGATTGGCGTAAGCCATAGGCGGCGCCGCGCACCGCGGGCGGGGTGATATCGGCCAGCAGCGCATCGCGCGGGGCGCCGCGGATGCCTTTGCCGACACGGTCGATAAAGCGTGCGGCGACCACCATACCGGCCCCACTCGCCAGCGCAAACACAGGTTTAGTCAGCGCGCCGAGCGCATAGCCGAGCACGGCGAGGCCCTTGCGTTTGCCCAGCCAGTCGCTGAGCGCGCCCGAAAACACTTTGGAAATCGATGCCGTGGCTTCCGCCATGCCCTCGATCAGGCCGACCGCAAGAACACTTAAACCGAGCGTGCCGACCATAAATAGCGGCAACAGGCTGTGAATCATCTCCGAGGAAATATCCATCAACATGCTGACGAAACCGAGCACCCACACACCGCGTGGGATGCGTACCGCGGTGCTGCTTGAGTTTGGTGACGTGGACATGTGCCGATGGCCTTAAAATCCAACTATGCGCGCAGCGAGTAGCGCGCTCCAGTCGAGATTTTTTTCCGGCAGAAACTCCGCTGCGCAGCCATTGTGCGGTCGATCTTTAAAAAATTCCCGCCATTCGCGCAGCGTGTTTCTGATCGCGCCGCATCGCCCACGCCAGCCAGGCCGTGCTCATGACCGCGGCTCGTTCAAGGCTTTGCCCGCCTAATGCGCAGCGCCTATCCCTCGGAATTGCGTCGCGTGCGCGCCGGTCGGCTGACATCCGGCGGTAGAGCGGCGCACGTTAGCCGCCCTTGCCGCGTTCACGGCGTTTCAAATCCATCCTCAAACAGGTTCTCCGCCGGCGTGCCTAGGCGGGTGCCACGCAGACGCGCGAAGATGGCGCTCTGATTGTTTGGGGTGGCGCTGGCCCACGCAGGCGCATTGACGGTGCGTATCGGATTGCCGAGGGCGACACCGGCATTGGCGGTATGCCAACCGGCGACATATACCGCATCGTGGCTGAGGGCCACGCCCACCAGACGCGTGTTGTCCGCGCCGGCGGCTGTTTGCGGATCCCAAACACCGGTCAGCAATGAGCTGTAGCGCAGGGCGGAAAGATCGGGTGTAAAGACCCGCACAAATTCATTCCATGCACCCGGCTGTGGATTGGCCACATTGGGCAATGGCATGGTCTGCAGCGCGTCTATGGTGGTCGCCGTGCGCCGGCCTTTGCACAATATGGCGACCGCGCCATCGGTGCCAACGGCGATTTCGCCGCTATAGCCGCTGTCGGCACCGCAGCGTGTGGTGTTCACATTGGGCCAGCCGCCATTGGGATTGGGCCAGCCGCCGAGCAAGGGATCGGGATGCGCGCCGCCAAAGCTGGTGCTGCCCTCAACTAACTCGGCGACGTAACTGGCGGCACTGACGCGGCCGTCGCTGAGACGCAGCTTGCCCAGCCATGAAATATGGATGTTGCCGTTGGTGCCGGTGAACTGATTCACAAAGCCCGCGGCGCCCGGCGTCAGTGCAATCTGCTGGCCGCGCCAGAGGTTGTCGACGGCATTGCCGTGGCTGCGTGCCATCACCACCAAGCGATCATTGGCGTGATCGATGGCGAGCCCATCGACATACTGATCGGGCGGCGAGTTGGCAGTGGTTTCGCGATACAGCCGATCCCACCAGCGCAAGCTGCCATTGGCCTCCATGGCTACCACCGCGGGTTCAAAGTCGGGGTTGCCGCCGGGCAGGGTGCTTTGTGTGGAATAGCCAAAATACAGCCGGTTGTTGCGTCGGTCGATGGCAATGCTGCCCACGCGCTGGGTCTTCGCGTTTTGTGCGCGATAGCCGGTGTAGCCCGGCCCGGTATTGGGGCAACTACTACCGCTGCTCAACTCGCACGGGCCGGCGTGGTAATAATCATCGGGGAAACGGCCTTGGCGGCCGCTGTTCCCATTGGCATCGGCCGTGAGATTGGTGTAATCGGCCGCCGTGGTCGAGCGCAGGCTGCCGCGTCGATTGACCTTCATCACCACCGCGCTGTAGAGCAACGGCGCGCTGGCAGCATTCGGGTAGCTTGATGCCGGCGTGCCGTCCCACTCGCCAGCGGCGTGCCAATGCGCATGCCAGTGCTCAACAACCGTCTGCAGGCCACTTGCGTTGAGCTTTTGAATGGCCGCCCACTGCGTTTGAAAACCCTCGCCAAGGGCGTGCACCACCGCACCGTCACCACCCACATCCCAGGGCTGACGTTCTTTGTGATCGCCCGCGGCGCTGACGTTGTACACATAGCTCAGCGCGGTTGGCACAGCGATGACAAAGTTCTGGTTGAGTCGGGCCAAGTAGTAGCCGTTGACGCTGGCCCCATCGCGACTACCAGAGATGAAAATGCTGCCAGTCGCTTGGCCGGGTACCTCGGTTGAGCGAATCTTGAACACGTCTCGGGCGCTGCCGGTGGGCAGTTGCACCACACGCAGTGGTGTCGCAAAGTCGGCAGCGAGCTGCAGCAGAAATGCCGTTTGTCCGCTCGCGGCTGAATCCAGCCCCGGCGCGGGTAGGGTTGTTCTGGGCAATCCGGCGGGCAGCCAATCCAAGCCCTCACTTTGGCCAGCAATCAGAAAAGTGCCATCCGACAGCGCATGCACATCGTTAATCCGCTGCTTGCCGCCGTCGCCTGCGTAGTACACCAAGTTATTGCCGACGGCGGCGCTGGTGCACAGCAAACCCAACCAGATTAATTGCCGCATGTTTCGTACTCTGACCACTGTACGGATAACGATAGCGAGCGCTGGTGTCGATTACAGGCATAAACACGCGTCAAGCTGTGCGGCCGATCACATCTCGCCACGCGCGGCCGTGGCAATTGCTGGATCCCCGTATTCGCGAGGATGACGGCTCGTTTAGAGGATCCTGAAGGGCAGACTTAGCCGCGGAAGAAAGTTGACAAAGCACATCGTCAGGCCGTAGCCAGTTGCTTCTGGGACGCCGCTAACTCCGTCCGAAGGCTGGCGATCTGATCGGCGCTTAACTGCGTGGCGCCCGCATCCATGCCGCCTCCGAGCTTGGCTTCGGCAACCGCCAGCGACGATAAGGCGTCCTCGCGGCGTCCCTCGCGCGCGGCCAGCGCCGCTTCGGCCAGACGTCGCCGCGACTCATCGACCACGCCGCCGCGGGCTCGCGCCATCCAGGCGTTCGCATGGTCCAGGCGTCCGCGATGCAAGGCCTCGAATAGGGCCAGTTCGATCGCCAGCGACTGGCGGAAACCGTCCGGGTAGTCGTCCACCACGGGCTCGATACGGGCGAGCCAAGCTTCGGCGGCAGCGAAGTCGCCGGCGTCGAAGGCGTGCAGATAGCTGTAGAGCCACACTCCGATGTCGTACATCACTTCTTTGCCGGTAATGGCCTGCGCATGCACCAGCGCATCCGGGTCATAGTCGCGCGGACGCATGCCGGCCATGCCCTGTCCCAGCAGCGCCAGCAGCCGTGCGCGCCGTTCCACCATGACCGGATCACGGCGCAACTGCAGCAGTTGCATGCCGTCGGACATAAAGCCGCCGCTGCGCATCGGCACCGATGTGACCACGAAGATGGCCATCGAGAGCCCGCCGGTGATCAGAGCGTAAGCGCCAATGCGGCCCGGAATCCACAAGAACACCGCGAAGGCGAGGGCTGCCAGCAATAAGCTCGCCAGCGGCCCGCCAATCACCAGACGCGTGAGCTGGGGCTTGAGCGGCATCCCCGCCACCGGCATAGCCGCCGCCACACCGCCCAGCGTGCCCAAGTTGAAGAACCACCGAAAGCGGATGCCGTCGCGGCCGCGCACCCAGCCAAAAGGCCCGGCGATGAACAGCAGAAAGCGCATGCCGCGGGTCAGGCCGCCGGCCAAGTGCCCGGCCTCGTGAAAAGCCAGTACGAACACAAAGATCAACGGCAGGGCCAGCAGATCCCACGCGTTTAATGCTTTCAGGCTGACGCTGGTTGGCAAGAAGGCCATGCCACCCTTGGCCACCAGGAATCCGAACGCGCCGCCCGCCACGGCCATCACCGCGGCCGTCAGCGGCGCTTGCCACTTTGGCTTTTTCGCTTTTGGGTTTGAGGCCATGACCTTACTCCGGGATCAGGAATGAGCGCGACTTTCGGCGCGCGCGGGTCACGGCGGCCTTGTTGTCCGGTGCGACGTCATTGGGATAAAGTGCCACTGTGAATGCATAAAAGCGGCCGTCTGGCGCCGGCTGCTTGGCGATCTCGTCGTACTCCATCCAGAACGCGTGCAATCGCGCGTACAGGCCCTGCGCCTGCTCAGGTGAGAGCTTGAGCACGTTTCGATAGGCCATCAGCGCCCCGGGCTCAGGTGCCAGGCGGCGGAAGTCCAGTTGTCCGGCTTCAATGCCGCGGCTGATCTCCACCCGCGTCTGGTCGAATACAAAGCCGAGCAGGGCGTCGGTGCGCCGCCGATCCGGTTTGCTACCGGAACCGAACGCGCTCGCATCGAGACGAATGTCGCGCGCCACCGCGCGATAGTGCTTCTCGATGATCCCCGACACCAAACGGGTCCGCTCCACGAACACCAGTCCGTGTTTCTCAAGCTGGGCCAAGTGGTAGTAAAGCCGCGTGGTCGGGCAACCCATTTCCGCTGCCAGCGTCTTGGCGGTCTTGGCCTCCGGTGTCACCGAATAGACGATGAAGGAGCGCATCGGATCTGCCAGCACCCTCAACAGCGCGGGATCGATGCGCGCCTGCGCTTGGATGACACGCTGGGAGTTGCGTCCAGCCACGTGAAAACTCCATAACCATTCAACAAGGTTGAATGATAAAAGCAAACACCAGCGCAGACAAGCCTGACCAGTGGCAGGGCGCCGCGCTGCATGCCGCTGAGTTTGCGCCGGCACTACCAGCAGCGTCAGGATAAGAGCGAGGACAGCTATCATGCCGGCTAGGCGAGGGCAGCCGGCTTAGGATGCGCTGAGCGCAGCGATGCGCAGAGATTGGGCGCAGCCCGCTTAGGATGCAGTAAACGCAGGAGGCCGGTGAGCGCAGCGAACCGCATCGGTAAAAAGGTTGCCGATACTGATCCTGCGGCGTCCCCGATCCCTTCATGTAATCGATGCGGTTGGTACCTCAGCGCATCCTATGCGGGCTCGAGCTCGCACACGATTTGCACATACTGGCCAACCGGGACTTCAATGAGCGTCGTGGCGGGTCGAAGGATTGTGATTTCACTGATTCCTAATCCTATCTGGCCCAACACCAGTTCCGGCGTCGGCTTGAATATTTTCAGGCGTGGCTACGTTCAAAATAATCAAACCACGCATGCCTTGTTCGTTCTTTCCAAACGGACCGGCAACCGCCAGTTTGCCTTCGTCGGCCAGACGCCCGATATTTTTCATGTGACCAGAAAAAATATCGGCGCGCGCTTGGCCCGTCACTTCACCATCTTTCGGGCCCGTTTTAAGTAATACCAGTACATAATTCTTCATATCGTATTGATCACCACCGAGTTTCTTTGCCAGCTCGGCATCGTAGTTTGAATCAACGGTCGTCGATTCCTCTGAGTAAAGAGCAGTTACCAACAGAAAACTGGCGCAAATGACGGCAATCGGTT
>Ga0209181_10013871_pt1 | contig 10027 bp, 12 predicted proteins | sample MAT05_FD_187208 | JGI IMG/M metagenome (GOLD analysis project Ga0209181, IMG submission 187208) | Freshwater microbial communities from Lake Fryxell liftoff mats and glacier meltwater in Antarctica - MAT-05 (SPAdes) (version 2) | ecosystem: Environmental > Aquatic > Freshwater > Ice > Liftoff...
ATCACTGAGCACCACCGCGATCAGGCGTTCGACCAGCGTGCGCTCAATGGTCGTGTAGGGCCGGCCCTCGATGCGCATCGCAGCCGTGCCGCGACGCCCACCGAGCAACACATCGACGATGGAGTAAATCAGGCTGCTGTCGACCACGATCAGGCCGTAATTGTCCCATTGCTCGGCCTTGAAGACGGCGAGCATGGCGGGCAGCGGGATGGAGTTCAGGTAATCCCCGAAGCGCAGCGAGGTCATCGCATCGATCGAGACCTCGACATTGTCGGAGGTGAAGTTGCGCAGCGTGGTGGACATCAGCCGCACCAGCCGATCGAAGACGATCTCCAGCATCGGCAGGCGTTCATACTGCACGAGGCCGGCCGAGATGATGCGCTCGATCCCGCTCTCCGCCCGGTCGCGGGAGGGGCCGCTCTCGAAGCCCAGAAGGCTGTCGATCTCGGCCTGGTTGAGCACCCGCTCCGCATCCGCGCCCGCCGCCGCGGCGGCGGGCGCCGCGGGGTCTTCCTCCAGCGAGGCGCCCCAGGCGGCGGCGAGGTCGTCGTCCTCCGTGCCGCTCATTGTACGAGAATTTCGAGGAACAGCACGTCGGTGACGCGCGCCGGTGCGACGGCGACGGAAGCCCGCGCGATCAGTTCCTCGCGCAGCCGGTGCGTGCCGGCGCTGCCGCGCAACTCCTCGGGCCGCACTTCGCGCAGATAGGTCTGGAACAGGTCGAGCAACCGCGGCATCGCCGCCTGCACCAAGGCCTCGTCTGCCGCACGGCTGATCTCAAGCTTGGCGCGCAGCCGCACGAAGCTGGCGCGCCGGCCGGGCGCGTTGAGGTTGGAGACGATCTCCGGCAATTCGACGAAAGCAGGAGGACTGCGCGGCGGTGGCACGGGTTCGGCCGCCGCGGCGCTTTGCTCTGCCGGGGGCGGGTTCATGCCAAGCAGACCGGGCAGGATGCCGCTGAACCAGGCGCCGGCCCCGCCGCCGCCAAGCAGGAGCACAGGCAGAAGAATGAGCAGCAGCTTCTTCTTGCCGCCGCCCTTCTTCGGTACGCCATCCTGCGCTTCCGCTGCCGCTTCCGCCTTGGCTGCCGCCGCCATGACCTTGCCCGCGTCCTTCTGCCGCCGGCACCCGGAGTGGGCGCCACCGCCGGAGAATGCGCCGGAGAGACTTAAGGAATGATTGCTCGGGCGCGCGACCGGTCAGGCCTGCCGGCAGCCGGCAGGGCTTGCCGAGCAACCCGGCAAGCCGCGCCGGGAAATGCCCTCGGAGCGCCCCTGGGAGGCTGGCACGCGCCTTGCGAAGTCCTTGAGCTACGTCATTTGCGCCGCATTCGGCGAGTTGGAGCCCCCCGCCATGGACAGTCCTGGCTACATCGTCCTGTCACGGCTGATCGCGCAGACCCGCGCCACGGCTGTCACCGCGAACAACGTCGCAAATGCCGACACGCCCGGCTTCCGCGCCGCGCGGCCGGTCTTCGGCGCCGTGCTGGAACGCCAGATGGGGGTGGAGGCGCCGCAGGGTGGCCGCGACCTTGCCTTCAGCCAGGACCGCGCGACCTTCCGTGACGCCGCACCAGGCTCCCTCGCCGTCACGGGCAATCCGCTCGACCTGGCTCTGCCGACGCCGGAGGGTTACTTCGCCGTCGAGACGCCACGCGGCGAACGCTTCACCCGCGCTGGCCGCTTCTCGCTCGATGCCGAGGGCAAGGTGGTGGACCCGGAGGGGAATGCGCTGCTCGGTACCGATGGCAGGCCGCTGCGCATCGCGCCCGGCGAGAGCCGCATCGAGGTGCAGGGCGATGGCACGCTGCGCACCGAGAGCGGACCGGCCGGCAAGGTGCGCGTGGTGCGCTTTGCCGACATCCAGTCCTTGCAGGCCGAGGGCGACCGGCTGTTCGCCGCGCCACCCGACTTGCGGCCCGAGCCCGTGGCCTCGCCCGGCGTGGTGCAGGGCGCGGTCGAGGGCAGCAATGTGCGCCCCGTCATCGAGTTGACGCGCCTGACCGAGGACATGCGGCAGTTCCAGTTCGTGGCGCAGATGGCGGAGCGTGAGGGCGAACGCCTGGGCACCGCCGTAGAACGCATTCTGAAGCGCCGCTGAGGGGGAGATAGCCAATGCCTAGCCTGCATATTGCCGGAGATATCTTGAAGCCTGTGCCGGCGACGGCGGAAGGAGGCTCCAACCATGCGTAGCTTGCACATCGCCGGCACGGGGATGATGGCCCAGCAGACCAACGTCGAGGTCATCTCCAACAATATCGCGAATATGAGCACGACGGGCTACAAGCGCCGCCGCGCCGAGTTCCAGGATCTGATCTACCAGAACCTCCGCCGCGTCGGCTCCCAGAGCGCGGACACCGGCTCTGTGCTGCCGTCGGGCGCGCAGGTCGGTCTTGGCGTGAAGACCGGCGCGGTCTATCGCATCTCGGAACAGGGCAGCCTGTCGCAGACGGAAAACCGTTTCGACATCGCGATCCGCGGCAACGGCTATTTCCAGATCACCCTGCCCTCGGGCGAAACCGCCTATACGCGCGACGGCACCTTCGCGCTCAGCCCCGAAGGCCAGATGGTGACGGCCGATGGCTACGTCGTGCAGCCCGGCATCACCATCCCCGCGGCCGCACGCGACGTGACGATCAACGCGACCGGCGAGGTGCTGGCCAAGCTCGACGGGCAGGTGGAGCCGCAAAATGTCGGGCAGCTCCAGCTTGCGATCTTCGCCAATGAGACGGGCCTCGAGGCGATCGGCGACAACTTGCTGCTCGCCTCGCCCGGCTCCGGCGCCGCGCAGCAGGCGGCACCTGGCTCGCCCGGCTATGGCCAGGTGCTGCAAGGCTTCGTCGAGACCTCCAACGTCAATGTCGTGACCGAGATCACCAACCTCATCACGGCGCAGCGCGCCTATGAGATGAACAGCCGCGTGATCTCGGCCAGCGACGAAATGCTCTCCACCCTGTCGCGGTTGCGGTGAGCGCCATGCGGCTCATGCTGCTTCTGCTGCTGCTCGCGGCACCCGCCCAGGCGCAGGACCTCGCTACGATCCGTCCCTTCGTGCAGGTCGAGGAGCCGATGGTGCGGCTGTCCGACCTGTTCGAGGGCGCGGGGCCGCGCGCTTCGACCGTGCTCGGCCCGGCACCCGCGCCGGGGACGCGCATGGTGATCGAGGCCGCGCAGCTCGCCGCCATCGCGCGCCAGCAGGGCATCGCCTGGCGCCCCGTGGCAGGGGTGGAGCGCGTGGTGCTGGAACGCCCTGGCCGCCCCGTGGCGCGCGAGGAGGTGATGGCGCTGCTGCGCGCCGCGCTGCGCCACCAGGGCCTCGACGAGGACGCCGAGGTCGAGCTCACCGCCTTCGCGCCGCCGCTCGTGCCGTTGGCCGCACTCGTGCAGATCGCAATCGAGCAGGCGAGCCTTGATCCGCAGGCGGGGCGCTTTGCTGCCACCGTGGCCGTCGCGGCCGAGGGCATGCCGACCGCGCGGCTGCGTATCTCCGGCCGGGTCGTGGCGACGGCGCCGATGCTGGTCGCGGCGCGCCGGATGCAGGCGGGCGACGTGGTAGGGGCAGCCGATGTGCGGGTGATTCGGGTGCCGGCCTCGCGCCTTCGCCCCGGCACGGCCGAGCGGGCCGAGCAGGTGGTGGGCCAGGCGCTGCGCCGCCCCGCCGCGGCCGAGCAGCCGTTGCTGATCGCCGACATCCAGCAGCCGCTCGTGGTGGATCGTGGCAGCACGGTGACGATGCTCTACGACGTGCCGGGCCTGACGCTGACGGCGCAGGGGCGCGCGATGGAATCCGGCGCGCGCGGGGCCGTTGTGCCGGTGATGAACACGACGAGCCGCGTGGTGGTGGAAGCGCAGGTGATCGGCCCGGGCCGGGTGCGCATCACCAGTGCGCCGCGATGAGGAGGCCGCGGATGCGTCTTGTTTCCATTCTACTGCTGCCGGCCCTGCTCGGCGCCTGCGAGCGCCTGTCCGAGATCGGCCGCCCGCCGCAGATGGCGGCGATCGAAAACCCGACGGCCGATCCGCGCTGGCGCCCGATTTCCATGCCGATGCCCGCACCGCAGGAGCCTACGACGAATGCCAACAGCCTGTGGCGCAGCGGCAGCCGCACCTTCCTGCGCGACCAGCGCGCGGCGGCGGTGGGCGATCTCGTCACCGTGCTGGTCAGCATCCAGGACACGGCGCAGTTGCAGAACACGACGGAGCGCGAGCGCACGGGCAGGGATGCGCTCGGCATACCGCGGCTGCTGGGGCTCGACTCCTCCTTGCTGCGACTTTTGCCCAACTCGATCGATCCCTCCCGGATGGTGGAGACCTCCGGGTCGCAGGTCAGCAGCGGCAGCGGCACAACGCGGCGCAACGAAACCATCACGCTGCGCGTTGCGGGAACGGTGGCGCAGGTGCTGCCGAACGGGAACCTCGTGATCGCGGGGCGGCAGCAGGTGCGCGTGAATGCCGAGCTGCGCGACCTTCAGGTCAGCGGCATCATCCGCCCGCAGGACATCGCGAGCGACAACACGGTGAAGCACGACCGTCTGGCGGAGGCACGTATCGCCTATGGCGGCCGCGGCACGCTGAGCGACCTGCAACAGCCGCGTGTGGGGCAACAACTCCTCGATATCATCCTGCCTTTCTGAAGGCGGGGGTCACAGGGCCCTGCCCCGCGTTCGGCCATGCAGGTAAGGTTGGCGTTGTGGCTACCTGCATGGCGGACAGAAGATGTGCGGACGCTATTTCCTCCAGCGCGACCCGGCCGGGCTCGCGCGGTATTTCGAGGCGGTGAACCCCACCCCGAATCGCCCGGCGTCGTGGAACATTGCGGTGACGCAGGAATCGCTGGTGCTGCGGCGCCATCCCGAGTCCAGCGAACGGCACCTCGATTCCCTGCGCTGGGGGCTCGTGCCGCGCTGGGCCACCGATACCAAGGATGCCGCGAAGCTGATGAACGCCCGCGCCGAGGTCCTCGCCGACAAGCCGAGCTTTCGCGACGCCTTCGCCAAGCGCCGCTGCCTGGTGGCGATGGACGGCTTCTACGAGTGGCGCAAGCATGAGGATGGCTCCAAGCAGGCCTATGCGGTGGCGCTGGACAGCGGCGAGCCGATGGCAGTCGCTGGGCTTTGGGAAGGTTGGAAGCAGCCCGATGGGCATTGGCTGCGCAGCTTCACCATCATCACCACCGAGGCGAATGAGAAGCAGGCGCTGGTGCATCAGCGCATGCCGGCGATCCTGCCGCCCGAAGTCTGGGATGCCTGGCTCGGCGCGGAGCCGGCGGCGCCCGAGGAATTGCTCGAGCTGCTGCTGCCCTGCCCGGCCGAGGAGTTGCGCATTTGGCCAGTGGACAATCGCGTCGGCAAGGTGGCCGAGAACGATGCAGGGCTGCTGCGGCGAGACCCGATGGCCTCGCCCCCGCCCGAACTGGATGACCTGCCACCCGAGTGGGTGCGGTAACCGCGACGCGAGGCGCCTCGCGACTCGCCCCGGTGCACACTTCAGTCGTCGCGGTGAATGCGTTCCATCCGCTCATGACGCTCCTGTGCCTCGATCGACAGGGTGGCGATCGGCCGCGCTTCGAGGCGACGCAGCCCGATGGGCTCGCCCGATTCTTCGCAATAGCCGTAGGTGCCGTTCTCGATACGCTCCACGGCCTGGTCGATCTTGGCGATCAGCTTGCGTGCCCGGTCGCGGGTGCGCAGTTCCAGGGCGCGGTCGGTCTCGACACTCGCCCGGTCCGTCAGGTCGGCCTCGATGATGCCGCCCTGGCCCATGGAGGAGAGCGTCTCGCCCGCCTCCCGCACCAGATTGCTGCGCCACCGCAGGAGCTTCTGCCGGAAATACGCTGTTTGTAATGGATTCATGAACTCTTCGTCGCTGATCGGACTGTAGTCCGGCGGCAAGGTCACGAGCATGGCATACGTCCCCAACCCCCACCGGCCTAAGCCCGGCGCCCGGCTGGCGGAAGCGGCCGGACCATAGTGGCGGCGCTATGGCAACGGCAAGAGGTCCTTTCGCCCAAGCGCCTGATCTGCGGTACTTTTCACACCACCGACGCCGGCCCCCGGCGGGCGAGTTCGATGCGCGCGCGCAGCGCCACTTCCTGCAGGATCGTGGCCAGGGCGGGATCCGCGCCCTCGGCCTCGGCCTCCGCCAGGGCCTGCAGCCGCGCGAGGCGGGCCGGGTCCGGCGCGCCGCCGAGCAGCTCCAATTGCAGCCCCGTCAACTCCTTGAGCGCGGCAGAGGCCCGGCGCCGGGCACGCGACTCGGCCGGCTCCGGCAGCAGCGATTCCTGCAACGCCAGCAAGCCGCCGAGCGCGCCCGTCATCGCTGCACCGCTGACCGAGGCCGCCTGCGCCTCCCCGGGCAGGGTGAAGCCGCTGCCGCGCCGCACCGCGCGCGGTGCTCCGACATTGCCGCCTGAAACTGGCCTGACCGGGCCCATCTTGAACCTCCTTCACCGTTTTCCTGCCGGGCGCCACATTCCTGCCGGGCATCCCGGCGAGGCCTGCCGCCACCCGGCAAGACCTGCCGCCGAAACCCCATCAATTCCTGGCACGAGCCTTGCGATGCCTGCACCACGGACCGCCACACCAGGATGGCCGGCGGAACGGAGGAGAGCGTGGCGACAAAACATTGCCCGAGGATGAGCGTGTTGCGGTTTTTGATCGCCGTGGTCCTGCTCATCCTCCTCGCCGCGCCGGTGGCCAGCCCCGTTTGGGCACAGGTGCGGATCAAGGACATCGCGGACCTGGAAGGGGTTCGCGACAATCAGCTGGTCGGCTACGGCCTCGTGGTCGGGCTGAACGGCACGGGCGACCGGCTGCGCAGCGCCGTCTTCACGCGCCAATCGCTGATCGGTGTGCTGGAGCGCCTGGGCGTCAACACGCGCGACCAGGAACGCCAGCTGGATACGCGCAACGTCGCCGCCGTGGTGGTGACCGCGAACCTGCCCCCCTTCTCCCGCGCCGGCAGCCGGATCGACATCACGGTGTCCACGCTGGGCGATTCCACGAACCTCACCGGCGGCACGTTGCTGGTGACGCCGCTGCTCGGCGCGGATGGCGAGGTTTATGCCGTGGCGCAGGGTGCGGTGGTGACGGGCGCGGTCTCCGCGCGCGGCGCCGCGGGCTCGGTGACGCGCGGCGTGCCGACGGCGGGGCGCATCGCCAATGGCGCGACGGTGGAGCGCGAGGTGGCTTTCCGCTTTGCCGCGAACGAGACGCTGCGCCTCGCGCTGCGCAATCCGGACCTGACCACGGCGCGCCGCATCGCCGCCGCCATCAACCGCGCGAGCGGCGGCAATGTGGCGACGGCGACCGACCCGCGCACCGTCTCGCTCAGCCTCGCGGGGCGGGAGCCGGTGGGCTTCCTCGCCGATATCGAACAGCTGCGCGTGATACCCGACCAGGTGGCACGGGTGGTGGTGGAGGAAGCTTCGGGCACCATCGTCATGGGTGCGAATGTGCGCGTCTCCACCGTCGCCATCGCACAGGGCAACCTGACCATTCGCGTCACCGAGACGCCGCAGGTTTCCCAGCCCAATGCGCTGGCGGGGGGCGAGACGGTGGTGGTGCCGCGCACCAACATCCAGGTCGATGACCAGAATGAGCGCCGGCTCGGCGTGCTGCGCGGGGCCGTGACGCTTGATGAACTGGTGCGCGGGCTGAACAGCCTCGGCGTCGGGCCGCGCGACCTGATCACCATCCTGCAGACCATCAAGGCAGCCGGTGCGCTGCAAGCCGAATTGGAGGTGCGCTGACATGCAAATTCCCGCCGTGAACCCGCTGGTGCAGACGCGCGGCGACGCCGCCGCCCGGCGCACCGCCCAGGATTTCGAGGCCCAGGCGCTGGGCCGGCTGCTCGCGCCGATGTTCGAGGGGCTCGACACCAAGGGCCCCTTCACCGGCGGCTCGGGCGAGGCCCAGTGGCGGCCGATGATGATCGACGCCATCGCCCGCGACATTGCCCGCGGCCCGGGACTCGGCATCGCCGATTCCGTGCTGCGCGAGATCAACCGGCTGCGTGCCGCAACTCCAGGAGAACAGAGCGCATGATGAAGCCCCTTCTGCTTGCCGGCCACCGCCTGGCCGAAGCGCTGCGCGCCGAGAATGAGGCGCTGTCGCGGCTCGATCTCAACCAGGCGGCAGCACTTTCCACCGGCAAGCGCCAGGCGTCGGACGCCTTCGCCGCCGCCTTCGATGCCGCGCATCGCACCGGCACCAGGGCCGAGGGCGCAGAGCGCGAGACGGCAGAGGAAATCTCCGGCCGGCTGCGGGAGCTCAGCGCGGAGAACCGCCGCCTGCTGGAACGCGCGATCGACCTGCAGTCGCGCGTGATCGAGACCATCGCCGGCGCCGCCAAGGGTCCCGGCCCAGGCACTTATGGCGAGCGCGGCGACAGGCGCGCGGGGCGGCATAGCCCGCTTTCGCTCTCCTCGCGGGCGTAAGGCGCCTCGTCGCGCCGGCCGCGCCGCAGTTGCGGGGCGGCCGGCGGTTGGGCATAGCTGCCCGCGCATGAATGAGACCGCCGAGCTCGGGGATTGGACAGCACTGCTCGCCGCACGCAACGGCGGCGCTGTACCCGCGGGTGCGCTCGGCGCCCTGTTTGCGCCAGTGCTCGCGCCGCCGCGCGCCGATGATGGCTGCACCGTGATCGGGCGGCTCGCGCAGACGCTGGATGGGCGCATCGCGACCGTCAGCGGATCGAGCCAATGGATCGGCGGGCCGGGCGATCTGCTGCACACGCACCGGCTGCGCGCGCTGTGCGATGTGGTGCTGGTTGGCGCCGGTACGGTGGCGCATGACGATCCTCGCCTGACCACGCGCCTTGTGCGCGGGCCGAATCCGCTGCGCGTCGTGCTCGATCCCGCGCGGCGTCTTGGCGTGCAGCATCGGGTGTTCACGGATCACCATGCGCCCACGCTGCTGGTCACCGCGAGCGAGGGGCCGAGCACGCAGGGCCATGCCGAAGTGCTGCGCCTGCCGCTGGAGGGCGGGGGCGTTGACCTCCCTGCCCTGCTCCACCTTTTGGCGTCCCGCGGGCTCCGGCGCATTTTCGTCGAAGGTGGCGGGCGCACGGTGTCGGATTTCCTCGCCGCCGGGTGCCTCGACCGGCTGCACCTGACGGTCGCGCCGGTGATCCTGGGCTCGGGTATTCCGGCCTTCACTCTGCCCGAAGCCGCGCGCATCGATCAGGGCTTGCGCTTCCATTGGTCCGCGCATGCGCTGGGCGAGGACATGCTGTTCGACATTGCGTTGGACCGTGCGCGGCCGGGGGTATGTTCGGCATGAAGGCGCGCGCGCTGTGGACGGTCGCACCGTGCGTGGTCGAGTTGCGCGAGCACGACCTGCCCGAGCCCGGCCCGGATCAGGTGCTGGTCGAGACGCGCGCCACCGGCATCTCGCGTGGTACGGAACGCCTGGTCTTCGAGGGCAGCGTGCCTTCGAGCCAATGGGCGGCGATGCGCGCGCCGCTGCAATACGGCGAGTTCCCGGCGCCACTCTCCTACGGCTACGCCGCGGTCGGTGTGGTACGCGCCGGCGCGCCGCACCTGCTTGGCAAGCGCGTGTTTGTGCTGCATCCGCATCATGACCGTTTCATCGCGCCCGCCGCGATGTGTACGCCAGTGCCGGATGACGTGCCCGATCGCCGCGCGGTTCTCGCCGCCAATATGGAAACGGCCGTCAACATCCTTTGGGATGCGCGGCCGATGGTGGGGGAACGCGCGCTGGTGGTGGGTGCCGGCGTGGTCGGGCTGCTCGCCACCTGGCTGTTGGCGCGCATCCCGGGGCTCGACCTGCATGTCTGCGACCTCGACGCCACGCGCGGCGATCTCGTGCAGCGTTTCGGCGCGCGCTTCTGCGCCCCGGATGATGCGCCGGCGAATCGCGACCTCATCGTGCACGCCTCGGCGAGCCCCGCCGGGCTGCGCCTTGCCTTCGCACGCGCCGGCTTCGAGGCGCGGATCATCGAGGCCAGCTGGTTCGGCGCCAAGGAATGCCCGCTGCCACTTGGCGAAGCCTTCCATTCGAAGCGCC
>Ga0209181_10013875_pt1 | contig 10025 bp, 8 predicted proteins | sample MAT05_FD_187208 | JGI IMG/M metagenome (GOLD analysis project Ga0209181, IMG submission 187208) | Freshwater microbial communities from Lake Fryxell liftoff mats and glacier meltwater in Antarctica - MAT-05 (SPAdes) (version 2) | ecosystem: Environmental > Aquatic > Freshwater > Ice > Liftoff...
TCGGAGGACTCCGAAGACTCTGAACTCGAAGAAGATTCCGAACTGGAGGAATCTTGGGGCACTGTCTGGTGGGGGGAAGATGGGTTGAGCGTCGCGCCGGGATGTTCGATTCCAATCGCAAAACCCCGGCGCAAAAGTTGATGCACGGTGGAATAGCGATTTTCTTTCGCGCGTCAACAGTTTCTTGCTGCGTCGTGATGCGATTGATTGAGTAGTGGCTGCAATTTGCGTGGCAGCAATGTGACACAGGCTTTCCAGCCTGTGCCGCTGTCGGGGCACGGCCTGGAAAGGGCCGTGTCACTTTTCCGAAATTGAGCCACTACTATTTATTGAGTCTCGGCCTACTGGCGAAGGGCTGCGACTGGCCAAGTAGCACAGCTTGCGAAGCTGTGCCACAGCGCCGCGCCACGCCCGGTGTGACTTTCACTTTACAGCCGAAGTTCCCGGTTCTGAAGCCGCCTTTCCACCAGCCACGGGCGCTTTTCCCTGTTTCTCCGCCGGCTTGGCATACATTCCTTCCGTCCGCTCGTTTGCCGTGTCGCCCAGCCGCAGCCCCGCTTCCGCCAATGCTTCGGCATACGGGACATGGGGGAATGCGATGAGCTTGCTCGCGGGATTGCAGTTTCGCACCACATAGCCTGCTTTGAGAAAATGAGGCTGTAACTCCGTGAACCACGCTTGGAGCTTTGCATAAGTGCTCGTGTTGCCCTTGATGGCGCCCGCCGTGCGCCCCTCGGAAAAATGATAGCGCTTCGTTTCCGACATTTCAAAGTCCACCCCGAGCAGATAAACATGCCGGAACCCCAGAAGATGCAGAATCCGCAACGCCGCCAGCAGCACGCTGCGCCCACCGCCAAATTTCCCGTGATTGCCCCAATTGACCGTCTCCTCCGCCAGCCAGCGCGGCGCATGAAACTTCTCGTTCCTTCGATAGCCTGCCACATTCGGGCAATCCCCGAGCTTCAGCTTCGACGGCTCCCACCGCTGCACCCAGCCGGTGTCCGTGCATACCCTGCGATTGTCCCACAGCGCCTTCTCGAAATGCGACATCGGCGTGAACTTCAGGATCGTCGGATCCAGCCACATCGAGAGGCTGAAACGCGAGGGATCATCCACCGTGCAATTCGCATTCCGCCGAAACGTCCGCGCCCCATTGTTCAGCGTCATCACCCAGCGCCGATGCAGCGGCGTGAGGTCGAGGTCCGCCACCGACGGCCCATTGGCCATGAGAAATGCATGGCCTCCACGATACAGTCCCTCGAACGGCAGCACCGCCCCCATCCGCGTGTAAAAGAACGGCACCTGCTCCCCGAGCGCCTTCACCGGCACATCCATTTCCTCACGCCAGCGCGGCGAGTGGAGGGCCGTGGTGTCGTTACGGTCTTTGGCAAGAGAGCGTGGGTGGCTCATGAATCCAGTATCGGAGGCCGTATGCAGTATCAGGCTGTAGTTTCCAACGTGCATCCGGCAGTGGATCACGGGCAAGGGAACTTTAGGGACAGCACTTTAGAAACAGTCAAATTTGATGGCTTTGGATTCGACAAATAACAGGCGGTGTTTCGTTTTGTCGAATCAGCAGTAGAAATCGAAATGTGGTCCTTTGACGAAGCCTCGCCAACTGCACGTCTCACTTCCGTTTGAACCGAGGAATGTGTTCATCTTCTTTTGGCTCGGTTTTCTTTGTCCTCAAATTGCCGGCGCGCTTCCGTGAAGGCCTTTTCCGCATCCGCTTGCAGACTGGCTTGCGTGAGGACGACATTGCCGAAAACCGACGACCGAAATGCCTGATCAATTCCCAACACATACAGCATTCGCTCCCGAGCGTCCCCGGTCGGTTTGTAGTTGCGCGCAGTTTCCAAAAGCGCGGGCGAGGGATCGACTCCTCGCACCGAGACCATCAATTTGATTCCTTCTCTGCGCTCCCATGATGGCAGGGGATCGAAAAGGCTTCGCGCGGCGATGAAGAACCATCGCGATTCACCAGGGGCGAGCAGCCAGGTGGCATCCTTTCCGCCGCCCTTTTCCTCCTGCATCGGTGCCGTGGAGTGTTGGGAGATGACGTGCTCATGCCAAAGTTGGACCTCCAGCGGAACATTTCCGTCAGCAGCCCGCCGCAACAAAACGCGATCCGCTGCCGACAGATTCTTTAGATGAAATGCGACCCCAATCAGGCCACCATCACGTCCGCATACCACATGCATGGTGTGCGCCAAATGGGCGATGCGCTTTTCGGCGGAACGCTCAAACCTCGCGCCGTTCGGTTCGCCATCCGCGCAGTACGCAAATGTCACGACAAGCAGCCCGAGAAGCATGATAGTTCGAATCACTCGGTTCATGGTGGCCAGCAGTCCAAAAGTACCCCGGCGTCATGCACCCGGGCTGCCCAGGGAGCCAAGAATGCATCGTGAACACTCAAAAAAGTAGCAGCCGGTATATGAGCGACTTGATCTAGGTATAGTTGGCCAAAGCCGTCTTGAAACCGCGCCACCGCCGCATCCATCTCATCTTTCATGTGTGCTTGGGCATCCTTCTGCGAAAAATCAACACATGGCCGAGTGATAGCCTCCAACTCTTGGACCAATGTCAGGTGAAGGAATGCGATGCCCTGTTGAAGCAACAGCAGATGTACATCCTCATGCGCGCGGCTGAATCCCTCTGGCAGCCAGTATGGCCCGTGGACTCCAGACCCTCTTACGTGGGTGCGAATATATTCCACGTCATCCTTCATCTCATCCAACAGGAGGCAATCAGCTGCAGCAATTTGATCGATGGTTAGCAGCTTGGTAGACTCCGATATTCTCATGCTGAAATTGAGATCAAGCTTCTTAAGGCGGGCCCGCCACACATCGTTGTCGCCATCGCATAACACTTCTGCTTCGGGCTCCGGCGGAAGCGGCTCCTCCACAGTGGTGCTACTGTCTTGCCCTGGTGCAATTGGGAAGATCACGAGTGGCGGATACGCCAAGCCGATGCTGGGAATAAACTTCTTGCCCTCACACTCAGCGGAGGATGAATCGGTTGTCTGAAGGTCAGAGGACTGACTGCTGTCATCGGAGGACGCGCTGCTTTGCGAGGACAGGCTGCTGTCATCGGAGGACGCGCTGCTTTGCGAGGACAGGCTGCTGTCGTCGGAGGACGCGCTGCTCTGCGAGGACAGGCTGCTATCGTCGGAAGACTGGCTGCTCTGCGAGGACAGGCTGCTATCGTCGGAAGACTGGCTGCTTTGCGAGGACAGGCTGCTCTCGTCGGAAGACTGGCTGCTTTGCGAGGACAGGCTGCTCTCGTCGGAAGACTGGCTGCTTTGTGAGGACAGGCTGCTCTCGTCGGAAGACTGGCTGCTTTGCGAGGACAGGCTGCTCTCGTCGGAAGACTGGCTGCTTTGCGAGGACAGGCTGCTGTCGTCGGAGGACAGGCTGCTATCGGAGGACAGGCTGCTATCGTCGGAAAACTGGCTGCTTTGCGAGGGCAGGCTGCTGTCGTCGGAGGATTCCGACGAACTGGATGAACTGGACGATTCTTGCGGCATTTGAGGGGCGGGTGGGGGCGACGTTTATGCCGGGGCATTCCCTTCCTATCGCAAATCGACGAGCCGGAGGTTCACAGCGGGCTGGATAGCCACGCACTATCGCCGCGTCAAGCAGTTTTTTCAGGCGAGTGAGCCAATCCAAGCCGCCGGGTCAGCCCGCCACTGCCAGTTTCCAGAAACGGCTTCGGAAGTGGGAGATCGGGGTGAACTTCAGGATCGTCGGGTCCAGCCGCATGGAGAGGCTGAAACGCGACGGATCATCCACCGTGCAGTTCGCATTCCCCCGGAATGTCCGCGCCCCGTTGTTCAGTGTCATCACCCAGCGCCGCTGCAGCGGCGCAAGGTCCAGCTCGGCCACCGATGGCCCGTTGGCCATCAGGAATGCATGGCCGCCACGGTACATCCCCTCCAACGGCAACACCGCCCCCGCCCGCGTGTAAAAGAAGGGCACCTGCTCCCCAAGCGCCTTCACCGGCACATCCATTTCCTCACGCCAGCGCGGCGAGTGAAGGGCTGTGTTATCGTTACGGTCTTTCGCGAGGGAGTGGGGATGCGTCATGCCTGCCGGGTGTGGTTCCTAAACAACCAAACTGCTGGGCGCGGAAGCAGGCGCACGGCGTCTTGGGGTTGATTGCATTAATGTGTTCACGGGGGTTTGAAAGAGCGCTCAGGAGTGCCGCAGGATTTCCGACAAACTTGGAAGCAGATCTATTTCCGGTTCAGAACGTCTCTGCCGGAGAAGTCCCACTCGGAAATGTTCGGCGGCAGTTTCAGTTTGGTGTCCACATGTTCGCCGTCGGCCTTGCGTAGGAAGCGAACGGCGATTTCCTTGCCCGCAGCATCCGCCACCGCCTCTCCCATGGACGCCGCGTTCATCCCCTTGGCATTGAGGCCGCCAAATTTTTCGATCACATCCCCAGGTTTCAGTCCCGCATCCGCCGCTGCGCCGCCGCTGGCTCGCAGCCGCTCGATTTGTGCGCCGCTCGAATCATACTTGAGGATGGCACCGAGCATCACGTGCACACTGCCCGGCAGTTTGGCATCACGGCGAAGTTGGTAACGGAGTTTGCGGTCGCCAAAGTCAATCTCTGTATTGAAGCCATAGAGCCACTCCAGGCCCAGAATGGAGAGTGTCGGATTGGAATCCACCCTAACTCCAGCGAGGTTTTTTCCCATCAATTCTCCCTTTAGAAACCATCCTTGGGTTGCCCTGTTCATGCCCCCGATTGAAATTCCTCGTGCATCCACCTTTGCCGGTTCAATGCAGCCCTGCTGGACGAGGGCTTCGAAAACTTTCGACTCCAATTCAATACAGCCATTGTGACCGGTATCAACGCAGAAACTCACTCGTTGCCCCAATATCTCTGTGTTGAATTCGGGTGCTTCCCCAGCTTCGCTAAGATCGACCACGGTGCAGTCAGGCTTATTCAGTTTCCATGGCCCGACGTGTATCTGGAAGATGCCTTCGTCATAATTCAGGAAGATTTTTCCGGCTTCCATCACCCTCATCCCAATCACTCCATCCAAGGGACGCCCCGTGTAGATCGAAAAAGCGCTTAGGTCTGAAATTACGACAGTCGGTCGGTCAATGGTTATTCCTCCCAATTTTATCGGATGACCTGCGTAAGTCATCATGGGATACATTGTGCCATCGGAGGCCAAAATATTTTTTTTTCTGAGTTCAAACCGAACGGCATCCGTTCGTGAATCGTCCAACGCGCTGCTTCCTGCGTGGGTGTCGAGCAACACAACGGACGGTTTGCCTGCCACAGTCGCCTCAGCAATCACATACGCCGGAACTCTCGGAAGACGCTGTTGAAATAGCACCTTCTGCGTTTCCTCCGCTCTGGCTTCGCTTGACCCCAATGCAACGAGCGCACCGGCAACGATGTAGCATCGCAGGAACCTCAAGATAGTTGAAAATCGATACATAAGCGTGCAATAGCTACTGGTCTGACTGATTAAAATTTGAACTTCATGCCTATGACAATTTTACCGGGGTCACTTCCCGCAGATCCTCCGGGATTGCCCTGGAAAACTCCTTCGACGCCAACATAAAACTGGCCTCTCAGGTTCACTTCCCTGTTGAAGATGCCGTCGTATTCGACGCCTAATCCGAATGTAGAGCTATCGTTAGACGAACCCGGTCCAAAAACTTTTTGCCAGTTGCCAACCAGCCGCCAAATCCCCAGTTGGGTTTCAACTAAATCTGTTTTGACTGTAATGGATACATGCTGGGATAAAGAAATGTTCTCCGTGGGATCCAATTGGGAAAAAGCCGCTCTGTTCCCCGCGGCCAAATCTATTGTGAACGGGGGTACTCTGACCTTTGCGGAAGCTACTACACCGATCGTTGTTGGAGCGTCCGGGTTGTCCCATTGTACAGTCCCACCGTGGACTTTATAGGTTTCCTCAACAAACGCAGCAATCGCAACTTTCATCCCAGGCGTGTCCGCAACTTTGTCCAAGGTGTCTAACAGCGTTTTCATAATCTCCGCCTGGATCTTGACAGAAGTACCGATTTTTTTGCCATCTGGGCCCTTGGCCACAATGGTGAATTTAAATTTGGTTTTTCCCGAAGGACCGATGGACGAGGTCGCAGAAAAAGTAAACGTGTTCAGTCCAATCTGGACAGAAAAGGGTGGTGGATCCGAAGCGAGAGTCGGTTCATCGAATATGATTTCAACGGTTTCAACAGGTATCCCGGTGGTATTGGTATATCCAACTGACAAGCCGACGAAGTCGGCAGCATGTGCATTGGTGAGCTCAAAGTTATCCTCATCGAGTGCAAAGCCGCCGGACGAAGAGGACGAGTCACTGCTGTCCGAGGACTGGCTGCTTGGGTCGGACTGGCTGCTCGGATCGGACTGGCTGCTTGGGTCGGACTGGCTGCTCGGATCGGACTGGCTGCTCGGATCGGACTGGCTGCTTGGGTCGGACTGGCTGCTTGGGTCGGACTGGCTGCTTGGGTCGGACTGGCTGCTTGGGTCGGACTGGCTGCTCGGGTCAGAGAGTTCGCTGCTTTGAGAGGAATCGCTGCTCAACTCGGAGGACTCCGAGGAACTGGAGGGGGCTTGGGGCATTTCAGTGGGTGGAGAGGGGTTGGGTTTGATTTTGGATGTTGCCATCCGATCTCAAATCTGCCACGGAGCGTGAAGCACCTTCCTTGGCACTTCAACCCATTCTTTTCATGAAAGCGGAGCAATCAAGGCTCCGTATCATCCCGCCACTCCCATGGTCCCACAGCGGCTTCTCAAAATGCGACATCGGGGTGAACTTCAGGATCGTCGGATCCAGCCACATCGAAAGGCTGAAGCGGGATGGATCATCCACCGTGCAGTTCGCGTTCCCCCGGAAAGTCCGCGCCCCATTGTTCAGTGTCATCACCCAGCGGCGATGAAGCGGCGCAAGGTCTAGCTCCGCCACCGATGGCCCATTGGCCATCAGGAATGCATGACCGCCACGATACATCCCCTCCAAAGGCAACACCGCCCCCGCACGCGTGTAAAAGAACGGCACCTGCTCCCCAAGGGACGTCACCAGCACATCAGTTTCCTCACGCCACCGCGGCGAGTGAAGCGCCCTGCCGTCGTTCACATCTTTGAATAGGGAGCGAGGATGGCTCATGAAATCCTGTAGTGGGGCTGCTGGGAGTGTTGGAGTGTAGCATCCAGTGTTGGGGCACGTTCAAGAGGCTTTTACGCCAGCACTTTAGGGACAGGTAAATTTGACGGCCTTGGATTCAACAAATATTAAGCGGATCTTGGATTCGTCGAATGCCTTGCGTCCATCCGCAGTTCTATCAATTGGAAGCTCGCTCAGATAGCGCCTTGCAGTGACTCGGTAAGTCCTTGCTGGCAAGAGCTGAAAGCATTCCTTCAAATTGATCTCGTAAACAAGCGGCTTCCCAGGCAAGAGCGAATTCAATCTTCCTTTTCCAACAACCGTTGTTGACGCCAGTTTCTCGCCGAGCTTTGTCAGTGGAACTTCCGTCCCTTTCTCATCGAAAACATGCACATGAAAGTCGATCATCTCCGAGTATTCGAACACCCGTGTTTTACCGGCCTGGTGTCTCTCTAGCTTCAGGCAAAGAATGGGCTCCTTGCCTTCGGAACTGGCGCGCACCTCCACATGAACTCCGAGTTTCCAGTCGCCCGGCTGATAACCTTCACTAAGGTCGGTATAGTCCGGTTTAAGACCCTGACCCTCGGATGCCAGTCCGACCGAGAACAATAGGCCAACCAAACCAATGGGAAGGGAAATTAAGAACCGCCACTGGTCATAAGGAGAAAACGTTTTCATCGGAGATTATTGTTTGGGAGATTACAACACGATAATCAATCGCTCGTTCTCTTTCGGAACCGCTCCGAAAACTCAGAGACAGCGCCCAAATCACCTCACTTATTTAGAGGTGGTCGTGCTTTGTTTCACCGCCGGTTGAGTGCTTGGCGAAATCGGCGGCAATGCGGGATCTCTTAGTACTATGCGCACGGGAGGAAAATTTATCCATTCCCTCTCGTAGGGATGCGTTCTGGGTTCAGCGAAATGGACGAGGCGGCTGACTTCACATCGAATTACTCCGCTTGGGGGAAACTCAAAGAATTTACCGAGATCAATCGAAGTGTCCCACCGCTCGCCTGTTTTGAGCACGTTTGTCATAACACTTCCAGCGGCTGGTTCGGTGAAGTCTTTAGTGCCCCTAGCTGTCATTTTCAGAGGGTGCCCATTTGCAGCGGTCAGTTTGATGCGGAAAAGGGTTAAATCCAGGGGAACTCTCAGAAATCGGGTTTCTGATGAGTTATTGACAATGCTTAATCCGATAGTCCGCGAGTTGGGCTCGACATTGATGTACATCTCGAGATCGCGAACTTTATGATGGCCACTTTCGTGGTCATTGGGTTGCGGAACATCGTCCGACATCGATCCCAAAGGGAAAAGCAAACAGCAGACAAATGTCCCCAGTCCCACTTTGAGAGTCCGTAAACCTGCGCGAATTAAGTCCATGATTCGTAAGCTAATTCAATGGCACGAGGTCTTTATGATTGTCACTGGAGTCCTGCCAGAGGGGATGGACATGATCTTCGCTGACCGCTTCGATTTGGACGGCGGGATTTCTTTGCTCCGGCGCTCTTTCCCAATGCCCTGTGATGCCATTCCCATAAAAATCCACCGCATCACTCCAGGACCAGGGCAACTTTAGCAGCGGAACTTGTCGCGAAGCGTACCCTGGCGGCGTGAACATAATATACATGATGAAGGTCAGATCCGCGGTGTACCGCCCATAAGAGGGATCCAAGGGATAGCTAGTAACCAACGGAACACCTGGATCATCATAAGTTTCTCCGTTCATCCCAATTTGAAAGGAATTCCCAGCGTACGGGTAATTACCTCCGTCGAAGTATGTCCCTCCATCTTGCGCGTCAGTTGCCTGGTCCGCCGACGGTTCAATTCTCCTGGAGCAGTTGAGCGTCGCGAGTTGCACAAAAGACCAGTTTGTGTTTTCAGTTTCTCCAAAATCGCCCGGGATGTTTACAAATCCTTTGAATGTAATTCTTTCAATGAATAGATTGTCAATTGCGTTGACATCTGGCCGTGGGCCTATTTGACTTGAATCCGAGGCTAGTTCCGCTGAAAGCGTGGCGGTCGGCTTAGCTACGTCAATGGTAACCGTCAGTTTGCGGTCCATACCGCCCTCCGTGTATGTTACTCTGACGACCCTCACGCCGGATTCGGCCCAGTAGAAGGATACCTCTTGCCGGTTGAGGTCGTCTCCAAGCATCGGTTTCAGTTCTCCTTTCTCCTTGATGCCAGTAAAATCTTTAAAGACGGTTCCCGGCAGATTCCATTGAAAATCTGTCCCACTTTTTCCCTCTGGGAGCTCAAGGCGTAAATTGATTTTTTGACCTGGAAGTGCCTTCGCCAACTGCCCGTCAATTGGCTGCCAATCACCGTCGAGCTCGTCCTCGTCACGCAATATCTGTCCGTAATCTGACGAGGAGTCTCCAGAAGAAAAACAGGACTCCGAGGATTCCGAGGACAGGCTTGACTCCGAAGATGCAGAACTCTGCGAGCTTAGGTCCGAGGATTCACTGCTTTGTGAGGACAGGCTGCTCTCGTCGGAGGACGCGCTGCTCTGCGAGGACAGGCTGCTCTCGTCGGAAGACTGGCTGCTTTGTGAGGACAGGCTGCTCTCGTCAGAGGACTGGCTGCTTTGCGAGGACAGGCTGCTCTCGTCAGAGGACTGGCTGCTTTGCGAGGACAGGCTGCTGTCGTCGGAAGACTGGCTGCTTTGCGAGGACAGGCTGCTGTCGTCGGAGGATTCCGACGAATCGGATGAACTGGACGATTCTTGCGGCATTTGAGGGGCGCGTGTGGGGGGGGCGGTGTTTATGCCGCGGCATTCCGCTCCAATCGCGAATCGACGAGCCAGAGGTTCACAGAGGGCCGGATAGCCACGCACTATCGCCGCGTCAAGCAGGTTTTTCAGGCGAGTGAGCCA
>Ga0209181_10013876_pt1 | contig 10025 bp, 7 predicted proteins | sample MAT05_FD_187208 | JGI IMG/M metagenome (GOLD analysis project Ga0209181, IMG submission 187208) | Freshwater microbial communities from Lake Fryxell liftoff mats and glacier meltwater in Antarctica - MAT-05 (SPAdes) (version 2) | ecosystem: Environmental > Aquatic > Freshwater > Ice > Liftoff...
GATCCGGTTGATCAAATCAAACTGGCGCGGTATCTTTCCCAATTCCCCGACTGGCAGCAAGAGGCAAACGCCATTGCCGCAGAGTTTCGGGAAATCACCAACGAAACCGGGCGATCCGCACAGGTGAATTTGCCTCAAGGTTGGCACTGGTTGAGTTCGCCCACCGCAACCCAAGCAGAGGCATTGAAACTGGCGATCGCCCAAAAAGCAAAACCTGACGCGATTGCTAAACTCACTCAAGGACTACTCAACCAACGACGTAACGGCACTTGGCAAAGCAGTTACGACAACGCCCAAGCGCTGACTGCCTTAGTTGAAACCAGCAAACTTCAGCCCACACCGCCCAACTTTAGTGCCACTGCAACACTCGCCGGAAAAAACCTGGCAAACGCTCAGTTTCAGGGTTACCAAAAGCCAAGTAAAAGCGTGTCGGTCCCGCTATCTGATTTACCCCGTGGCAAAAATGACTTAACTCTGAAAAAAACGGGTAACGGCATCCTGCATTATCTGGTGGCTTACCGCTATCGACTTCAAGGCAATCAACCCGGTCGCCTGAATGGATTGCGAATTACCCGCAGCCTGCGTCCTGCTAATCAGGAGCAAGCGATTCACACCACCGGACTCTACGCGATAGATTCGCTAAAAGTGCCCGTGGGTCAGGTTTATGATGTGGGATTGGAAATCATCACCGATCATCCCGTAGATCAGGTCGTGATCACTGATCCGCTGCCTGCCGGGTTTGAAGCGGTCGATGACAGCTTTCAAACGTCTACGCCCTATTTCAAAGCTAAAGGGGACAGTTGGCAGGTAAACTACCAAACCATTTATAAAGACCGGATTGTTGCCTTTGGCGATCGCCTCAATCCAGGTGTGTATACGCTGCACTACCTAGTGCGATCGGTGACGCCTGGAACCTTTATCTATCCCGGTGCCGAAGCCCACTTACAATATGCCCCGGAAGAATTTGGGCGATCGGCTTCCACAACACTAATCGTGGAGGATAAATAATTCTACGAATACAGGGGAATTTCAATCACAAACTCGGTTCCTTGACCAATTGGTTTGGTGGTAAAAAATGGCTCAAATAATCTCGGCTGGAGTTCTTCAGGAATTCCAGACCCGTTATCTTTAATGTAGTCGTCTCTATAAACAAGGGGTGTTCACCTGTATGCCCCTAAGGAAAATTTACAGGTAAAGAGTTACTAGAAGAATAGGATCACTCAACAAGCTTTGTTTATTTAGTCTCAGTTTTTTGGGCATCTGGTTTGTCAGCGTCGGTTTTAGGGCATGGTTTACCGCTGGCATCCAGGAAGTTGCATTTGCCAGCAGTGGCAGCCGGGCTGAAATTAGGTGGGGGAGGGGCGATCGCGGGAATGTTCGTAGGGGGTAGAGGAGTTGTGCTGTTGAGGGTGGTTGACGAATTACTGGGATTCTTTCCACAAATACTGGTGACATCTATCACGCCGCCGCCCTGAATTTGGATGTAGCAAAGTGGGGTACTGGTTACAGCATTGGAGGGCGATCGAATTTCAACTTCTCTCAGGGCTGGACGAGCGAAGGTCGGCTCAACCAGGGAGAGAGCAACAACCGCCAATAGACCAATCGCGAGGTGACAACGCTTAGCCATTCAAATGCATCTTAAAGATCAAAAGTCGGAGTTTTTAATCAGAGTCTGCCGTTTATCTGTAACGTCTTGTCTATAAAGTCAGAGTTTTTAGACCGTTATAGCTTGACGAGTCCGATTTGCATCACTGCCTGGGCTGAGATGCCCAAACCGAGCAGGGTAATGAACAATGCACTGATGGTAGGTAAGGCTTTCGCAAGACGAAGCTGAGTCGGCACCCGCTCAAATAACCGTCGAGCACTCACAAGCATCACACCCAAACTGGTCAAGGCTCCTGCCAACCCCAAACTGAAGGCTGATACCAGCACCAGTCCAAAACCAACTTGACCGATCGCAACCATACTCAACAATACAACCAGGGCAGAAGGACAGGGCACAATACCACCGGAAATACCGAGTGCCAGCAAATTTCGCCAAGTGACAGGGGAACCATCCGCGCCGGGTGGGAGGTGGGAGTGGGTGTGATCAGGGGTGGAGGCTTCGCCATGAGCGTTCAGTCGAACGGGGTGATGATGAGAATGATCGGGTGAATGATTATGAGAGTGAAGGGGTGGAGGGGTAGAGGGGGGATGGTGAGAATGATCGTAGGAGTGATCGTGGGAATGATCGTGAGAGTGATGATCGTGAGTGTGGCTGGATGACGATTTTTTGAACCATGAGAACTGGCGCAGTCGGCTGGTTAGTAAGCGCAATCCGATATCGACCACAATCAGACCAGACAGGAAACTGAGCCAGGGGTACAGGCGCTCTGGCAAGATGATATTGGCAAGGAAAAAGGTTGCTAGTCCCAGCGCAAAGACTCCAGCCGTGTGGGTGATGGTGGTGGTGAGTCCTAGAAACAGTGCCTGTTGAACAGTGGCGTTTTCTCCGACTAAATAAGCTCCAACAATCGTTTTTCCGTGTCCGGGTGATAGGGCATGCATTGCCCCCCAAACAAAACATGCAGCGATCGCTAACGGCACACTTCCGGTCAAATACCAGGGAGCGGTCTGCATCAGTAATAGTTCTTGATTTCCGGGTCGCAGGATAGCACTCTGAGTTTGACCTCGGTAGGAAACCGTTGCCAGACAGTGAGCGGTGGAAACTCCTGGCAGAAATAGGTCATAGTCCATCTTCAATCCCTGGATGGGTTGTGCCCAGGTATAGATCAAGCGGACTGTGCTGTGGGTGCCAGCAGTGGCTTTTAAGTTGGCAGGAAGCGTCGCTGTTTCAGAGGGTTCAATTGTCAGAACACCCGATGTTCCGCTGTTGTGGGTTAGATGAATGCGATCGCCCAGCGCCTTCTGAAGCTCAGCTCGATGCTGACGGATTTCAGCCGATGAAAGCTGTCCATCCCGGTTATCATCGGCAAATGCCATCAACCCTGTCGGAAAGGTCAGCGTGATTTGAGTAGTCGTTTCGCCAACCGCAACATCAGCCACAGCTAAATCCGCCCAGTGCGCCAGACTGGGAGTTGCCAGCAGCAGGGAAAGCAGCAGCGAACCCAAAAATGAGAGAATGCCAAACCTGATTAAACGCCGTTTGCGGTACATGACCCTTTCCCTGTAGTTCAATCCCAATTAGCTCAATCCCAATTAGTTCAACCCCAACAAGCCAACCCCTAATCCCAACGCTTGTCGCGCTTGATTGTCAAAGGTTGGATCGGTTTTCTGTTCAGCTTTGAAGAAAGCTGCTGCTTGAGATGAGTTTCCGAGTGCCTGTTCGATGCTGCCTGCCCGGCAGAATAGCGCCGGGTCGCGGATGCCTGAGCGCAGGGCGGCTTGCATTGCCTGCTGTGCTTCCTGCCAGCGTCCTAACTGAGCATATGCCCAAGCAAGGGTATCCATCGTTTCGGCATCACGGCGGACTTTGACTTCTGCCTGCATCAGCGTCAGGGCTTCAGCCAAATCTTGCGGATGACCTCGCTCTAACAGCAACCGCGCCAGTTCTCGTCGATGCCCAAACGTGGTCAGATCTCGACGCAACCGGGCTTCGGCTTCGTCGCGCCATTGGGCAGCGCCTGCCCGATCGCCCTCTAGCTCCTTCACTCGCGCCATCCCTCTATAGATAATGTGGTCATACACGGTTGGAGAGTTTTTAGAAAGCTGAAAGAATCGGGAATAAAAGTCTTCAGCCGTCCGATAGTCTCCCCGTCGAATTGCCAACTCTGCCGAATTTAGCAAGGCGGGAGGATAGCTAGGCAGAATCCGCAGCGCTTCTTGGTAAAGCTTTTCAGCCCGATCAAGTTCGCCTCGCTTGAAGTAAAAGCGACCGAGTGACGTTCGCGCCCAGACGGAACTGCCTGCTTCTTCGGGTTCTTCCGCCGCTAATGCCTGCTGAAAATCTTGAATAGCCGCTTCATCTTTACCCTGAGATACGCCAACCAGCGCGCGCAAGGTGAGGGAGTTCAGGTCTGGATTTTGTGCCACCAGGCGATCGCTTGCCTGCTGTGCTGCCTGCACCTTGCCAGTTGCCAGGTTCGCAGTTACTTGCACTGCCAGCGTTTCTGCATTTTTGGACGCTTGCTGAATCAGTTTGAGCGCTGCTGGAAAATCATGTTTAGCGGTGGCAACCCTGGCGAGAGCAAAAATTGCCCCGTCATTATCAAACGGCAATTTAGCTAAGGATGCTTGAGCCGTCTGCTCTGCCAGCAAATACCAACTGCTCTCCCCCGTCGCTCGTGCCATTTTGAGGTAGGCTTTGGCAAGCAGGGCGCGATTCAACCCACCGTTTGGATCTTGGCGAATCCGCTCTTGATAAAAGGAGATCTCCTGCTCCAGCTTGAGAGTAATGCTATCGGGCGATCGCTGGAACTGATAGCGGTAGTTAGCTTCCAGCCCATGATTGCCAAATGTTTTAGTCCACAATTTCAACGCTGACGGCATCGACCAGAGCAGTAATCCCGCGACTGGCAACGCAATCAACAATGGTATGGCAAAGCGCCTCAGCCTGACCTGATTGCCCCGATTCTGGAAAAATACACCTTTCATCTCACTTTCTCTATAAGATCTCAAGCTCATTCCAGAAGTCGGAGTTTTTGAAAAACTCCGACTTCTCAAGAACTCCGACTTCTAATTAGGCAATGCCAGATAGGGAAACGAGGGTGCTAGCGGCTTATGCCCTTGAGCAGGATTACCTGGAGTTCCTTCATAGGAGACGTTATCGGTGGTAATGGCTCCATTAGTCAGCACGCTGATGGTGATGTCAAATACATCATCTTTAAACAAGCGACCTCGAACCGGGCTGCCTTTGGCATTTAAATCATTGGCATAGCCGCTGGAACCTGTGGTATCAATCCGCATCACATCTGGGAGAAAAGCAGCGACTAAAGCGTTGGCGCGAGCATCGGTATTGCCGACCGCTTTCAGCGTTTTGATCACGTCGCCGACGATGGGGGCAGCAATACCAGCAGCAGGCTGTTGACCCGCCAAAGCAGCCGCTTCAAAGTCTGGTCCAACAGCGTTCAAGGCATTCAAGAAGTCGTTGGGAACCACCAAGCCTTCATTGATTATGGGTCGAGCCAGCCGCTCAACCTGAGTAAACTTGCCAGCCGCTCCGACGGAAATTGTTTCCCAAACGTCAAAAACCTTCGCGTTACTGCCACCCGCCAACAGGCTGATGGGAATCCGCACCGCGATCGCATTCACGTTGTAGCCTCTGGTGAAATCAACGGCTGTATTGGGGGGACGAAAGCCAACGGCTGGTCCAATCCCACGCGCACCTGCACGCACCCGGAAATATTGTTCGACATCAAAGAAGAAGGGATCTTCTCGGAGACCCGCAAACACAGAGGCATTAGCACCTCCCAACGAAACCTGGTTCACAATTGGCTGAGAACCGGAACTGAGAGGCGTTGTTTTGGCGGTTGCGGTTGTGGTGGCTCCGTCCACAATCGTCGTGATTTTGATATCTTGCTGTTGGTTTGCATCCGGCGCACCAAATTCAAATCGCAGAATCGCATCGGGTAGTCCCGTGGGAGACGCATTCTTGTTAGCGGCGCGGGTAATTTTGAACTCATAGCGGGCGCGAGTGCTGAAGTAATACTGTTGCCGTGCCAGCGATCGCGGATTGGTACTCATCGAAAGCACCAGATAACCGGGGGTAGCGCTGGAGTTTTGGTCTTCTTCCCGAAATACATGTAGGTCAGTCAAGTTAAGATTGCGCCCCTTGGTATCCACCTCGCCATCGTCATGGTCAGACGAGCGCACATAGCTGGAAGCGACTCCAACGGTCGTAAATACTGCCAGAGCAATCAAGCTTAACCGGGCTGGTGCTCCAAACAAAAGCCGCTGCCAGGGTGATTTAGACACAGTGGGTTGCTTCGAGGAAGGGGGCTTATTTCGAGAAAACGGTGGCTTCAGCACCATGGTGGTAGTCTCCTAAAAATGGGTTTAAGTGGTTACGGGCAATGCGATTAATCAAGGTGAAAGGAATGCAAATTTCGGCGTTACTGAATGCAAGTACGATTTGCCCTCATCCCCAACCCTTTTCCCTAGGGAGAAGGGCGCTAGAATTCTTGTTCCCTCGCCCGTTGGGAGAGGGTGAGGGTGAGGGCGGATTTGCCATTCATATCTAGGTTCAGCAAGGCAAATTTCTACTGCAAAGGCAGGTCTTTAAATGCGTTTCGCTGATTTCCGTTGTTTGTGCCGCTTCAACTGATAAGCAAGTCCCATAACGCCTGCGGCGACCAGTCCAGCCGTTTGTTCAGGTTCAGGGATGGCATTGGAATTATCGGCACTGGTGGTCACTCCGGTGAGGGCGATCGCGTAGCGCCCGACACCTAAACCTTGCCCAACAAATTCGCTAAATGGTTGACTAGCACCCACACCCGTTGGCTCTAGGATTCCTGCTGGATTCGCTGGCGAGAAAATGTTGCCTAAGGGACTAACTGGGTTAAAACCAGAACTCGCGATCGCCAAAAAGTAAGCCCCTGACTGAGCCGGAGAAAACCCGCCAGAGGACAGTGTTGCCTGAGTTCCAATACTGTCGTCGTGACCGTAGATGCCTAGACCTGCTAAGTTGAACAAAAATAGCTGAGGATCAACCAGCAGATCGGTTGGGATGCCTAGTGTCTGATCAACTGGGAGTTGTAAAAGCGTTTCAGCATTAATGGTGGTTGCCGAAAAGGTTTGCCCTCCCGTGAGAAAAATTTTGAATAGGTTAACCACATTTCCACCAGAAATGGAGCCAGAAATAGAATCCAGCGGCAGTGAACCTGCTGGGATGACTTGAGCCGTATCAAGCGTTTGTCCAGTGTCGCCTACTTGAGTAAACGTAACCGCCTCTACCTGACTGGCTGACAAACCGACAGCAAAGAATGCTACTGCGGTTGCCTATGCCAATTTATTCATGGAAATTCTCCTTTGTTTAGAGATGAATGATAATTTTCAGCAAACTGTGGCAGATATTAAGTAGCTGATCTTTTCATGTCCAAAGGTATATCAAGATACTCTGCTCTCAGCATCTTTCCTGAGGACAATATGCCCTAGGTGGGGATGTTCACTTGAGTAGGACTACGGAGAAAACGTGAGTTTGGATCTACGATTTCGCAAAAAATTACTCGAAAAGGCTGAAAACCCCATTTGGCAAGCTGTTTGGCGATCGCTCCTATCTAAGCGCTCTAAACGTAATCGCTCCTATTTAAAGATTGGATAAAGATTGGATAGAGTTTTATGAAAGTAACAGTTCAACTGATGGCACCCATTATCTTTGAACAACAAATTCTTTTTTAGTGATGGAGGTTCTCTTTTTGGTGCTACTGTGTGTTCGATTCTCTGAAAGAGGATAGGAGAAAGTTTTGCAGCATCACGGATTGTTTGGAGTACTGTTCAGCGGGGCACTGGTTGTCCTGACTCCTCAGTCGGTTTGGGCGCTGCCAACCCAGGTAACAAGCATTAAAATCAATCCCACCAGCGCCGGGGTTGATGTTGTTTTACAGACCCAGGCAGGCGATCGCCAACGCCCAACTGCAACTGCCTCAAGCCAATCAAATCTTTCGTCAGGACAACCCAACCCCCAGCATCACCTCTATCCTGGTTACCCCTTCAGGAACCAATAGCATCCAGGTGATTATCATTGGGCAACCGGGTTCACTCATGGGTCAAGCTCAACAAGATTCAACCAGTCTCACTCTCCGCCTCATGCACGTTGGGCTTGCCGCCACTAGCGGGGCTAAAAAGCCATCTCCGATAGCCCTGCCTCAAACTAAACCCAGTCCGCTTTTACCTGCCGCAGCCACCCCTTCTACTAAATCCCCTGTCAACTCAACCCCACCCGGAGCTTCGCCCCCCTTGCTTCTGCGATCGCTGCTGCACCTACACCTGCCCCTACTGCTGCATCTACACCTACCCCCCGTCCCATTGCACCGCCAGCCAACAAAATTAATTACACCGATATCAGTGTTGTGCCTCCAAGCATCGATTTAGGAACGAATGCCCGTATCGATCGCGTGGTCTTACGAGAGGGGCTCCGGTGCGGGAAGCCCTAGCAATCCTGGCGCGTGCAGCCGACTTAGGCATTATCTATACCGAAGATGTCTCAGTTGCCGCCGCAACGGGAACGGCTGCTACCGGAACGCTGCCGCCTGGAACGGATACCCCTGGAACTTCTCAGCCAACCGGATCGGTGATTGACTCCAACATTTCACTGGACATTGAAAACGAACCTATTCAGGATGTGTTTAACTATGTCTTACGCGCCAAGGGATTAAAAGCCAGTCGGGTTGGCAGAAACATTTTCATTGGTCTAAACCTCCCGGCAACAGCAGGAAACTATATCACCCGAACACTGCGGCTGAACCAGATGAAAGCCACTCTGCCCCAAACCAACATCACCAGCACCTCAACGAGTGCTTCTAGCCTTTCCAGCGGCGGCGGACAGGGAGGAAGCACCACCAATAGCCAGCTTGGGAGAAGCAACACGCTCACCGAGAATGTGCCCTATCGAGGTGCCCTGCAAATCTTGGAAGAATTGGGAGCGAATGGAGGTGCAACGGCAAAAAGTCCACTGTTAAGAGGGTTACAGGCGACGGCGGATGCCCGCACGAATACCTTGACTCTGGTAGGAACGCTCGATTTGATTGAACTTGCCACCAATTATTTGAACAGACTCGATGTCCGCCGTAAGCAAGTGGCTGTGAACATCAAAATTGTTGAAGTGGACTTAACGAAATCAAGCAATATCGGAGCCAGTTTCTCGTTTGGGATTGCTGATAATTTCTTTAACGTGAACCAGGGACAGGCAACAGGCAACTTTGGACGATTTAATCCCTCCTTAGCCGACAATGCCAATAGCCTGACCAGCCCAGCCACGATCGCCAATCCTTTTGCAGATGTGCAGCCTCCGCTCAACATCAATGCACCTATTGTCAATTCCCAAGGGGCAACCTTAGGATTTCAACCCGCCAGCCCAATCAATGCCAATCCATTAGCAGCGGTCGTTTCCAATCTCACTTCTGGCTCAGTCACTACCAGCAACACCGTGACCACAGTCCTCAATCCAATCATTACCTATGGGTTGCCACCACTGTTTCAATTTCCAGCCCAATTCCTGTTGCGACTGCAAGCCCAGGTGATCTCTGGAAATGCCAAGATTTTGACTGATCCAACCCTAATTGTGCAGGAAGGTAGCCAGTCTCAAGTGAATCTCACCTCTCAAGTATTTTCTGGCTTTACGGAGCAACGAGTGGTAGAAGGTAATGTTGCCACGACGCGAATTTTGCCACAGCCTCCAGTGGATGTGGGGTTAATTTTTAACGTGACGATCGACCAGGTTGACGATAGCGATTTTATTACTCTTTCGATATCGCCAGAGGTGAGTTCACCCGGTCAGCAAATTACCGATCCTTCTAGAAATAATTTATTGATTCAACAGTTGGTGAATCGTCGTCGTTTAGAGACGGGCAAAATTCGATTGCGGAATGGTCAGACTTTAATCCTAACGGGAATTATTCAGGAAACTGAGCGCACGATTACGATCAAAACGCCAATTTTAGGGGATATTCCCATTCTTAACTTGTTGTTCAGGAACCGCCGAAAGCAAAACGATCGCAACGAAATTCTGATCCTAGTGACTCCTCAAGTGTTGGATGACTCGGATCGATCGCCCTATGGCTTCAACTACACTCCCGGTTCAGAGGTGCAGAAAATATTGCAGCGAGGCAAACAGGACGACAAACCGCAGGACGGCAAACCTGCTCAGGAGAATGGCAAACAATAGGGCAGTTCTTATAATCCCCTCACCCTTTGCAATGATTTACAGGAAAGGGAGGGCTGGGGAACCCTTAAAGCCCATCGTGCTTTAGCCGTGGGATGTAGAAGGGGTTCCCGCGAGGCTGCTTCAGCCTCAGAGTCATCTCAGTCGTCGTTTTAGAGATCGGATGAGTTCTCTAAGCGTATCAGTTTGGGTTCTTGCAGATTGCTCA
>Ga0209181_10013877_pt1 | contig 10024 bp, 5 predicted proteins | sample MAT05_FD_187208 | JGI IMG/M metagenome (GOLD analysis project Ga0209181, IMG submission 187208) | Freshwater microbial communities from Lake Fryxell liftoff mats and glacier meltwater in Antarctica - MAT-05 (SPAdes) (version 2) | ecosystem: Environmental > Aquatic > Freshwater > Ice > Liftoff...
GAATGTGAACGACGACAACTACCGCGAATACGCGGGGGACGGGATCGGCGACAAATGGCAGGTGGATTACTTCGGCCAGCCGCCGAATGCGAATGCGGGGCCAGCGATCGACATCACGGGTACCGGGCAGAACAACCTCTTCAAATACTTCGCCGGCCTGAACCCCACCGATCGCAGCGCGTCCAATGCAGCGTTCACCCTGGCAATTCAACCCGTGCCCGGCCAGCCAGCGCGGAAGAACCTCACCTTTTCGCCCGCTTGGGCGGATCGCAACTACACGGTGAAATCGAAGCCCGACCTGAACGTCGCCACATGGGGCAGCATCAGCGCCTCCGGCCTCACGATTAGTTCCGGCACCACGGGAACGATCACCGACCTGAGCGCCACCGGCGCGAAGAAGTTCTACCGCATCGAGATCACCAAGCCGTAGATGGGAGTATGAGAATCGCAGGCTGATCCAGCCATCCACGGCGAACAGGGTTTCTGTCAGCCTGGAATCGGCCTCGCTCCTTCATCGCGAAGAAGTCTTCGGGATGAATCTTGAAGCGGCGGAAGGTTGGGTGTGATTGAAGGCAGGTCCCGGAAGCAGTGGGCGCTGAAGGTGCCACAGCCCGTCCCGGCTGTGGGGCCGGCGGGCATCGTGCCCGCAGGTGTGGCGCACGCTCTCGGCAGGTTCGCCAACAGGTTCGCCAACAGGTTCGCCAACAGGTTCGCCAACAGGTTCGCCGGCAGGTTCGCCGGCAGGTTCGCCGGCACCGGTCCCGCGGCTCCATGCGGGCAGCGGGCGTCCCCGCCCGCTGGCCCCACAGCCGGGACGGGCTGTGCCACTTTCCCCCGCCTCGCCTCATCTGACTTGTGGACCGTCTTTCAATCACGCCCCGGAAGGCTGCGAAGTCTTCCCATCGCCGCCGGTGGAAACGGCGAAGAGATGGAAATCCCTCCTGTTTCCCGTCGTTCGCGGTTTAGCTATCTAACAGTTGCCCCTCGAATCCCCCATCACCGCGCCCCTATGAAAACAAGCCCCCTGTCCTGCCAGCCTCTCGCACTGCTGTTCGCGATCCTCGCGATGCAGCCCGCCTTCGCCGCGCCGGATGCCGCTGCGCCAAAGGATGCCTTCCAGCAGCAGCGACACGAGGCCGCGAATCGGGAGAGGCGGATGATCTTCAACAATGACGGCGATGAGATCGTGTACGAGTGCAAGACCCCGACGCTCGACGCCCTGCTGGATGCGCGGACGACCGCCCTCGCCGGCACGCAGGTGGACAGCATCTTCTACTGCACGTGGAGTTCGGGCTTCGGCATGTTCACGCACGACACGAAGGTCGGGCAGGTGTTCGACACGCGCGAGGGCCGCTTCGCGCCGAATATGACGCGCGCGCTGCTGGACCGCGGCATCGATCCGCTGAAGGCGATGGTGGACTTCGGCGCGAAGCATCGCATGGAGGTGTTCTGGTCGTTCCGGGTGAATGACACCCATGACGGATATCTCACCGACTACGGTCCGCTGCTGTTCGCCGTGAACCGGCTGAAGAACGCGCACCCGGAGTACCTGATGGGCGACCCGCAGCACCTCCCGAAATACGGCGCGTGGTCCGCCGTGAACTATGGCCTGCCCGAGGTCCGCGAACTCGCGTTCCGCTACGTGGAGGAAGTCTGCCAGAACTACGCCGTGGACGGCGTGGAACTCGACTTCTTCCGCCACCCGCTGTTTTTCAAGAACAACTCCGCCGGGCTTCCCTGCGACGACGCCGATCGCCAGCAGATGACCGGTCTGGTCCGCCGCATTCGCGCGATGACCGAGGCCGAGGGCCGCAAACGGGGGCGGCCCATCCTGCTCGCCATGCGCGTGCCGGACTCGGTGGAATACAGCCGCGCCGTCGGCATCGACCTCGAACGCTGGCTGGCCGACGGCCTGCTCGATCTGCTGATCGTCAGCAGCTACCTGCAATTCAACGCGTGGGACTACAGCGTGCAGCTCGGGCACAAGTACGGCGTGAAAGTCTATCCCTCGCTCGACGAATGCCGGCTCCGCGATCCGGAGGCGAAGCTGCTGCGCCAGTCGGCTCTCGCGTTTCGCGGTCGTGCGATGAACGTATGGAACTCGGGCGCCGATGGCGTCTATGTCTTCAACCAGTTCGACCCGCTGAATCCGATCTGGAAGGAACTGGGCGACCCGGCGGCACTGGGAAAGATGGACAAGGACTACTTCGCCAGCGTGCGCGGGGTGTCTGGCGTCGCCGGCAGCGCGCTGCCGCATCAGGCGTTCATCAAGGTCGCGACCCTGAACCCGTCGAGTCCCCTCCCGCTTGCGCCCGGCCAGCCGGCGGCGGTCCGGTTCTCCGTGGGCGAGAATGTGAACGCGAACGGTGCCGGAAGCGCTCCGCCACAGGCAGCCTTGCGCCTGCGACTGAAGGATCTCAGGCGCCCGGCAGAAGTGACGGCGAGAATCAACCAGGTTCCATTGGCAAACGGAGTGCTCGCGAACGAATGGCTGGAGTTCAAACTCGATCCACGATCGGTGCGACAGGGCTTGAACGAAGTGACCGTGACTCCCGCGCCTCAAGACGGCGGTTCGCTGACCGATCTTCACCTCACCATCCGGCACCAGTAGGCCGGCCCGGGCGAAAGGTGCTTCTGAAAGCGCCGCCGCCGGGTTCTTGCCGATACACCGAATCCCATGCATCGCCTTCTCCCCTTCGCTCTCTGTTTTTTCGCCATCGCAGCCTGTGCCCAGGAGCAGGTGGACAAAGCCGACGAACCGGGGGATGCGTCGTCGCTGCTGAAGAAGCTCTCCGTGCGTGTGCGCGTGACGAAAGCCGCGCCGGAGCAGACTCACGTCCACTTGAACTGGCGCCGCGGCGGCGAGGGACTCGGTGGCAACGTCGTGCGCAGTTTCTTTCTGGGCACCGACAAGGAGTTCGAGATTCCCGTTGGCCAGTGGAGCGATTGGCATGCGCTGGCGACGATCGTCGGGCAGGGACGTGGATGGAGTTTTCCATCCGTCGTCGCCGAGGGCGTGTCGCTGGCGGCGCCCGGAAAAGGCAAGGCAGCGCCGCCGGGCGATCCGGGGATCGATCTGGATGCGGTGCTGGATGAAGCGCAGCGGAAGGAGAAGGTGGCCAGAGCGGGCGACCCATTGGGTGCCGTCCTCGAATTGAAGGGCGCGCCGAAGACGGTCGCGCCCGCCAAAGGCAAGGCTGCCAAGGCCGGCATTCCTTTGACTGAGACGGTCGTCGAGTTCGAGTTCGCCGAGGGGAAGAATGTGTTCAAACACTTCAGCGAACCGGCTCCGAAAGGCGCGACGGTCGGGTTCGCGTTTCCCGGCAGCATGCTCGGCGACAGGGTGACGCCGGAGTTCGTGGCGCAACTCACCGGGCTGTCCACTCACGCCCGTGCGCGGCGCGAAGGGCTGGAAAAACTGTTCCCGCAAGCCGCGAAGATGCCGGTGCAGTTTGCCGTCATCGGTCGTCTCGGCGGCTACGGCGCGGGCGAGCCGGGCAGGGGCGGCGGCTCCGGCTATGGCGTGCGCCATTGCAATCCGGAGATCCTCATCGACGAATGCCGCGCCATGCGAATGCTCGGCATCAACGGTCTCACCGGCTCACCGCGCTTCGCGGATGCGGCCGGTCTGGGGAAGGAATTCCGGCGCATCCATTGGGGCTCGGGCGGTGGCAATCCGATGGCAGTTCTCCAGCAGGGATCGGCCAGGGCGAGGAAAGCGAGTGAGGGGGACGAGTGTCCTTTCGATCCCGCGATCCAGCCGCCGATTCCGGAACGCATCGCGGGGACCATCGAGGATCACCGCGCCGTCGGGGCACAGGAGTCGTGGGGGATTACCGTGGATGAGATCGGGGTCTTTGCGAAGGAGCACATCGCCCGCTGCGAGCGCTGCGCGGAAAAGTTCCGGGAGTATCTGAAGGCACAGAAGCTTTCACCCGCGGACCTCGGCAAGAAATCCTGGGAGGAAGTGAAACCCATCAACATCTGGGCCGTGCCCGCGGCTGCCGGCAAGGGAGCGAAGAAAGCAGTGAAGAGCACCCTGCCATCCGAGAGCCCGGCGGACGCGCTCTGCCACTACTACACGTTTCGTTTCATGACCCACGCGACGGCGCAGGTGTTCCCCGATTCGGTGCAAGGGCTCAAGGCGGCGGGCATCCTCGTCTATGCAATGCAGGGACCGACGCCGAGCTGGATGGGATCGAGCCTCGACTGGCACGAGTTCTACGACGGCGGCGCCAGTTCGGCATTCGTGTGGGAAACCTCGAACCGCGACCCGCGTGTGTGGCAGTGGGATTCCTATCTCGCCGACATCGGCCGCGGCATCGCCGCGCGGCACGACATGTCGATGGGCTGTCTCGTGAAGCCCCACCGTGGCGCGCCCGCGCAACGCATGCTCTCGGTGGTGTCGCGTGGCGTGCGCGCGATCGAGTGGTACACCTACGGTCCCGATTACTCGAAGGGCGACAGCTTCTCGCAGTCGCCCGAGCTGCTCGAACGCGTCGCCCGTGCCGCGCGGTTTCTGGGCAGCGCGGAGGACCGCCTCTACGATGCGCATTTCGCGGGCGAGCCCGAAGTCGCATTCGTCACGCCGCGGTCATCCGGGATCTGGGGACGCGCCGATGGCCTCGATGGCACCGCATTTGAAAATGCCAAATGGGTCTGGCTCGCCCTCACGCACGCACACATCCCCATGAACATCCTGAGCGAACAGCAACTCGCCGAAGGAAGACTCGAACGCTACAAGGTCATCTACATCCCCGGCACCCACCTGCGACGCGACGCGGCGGCGAAAGTGAAGGACTGGGTGCGCGCCGGCGGCTCACTCTGGACCGACGCCTTCGGTCTCGCGCGCGATGAAGCCAACCAGCCGGCGACGGGGCTCGATGAAGTCCTCGGGCTCTCCACGCGCAAACTCGAAACGTGGGGCCACGTCGATGGCTACCGCGCCGTCGGGCTCACCCCGTTGACCGAATCGGAAGTCCCGCCGGGCGCTGACCTCATGTGGGAGGCCGACCAGGTCCACGCCTCCATCGGACGCGAGGCTCTCGATCCCGGCTCCGCCGAAATCCTCGCCCGCTTCGCCGACGGCAAACCCGCCGTCACGCGGAACCGGTTCGGCAAAGGCGACGCGACCGTCGTCGGTCTCTGGTCCGGAATCACCTATTCGGCAAAGGTGCGCCGCCCGGACTTCTCGATGCGCGACGACTTCAGCCCCGCGGTCCGCGCACTCGTCGCCGCACCAGCGCTAGCACGGAAAGTGTATCAGCCCGCCCGCCTGTCCGAACCGCTCGTGGAAGCCGTGTCGCTGGACAAAGGCGGCTCGCGCTCCATCGCGCTGATCAACTGGGCCTACCACCGCCCATCCGCAGCAACCGGCAAGGGAGAACTGCAAGTCGCCAAGAATCTCCGCGTGGATCTGACCGCCGTCGGTCCGGTGAAATCCGTCCGCTCACTGCTGCTCGGCGAATTGCCAGTGACCGATGGCAGCGTAATCCTCCCCACGCTCGCAGAGATCGATCTGCTGCTCCTCGACTGAAGACCGTGAGGCCAGCTCCACGGATGCGGACATCCGGAAACACCGCCGGATCGGCGCGTCATCCCGCGCACATGGCGTGATTCAATGGGAGTCCAAAGGCTGCTTGCCGGCCAAAGCCGAGCGGCGCGTGAGTGCCGCAAGGCCTTGGACTGCGGAGGCTGGACTCCGCTTTGGCTTTGCGGAGGAGCGATCGACGAAATCGCGGAATGCGCCGCGCGGAAGAAAGGCGCTGCGTTCCTCTGCGGGGCAACGGTGACCTTGCGCGTCGGACCCGCGGCGAGAGAAAAGCGGCGTCAAGCCGCGCGCAGTCCAAAGGCTGGCGCCACGCCCTGCGCCACCAATTTGCTCATCCAGTGGACTCCCTTTCAATGACGCCCCGGCGCAAAGGAACGCAAAACTTTTCCTTTCTCCGAAGTCCCTTTCGAGGCACGGTCGCCGCCCAATCATGAAAACTCTCCTTCGTTTCGTCCCCCTCGCGCTAGCAGCGGCTGTCGCTCATGCAGACATCATCATCGAGCAAAAAATGGAATCCGCCGTCATCACCGGCAACGTCACCATGAAAGTGAAGGGCGACCAGGCCCGCATGGACATGCCGAATCCGCTCGGTGGCAACGTGACGACGATCATGAATTTCAAGAGCGGTGACATGGTGACGCTGATGCACCAGCAGAAGATGGCGATGAAGATGAATCTCGCCGACCTGAAGAAGCAGCAGGAGGCCGGACAGAAGGCGCTCGGCGTGGACCCGACGAAGATGGAGAAGCCGAAGGGCACGGGAACGAAGGAGAAAGTCGGCGAGCACGAGACCGAGATTTACGAGATGAACCAGGGCGGCATGCAGGCCAAGCTCTGGGTGGCGAAGGATTTTCCCAACGCGCAGGCGATCAAGGACCAGATGATGAAGCTCAGTTCCAGCATCGGTGGTGAAGGCTTCGACCCGAGCAAGATCGATGTCCCCGGCATGGTCGTGAAGACGGAGGTGAATACCTCGGTCGGCAAGATGACCGTCACCCTCGTCAGTGCCAAGGAGACCCCGGTGGATGACGCCGAGTTCAAGCAGCCCGAGGGTTATCAGGAAATGACGATGCCCGGGATGCCCCCGGCTCCCGCGCCGAACGTCCCGGGTCCGAAACCCGGCGCGCCCGCCGACCCGAAGAAATGACGGGGCGGAGAGGCCACCCATTTGTCGCAGGCAAGGCCGGGCCGCAAGCCCACTGGCGGCGCTTCGTGATGATGCGTGAAAAAGACGTATCATCTCGCAAGCCAGCAGAATAACAGCTTACAGGCCAAACAGCCGTGTTGTAGGAATCGCGCAGGATTACGCGGATGCGCTGTCCGAAACTGTCCGAACTTTTTCGGAATCGAAATGGGCAGACAACCCGGTAGAGCATCTGCCCTCGTCCGCTCCGTTGAGCGGCAGGGCAAGCGCGGAAATTCGAGAGGGGGGAGGAGACGGGAGGGGCCAAGGGCTCCCGATACGGGGAAACGCTTTACTACCGAGGCTCTTGCAAAACCTACACTGTCACCGACGCGGGGCGTCATCGCTCAGAGGAGTGAAGGCATCTCGCCCTCTTACGGCTGAGGTTTTGCAAGAGCCTCTACCTTGACGGAGAAAAATCACTCTCGAACCACCCGCTTTCAGTATTGCGGGGCCGCTTAGCGGGTTCACGATGCGTGGCATGAAAACGTCCCTCCTCAGAACCGCCATCGCTGCTCTTTGCTTCGTGGGGCTTGCCGCGTTTCCCTCGATTTCGACAGCGGCCATCGTCGTGTCGGGTCAGTCGAACATTTTCGGGGCGGGACATGTGACTGCTCCGGCACCGGGGGGCTTTGGAGGCGGCCAGTTTCCGGTGTTGTTTGAGTTCACAGGGACTCCTACGCACAGTTTTGGAGTTACGGGACAAGTCACGTACGATGGAACGAGCTTCTATGGAGCCGACGGTGGACAGTTCTTGGGGAGCGCGACAGACATAGACTCGTTTTAGGGAATATCGGGCATTGTGCATAATTTGAAGGGGATGTTTCTCATCGGTGTTTTCCTTGATGATCAGGAGCCCGCAGGAGCCGCACCCGCTCGTGTTGACTTTTCAAACGATAGCTTCACGAGCTTCTCACCAATACTCAGCCAGACCTTTTTCATCGGCGACGGTTTGACCGGGACAGGAGTGGGCGATGTTCAGACCTTCAACGTTCCAGCGGGGGCCACCCGCTTATTTCTTGGCTTCGCCGATGCCTTTAACTTTCAGGGTCCAGCGGGAACCTACGTCGATAACGGAGGGACACTGCAAGTCACCGTGACGGCGACGCCTGCCCCCGAGCCAAGCAGTAGCGTCTTGGCTCTGCTAGGCGTCGGCGTCGCAGCTTTGCGGCGGAGGAGGATGGCTATTGTTGGACTCACCAACCGGGGCATCAGTGTTTCGGGTGTGATGGCATTGGTTGCGGGCTTTTTCGCTGCGATGCTTCCCTGCAAAGCGGCACTGATCTACGTCTCTGACGGCGATGAACTCCGCAATGTTGCGAGCAGGGTCGTTGGATTCGACGCGAGTGGAACAGCGACGGTCTTTGCAGATACGGGCTTGGATAATCCCATCGGTCTTGCATTCGATGCGTCTGGGAATCTTTACGTCGCGAATTCCGGGCATTCAAACGCGACTGGCACAATCACGAAGTTCACGCCGGGTGGCGTCGGCACGCAATTCGCAAACACTTTGCTGGATTTCCCGACTGGGCTTGCCTTTGACGGCTCCGGGAATCTTTTCGCAGTCAATTCCCGCATCGGCACGATTGCCAAGTTCACGCCGGGGGGTGTGGGTTCGATTTTCGCTCAAGACCCCGGCGATCAATCCCTGTTGTGGGCTTCCTATGGCGCGGCGTTCGACAGCACGGGCAACCTCTACGTCACAAATTTCTTCCTCGGCAACATAGTTAAATTCACTCCAGGTGGAGGTTCTTCCGTTTTTGCCACCGGTCTGAGCAACCCGGAGGGCTTGGCCTTTGACAGCGAGGGCAATCTTTTCGTGGCGAACTTTGGTAGCAGCACGATCACCAAGTTCACGGCGGGCGGTGTCGGGTCGATCTTCGCCAGCGGCGGGGTATCGAATCCGGCAGGTATCGCGTTTGATGAGGCGGACAATTTGTATGTGGTGAATCAGGGAAACCGCACGGTTTCCAAGTTTACACCCGACGGAGTTGGAAGCGTCTTCGCGGACACCGGATTGAACTATCCAACATTCATTGTGGTGGCGGTGCCTAAGCCCACCGGCATCGTCTTGGCTCTGCTAGGCGTCGGCGTCGCAGCGTTGCGGCGGCGGCGTTTCCGCGTAGCCTGGCGCACCGCAGTATTCGCGGAATCCGCGGCAAGCGGCCAAGCGAAGCGCGCAGCATGTGCCTCCCGAGGCTGAGGACCGCGACCGCTGCGCCTGCCCTCTTTCAATCTCTCACTCGCCTCTCTAGCCTGCGCGGCAATGAGCGCTCGGTAACGCTCCTGCGGCGGTGAGACAGCCTCTCCTCGCCTCCGGGGCTGTCGAGCTGCCAACGCCCGCCCCGGTCTGATAGCACACGCCGAGGTGAGTCTGAGCCCTGGCGTTCCCCTGTTCGGCGGACCTGCGGTACCATCCGGCAGCCTCCGCGAAGTCTTTCTGAACACCTTTCCCGTCAAAGTAACAGGTGCCGAGGTTGCCTTGCGCCAAAGGATTCCCCTGTTCGGCAGCGAGTCGGAACCATTTGAGCGCTTCGCCGTAGTCTTGCTGAACGCCATCCCCGTCGAGGTAGCATAAACCAAGATAATTCTGTGCGGCGGCATGGCCGCCCTCGGCAGCGCGAAGAAATAGGCGGAAGGCACGGATGGTCGGTTCCGTCATTCCGTCGCCTCTGGTGCAAAAGTTAATCGTTTCCCCATCGCGCACGAGCACGTCGAGATCATCGGGTTGTTGAGTCGGGGAAGATTTTGGATCGGGCGGCATGAGAATCTGGAAGCTCGCTCAGGGTGGTTCGATGCCAGCGGTGCTTCAAGGAATGCGTTGAAATGCGAGGATGGGCCTGGCCGGGGTACTCACGGTGCGGCGGGGACGCTGCCAATTTTTCAGTGGCGCGGTGCGATTTGCATGGCCGCGCTGGGCGACGATGCGGCGGGTGGGGGCTCGCGCGTGTGGGCGGGATTCACGTTGCCAGCGTCGCACTGTAAGCGGTTTGGAAAACAGGCATTGACGGCGGGGCATTCAAAGCCACTGTTAGGTCAATGAGTGCGTGCTTCGACATGGCAGACGTTCTTGAGTAAGCGTCCACCCCAGTGCCATGCGGTTTGCGTTGACGGCGCTGATTGGCCGGCTGCGGGAGTCGTAGATTGCGTAGCCGGACAGCTACGCAATTTATGCGGCGGCTTGTCGTGCGCTGCCTTGCCTCTGTGCCTTGGCCCAGGCTTCGGGGGTGGCTCCGGGGATCTGGCTTACGGTCATCGTCGGCAGGCGCGTGAGCACGTCGCGCAGGTAG
>Ga0209181_10013880_pt1 | contig 10023 bp, 8 predicted proteins | sample MAT05_FD_187208 | JGI IMG/M metagenome (GOLD analysis project Ga0209181, IMG submission 187208) | Freshwater microbial communities from Lake Fryxell liftoff mats and glacier meltwater in Antarctica - MAT-05 (SPAdes) (version 2) | ecosystem: Environmental > Aquatic > Freshwater > Ice > Liftoff...
CTCGCCGCCGCCGCCGGCCCGATCCCCTGCTCGCGCGCCGCCGCCGCCCTCCAACGTGGAGCGCGGGATGTCGGTCGGCGAGTCCGGCGTCCTCGACTTCATCGACGACACCGCCCAGAAGGCCAAGACCCGGACCGCCGGTGGATCGAGCGAGCTCCGCGTCCGCAAGCGCACCGGCCACGTCGAGGGCCCGTACGGCGTCGCGCGCATCATCTCCATGCTGCGCGGCGGCGATTTCGACGGCACCGAAGAGGTCTCCGACGACAACCGCTCGTGGCGCCCGATGGCGAGCACGCCCGAGCTGGCGCGGGTGATCCAGGAGTCCGCTGCGGCCGGGAACATCGAGTTCAGCGATCTCCCTGGGCCGGCCGGCCCGCGCGATCTGCCGGGTCTCGCCGATCCGCACCGCAACCTCCCCGCCCCGGCCGACCTCCCGAGCGGCGCGCCCGCGCTCTCGAAGCACGTCGCGCCGCGCGCGCCGAAGCCAGCGCCCGACAACGACCACAGCCCGTCCTCGCGCGGGGGTGGCCCGGCGATGAACGAGGACCTGCCGGATCTCGAGCTCGACGACGGGCCCGACACCAGCCGCAAGAAGAAGCGCGACAACGCGCCGACCGGGGGCTCGAAGGTCACCGGGATGACGCTCGAGCAGGCGGCCGAGCTGAAGAAGAACAACGCCGCGGCCGCCGCTGCCGCCGGGATCGATCCCTCGCAGCTCGAGCTCGGCGACGTCCCGAAGGCGCCGTCGCTCTGGGACAACTACAAGAAGCCGATCATCGCGTTCGGCGCCGTCACGGCGGTGGTGCTGACCGGCATCGTCACCCAGCTGTTCACGCCGCACGGCGCGTTCGGACACAAGGCGATCGCCAAGATGTTCGAGCCGCCGCCGCCGCCGCCGCCGCCCCCGCCGCCGCCCGCGCCGGTGCAGGTGGTGTCGATCGCCGAGGCCCAGAAGCTGATCACCGCGGGCTCGTTCGAAGGCTTCCGCGAGATCCTGCAGGCTCTGGAGAAGGCGGCGCCCGACGCCGACAACACGCTGCTCACCGCCAAGGCGTACGCGCTCGCGACCGTGCTGCACGGCAGCGAGGCGTTCCCGCAGGACGGCCTGGAGAAGGCGTTCCGCGCGGCCGCAGCCCTCGATCTCAGCCAGGCGAAGCAGCGCAGCGTCGCGCAGGCCGGTCTCGAGCTCCTGAAGGCCCAGGTCGGCCTGATGATCGCCCAGGGGCAGTTCGAGCCCGCGGCTGCGAAGCTCGATCCGGCGCTCCAGTCGAACCAGGACGACGCCGAGCTCGCGCTGCTGCTCGGGATCGCCGAGCTGAAGGCGGGCCACCCCGAGGCCGCGCTGAAGGCGCTCGATCGAGCCACGGTGATCAACCCGCTCTATGCGCCCGCGCTGGTCGCGATCGGCGACACGCTGCTCCAGGTGAAGTCGGACGTGGCCGGGGCCGCTGGGCCCGGAGCCGCGGTGGAGTGGTACGAGAAGGCCGCCCGCGCCGAGCCGAGCTACGTCGCCGGTCCGCTCAAGGCCGCCGAGATCTACCAGTCGCTGGGCCGCCCCGGTGAGTCGCGCAAGATGCTGGCGATCGCGGCCGCCAACGCCAGCCGCGGCGTGCCGCCGGAGAAGCGCGCCGAGCTCCTCTACCGCACCGCGAAGGTGTTCGACGACTTCGAGATCCTGGAGAAGGGCGCGGTGTTCGCCGAGGAGGCCGCGCGTCTCGAGCCCGCCAACCCTGCGTTCGTGGCGCTCGGCGTGAAGGCCCGCAGCGCGCGTGGCGAGCCGAAGCTGGCGATGGTCATGGCCGACGAGGGCCTGATGCACGCGGCCAACGATCCCCTCCTCCTCGAGGCACGCAGCGTCGCGACGATGGCGAGCGGCGACGTCACCAAGGCGTTCAACGACGCGCAGGCGGCCAAGCGCATCAACCCGAAGGCCTGGGAGCCGGTGCTCGACGAGGCCCGTTACAACCTGAGCCTCGGCAAACTCAACGACGCGCGCGATGCCTTGATCGTCGCGGTGCGCCTCGCGGGCCCGCGCTCGGTGGTGCCGATCGTCGAGGTCGGGCGGATGGAGCTGTCGGTAGGCAACATCGACGCCGCGCACGAGCAGGCCTCGGAGGCGGTGAAGACCAACCCGACGCACCTCGCTGCCAACCTGCTGCTCGGCGAGGCCCAGCGCCTCCGTGGTCAGCTCCCCGAGGCCAAGACGACCTACGAAAAGGCCTTGATCCTAGATCCGGAGAGCGCCGCCGCGAAGCTCGGCCTGGCCAACGTCCTGCGCGACATGGCGACCCGCACCGAGCACCCCGACAAGTCCGACGATCTGGCGCGTGCCCTCCCGCTCTACGTCGACGTGCTCCTGGCCGAGAACCAGAACGCCGCGCTGATGTTCGAGTACGGCCGCGCGCTGGAGATGCTGGGGCAGCGGAGCTCCGCGCTCGACCTCTACAAGGACGCGATCGCCATCAACACCACCGACGTGCGCCCGCATCTGGCGCTCGCCAGCGCGTACATGGAGATGGAGCCGCCGGATGTCGTGGCGGCCAAGGCCTCGATCGAGGAAGCCGACAAGATCAACCCGCTCGACTCGCGCACGGCCTTCTGGAAGGCGCGTGTCGCGTTTGCGGAGAAGCGATGGGAGGACGCCGAGAAGTCGTTCGACGTCGCGCTGCGCGCCGAGCCGAACAACGCAGAGTACCACTTCTGGGCGGGGCGCCGCTACGAGGCGGTCGACTCGCTGTTCGAGGCGATCAAGGAGTACGAGCGCGTGGTGTCGCTGAACAGCCGCCACGCGCGGGCGTATCGCGCGCTCGGCCTGGCTGCGACGGCGCAGAACCAGTTCGACAAGGCCCGCAAGTACTTCGAGAAGTACCGCATCGCCGCGCCGCACGATCAGTCGGTCTGGGTGGACGTGGGCCTCTCGTACGTGCGGGAGAACCGCGACCCCGACGCGCAGAAGATCTTCCAGGAGGTGCTGCAGCGGGATCCGGAGAACGCCTCCGCGCTGGTCGAGATGGGCCAGATCAACGCGCGCGCCGGCGACGATCACAAGGCGCTCGAGCAGTACCGCAAGGCCACCAAGGTGAACCCGGCGTTCGGCGACGGGTGGTGCCAGTTCGGGCTCGCCATGGTCGCCGAGGCCACCGGCAAGAAGCTCGGCAAGGACGGCATCGACGCGCTCAAGCGCTGCGTCGACGACAAGGGCGCCTCGACCGATCTCAAGAAGAGCGCCGCGCAGGAGCTCGCAAGTCTTTCCAATTGAGGCTTCATCCTTCAGCCCCCGCGTCTTGACTCGGTCGGTCCGCCGCGGGATCGAACGGCTCCGATGCAGATCACGGTCAACGGCGAGCCGCGTGAGATCAGCGCTGGTCTCACCGTCACCGGCCTCCTCGAGCAGCTCGGCGTCCGCGGCGAGCGGGTCGCGGTCGAGGTGAACCTCGACGTGGTGCGCCGCGAGGCGCGCGCCGAACGGCAGCTCGCCGAAGGCGACCAGGTGGAGATCGTGTCCTTCGTCGGCGGAGGTGTCTGATGGATCCGTTCGTTATCGGAAAGCGCACGTTCACCTCGCGGCTGCTGGTCGGCACGGGCAAGTACAAGGACCTCGAGGAGACGCGCGAGGCGATCGTGCGTTCGGGCGCGGAGATCGTCACCGTCGCCGTGCGCCGCGTGAAGCTGAGCGGTGAAGGATCGATCATGGCCGCGATCCCCGACGGCATCGTGCTGCTCCCCAACACCGCCGGCTGCTACACCGCCGACGAAGCGGTCCGCACCGCGCGCCTGGCCCGCGAGGCAGGGATGACCGAGATGGTGAAGCTCGAGGTCATCGGCGATCAGAAGACGCTCTTCCCCGACGTCGAGGAGACGCTGAGAGCGGCCAAGATCCTCGTCGCCGAGGGCTTCACGGTGCTGCCGTACACCACCGATGACCCGGTGGCGGCGAGGAAGCTCCAGGACATCGGCTGCGTCGCGGTGATGCCGCTGGCCGCGCCGATCGGCTCGGGCCTCGGCATCAGGAACCCGTACAACATCCGCATCATCCTCGAGCAGGCGACGGTGCCGATCATCGTCGATGCCGGCGTGGGCACCGCGTCGGACGCGGCGTTCGCGATGGAGCTCGGCTGTCACGCCGTGCTGATGAACACCGGCATCGCGCTGGCGCAGAAGCCGCTCTTGATGGCCGAGGCGATGCGCGACGGGGTGCGCGCCGGTCGGCTGGCGTACCTCGCCGGGCGCATGCCGCGCCGACTTCACGCTGCGGCCTCGTCGCCGCTCGACGGGCTCATCGGCGGCCCCGGATCGTGAGACCCCCGTGGCTGCTGGCGATCACCGATCGCCGGCAGATGGGGCCCGAGGACGTCGCGCGGATCGCGCGGCCGGGCGTGGCGATCATCGTCCGCGAAAAGGACCTCTCCGCGCGCGCGCTCTTCGACTACGCGCGCGCCATCGACACGATCGCCCGACCTCGGGGCTGTTCGGTGCTGGTCACCGATCGGCTCGACGTCGCGCGGGCGCTGGGCCTCGGCGTGCAGCTCCCCGAGGACGGCCTGGAGATCGCCGACGCGCGCGCGTATCTGGGGCCGGGCGCGATCGTCTCGGCCTCGCGCCACGATCCGGCGGGCGTGCGGGCGGCGATCGGCGCCGACTGGATCACCATCGCTCCGGTCTTCCCGAGCGCGTCGAAGCCGGGACTGCCCGGGCTCGGCGTGGAGAGCCTGGCGCGCGCGCGAGCGGCCGCGCCCCCCGGAGCGCGGATCTACGCGCTGGGCGGCATCGACGCGGCCACGGCGCCCCTCGCGTGGGCCACCGGCGTCGACGGCGTGGCCGCCATCCGCGCGGCGTGGGCCGGGGACGCGCTCGAACGCGATGCGTAAAAAGACCTGGAGACCGTCGGGCCGTCGTGTTACCTCTCCGCGCCATTTCGTCGCCGACGTAGCTCAGTGGTAGAGCAACGGTTTCGTAAACCGTAGGTCGCGGGTTCAATTCCCATCGTCGGCTTCTCCCCCTCTCTCAGCCTTATGTCATTTCGTAGCGCGGTCACTCGCGTGACCGATGATCACTGGGTCCTCCCGCGCGTCGGCCAGATGCGGACGGAGGTCCACGCCTTTTTGTCGGAGGCGCTGTTCGAGGGGACGGACGAGGCCCTCTGGCGACAGGCCGCGGAATCGGCTTCTTTTCCCGGTGCGATCGGCATGTACCTCATGCCCGACACGCACCTCGGCTACCAGATCCCGGTCGGCGGCGTGCTCGTCACCGAGGACACCATCGCGCAGGCCGGCTCTGGCTACGACATCTCCTGCGGCGTCGTGTACCTGAAGATCGACGGGCTCCACGCCCAGGACGTCGTCGACTGGGACCGCCGCAAGCGCTGGATCGACGAGGTCGAGAAGCGCGTCGCCACCGGTGTCGGATCCGATCGACCGAAGATGGCGCGGAAGGTCTCGTCGAAGACCATCGAGGACGTGCTGCGCTACGGCGCCAAGGCGATCGGCGTGCCGGCCGCGCTGTGCGAGCGGCAGTTCATCCGCGTGCCCGACGACGTCGACGTCACCTCGATCCCGCGCGCGTTCGACAAGGCCAAGCCGCAGCTGGGCTCGGTCGGCGGCGGCAATCACTTCGTCGAGCTGCAGGTGGACAAGGACGACGGCTCGGTCTGGGTGATGGTGCACTGCGGATCGCGCGGCTACGGCTGGCAGACCGCGAACCACTTCTTCCACTTCGGCGCGAAGCTGCGCGGGCTGCCGAACAATCGCCGCGAGTCCTCCTGGCTGAGGGCCGACGAGCCGCTCGGCAAGGAGTACTGGGCGCACCACAACGCCGCCGCGAACTACGCGATCGCGAACCGCTGGAGCATCGTCGAGGGCCTGCGCGATGCGACGCGCGAGGTGTTCGCGAAGGAGCTCGAGCCGTACTACGAGATCAGCCACAACCTCGTGCAGAACGAGACGCTGCTCTTGCCCGACGGCACCACCAAGCGCGGCTTCGTGCACCGCAAAGGCGCGACGCGCGCGTTCCCCGCCGGCCACCCCGATCTGCGCGGCACGGCGTGGGAGACCACCGGCCACCCGTGCTTGATCCCCGGCTCGATGATCGACGGCGCGGCGATCCTGTTCCCGCTGCCGGGCGCGGTGAAATCGGCCTGCTCGGTGAATCACGGATCGGGTCGGCTGCTCGGCCGCGGACAGGCCAAGCGCGATCTGTCGCATCGCCAGGGCGAGATCGATCGCGAGATGCGGGAGATCGAGCGGACGCTCGGCGGCGTCACCATCAAGGGCGTCGTGGGCAACACGCAGCGCACGCCGCTCGACGAGTGCGGCCACGTGTACAAGCAGCTCGATGACGTGCTCGGCGTGCTGGAGCGCGAAGGCATCGCCAAGATTCACAAGCGCCTGTACCCGGTGGCCAACATCAAGGGCACCGACTGATCGCGTCACGCTGCGTTGCGCGGCAGGTTTTACCCACGGCACTCCGACCCTTTCCGTATGGGCGGGTGATCAGCCGAGCCTCTACAACGGCTGCGCATGAAGCTCGCGCCTCTCGCTGCGCTCATTTTGCTGCCCTCGCTGGCGATCGCCGACGGGATCGAGCCCTGGCGTGCGCGCACGCTGCGCGACGCGACGCGCTCGGCGATGGTCGAAGAGACCAAGCCCAACTGGGACGAAGTGTTCCTGCGGCCGCCGTGGGACGTGCGCTCGAACCTGGCGGGCGCGCCGACCGTCGAGGTGCGCAGGAACTACGTCTACGTCGAGGACACCGACGGCACGCTGACCGTGCCCTTCCAGAGCAACCGCGATCTGCAGGGCGCGCTGACGTTCGGCCTGCAGCAGGTCTACTCGGTGCTGCCCGACGAGTTCGTGTTCGTCTACATGTTCACGTCGTTCGACACCAACGTCGGCGCGTTCTTCTACGCGCCGCTGGTGAACACCGACAGCGGCATCGGCCAGCAGCTCTTCCGTCAGGGCCGCGGCGCCTCCGAGGTGCTGCAGGGCTACATCTTCATGAACTACTGGAAGTCGTTCAACGACCAGTTCCCCGGCTTCCCGCAGAACGTGATCGACTCGTTCGCGCAGAGCGTCTTCAACCAGGAGGCGGGCCACCGCTGGGGCACCTCGTTCGAAGTGGGCCCGGGCGTCGCCGACGGGCACCTGCAGCAGCTGCTCGGCCGCGATGACGCGCACTGGAGCTACTTCACCCAGACCAACGGCTCGCCGATGGAAGGCAACAGCTGGCGCGACAACGGCAACGGCAGCTTCACCACGACCACCGACGTGCGCGCGTTCAACTACTCGGACGTCGATCTCTACTTGATGGGCCTCATCCGGCCCGACCAGGTGCAGCCGTGGTTCCTGATCAGCAACCCGAACGTGACCGGCAAGCGCGACATCTACCAGCAGCAGCTGGGGGCCTCGTCGCCGCCGCAGCTGTTCCAGCCGATGACGCTGAGCGGTACGCGCGTCGATTACACGATCAACGACCTCACCTCGCGCCTCGGCCTGCGCATCCCCAACGTCAACAACTCGCCGAAGCGCTTCCGCGTGGTGTTCGCGATGCTCGCGAGCCGCACCAACAAGCTCAGCGAGGCGCAGCGCAACGAGTTCGAAGGCGACGTCGATCGCTACGCGACCGGCTTCCACACCGGGACGCGCAACCTCGGCGAGCTCGACTACATCCTGATCGATCAGCCGACCAAGATCGCGATCGGCCAGACCTGCCCCGCCGCATCCGAGTGCGTGAACGAGGCCCCGCTCTGCACGCGCCCCGAGCTCGGCCAGGAGAACATCTGCACCCGCGGCTGCGCCGACGTGCAGGGCTGCCCGATCGGCTTCTGCTGCGCGATGGGCAGCGAGGGCGCCTCGATCTGCACCCCCGACTCGATGTGCCCGCGCCCCCCGCCGCCCGACGCGGGCGTGGCCGATACGGGTGAGCCGGTGATGATGTCGACGCCCGACTCCGGCATCGCGCCGGCCTGCACCTGCGACACCACGACGGTCTGCGATCCGACCTGCGCGTGCGACGCGGAGTGCCCGTGCACCTGCGACCTCACCACCGGCTGCGACTCGAGCTGCACCTGCGACGCCGAGTGCATCGGGGACGGCGCGCTGCCGCTCCAGCCCTCGTCCGGCTGCGGCGTCTCGGGCGGATCGGCCGGAAACTTCGCCCTCCTGGGCCTCCTCGGCGCCATCGCGCTTCTCACGCGCCGCCGGCTCCAGTGAGCGTCCAGGCCGAGATAACTCGACCGATTTGGCCGCCGAGGCATCTCGCCTGGCTTCGTTGCGCGACCTCTGGAGACAAACAGTATCCTTTCGGTCGCTCGCCTCGCCAGACGAGCGTCTCGGCACCCAACTCGATCGACTTATCTCGCCCCGGACGCTAAGCCCTACGGGGATGGCCCCGATCATCGATCTCCGATCCGACACCGTCACCAAGCCCAGCCCCGGCATGCGCCGCGCGATGGCCGACGCCGCCGTCGGCGATGACGTCTACGGCGAGGACCCCAGCGCCATCGCGCTCCAGGCGCGCGTCGCCGACCTCCTCGGCAAGGAGGCCGCGCTCTACTTCCCGTCCGGCACCATGGCCAACCAGGCCGCCCTGCGCGCCCACACCGAGCCGGGGGACGAGGTCATCGTCGAGGCCTTCGGGCACTCCTACGCGTACGAGAGCGGCGCGATGGCGGCCCTCTCCGGCCTCCAGGCACGGCCCATCCCGAGCGACCGCGGGCTGCTCGATCCGGGCGACGTCGAGCGCGCGATCAACGTCAATAACTCGCACTTCGCGCGCACCAAGGTGGTCGTCCTCGAGAACACCACCAACCGCGGCGGCGGCAACATCTACGACCTCGCACGCACCGACGCGATCGCCGACGTCACGGCGAAGCACCAGCTGATCCTGCACATCGACGGCGCCCGCCTCTGGAACGCGCACGCGGCCACCGGCATCGCGCTCGATCGCTTCGTGGCGCGCGCGGCATCGGTGAGCGTCTGTTTGTCGAAGGGCCTCGGCGCGCCGGTCGGCAGCGTGCTCGCCGGGTCTCAGGCGTTCATCACGCGCGCGCATCGCTTCCGGAAGATGTTCGGCGGCGGCATGCGCCAGGTGGGCATCCTCGCGGCCGCCGGCCTCTACGCGCTCGACCACAACCTCGCGCGGCTCGGCGATGATCACGAGAACCTCGGCGTGCTGGCCCGCGGGATGGCCGAGATCCCGGGCCTGGCCTGCGATCCGTCGCGTTATCCGACCAATATCGCGTACGGGAAGATCGTGCGCGAGGGCCTCACCGCGCACGATCTCTCGGCGCGCCTCGCGCAGGCGGGCGTGCTCGCGAACGCGACGTCGCCCACCGAGCTGCGCTTCGTGACTCACCTCGACGTCGATCGCGCGCAGATCCAGGAGGCCTTGGTCCGCCTCCGTCGCGCGATGAGCCGCTGATTGCGCGCGTTCAGCCTCGCGGGTCTCGCTGCGCTCGCGGTCGCGTGCCGCCCCACCGCGTCGCCGCTCGAGCTCCCGGAAGGGGCGGTGAGCGGCGCGATCGTGCTCGTGTTCGACCGCCTCGCGTTCGCCATCGACGTCGAGCCGAGCACCACGATCGCCGCTGATTTCCCCGCCGATCTCACGCCCGAGCTGTTCGTCTACCAGGCGCGCCTGGCGCAGATGCAGATCGATGTGGACGAGGATCACCGCGTCGTCACCGCGGAGGCCGCGCCCGATCGACCGCTCCCGGTCGCGCGCGCGCAGTTCTTTCGGGGCGCCGGCTGGATCGCGCGGGACGACGCCAGCGTGCGCGATCGGGTGCGCCTGCCGCGGTTCGACATCGAGCGCTGCTTCGCCGCCGACGGCTGCTTCGAGCGAACCTCGCCGGACGTCTGCCTCGCGCCCTGCCCTCCGACGGAGGCGATCGTTCCGCCGCTGCCCCCCAGCCGCCCGAGCCCCCTCGGCCGCCGGTGCTCAGCCCCTGCCCACCGGACAGCGTGGAGGTGGCCATCGTGCGCGGAATCGACGACTGCCGGCGCCCGGTGATCAGCGCCTGCCCGCCCG
>Ga0209181_10013882_pt1 | contig 10023 bp, 11 predicted proteins | sample MAT05_FD_187208 | JGI IMG/M metagenome (GOLD analysis project Ga0209181, IMG submission 187208) | Freshwater microbial communities from Lake Fryxell liftoff mats and glacier meltwater in Antarctica - MAT-05 (SPAdes) (version 2) | ecosystem: Environmental > Aquatic > Freshwater > Ice > Liftoff...
CGGCCGTGTTCGATCGGCCCAGCTTCCCGTTGTCGACCTACCCGATCTACGCACAGGCGCGGCAACGCACACTCACCGTCCATGTCGTGAGCATCGTCGGCACGGACGGGTCACGCCGGCCGGCCGGGCTCGACGCGATCGCCCGGACCGACGATCCGCTGATCGCGCAATCGACCATCGATCGTGCGGTCGGATCAGGATCGGCCGACCGGTTGTGCGCATCGATCGCGGCCCGGATCGAGCCGGGCACCCCGGGCCTCACCGTCGAGATCGCCACCGAACGCCTCGACCTCGTCGACCGGTTGCAGGACGAGGTGGCTCCGCAGGATCGCAACCCCGTCGCCCGCTGCGAGGTGTCACCGTGACCGGCGCAACCGGCGCAACCGGCGCGACCGGCGTGAACGGCCTGTTCGCCGGCATCGACCGCTGGCTGCTGTGCCCCGCACCTGCGGAGCGCCTCGCTGCGTTCAGGGTGCTGGTCGGCGCGTTCGCAACGGTCTACTTGGCCGTCCGGTTCGTGGCGTTCCGTGCGCTCGCGGACAACGACGCGTCGTCGTTCGATCCGGTGGGGATCCTGTGGTGGTTGCGTGCTCCGCTTTCCGACCGGCTGTGGATCGCGGCGCTGATCGCGACGCTCGTCGCCGGCGTGGCGTTCACCGCCGGAGCCCGGTTCCGAGTCAGCGGTCCGACGTTCGCTGTGCTGCTGCTCACGATCACCACCTACCGCAGCTCGTGGGGTCAATTGCTGCACTTCGAGAACCTGCTCGTGTTGCACGCCCTCGTCGTGGGGTGCAGCCGCAGCGCCGACGCATGGTCTCTCGACGCACGCCGCACGGACAAGAGGGCGGGAGCTCACACCCGTTACGGCTGGCCGCTGCGGCTCGCCGCGTGCGTCTCCGTCGCCACCTACGTCCTGGCCGGTGTCGCCAAGCTGCGCTACGGCGGCACGGCCTGGATCACCGGCGACTCGCTGCGCCACCACGTTGCGTACTCCGCTGTCCGGCTGCAGTTGTTGGGGGGTGACCCGTCCCCGCTGGCCGGACCGCTGGTCGAGCACGGCTGGCTGTTCCGTCCCGCCGCAGCGATCACCGTCGTGCTGGAACTCGCTGCACCGCTCGCGCTGATCGGCCGACGATGGCGCACCGGGTGGGTGACGGGCACGTGGCTGCTGCACGCCGGCATCGCGGCAACGATGTTCGTCGTGTTCCCCTACCCGCTGTCGTTGATCGCGTTCGCTCCGCTGTTCGACCTGGAGCGCGGCGTGGCCGCGGCCGGCAGCAGGTTCAGCCGATACCGGACACCGGTTGCGGAGTGTATGGCTGTTCCAGTTGCTGGCGCTCGTCGGCGGTGAGCACAAGGTGCACCGACGCGATCGCGTCGTCGAGGTGGCTCATCTTCGTTGCCCCAACGATCGGAGCGGACACGGTTGGATGGCCTGCGACCCACGCCAACGCGACCTGCGCCATCGACACGCCGCGGGACTCGGCGATCGCCGCAACGCGCGCCACGATTTCGTCGTCAGCCGAGTGGTAGAGCGTCTTGGCGAACTCGTCGGTTCCGCTGCGCATGGTCGCCGAGCCGACGGGTCGCGTGACCTTGCCCCGGGCGAGCGGGCTCCACGGGATGACGCCGACACCCAGGTCGGCGCACAACGGCAGCATCTCGCGCTCTTCCTCGCGGTAGAGCAGGTTGTAGTGGTTCTGCATCGTGACGAACTTGGTCCATCCGTTGATCTCGGCGACGTACTGGGCCTTGGAGAACTGCCAGGCATACATCGACGACGCTCCGATGTAGAGGGCCTTGCCGGCCTTGACCACGTCGTGCAGCGCCTCCATCGTCTCCTCGATCGGCACCCGCTTGTCCCACCGGTGGATCTGGTAGAGATCGACGTAGTCCGTGCCGAGCCGGCGCAGGCTGTTGTCGATCTCGGCCATGATCGACTTCCGGGAGAGGCCGGATCCATTGGGTCCAGAACGCATCGGCATGAAGACTTTCGTCGCGAGGACGATCTCGTCCCGATTGGCGAAGTCGGCCAGCGCACGACCGACGATCTCCTCGCTCGTGCCCGCTGAATACGCGTTGGCGGTGTCGAAGAAGTTGATGCCCGCTTCGACCGCGCGCTGCAGGAACGGCCGACTGGTCGCCTCGTCGAGCGACCATTCGTGGCTTCCTTGGTCGGGGGCGCCGTAGCTCATGCAGCCGAGGCAGATGGTGGACACGTCGAGGCCGGTGGTGCCGAGCTTGGTGTACTTCATTCTCCCACTGTAAGGGCGACTGTAGGGAACGTTCAGTTGGCGGCGACGACCGCTATCTCGATCCGCCATGCCGGTCGAGCGAGCGCCGGCACGTTGATCAGCGTGCTCGCGGCGCGATGGTCGCCCATCACGCGGTCGCGCACTGCCATCACATCCGACAGTGGCTCGCCGTCGATGACGTAGGTGGTGATCGACACGATGTCGGTCGCGCTCATCTCGGCCTCGGCGAGGATCGCCAAGATGTTCGTCCACACCACTTCGGTCTGTTCGAGCAGGCTTTGCGGAACGGTTCCATCGACCGCCGTTGGCACGACACCCGAGGTGTACAGCGTGCGCGTCGGGTTGGCGACGAGCACCGCATGGGCGTACTTCGCGGCCGGTGCGGCGATCGAGGGGATTGTGATCTCGGTGTTCATGACGCTTGCGATCTTGGCACACGGCCGAGGCGGCGTAGTCTTCACGCATGGCACTCTTGGAGAACGAGTCCGGAACCCGGACCATCGATGGCGTCGAACTGACCCCCAAGCAGGTCGGCATGTCGATGCTGCCCAAGACCTTCGCAACGGTCGAGGAACAACGCCTCGAGCGCAAGCAGAAGCTCGCCGGCGCGTTGCGCATTTTCGGTCGGCTCGGTTTCGGCGAAGGCGTCGCCGGCCACATCACCGTGCGTGACCCCGAATTCCCCGACCACTTCTGGGTCAACCCGTTCGGGAAGAGCTTCCGCCACATGACCGTCAGCGACCTGATCCTGGTCAACCATTCCGGTGAGGTCGTCTACGGCGACCAGCCGGTCAATCGGGCCGCATTCGTGATCCACGCCGCCGTCCACGAGGCTCGCCCCGACGTCGTCGCCGCAGCCCACAGCCATTCGGTCAACGGCAAGGCGTTCAGCTCGCTCGGAATCAAGCTCGACCCGATCACGCAGGATTCGTGCATCTTCTACAACGATCACGTCGTGATCGAGGAGCAGGGTGGCGCGGTCGTGTTCGAGGTCGAAGCAGGCAAGGAACTCGCTTCCAAGTTCGGTACCGGCAAGGCCGCGATCCACCGCAACCACGGTTTGTTCACCGTTGGCCAAACGGTCGACGAGGCCGCGTTCTGGTTCATCTCGATGGAGCGCAGCTGCCAGGCCCAACTGCTGGCGATGGCAGCCGGCACCCCGCACCTGATCAACGACAAGGACGCGACCTACACCCAGCAGCAGACGGGATACCCGCTCGCTGGATGGTTCAGCTTCTCCCCGCTGTGGCAGGAGATCTGCCGCACGGATCCCGATCTGTTCGACTGAGCGGCTGCGCCTGAACGGGCAAACCACCCACAGACCCGCTCGAGACGAATCCGCCGGGTTCTCGCCCGAAGCCGTGTTCGTCCTCGGCGGCATCGCCCAGAACATTGGCAGCATCCTCGCCAAGTCGTTGTTCGACGAGGTCCAACCAGCAACGGTTGCCGTCGTACGGGTCGTCTTCGCCGCCGTTGTCCTGCTTGCGTTGTCGTGGCAGCAATGGATGCCGGTGTTCACGGGGTACGAATCGACTTCGGTCAGACGATGGACCCGAGCCGACCTCGGCGCCAGCGCAATCTTCGGGATCGCGATCGCGTTGATGAACCTGTTCTTCTTCCTCGCGATCGACAGGATCGATCTCGGCAAGGGTGCAGCGATCGAGTTCATCGGACCAATCGCCGTTGCCGCAGCTCAGACTCGTACCCGCCGCAACGCCCTCGCTGTCGGTCTCGCGATCGTCGGCGTCGGCCTCCTGAGCGGATTGGAGATCGGGGGCAACCCGCTCGGGCTACTTTTCATCTTCCTCGCCTCGGGCATGTGGGCGGTCTACATCGTGATTGGGTCGCGCGTCGCTCGCCAGGATCGTGGGCTGGCCGGGCTCGGCATTGGACTCGTCTTCGGAGCCGTCGTGATCTCACCGTTCGGGGCGAGCGGCCTCGCAGCTGTGATCGACTCGCCCAAGTTGCTGGTGTTGTGCTGCGCTGTTGGACTCTTCACCACCGTGATCGGCTACGGGCTCGAACAGAACGTGCTGCGGCGGATCCCGATCGAGCGATTCGCGTTGCTGCTTGCGCTCTTGCCGGTGAACGCGACATTCATCGCGTTCATCGCCCTCGACGAGCGCCCCACCGCCTTGGAACTGCTCGGGATCGCGCTCGTGGTGGCCGGTGTGATCGTTCAGCAACGCCGCGATCCCCCGCAGCCGGCCGACGACCCACCGAATTGATCAGTGGGTCCAGGGGGCGCAGAGACCGTCGAGGTCGCGTACCTCGATCTTGTCGCGGTTGTCATAGGTGACCCAGTTGGCCGGGTCGGGCCGCAGGTTGAACGTGCGGAAGCTCATGTCGGTGGTGTCGATCGCGAGGATTCGCCCCGACAGCGGCTCACCGATGCCGAGCAGCAGCTTGATCACTTCGAGAGCCTGGATGCTGCCGACGATGCCGGGCAGCACGCCGAGCACTCCGGCCTCCGCGCAACTCGGGGCGAGCTCGGCGGGCGGCGCTTCGGGCACCATGTCGCGGTATGTCGGGCCGTTCTTGGGGTCGAACACGCTGACCATGCCCTCGAACCGGAAGATGCTGCCGTGCACGACGGGGATGCCCAGCTTCACGGACGCATCGTTGAGCAGGTAGCGGCTCGGGAAGTTGTCGGCGCCGTCGACGATCACGTCGTAGTCCTTGATGATGTCCATGATGTTGCTCGCTTCGAGCCGAGTGTCGTAGGTGATCACCTTGACGTCGGGGTTGAGCAGGTTGATCGTCTTCTTCGCGCTGTCGACCTTGCGGTCGCCGATGCGGTCGAGGTTGTGCAGGATCTGGCGCTGCAGGTTGGAGGCATCGACTTCGTCCATGTCGACGATGCCGATCGTGCCCACGCCGGCAGCGGCGAGGTACAGCGCGGACGGCGAGCCGAGGCCACCGGCACCCAGCATCAAGACCCGGCTCGCGAGCAGCTTGGCCTGGCCTTCGGTTCCGACTTCGGGCAGCAGCAGGTGACGGCCGTAGCGGTCCTTCTGATCGGCGGTGAGCACGACCGGCTTGGTCCACGCCCGACCCTCGTCTTTCCACTTGCCGAACCCGCCGGCCATCGACACGACGTCGGTGTAGCCCAGATCTTGCAGGGTCTTGGTCGCGAAGGCCGAGCGGACGCCGCCCGCGCAATAGGCAATGACGGGCGCAGACTTGTCGGTGATGCGCCCTTCCACCTGGGCCTCGAGATGGCCACGAGGAATGTGAACGACCCCGGGAAGCGCGCCCTGGTCGAATTCGTCGGGCTCGCGAACGTCGAGCACGGTGACCGCCGCGCCGCAGTCACGACCCTCGGCGATTCGGGCCTCAGCGGTCGCGGTGTCGACCTCGGTGATCTCGGCCTTGGCCGATGCAAGCAAGTCACGGAACGTAGCCATGCGCTAAACACTACCGAATGGGTCGGGATTTACGTCGCGTCTGATTCCACGGGCGGTTCGCAAGCAACCAGCGCTGGCAGGATCTCGCTGATCTCGCCCCGCAGCACGTGGTCGCCATGGTGATCCATCTTGGTTGGTTCACCGTTGACGATGATGATCGTGGCCCCTGCCCGTTGGGCCCGGGGCACCATGTTGGCCACCGGGTACACCTGCAGCGACGAGCCGATCGCGAGCAGCACGTCGCACTGATCGGCCGAACCGAGCGCCCGTGCGATCACGGTCTCGACCAGGTTCTGCCCGAAGCTGATCGTGTCGCTCTTGAGGATGCCGTGGCGCCCTTCGCGTCGACATGCGAGGCAGTCCGGGTCGGCCTCGCCGGCATCGACGCGAACCAACGACTCCGGCATCGGACGCCGATCGCCGCACGTCCAACACATCGTGAAGTGCAATGTTCCGTGCACCTCGATCACTCTCGATGGGTCATTGCCGGCCCGCTGGTGCAGGCCGTCGACGTTCTGGGTGACGAGCGCAACAAGCCGATCGCCGGCTTCCAGCGCGACGAGAGCCCGGTGGCCATTGTTGGGCTCACGGGTGTGGGCAGCATTGGCGAGCCGGGTCTGCCAGGCGAACTCACGCACGGCCTGGTCAGCGAGATAGTTTCGCAATGTCGACGCCTTCTCGGCCGCCGGGTTCTTGGTCCACAGCCCGTTCGGTCCGCGAAAGTCGGGGATGCCGGAGTCGGTCGAGATCCCGGCGCCCGTGAGCACCGTGATCCGGGTTGCCATCGACAGCGAACGACGAGCGGCGGCGAGATTCATCCCGGCCATTGTGCCGGTTGACGACTGCCACCGCTTCGTTGGTTTGTTTTCCACTTTCGGCTGCTCGAAACACTCAGTAGAGAAGCGACTTCCCTCGTCCTGTCCGCTTCCATCGAAGCCACGCCATTGGAGAGTCCCCATGTTGCCGACGCCACTGCCTGTCCCACTTCCCGCCAACCTCATCGTCGTGCCCTGGCACGACCCCATCGTCGAGGCCGTCGGCTTCGAAGCCCGCTCGCCCTATGTCGAACTGTTCTGGCTCGGCATCCTCGGACCGACATCGACCTGGTTGCTGCGACGGCTGGTGTCCGGGCTCGATGCGTATCCGGAGGGCTACGAACTCGATCTCGCAGAGACAGCCAACGCACTCGGCCTCTCGTTGACCGCTGGTACCCACAGCCCGTTCGGCAAGGCACTCAATCGGTGCATCATGTTCGGAGTCGCCCACCATGTCTCGGGTGGCATCGCGGTGCGGCGCCAGATCCCGCCGCTCTCACTGCGCCATCTTCGTAAGCTCCCGCATCACTTGCAGGTCGCTCATGCCGAATGGATCACCCAGCCGCGTGGCGACGCCGCCCTGAACCGAGCAGTGGAACTGGCGAGCGTGATGATCCGCACCGGTGACGAACCGCATCAGATCGAGCGTCAACTGATGTCGGTCGGTATCCCACCACGCGAGGCAGCCGAGGCCGCGCGACGATGCGAGAGCGGCCGGAGCGACAGGCGGGATAGCGTCGCCGGGTGAGCCCCGCCGTCGATCCTCCCCGAACCGCACTCGTCCTCGGGGGCAACAGCGACATTGCGCTCGCCGCGCTTCGGCGTCTGGCGGTCGACGGCTTGACCGACGTCGTGCTCGCCGTCCGTGACACCGATGCGCTGCGGACACGTCTGGACGCATCGCCGTTGCCGATCGACAACGTCGGAATCGTCAGCTGGGACGCGGTCGACGTGACCGCTCATGAGGCGCTGCTCGAGGCCGCTGCTGCCGCGCTCGGCACGATCGATCTCGTGCTGTGTGCCGTCGGCAGCCTCGGCCACGGCGCTGGGATTTCGGCGTCGCCGCACGATGTCGATCGGCTGATCTCGTCCAACTTCACCGGTCCGGCGACCGCCATCACCACCGCTGCCCAACATCTCGTGCGCCAGGGCAGCGGATCGATCGTGGTGCTGGCATCGGTGGCCGGGCTTCGAGCGCGCAAGTCGAACTATCTCTACGGAGCCGCAAAGGCCGGGCTCGACACCTTCACCCAGGGTCTTGCCGACGCCGTTGCCGCCGACGGCGTGCGGGTCCACCTGGTCCGCCCCGGATTCGTGTCGAGCAAGATGACCCAGGGACTGAAGCCGGCACCGTTCTCGACCACCACCGACGTGGTCGCCGAAGCGATCGCCGCAGCGGTGGTCGCGCCGCGCAGTCAGGTGGTGCACGTGCCTCGCCCGCTCGGCCCGCTGTTCGCTGCGCTGCGCCTCGCCCCTCGGCCGATCTGGCGCCGGATCGCAGGCTCCCGCTAGGTTTATCGGTAGTACGATGCGTACTACAACCGAAGGAACGGACGATGACCACTCCCCGAATCGAACTCCTCGCGGCCGTCAGCCGACTCGACGATGAATCGGCCACCCCTGCCACCGCCGTCACCTCGATTCGTCTTCCCGTTGCGCTCCGCGAGGCCATGGCTGCGGCCGTCGCTGCCGGATTCGACGCGTCGTCGAACGAACTCGGTGTCACGGCGATCCGCGATCGGCTGGAGTTGTACGCCCAACGGGTTGCGCTCGACATGCACTACGAAACGCATCCGGACAGTCGCCCGACCCTGGCCGAAATCGCGCTGGCATTGGCGGAACTCGACGGTGATCCACTCGCTGCCGATCCAGACCTGATCGCAGCAGCGGCCGAGGCCGTGGTCCGCTTCAAGCCGACTGCCAACGCCGACGACGTCTTGATGTACGCGGCGGGCATGATCAACGCCGTTCATCGCTGATGGCGACGACGATCCTCGACAACGAAGCTGTTCAGGCCCTCGTCGATCCTCGCCATCGCAAGCACCGTCGAATGCTCGCTCTCTGCGAGGCGGCGCACCACCGGGGCGCGCATCGCCGTTCGATCGACGCAGTGCTGGTCCCAGTCGCTGTTCGCGTCGAGGCAGGATGGACGCGCAACGGCCCGGAAGCGGCGCGGATCAACCTGGTCAGCCGGGCGCGAGATGTCGTCCTCGACACGAATCGGACGAACCGGGCGACCTTGATTCGGAGATCGCTCGGCGTGTCGGTCACCGATGCGACCATCGGCGAGTTGATCGGCTCGTGTGCGGGGCCGATCCAGGTCATCACGTCTGATCGTGACGACAGCGATCGGATGGCCGCGTACCTCGGACGCTCGGTCGAGATCATCGTGCTGTGATCGCGATCGACGGGTTCCCCGGATCTGAATCAGGTGAGCGGGATGAAATTGGTGACGAGGTCGATCATCAAGCGTGCCCCGTAACCAGTGGCGCCCTTGGCCAGCCATCCGTCGTCGGCATCCATCTTCATCGTGCCGGCCATGTCGATGTGCCCCCATGGCACACCGCCATTGAACTCGTCGAGGAACAGCGACGCGGTGATCGTGCCGGCCATCGGGCCGCCGATGTTGCGCATGTCGGCGACATGGCTGTCGAGCAGCTTGCGATACTCCTTCGCGAGCGGCAACTGCCAGGTCGGCTCGTCGGTGCGGGTGCCGGCGGCACGCAACTGATCGACCCAGCCCTGATGGTTACCGAGCACCCCGGCCATCCGGTCGCCCAGCGCACCGACGACGGCGCCGGTGAGCGTGCAGATGTCGACGATCGCATCAGGCTTCTGCTCAGCGGCGAGGCACAGGCCGTCGGCGAGGATCAGGCGGCCCTCTGCGTCGGTGTTGTGGATCTCGACCGTCTTGCCGTTGCGCATCGTGAGCACGTCGCCGAGCTTGAGCGCGCTGCCGGAGGGCATGTTGTCGGTGCACATCAGATAGCCGGTGACCGCGGTCTCGCAGCCGAGCGATTGCAACGCTCCGAGCGTGGCCAACACAGCAGCGGCTCCGCTCATGTCCATCTTCATCGAGGCGTGCGATGGATCGCTCGGCTTGAGGCTGATACCACCCGAGTCGTAGGTGACGCCCTTTCCGACGAGGATGACGTGACCCTTGGGGTTGGCAGGGGTGTAGCTGAGCCGCACCATGCGGGGTGGTTCGACGCTTCCGGCGTTGACACCGACAATGCCGCCGCAGCCCATTGCCTGCAACTGATCCTTGTTGAACACCTCGACCCTGAGGCCTGCAGCGGCTGCAACCTCGACTGCTGCGGCCGCCAGCATCCGGGCCGTGAGATGCCCGGGGGGCGTGTTGGCGAGATCGCGGGCGAGCCAGGTAGCGCCTGCTGTGGCCTCGCCCCGCACGGCGCCGATCTTGGCCTCGGCGCTCCGCTTGGCTCCCACCACGAGCGACAGCGAGGTGATCGGCGAGCCGGTCTTGTCGTTCTTCAGACCAACGTAGCGATAGTTGGCGAGCGTCACGCCTTCGACCACGGCTTG
>Ga0209181_10013884_pt1 | contig 10022 bp, 9 predicted proteins | sample MAT05_FD_187208 | JGI IMG/M metagenome (GOLD analysis project Ga0209181, IMG submission 187208) | Freshwater microbial communities from Lake Fryxell liftoff mats and glacier meltwater in Antarctica - MAT-05 (SPAdes) (version 2) | ecosystem: Environmental > Aquatic > Freshwater > Ice > Liftoff...
CGCTCGGCTCGCTACGCTCGCCATCGCTTCGCCGCTCCCGCAGGGGAGCTGGGCATTGCGATAGAAGAGCAATTTACAGAAAGACTTTTACACCCCCTCGGACAAGGTCTATCACGCGAGCATTGAACCCGTGGCTGGCGGATACGTCGTCAACTTCAGCTACGGTCGCAGAGGCACCGCGATGACCACTGGCACTAAAACGGTCACAGCGGTCGATTACACGCAAGCACGAGCCATCTACGACAAGCTGGTGAAAGAGAAGCAGGCGAAGGGATATACGGTCGGTGAGGAAGGCACACCCTATCAGCATTCGGAGAAGAAGAGCACCGGGATTCACTATCAGTTGCTCAATCCAGTCGAGGAAGATCAGATCCAACGCCTCATCAACGATCCTGCCTATTGGATGCAGGAGAAGTTTGATGGTCGGCGTCTGCTTATTCGCAAGGATGGGGAGAAAATCACCGGCATCAACCGTCTCGGCCTGGCTGTGGGTTTGCCCGCACCACTAATAAATCGCATCGGAAATTGTCCCGAGGATTGCATCATCGACGGTGAAGCCATTGGCGATATGCTCTGCGCCTTCGATGCGTTGCTCATCGGCGACGAGGAGATCGGTGGTTTGCGCTACGGCGAGCGGTATCTGCGAATGATGAACCTTCTTGGGTCGTTCCAGCATCGGAACATTCATCTGGTTGAGACGGCCTTCCTCCCCCAGCACAAGCGCGAGCTGTTCAATCGGCTCAAGGCTGAGAATTGCGAGGGTGTCGTCTTCAAGCACACCGATGCGCCATACATTGCTGGGCGTCCTGCCAGCGGTGGTCCTCAGCTCAAGTTCAAGTTCTGCGAAACCGCTTCATTCATCGTCGGGAAGGTCAATGCCAAGCGCAGTGTCGGCCTGCTCATCTTCGACGGTGAGAAGATCAAGGCCGCTGGAAATGTGACGATCCCACCCAACCATGAGATCCCAGCTACGGGCCAGGTGGTCGAATGCCGCTATCTCTACGCCTTCAGGGAATCAGGCTCCATCTACCAGCCCGTCTATCTCGGTTCTCGTGACGACATCACCAGCGATGAATGCACTGCGACCCAGCTCAAATACAAGGCGGAGGCGCTGGCAGCATGAGCACCAAACTCATCAGCCGGAAGCATGTGAAGGAATTCGCATTGGCGATGGCTTCCAAGCGAGCCCACAAGTTCACGCGAGTCGGCGGTGAGTTCTTCATCAAGGTCGAAGCCAACGTGAAGGAATTCATCCGTTCCTACGTGCAGCGACTCCCAAGCAAAGGAAAAACGATCACGTAGCTGGTGGAAATATTACCACCACCCAACCAAAGAGCCCACCAGTCTTCACCGATTGGTGGGCTTTTCCATTTCAAACCCAAACCAGAAAGGAACCAAACCCATGAGCCCACTCGCTCTACCTATCGCAGAACTCAAACCCGCACTCACCGGACTCGGCAAGATCATCGCCAAACGTATGACCCTGCCGGTCCTCAGTCATCTCAAGATCGAACGCACCAAAGACGGCTGGACGGCCATCACCGCCACCGATCTTGATTATCATGTCACCGTCCGCCTGGAACAACCCAGCGACGGTGAACCCGACGCGCTGCTCGTCCCCTACGATGAGCTGCTGAAGATCACCAAGAATTGCCAGAAGAATGACACCGTGCTCATACGGAGTGGAGAAAAGGCGTCCGGGGCGTCCGTAATCATCCAATACGCCATCGGAAATCAGATCGCTGAGGCCAAAGTCGAATCACTGCCGGTGGATGAATTCCCACCGACGCCGAAGATCAATGGTGAGGCCGTCGCCATTTCCGAAGCCCTGCGGCACTCGATCCATGAAGCTTTAGACTGCGCGAGCACCGATGAAACCCGGCTGATCCTCAATGGTGCGTTCATCGACACCTCGAACAGGGATGCTCATTACGTCGTCGGAACCAACGGCAGTCATCTCTACGCGAGCAATTCCTTCAGCCTGCCCCTGAAATCGTCGTTGATCATTCCGACCAACAAGTTCATCGGCTGGAAGGAATTTAACAATGATGGCGAGTGGCAGCTCAAAGTGGGCACGCCTCAGACCAAGGACGACACAGCACCATTCCAGATCAGCAGCCGGCGCTGGCGTTTCATCGGCCGTCAGATCGAAGGGAATTATCCCAACTGGCGTCAGGTCATTCCCACCGAGTTCAAGACCAGCGTGGAATTCGACCCTGCATCGGTGCAGCAGATCATTCAGACGATCCAGCGCATGCCCGACCACGACGCGATCAACCATACAGTCGGAATCGAGGTGAAGGGAAACCGCGTCAACGTGCTGTGCAAACCCGCAGCCGATCAACCGTGGATGCCCGTTGAGATCAATGACGCCACCAGCAAGGGGCCGGATGTCACAGTCTATCTCAATCGGCATCTGCTCATTAAGGCACTGGAGTTTGGTCTGCTGCGTCTCGACCTCATTGATGCCATGTCTCCGCTGAGGTTCAGCAATGGCGGCCGACAGATGATCGTGATGCCCACTCGGCCTGAAGGACCACCACAGACATCAATCACCGCACCAAGCGCTCCGGCAAAGGATGAACCTGAGCCGGTGAAGACTGAAGTCCACCAACCCGCAGCGACCACACCCGCTGCACAACCAGAAAGCAATATCATGCCCAGATCCAATGGCACCAACGGCAACGGCAACGGTCAAGAACCTGCTGCCAAGCCTGTCCTCGAAACCGCAGTGGAACAGGTGGAGGCCGTTAAAGCCTCAATCAAAGCGGTTATCGGCGGACTCAACGAACTGCTCGATACTCTCAAGCAGATCCAGCGAGAGCAGAAGACCACCGACAAGGAAGTGCAGTCGGTTCGCACCACACTCGAAAAACTCCAGAGCGTCAAACTCTAAGGCGACGGGGCCAGTCATGTTTTACTCGTGGCTGGCTCCATTCCCATTATGGCTGCTCGCATCTCATCCATCGTCTTCGACCGTCAGGAGAGGCCATTACGCGCCACCATCATCACTTCTACGGGCACCGTCAAAGTGGAATGGAGTGACGTCGCTGGCGACTGGTGCTGGATGACCTCTGGAAAACTTGAACGAAGAAACTGGCTGCCCGGCCATTCAACGGATTGAGCATATGGTGCAGTCGGGAATTAACTAAAGCTGCAAACCAGTGCAATAGGTGCAGCAGCACTAAAGTTGCTGCTGCTGCACTAACTGCACTAAGCACGGAAAGATCGGTGCGATAGGTGCAATTGCACCTGCTGCACTAATTGCAATAACTAGAAAGGGAGGTTCTCATGGCTGAACCCATCATCACCGTCATTGTCCGCAATGGCGTCGTGCAGAACGTGGAAAACATCCCGTCTGGCACCAAAATCAGAGTTTTCGATTACGATGTCGAAAGATTGAAGGCTGGAGACGCTCAACAAGCTGGGAAGCATGCCGTGGTGACGGAGTTCACATCACCGCCACATCCATCTCCTGCTGCACACACCACGCGCAATACGGCGGTGCTCACGCAGATCGTCGAAGCTCTCGGCGATTTACTCATCTCGTCACCGCACGCACTGGCACGATTGGAGCGAGCATTTGAAAGCTCGCTGCTCGTCGAAGCCGGCGACCTCAAGGATGTCGAACGTCATGCTGAAAAGCTGCGTCTCGCCATCATCACCGCGGAATGTGGCCTCGTGCTCGATCACCTGGCTCCACAAGTCCGCATCACCATTGATCACGTCGAGGATGCCATCAACACGCTCTTCCCTGATCGATTCATAGAACCCTAGCGCCGTCACTCGATAGCGCCCAACTACACAGAAAGAACACGCAACATGCCTGATCTCCTCGATCCACTGCCGGCTGCCAAAGTCCGGCGCAAACACCCCAACCTCATCCTCCACTGCGGCGCTGAAGCCGTCGATTTGGATGTGGTGTCGGCGGTGAACACTCCTCGGGCCACCGAAACGTGGCAACCGATTGCACATCATCAGCTCATCCAGCGCGTGCAAACGACGCTCGCCACCACCAACCTTACCATTGGCCGTCAGGCCCACAGTCTGAGCCATGAAGGTCAGCGTTACTTCGGCCTCATGGAAATCCAAAGTCGTAAAGCCAGCGAAGACTATTGCTGGGTGCTCGGCTTGAGGAATTCCCATGACAAGACATTCCCAGCCGGGATCGTCGCCGGAGCCTCCGTGTTCGTGTGCGACAACCTCTCCTTCAGCGGCGAGGTCAAATTTGCACGCAAGCACACCACGCACATCAATCGTGACCTCCCGCAGCTCGTGGAACGCGCCATCGGCCTGCTCATGCAAAAGTGGCACCACCAGGACAAGCGCATCGAAGCCTACAAGGAGAGCGACCTTGACGACGCCGATGCCCATGACCTCATCATCCGCGCCTGTGACGTCGGCGTCTGCAGCAACAGGCTCATCCCGACCGTGCTCCATGAATGGCGGGAACCTCGTCATCCTGAGTTCCACGAGCGGGATGTCTGGTCGCTATTCAACTCGTTCACGGAGGCTCTGAAAGATTCGTCTCTGGCGGAGTTACCCAAGCGCACTGAGGCTCTGCACGGCCTTCTGGATGTGGCGGTGGGGTTGAACTGATTGCGTTCAAAGATCAGCGTTCCACTTCATGTGGGGCGCTTTTCTTTTAGCTCAGAAGGGCCTCCGACAATGACGACCCCTACCTTGGTATCTTGTTGAGGAGTGCTTTGGCCTCATTGCCTTTGATCGCATAATTGATGCCTTGAATGTCGGAACCAAGCGCCAATCCATCCACAACGGCGGCCGTTCCTTCTCCGAAGGTAGCGATTCCAATGACTTTGCCACCTTCATTGAGAACTGGACCACCGCTGTTCCCGTGGTTTATCAAGACGCTCATTTGAAAGACATTGTTGCCAAATTTTTTGCGATCCGTCGCGCTGATCATGCCGCCCGTAATGCTCTTCGGGAGACCCTTCGGCGTTCCAATCGCAAACGCTTGGGCACCCGGCTTCACCTTTTCTGAATCTGCAAAAGCAAGGACCGCATGATCTGGTAGGGCGATTTTCAACAATGCCAAATCAGGCATTTCTGAATGAGCAACGACGGTTCCTTCAAATGATTCCTTATCGACGACCACAGTGATTGAGGTGGCATTCTCGACGACATGATTATTCGTCAAAATATAGCCGCCGCTTCGAACAAAAAATCCGCTTCCTACACCCATACTGCGTCGATTCTTCGTTAGAATGGAAACGGTTGCAGGCGCGCAGCGTTTGAAAAGTTCTTCTGAACTCATTCGGGTAGGAACTGAATCCGCCACACTATATGTATTTCTAATGCGTCCAGCCTCCGCAAACAAACCTGCCAGTTCAAAGAATTGTGCAGCAGAATCGTAATCTTTTCGCTTTTCAAAATTCGCCGCCATTGAAGACGCCACCCTTTTAACGTCCTGATCTGATCCAGCCTCTTGATATCCGGTCAATGCCTCTTCATAGCGCGCAGCCTCTTCCATCTGTCGCGCTTTCGAGATTAGAGCCTCACGCTTCATCGTCGCCAATTCGACCGCCTTTTTGGCGGCCTCCTCAATACGTTTGGCTTTCTCCCTTTCCGCTAGTTTAAGCTTCTCCGGCCAATCGGGATCAATTCGCACGGAGGTCGACGTGGAATTCAATTGTGCAATTTGAGCTGGGGTAAGCGCGACCAAAGGAATATCTGCCAACCCATCAGAATGATAGATTTTTGCAACTCCCCCCTCAACGGCTTCCAGCGAGACGCCAGAGTATGTAGAAGGCCCGACGGCTATAACTAACGGAGCTTTAGTAGGCACAGCGGAGCGCGCCCGAAGTGCAGCTCGGTTCGCGACCTCGAGTTGCGCGGCACGCCATTTTATCGTCACCAATTCCACCGAAGCTTTAATGCCTGGATACTTCCCAATTATCGCCTTCGCCTGCTGTTCCATAACCCCAATTTTTGCGAAACTATCGGCATCCGGATTGCGCGGCGGGAGGTCAAAATACGCAAGAATACCACCATTCTGAATTTCCCTCGTCTGGCCGTTGGTTAGGACGACATCGCTATACGCAATGTTTTTGCGCCGTAGAGCAATGACGTTGATGGGCTCGGCCACTGATAACGACGTAATTGGCGGGTCCGTGTATATGAGCAGTCCGATACGGTCCTGCGAGTGAACCAATGGATTCATCGATAGAGACGCCGCCGCCAGAATGACCCAAAAACAAATCGCGTTGGTGTTCACAAAATCCAGTCTCTTAACTTCATTCCGTATTGAAAGAAAAAATTTGCCATTTCCGCGTTGATCGGCGGCTTTCCATGAGATCAAACGCAGGAAATCGCCAAACTTGCCTTCCAGTATGGGAGGAAGAGGGGTATCCGCAAGACCGGTCGGTGCAACATTGGGAACGTGCGGAACGAGAGGTGAAGCGACACCTCGGAGACAGTCCTGGAGATCATCAAGCTCCCGGTGGAATTGCCAACGACACCGGAGCTTCGGGAAAGCTCTGACAATGCCCGTTGAGATGAGCCACGATGAGATTTGCGGGGAGCTTTCTGGGGAGTTGCAGGATATTGCCCGCTGGCTTTCGGGAGGAGAATTGAGTCCTGAGCAGTTCCGTCTGGCCGTCAGCCGGCTTGAACATCGGAAACTTCAGCGATTCGGATTGAAATTGAGCAGCTTAGTTTCTGATGACGGGATGGTGCAGTTTAGTTTGCGATTTGCCGAGTCCGGCGAACTGTGCGCCAGCATGGACGTTGATCCCGCCACGGGTAAGTTGTCGGTTCAAATGGCCTGCCGATCATCTCCCGAAATTCCTCGGTGAGCGCGCTATCCCATTCGGCATCTGGTGTGTGATACTCGCAGCGCTTCGCATGGAAACCAACTCCGACCTTCGCTTAACCCTCAATGAGCTGATCCAAACGTGCAGGGATGGTCAGGAAGGATTTCTCACGGCCGCACAGAATGTGGAAGATCCAGCAGCCAAAAAACTCTTCAACGGATTCTCTCTGCAACGCGCCAAGTTCACTGGCGAACTGCAAAGCGCCTCACACGACCTTGGCGACAGCAAACCGGAGAATGCGAGCAGCATCGGTGGGGTTTTGCATCGAGGATGGATCAATCTAAGGGCCGCGATCGAAGGCAGGGACACTCACAGCATTTTGGTCGAGTGCGAGCGCGGAGAGAATAGCGCCGTGGCAGAATTCAAGAAGGCACTGGACCTCGATCTCCCAGCGAACCTCCGAGAAATCATCCAGCACCAATACGCGGCGATCAAAGCGGCTCATGATCAGGTCAGAGAATTGCGGGATGCGGGCGTGCTTTGATGAGAGCGGGAGGCGGCTGAGGATTTCAACCTCTCCCGGTTTAGTGCCGAGTTTCAGCGCATTCGACACCGCCACCGCCAAGTCCTTCGATTCATGAGCGTGCGGCGAGGAGTTGACGAGTTCCTCGGCACTTTGGATACGTCGAACATCCCCAGAATTCAGAGTCCGCGTTGTCACCTCTCTTGGATTTTCGAACCACCATTGAACTATGACAAACTGGGCAGACCGGTGATTTCTCGATTGCTCTCGATTCATCCACCTCGGTTGCGCGTGTGGGTGGACTCGAACGATCAGTAGAGGGAGTGATCATCTGGCAAAGGGCTTCGCCGTCGATCAGTTCCAACGCCTTTCCGGTCGCAAAATCCCTCGCTTCTCTCGTGTAAACGCCGCTGGTGACGAAGATGGCGCGGTCCGCACCTTCAGCCATGAGCACGCCGTAAAGTTCACGAATCGGTTTCACGCCGACTTTGTAAACCTTCCACTGCTTGCACTGCACAAGGACTGTTTCCGTTTGGCTTTTCAGGATCAGATCAATCCCGCCGTCAGCGCCACCACCGCCGGTTTCAGTGACCTGGTATCGTTGGCGTCGATAGGCTTCGCCAATCAGCAGTTCGAATTGTGACCAGCTCAACGCCCGGATGGTCTCGATGCCGGTTTGCCTGTTGTGGAGATCTCGGCGAAATCCCTTTTCGACACCGGCTTTCAAACCCGCAAGGAGGACGATTAAGGCAGCAACTCCACTCAACATCGGCGCGAGTGGAGCGAATCCCTTGGTGATCGGGTTCATCGGCGCAATCACGAGAATGCCAATATAAACGGCACCGAAGACCACCACGGCTACAGGAATACAAAGCCATGCCGAGTGCTGGGTGAAGAGCGAGAGCCACACCTCGAACCAGCCATCGTCTTTCTTTCGTCGTCCCATATCGCGACTTAGTAGCAGCTTGTGACGGTTCAGCCAGCCGAACGCGTTCCTGGCATCGCGTTCCTTCCGCATAGCCTCTCGCTGTGAGTGTGGCACGACCGCTGCTATATCAACTGCTGCGAGCCTGGGAGACACCTGAACTTTTCATTTCATCCCGATGCTTCGCACGAGCCCGATCAGCAATGGTCGGGCTTTTTTTCCGTGTGTGGCTCCTCACGCGGCACGCCTATCGATCCATTCGAGGAGGCGACTCAACTCCAAGCTCGCATCCACTTCCGTCGTATGCGCGTCCTCCAGATCCAAACGGCCAGCGAACGCGGAGCTATGAGCTGGTATGAATTCGGTGGCGTTGCCCCAATCCATGCCGATCTTCAGTTGAAATTGGTGGCCCTTGCCCGCTTTGGTTCGGTGGATTTGGAAGCGGTAGTTGTGGCGCATTTTCCCATACAATACTCGCGGGGCTCTCATCCTTAGCGGTGGACGTCGCCCAACTCGATTGCATCCTCCACCAGCGGACGATCTTCTTTTAGCTCCAACGAATCCCGGCAGACTTCACCGGCAAAAATCGTTGGAGTCCTTTTTGGTCTGGTTTGGCAGTGAGCTTGGCTGGCCGCGAAGTCGCCAAAAAAGTCGTCGCTCGAAAATACCCTCATCGGCCGTCCGCCAAGCCGGGTGCGGTGTCGATACCCCAGAAAGTGGCCGGATTTGAGAGGTCTCTGACATCGGTGACATCCTCAAACATCGGTGAACAATCTGAGGGCGAAATTTGACGACTTTTGGGCTCCGTCTTTGCGGCGGGCTCCGGATTTTCAAGGCCGTGGGGGGAAAATTTGGCTGTCCAATTTTCTCTCTCGCACGATCACTTTTGGACGACGTGACCTCGATTAACGTCGGCAAACATCAATGAATGTTTTAGGAAATACTTTAGGACTTTCCTGGAAAAAACCTCTACTTCGTTGTAAGTATCTGTAAATCAGCAGAGTGACCCTAACGGGATTCGAACCCGTGTTACTCCCGTGAAAGGGGAGTGTCCTAGGCCTCTGGACGATAGGGTCTTTCTCGGAAAAGAGGGCGGAAGATGACCGGGAGTGTCGAGGTGCGCAAGAAGTTTCTGGGTCGTGCAGGCGAAGGCTTCAGTTTGGGGAAAGCAGGCATCGGGCGGTACGGGTTGTCGATCCGGCGTGGACGGAAACGATGGCGCGAGCCCGTCGGACCAAGGTGTCGCGGCGTGGTTGGTCGGCGAGGAGAGTGGCGAGTTGCCCTCGGAGGTCTGCGGCGTCGCAAATCTGAACCGCAGCGTCGGCGGCGAGCCAGCGATCAACGATGGGGGCGAAATTTTCCATGTGCGGGCCAAAGATTACGGGCTTGCCGGCGAGGACGGGTTCGACGGGATTTTGGCCCCCGATGGCGGCGAGGCTCTTGCCGATAAAGACGACGGTGGCGAGAGGGTACCAATCGCGGAGTTCGCCGGTGGTGTCGATGAGGAGGATGTCGGCGGGGGTGCGGGATCCGGGATGCGGGATGCCGGAGGCAAGGGTGGTGCGCAACTGGGTGCGAAGGCCGAGGGGGGCAAGGTCGCGGAGGATATCCGCGGCGCGTTCGACGTGGCGGGGGACGAGGATGAGGAATAGAGAGGGAAACTGTGCACGCAGGTCGCGATACACTTCGGCGAGGATGCGCTCCTCGCCGGGAAATGTGCTGCCGCCGAGGAGCACGGGGGAGTCGTCGGATACGCCAAGGTCCCGGAGCAGGGTGCGGAATTCGAGGTCGCGATCTCCTC
>Ga0209181_10013888_pt1 | contig 10022 bp, 6 predicted proteins | sample MAT05_FD_187208 | JGI IMG/M metagenome (GOLD analysis project Ga0209181, IMG submission 187208) | Freshwater microbial communities from Lake Fryxell liftoff mats and glacier meltwater in Antarctica - MAT-05 (SPAdes) (version 2) | ecosystem: Environmental > Aquatic > Freshwater > Ice > Liftoff...
AAAAAATAAAAATAGGGTTCCGCCGGTCGGGCGAGCACGGCGTCGTCCAGAGCTGCTTCGAACCTGCGAGCTTGCGCTGCGTGCTTGAAATCGGTGCTGGCGTACAGCTGGCTCAGCGTGACTCGATCGGCGTAGGCGGTTCGGGTGGCAGTCGATGCGACGAGAGCTACTGCGAGCAGCGCAGCCGGTCCCAGAGCGACGGACCAGGGGAAGCGGGCGGCGCTTGGCGGCGCCTCATTCTGGCGCTTGGCGCCCCAAAGTCCGCCCAGCGCGACGACCACGGCGAGAAACTCGCCAGGCACGGTAAAACCGATGTCGACCAAGTTCTGGACGCAAAGCGCGAGCACACCGATGTACAGGCTGGCGGCGAGGCGGCTCTTGTGCGCGTCCACGCTCGTCGGTCGAAAGATCCAAGCGAAGCCCAGGAGCGCGGCGAGCCCGAGCGGCAAACCAAAATCGGCCAACGCATTGAGCACGAAGTTTTCCGGGTAGGCCCAGGTGACGAAGCCAATGGTCTTGCGAAAGGCTGGGAACGCGGTTTCGAAGCCTCCAGGACCCGTGCCCCAGAGGGGGTAGGCACGGATCAGTTCGAGGCTTTGGACGGCGAGATCCAGTTTCTCCAAGCTTTCTTCCTGGAGATCGTGCCAGTTGTCGGGCTTGGCCCCCACCACGGCGAACAACAGCCCGCCGGCCACGGCGGCCAGCACGGGCCAAAGACGCCTTCTCGAACTCGATCTCGACGTCGCCGAGCGGCCCAAGCGCGGGATCCAGAGGGCGAGCGCGCAAAGTCCGAGAACCAGCGACAGCGCGCCACCCCGCGAGCCACACAGCATGCTCTCGCCCAACGCCAGCGCCGTGCCCAAGGCGATGGCCCAGCGGAAGCGCTCGGTGCGTGACGACGCGAGCAGGCCCACGCCCGCGAATACGCCAAGGTTCAGGTAGCCAGCAAGGTTGTTGGCGTTGAGCAAAGGCGAGGTGGCCCAGCGACTCGGCTCGAAGGTGGCCTCGAAGAAACCGTAGACTTGCCGTGCGCCGGCAAGTCCGTGGAGCATGGTGATTGCAGCCAGGAGGCTCGCGCTCACGAATATTATCCGCGCTGGCGCGGTGGGGCGCTTGCGACCGAGGCGTGCCGAGAGCTCGAAGACGACGGCGTACGTGAGCCATTTCAGCCCTTCTACTCGTGACGCCAGCGGATCCACTGACAGGCTGGCATTCGAAGGCAGCGGTGCATGCATCAACAGAATGCGCTGCCAGACGTCGGCGTTCGCGGGCGCGACGCGTTGCAGCAGGTCGAGCGGGATGGGCAAGCTGACGCAGAAACAGTAAACGCCCAGAGCGCACGCCAAGATGCTCGCGGGCATGAGCGCTAGCTTTCGCGAACCGAGCGCGAGCAAAGCCAAAGAGGCCACCGCGGCAACGACGCACAAACTCGCGATGTGCACGCTGCCGATGGCCAGGACGGAGCCGACGACGATGAGCGCGACTGCCGCCTCGAGGCGCCAATCGTCACTTGGGGAGAGGTCGCCCGACAAGGCGCGACGTCGGGCCCGGCGTGTCACGATCGCGGTGGTCACGCAGGTTCAGGCAGCGGGCGGACGCATGCTCTCGCGCGGCGCGTAGCCCTCGCGTCGGTAAGCGTAATACTGATAGCCGTATTCGCCGGCTCGGAGGTCGACGTCGTTCAGGATCGCGCCGGCGATGCGCGCGTTGACGCTGCGGAGCGAGCGGACCGCCTCGAGCGCCGAGTCCTTGCGGGTCTTGGAACCGCGAATGACGAGAAGCGTCGTGTCCACGAGGTGGGACAGGATGGCGGCATCCGTGACGGGCACGAGCGGCGGGCTGTCGATGACGATGCGATCGAAGCGCGTCGACAAGGTCTCGAGCAGGCGCTGGAAGCTTGCGCTGTGCAGCAGCTCGGCGGGGTTGGGCGGGATGGGACCGGTGGGCAGCACGCTCAGGTTGTGGATGCCGGTCGAGATGATGGCACCATCGAGCGTGCTGGGGTCGACGAGTGCCGTGGTGACGCCTGCGGACGAGCTGGCGCCGAACACCTGATGCACGCGAGGGCGCCTGAGATCCGCATCGAGCAGCAGCACGGATTTTCCCGTTTGCGCCAGCGTGATGGCGAGGCAACAGGCGACGGTCGTCTTGCCTTCAGATGGACCAGCGCTGGTCACCAGCAGCCGAGAAAAAGGCTGGTCGGGTGACATGAACACTAGATTGGTGCGCAGAGCACGCGCGGCTTCGGCCAACGCGCCCGATGGGTTGCTGTGGACGTGGAGCTCGGGGGCCGAAAGTGGGGCGGCTTCGGGCCGTCGACGTCTCCGCCCAGCGGGGCGCGCACCGCCAGCGGCCACGCCTTCGACTTGGGGGAAAACGCCCAGACAAGTGAGGCCGATGCCCTGCTCGATGTCGGTCGGCAACTTGATGCGCTGGTCCAGGCGCTCGCGCAAGAACACGAAGGCGACGCCCAGCGCCAGGCCACCCACCATGCCGAGACCGATGGTGAGCGAAACCCACGGCTTCACCGGCGAGCGCGGCAACAGCGGCGAGTCCACGACTTCGATGTTGTTGAAGCGCATCTGACTCGTCAGATCGCTCTCCTTGGCTCGCTCGAGCACGAGGCCGTAGATCTTCTCGGTGTTGTCTTTGGTGCGAGCCAAACGATTGAACTCGATCTCGAGCAGGTTGAGATCCAGAGCGCGCTGCTTGGCGGCCTCGTAGAGGCCCGAAAGCCCACCGATCTCGCCGTTGGCAGCCATCAGATCGCGACGGTAGGCCTCCTGGATGTTCTTGACCTCGTCGAGCAGGGCGCGTCGAGCCGTGTCCATCGTGGCCGCGGCGCTCATCACCTCGGGATGATTGTCCCCCTTGCCGGCGCCCTGGAGCCCACGCTGCTGCGCCCGCGCTTCGAGGTAGGCGCTGCGCAGCCCGCGCAAAACCTCACTCTGCAACAGTTCCGCTGCTGGGAGTTCTTCGGGATTTTCTGCCGAAACACGGTTCAGCTGAATGACGCGGGCAGAGAGTTGCTCGCGCTTGGCTCGGGCGCCGGTCAGCTCCGTGTTCAACTGCTGCATTTCCGAGCGCAGCATGTTCGACTGATCATCGAGTGACACCGACAAGAGTTGTTTGGTCTTCTTGTACTCGTGCAGATCGAGTTCGCTCTTCTCGAGTTCACCCTTCAGCTTGCTGAGCTGGCCGTTGAGCCAGTCACCCGCTGAGCCCATGTTCGCCAGCGTGACCTCGAGGTTTTGCTGGATGTAGGTTTCGGTGATGGCACTGAGCACACGCTTGGCGCGGGCCGGATCGGCATCCTCGTACGACAACTCGACCAAGCGACTGTTCTTGACGGGCGTGACTTCGAGGTAAGCCTGAACGACCGCGGCGGCGTCTAGCACTGTGGCGTCGGGGCCGGGCTTGGTCCGCGCCCCCGAGGGCAAACCCTGCATGAACGAAGCATCGCGGTGCAGGCCCAGGCGGCGCGCCACTTCTTCGGCCACCTTGCGGCTCTTCATCAACCGAAACTGCGTCTCGTAGTATTCCTTGTTCCACCAGTAGCTCTCGGCGCTCTCGCCTGGAGCTTGCACGTCGTCGCCGAGTGGACGCATGGCGGCAGGCTCGATCTTGAGCGTCGTGGAAGCGCGATAGATCTTGGTCTTGCCGACGACGTAGAAACTGACCAGGACGGTCACGAGCGCGGCGACGCCGAGCACGAGGCGCCAGTGTTTGCGGATCGAGAGCCACAGCTGTTGGAGCTGCGCGCCCGAATGGGGAGCCGCGTTGGTGCCGAATTCCTCAGTCATGGGTGTGGATTCGATCAGTTTCGTCCCCTCGAGTGCGGAGTCAACGAAGGCAGAGGTTTCCAGCTAGCAGAGAGTCCAAGTATTGGACAGTATTACACAATTGCCAGTTCTATAGGCCCTTTGCGCAGCGCCTGCAGGTAGGTTGACTGCTTGGGCCGACGACGCGCGTGAGCTACACGGGAGCGCGTGGCTAGCCCCTTCATCCACCCGACCGCCGAGATCGACGTGGGGGCCAGCTTGGGCGACGACGTCCACGTCTGGCATGGCGCGCACGTCATGGCCGATGCCGTCATCGGCACGGGGACCATGCTGGGTCACGGCGTGTTCGTCGGTCGAGGGGTTTCGGTCGGTCCGGGCTGCCGTATCCAAAACCACGTCAGCATCTTCGAAGGTGTCTCTCTCGAAGCCGACGTATTCGTCGGGCCCAGTGCCGCGTTCACCAACGTCAAGAATCCGCGAGCAAGCGTGTCGCGTCGCTCCGAACTCGCGCTCACACGCGTCGGTCGGGGCGCCACCATCGGCGCCAACGCGACTATTCTCCCGGGCGTCGCGCTGGGGCGCTACTGCTTCGTCGCGGCTGGAGCGGTGGTGACGCGCGACGTGCCCGATTTCGCTCTGGTTGTCGGAACGCCGGCCCGACAGCAGGGCTGGATGAGTGAACGCGGCATGCGGCTCGACTTCGACTCGCAGGGAGTGGCCGCGTGCAGCGAGAGTGGCACGCGCTACCGCCTCGACGGCGATCGCTGCGTCGCTCTCGACGAGGGAGCGTGGCCATGATTCCTCTCACCGACCTCCAGGCTCAATACGCGCCGCTCCGCGAGCAGATTGCTGCGGCGGTCGGCGCGGTGCTCGACGCCCAAGATTTCATTTTGGGTGCACGCGTCTCGGCGTTCGAAGTGGCCGTGGCCGAGCTGCTCGGTTCCGAATCGGCAATCGGCGTTTCCTCGGGAAGCGATGCGTTGTTGCTCGGCCTGCTCGGCGCCGGTGTCGGCCCCGGCGACGAAGTGATCACCACGCCGCTCACTTTCGTGGCCACGGCCGAAGCCATCGTACGCGCGGGGGCCCGCCCGGTCTTCGTGGACGTCGACGCCGAGACGCTCTGCCTCGATCCCCAGGCGGTGCTCGCCGCCGTCACGCCACGAACTCGCGCGCTCTTGCCCGTCCATCTGTTCGGGCAACCCGCCGCCCTGGGGGCGCTCGGCGACATCGCGAGGCGACACGACTTGTCGCTGATCGAGGATGCCGCCCAAGCGTTCGGGGCTCGCCATGACGGTCGCTTCGTCGGCACGGTCGGCCACTACGGCGCGCTCAGCTTTTTCCCGGCCAAGATTCTGGGCGGGGCCGGCGACGGCGGCATGGTGCTCTGCTCGGCCGAACGCGCCGAGCGCATCCGCGCTCTGCGTCTGCACGGCTCACGCGACAAGCAAACGTTCGAATGGGTGGGCGGCAACTACCGACTCGACGCGCTCCAAGCAGCCATCTTGAGCGTGAAATTGCCCTACGTTCTCGGCTGGGTCGAGCGCCGACGTGCCCGCGCCGACGCCTATTGCCGGGCCTTCGAGCAGCGTCAGCTTGGCGCTCGGCTCCAATTGCCCAGCAAACAGGGCGAAGCTCGCCATGCCTACAATCACTTCGTCGTGCGCACCGAGCGCCGCGCCAGCCTCCTGGCGCACCTGACCGAGCAACAGATCGGTTGCTCCGCCTACTACGCAACGCCCCTGCATTTACAGCCTTGCTTCGCGGCCTTGGGTTATCGGCCCGGCCAATTGCCCGCGGCCGAAGCGGCAGCCCGCACGCTCCTGGCGTTGCCTCTTTTTCCAGAACTCTCGGACGCCCAGATAGCTTGCGTGGTGGAGGCCGTGGCTGGGCATGTCACGCAAGGCTAACGAGTTCAGCGTTTCAGCACGTCATCCAGCGATTGGGCATCGAAGGCGCGCTCTGTGTACGCTTCGAGTTGGGTAAGGGAGGCCGAACCGAGGTGATTGCGATGGGCCTCCGAAAGTTCGCCGAATCGTCGGGACAGAAATCTCTCCAAAAGTTCTCTTTGCGCCTCGATGCGGCCCTCGATGCGGCCCTCGATGCGGCCCTCCTGGCGTTCTGCGCCGCGCATGATCTTGACTGAAGCCTCGGCAAGTTCCCGGTCCAACGCCTGTTCCCGCGCTTGTTGATCGGCGGAAATTTCTGACAGTACCTGTTCGGCTTTTGCGATCATGGGATCCTCCTCCGCCAAGCGCGCGAGTTCGTCTCGCGCAGAGACCGTGAGGAATCTACACCAGCGAACCAGTGCTTGCTCGTCTTCCTCCACTAGCAGGTTCGTCAGCTCGATCGTGTGGATCTCGAGCAGTGGCGAAAATAGCTGATGGGATTGGGTTTGCAGTCTAAATATCTCGTGAAATCCAGAGGATATGAGTTCGCGGTAGTTGAGGAAGAGTACGCTGATGACCGGGGCGAGCGCCGAATAGTCTTGGCCCGTGGCGAGCTGGCTCCCAAACAATTTGGCCCAATAGTACAGCGCGCGGCCTCGCAAGGCCGGCCGCCGAACGCTTTGCATCTCGACATCGAGCAGGGTGCCGTCCGCAAGACGCACGCGTATGTCCAGGAAACTGCCCTTGTCGTCAGAATAAGCCTTGGGTAGTTCGGGGTTCTGTACACGCGCATGCGCGATTGGCACGACTGGCCGCAGGACGGCCCCCAGTAGAGCTTTGAGCAGGTCTTCGTTGCGAGCGAACAAGAGTTTGAAGACGACGTCGTTGCGGGGGTCGAGCCGGCTAGGTGCCATTTCCCGGATTCGGCCGCAGCGGCGTCGCGTTGCGCGGCGTTTGACGCCGAGGAAAGGCGGGCACGCAGGCAGCGGCTTGGTCGTCCAGGCGGCGTTCGCTAAGGACGGCCGGTGATTGATCCTCCGCCGCGACTCCGCGTAGCTCTGATCGGCCTGGGCAACTGGGGCAGCCGACTCTTGGAGGCACTCTTGGCCAGCCCCGACTTCGAAGTCGTCGCATTGTGTGATGCAGACCAGATGCGGCTGGGGGCAAGTCCTGGCCCCGCCGCGCGGTTTCGTAGCGTCTCGGAACTGCTGAACTCGGTCGATTGCGAGGCCGTCTTCGTCGCAGTGACGCCGCAGGTTCAGGGGCAAGTCGCACTCGAAGTACTCGCAGCCGGTCGCCATTTGTTCGTGGAGAAGCCGATGAGCCTCTCGAGCTCGCTGGCCCAAAGCCTCAACGCAGTCGCAAAGCGAAAGGCGCGCATCGTCTGCGTCGGTCACCTCATGCGCTACCAACCACTTGTCGTGGAGGCGCTCCGTCTCTTGCGCGAGGGGGCTTTGGGGCGTGTCAGACGCGTCTTTTGCGAGCGAGTCGGCGCGCGGCCGAGGCTTGGCGTCTCGGCGTGGTGGGTGCTGGCCCCCCACGACCTCAGCTTTCTCTTGGCTGCGTTTCCTGGGGATGCGCACTGGCTTCGAGTGACGCGCGACGCGTCGGGCGCCACCTGGGCAAGCCTTGCCTTGGCTGGCGGCGTCATCGCCGAGCTGCGCATCGCCAGCGCGGGCACTCCCCGCCGCATCGCCGTCGTCGTCGGAGATGACGGCGCTCTTGTGCTCGACGAGGCCTGCGCCACGTTGCGGCGCTATTCGTATTCATCGAGCCTGCCGGACGATGCGCATCTGGATGCAGTCATGAGCGAACTCGCCACGCTGCCCGCCGACATCCGCGCGTTTCAAGGCCAACCGTTGCAGCTCGAACTCCGGGCATTTTGGGAGGCGATTGTCTGGGGTCTACCCCTGCTCACAGACATCGAAGACGGGTCGCGAGTAGTATCGGCACTCGAATCCGCTGATCTCTGGCCGGCACGCGAGGCGCGCCCCGTCGACGGCGCGGGCAGCTAAGTCCGTGGCCGCAACAGAACGGATCACGGCCTAGCGCTCATGAGTTCGTCCAAGAACGGCGCCAGAGTGCGCGCAAACGTCGCAGTCATGTGGCTTTTGTCGCGGTAGACGAGCGCATGCCCGACGACGGGTGAGCATCGCTTCTCGTCGCAGAATCGCCGGGAGAGGTCGAGCACACGAACTCGTTCAGGCAGGAACGCAGCAGCCTGTACGGCGGGATCGGGAAGCAAGGCCGCGGTCGCGTCACGCGCACACGCTCCCTGACGGAGGCGCGCTGCGTTCGAACCAAGCAACTCGAGACACTGGACGACATCCGCTCGAGGCCGCGGCGTGTCACGCAACACGTAAATCTGTCGAATCGAAGTCGGTAGTGAGCGCCACGCGTCCAAGTAGCCCTGCGCGGCCATCTCCCGCCAGGATTCAGGCGCTTTTGCTTGGAATCGATTGAACGAAGAGCCCGCGACGAAAAGCGCACTGATCTCCGGACGCCGGCGCAACTCTTCGTGCACGCCGCGATTCCAGGCGACGCAGCTATCGCGGGCAGCCTTCGTCAAGTCGCCGCGCGCCTCGTTCAACGGGCACTTGGACTTGAGTGCTCGCAGGATTCGCCACTTCTTTCGTCGGGCCAAGGAGTCGAGCGTCGGCAGCCAGTGCTCGGCATGCGAGTCCCCAACAAGGGCGATGGTCTCTTGGGCTTCGGCCGCGCCTACACCTGTTTCGCAGAAGTTCACTGTGCTGTCGGTCTCTTCGACCATGCAGGTCGTCCACGCCCGGTCGCGCTTGGCCTTGTTGGGAGGCGGCAGAAGCACGCCGTTCAGATCGGCATCCTGGCACGCCGACTCTCCTGCGCGCTGGTCCCCAATTGCGCCAAAGCAAGGCACGGTCTGCCCTTGACGCAGAAGGCGAGCAATTCGGTCTTGGTTTTTCGGCCCGGGACGCGACTCGAGATCGCTCAGAAGCCAGCCCGCGCCGCCGAGAACGAGGACCATGGCACTCGCTCCAAGGCCCAGGCTGAGCCATGGCGAGCGTCGATCCAGTGCGCCGTGCCGTACTGGATCCTCAACGAGAATCTTGGTGGCCGTGGCGAAGGCGAGTGTGGCCACGAGCACTCCCCACTTCCAGCCGACGAAAGGTGATTCCCCGAGCGCGTAGGGGGTCAGGATCAACAGGGGCCAATGCCAAAGGTAGAGTGAATACGAGATGTCGCCCAGGAACTGCAGGGGCTTGCTCGGCGCCCAGCGGGTGGCTGCCCAGGCGCACGCCGGCGAGCCGGCAGCCAAGAGCGCCAAGGTCCCCAAGACCGGCACCAGCGCCGCGTAGCCTGGAAACTCGGTTGAAGCAGAGAAGAGCGCCGCGCTGAGGCCAAGCGCGAGCAGGCCGAGCCAAGAAATCGTGGCCCACAATGCCGGCCGATTGCGTTCTGCGGGTAAGAGCGCCAGGAGCGCGCCAGCCCCAAACTCCCAGGCGCGGGTGGGCGTAACGAAATACGCCAACTCAGGCGAGCTTCGTGTGAGCGATACGGAATACGCCAAGCTCCCCAGAGTCACCAGACTCAACGCCACGAGCGCGCTTCGTCGTGGAGAGGCCCAATGCAAGCGACGAGCCAGGTGCAGAGCCCCCAGGAGCAGCAATGGCCAAGCGAGGTAGAATTGCTCCTCGACTGACAGCGACCAATAGTGCTGCACCGGAGAGCGGAGGTTGTCTTGGGCCTGGTAATCGACTGCGCTCGCCGCCAGGTAGAAGTTCAGCGTGTAGATGGTCGCCGCGCCAATCTCGCGGGCGAACTGCTCCCACGACGTAGAAGGAACGAAGGCACGGACGCCGAGTCCACTGACGGCCAGTACGAGTAGTGAAGCCGGCAAGAGCCGGCGCACTCGGCGTGCCCAAAAGCGCCGGAGTTCGAGAGTGCCCGACCGGTCGGCCTCACGCCACAAATGCGCCGTGATGAGAAATCCCGAGATGACGAAAAATGCGTCTACCCCGACGTAGCCTCCCGGCAACGCGGACGGCCACAAATGGAAGACGACGACCAGGGCGACAGCTACTGCGCGGAGCGCTTGAATCTCGGGGAGGAGCCCGCTGTGGCCAGTCGACACGCGTCTCCCCCATAGCGAATCCACCCTGGCGGGTCATGAACGTGCACGAGGCCCTGCAAAAGGCCTACACAGTGCCGCCATGGACGGCGGTTTGTCGGGATTTCTACCGTTGAATAGCCGGACGACTCGTCGGCCCCGGGCTCAGGCGGTCAAGCCGAAGCCCGATGGGAACCGTGATCGAGGGCCCCCTCGCCACTGTCGAGAAGGCCCAAGTCCTCACTCACGGCATCGGGGCTCTCCTTG
>Ga0209181_10013892_pt1 | contig 10019 bp, 8 predicted proteins | sample MAT05_FD_187208 | JGI IMG/M metagenome (GOLD analysis project Ga0209181, IMG submission 187208) | Freshwater microbial communities from Lake Fryxell liftoff mats and glacier meltwater in Antarctica - MAT-05 (SPAdes) (version 2) | ecosystem: Environmental > Aquatic > Freshwater > Ice > Liftoff...
CAGCGGTAGAGCAAGGTGGCCGCATGTTCAAACGAAAACAACTCGTTGAGTAAGGCCTCCTGATTGGTGCGTTTGGCTTCGTGCAGATGTTGTTCGGTGGGCGTTTGCAGCTGCTCGTGGAAAACTTCGAGCGTTTGTTCTGTTTTGATGCTGCTCGACGGAATCGGAGTACGCAATACCAGCCCTTCCAACGTTTTGCAACGGCTAAGGGCCACATAAACCTGCCCGTGTGCAAAAGCCGCCGATGCGTCGATAATGGCCCGCTCGAAAGTCAATCCCTGACTTTTGTGGATTGTAATGGCCCAGGCCAGTCGGAGCGGAAACTGCGTAAACGTCCCGATTACGTCGGCGGTGATTTCCTTCGTCGCCGGGTCGAGCGTATAGCGGATGTTTTGCCACTCCGCCGTGGAAACCATTAGCGTATCGCCGTCGGCCTGTCCTTCCACAAAGATGATTCCGTCCTGCTCGTCAATGCGGAGCACGCGGCCAATCTTGCCATTGTAAAACAGCTTTTCGCGGGAGATGTCGTTTTTGATAAACATCACCTGCGCGCCCACTTTCAGGGTTAGTTCGGCATCGGTGGGATAGGCCGAAGCGGGGAAATCGCCGGTTGTGGTGGCTTCGGAGCTGTGTTCGCGCCCCTTCAGTTCGGCCAGTTTGGTGGCGTTGATTTGCTGGGCGGAGTTGTTGTGCGTGGTAAGGGTAATGTAGCCTTCCTTATCGGCAGGTCGGAAATCGGGAACGTACCGCTGGTTGAGGTCAGCCAGTTGAGCGCTGGTAATCGTTTTTTCGCGAATGGCGTTCAACAGATCAATGAATCGCTGATCGGATTGCCGGTAAATATGCGTGAGTTCAATGCTCACATACGGTGTTTCGCGCAGGGCGCGGCTCCCGAAAAAATAGCCGGTTTCGTAATAGTCGCGGAGTAGCACCCAGTCTTCGTCCCGAATCACGGGCGGCAACTGTTGCATATCGCCGATCATGAGCAGCTGCACTCCGCCAAACGGTTCCGACGGGTTCCGATACCGGCGCAGTACCTCGTCGATCCCATCCAGTACGTCGGCCCGGACCATACTGATTTCGTCGATCACCAGCAGGTCGAGGGTACGCAGCAGCCGGATTTTGTCGCGGTTAAACTTGCGGCCTTCGCGGGTGGTTGAGCCGGGGGTGAGTGGCCCAAACGGCAACTGAAACATGGAGTGGATAGTCACTCCCCCCGCGTTAATTGCCGCTACGCCTGTTGGGGCTACAACTGCCAATCGTTTGGCTGCCAGCTGTTTAACAGTGTGTAGAAACGTGGTTTTCCCCGTTCCAGCCTTACCCGTCAGAAAGACGTTGTGGCGGGTATGGAGAACAAAATCAGTAGCTAAAACAAGTTTCTCGTTAACGGGGGGCATTTACAGTGAGCAGTTGACAGTGAACAGTAAACAATGAGCAGTTTACAGTGAGCAGTTTACTGTTAGCTGCTCTCTGCTCGTTGTTCACTGTTAGCTGGTGCAAGTTACGAACGTATGGGCCAACCACCAACCAACTGCCGTCTGCCCTGGTTCTGCTACCCCTCCACCCGCCGAAAGAACTCATCCCGATACGTATCGCCCACGGGTATGATTGCTTTACCGATATAAATCCGGTTACGCTCGATAGACTCGATCCGGTTCAGGGCTACAATGTACGACTTGTGTACCCGTACAAACCGGCTGCCGGGAAGTTTCTCTTCCAGATTTTTCATGGTTTGCAGGGTCAGTACGCGGGTGAGGTCGCTTTTGCCAGGAGCAGGGGGCGTGTAAATAGAGACGTAATCTTTCAGCCCCTCGGCATAGAGAATATCGGCTAAATCAATGCGCTGAAGCCGATAGTCGGTCTTCACAAAAATGAAATCGGGCTGTAGAGCCGCAAAATTTTGCGGCTCAGGCGAGTCAGCAATTTTGACGTTTGTTTCTGGCTGACGAAAAGAAGCCGCAAGCTCTTGCGGCACCCGCAGATCGGTCTCTACAGATGGCAACAGTTTCTGGGCAGCCCGGTAGAACCGCTCGAACGAAACCGGTTTGAGTAGGTAATCGACTACGTCGTGTTCGTAGCCATCGAGGGCATATTCGGAGTAGGCAGTGGTCAGAATAACCCGGCAACGACTGCCGGATCCTCCATGTCGGGCAATTTTCAGGAACTGAAGCCCCGTCAGTTCGGGCATCTGAATATCTAAAAACACCACATCGACCTCACCCGCCTGCACCCGTTGCAGAGCCGCAATGGGTGAGGTTGTGGTGCCAACAAGCGATAGAAATGGCACTTTCCCGACGTAATCGGCCAGAATAGTAAGCGCTAAGGGTTCGTCGTCGACTATCAGGGTTCGAAGCATATTTATAAAGTCAATTCCAGTCGACACGAATAGGTTTGATCGTCTTCGTCTACCTTGAGGCTGTATTGGTTGGGATAAAGCAAATCTAAGCGTCGGCGGACATTCGGCAAGCCAATGCCGCCCGTTGTGTCTTTTTGATGGCGACTTTTCTTGTTCAACACATCGGCTACCAGTTTGCCTTGCCGTACGCTCAGGTGAATCACCAGTGGATGGTTTGGGTCGGTGAGGTCGCCGTGTTTAAAGGCATTTTCCACAAACGAAATCAGCAACATCGGCTCCACTCGGTAGAGGTCGGGGTTGCCCTTCACCTCAAACTGAACCTGGGCATTGGGGACACGCAGCTTTTCGAGATCGACCAGATTCTGGAGGTACTGAATCTCTTTGGTCAGCGATACTTTGTGCGATAACCCTGCGGCACTAGTTTGGGGGTTTCCCGTGCTTTCGTAGAGCATATAACGCATCAGTTCGGAGAGTTTCAGAATGGCTCCCGGTGCAGCATCCGACTTGGCGTAGGCAAGCGCATAAATGTTGTTGAGTGTGTTGAACAGGAAGTGCGGATTGATCTGCGATTTCAGAAAGGCCAGTTCTGCCGTTGTTTTTTCGCCTACCAGTTCCTTACGCTCCTGCTGATGCCGAAACCAGTCTTCGAGGAGTTTGAACAACGCACCGAGCGCTACTGCTTTGATGGCGAAATACTGATTGTCGATAATGTAATAACCCAGTGTGAGGTCTTCCGGGTAGTAGTTGACCGCTCCGAATAACAGGCGGGTAACCTGCTGCTCGGCCAGATAACGGCCCCCAATAAACACAAACCCCGCCCCAATGGAGCCCAGAACAGCCCATAGATACTGTTTCCGGTTCAGAAACCGGTTCAGCACCAGCGCGTGTTCGGCCCAGGCGGCCAGCAAAAACACCGTGTTGAACGTGATGCCGAACATGGTATAAGGCTTCCCCTTCGTCTCCGGATTGACGGTGCTAATCACAATCGGTACGACCAATATACTGACGTAGAGCAGACCACGAAGTACAGCGCGATTGGGGCGGAGCGAGGATAGTTTCATGCCGTCAAAGCTATGCTGATTAATTGAATGACCCAATCTGGTTCGACCAACGCCCGTTTTTTGCCGACCAACCGGCGCGGCTATTCGGGCTGGCGTTGGACGAGAAAACAGCCGCGTTGGTCGAATTGAGTAAAGCCGGGTGGGGGCAGGCCTGCACCTTTGTTCCATCAATCACGCAAAACAAAACGCAACCTCATGAAAACGCTCCTTACTACCGCCTTTTTGCTAATCACGTTCCTGACTAATGCCCAAAACCAACCGGATCGCCGGACCGCCATCCACGTACTGGTGGTGGGTACTTCCCACAGCTACGGCCAGAAACCCATTGAAGATTTTAAGGCTATTATCGACAAGGTAGCCGCTTTCCAGCCCGATGCCGTCTATGGCGAGTTTCTATCAGCCAACGATTACAACGCCATCCCCGATTACTGGAACAAGGCAACAATGGAAAAGCGGTTTGCTTACATGAAGGGGATCAACTATCCCGCGCCCGGCAAGCCGGAGAAATTTATCCGGCAAACCACCAAACTCCTGCACGACCATCCCCACTACCACCAGGATCGCATGAAACTGGCGCGGGCGCTGTACCTCAAACACGACTTTGGCAATGCCCGCTACCAGCTTTATCGGCTCGACAAAGCCCGTCCGGCCTTCGGTGCCGAAGAAGTAGCCGCTTACAAAGCGATTTTGGGCGAACCCGATTCCATTTATACCGCCCGCTCCAACGAGTACCACAACATCGCGTTTCCGGTAATCGACAAACTGTCGCTCGATCAGATTGACCCAATGGATAGCCAACGGCACGACCTCAACTGGCAGGCTGCCTGGGACAAAGCCGATCCGCTGTTTAAGGCATGGGAAAAATCCGTAGAGAAAGACAGCACCTCGGCGGATGCCCAACGGTACAAAGCGCTGATGAAACGCACTGTCGAACTGGAAAAGGCCAGTAACAAAGCCGGGAGCGAGGGACATGCCACCATCTATTTCAACTCACCCGATGGCGACGAGTACCTGAATATCGTGAATTTCTACGGTGCCCGGCGGATGTTCGGTGCCAAAGGCTTCCCCGAAAAAGAGATTGATGCGATGATGGCTCAGTGGCAAAACCGGAACACCGATATGGTTCGCAACACGGTGGAACGGGCCCGTAAAGCCGGACAGAAGCGGGTGGTGGTGTTCGTAGGCGCCAATCACCGCAAAATTATGGTCGATGGATTCCGGGCGATGCCGGGTGTAACGGTTCGTGAATTAAATTCTTTGTAAGTCCGCGCAACCCTCTTCAATGCCCCTGCATCTTCTGGTCAAATACCCCCGCATGGGCAGTATAACAACACCCTTTTTTTACAACACAATAGCGATGAAAACCCTCATCACCCTCCTCAGCTCAGTAGCCCTCCTAACGACGACTACCTTTGCCCAAACCGCATCCACTCAGCCAGAAGCAGCACCCTACAAACCCCGAATTATCAAAGATTTCGGCCTGTATATTGGCATCAACGGCGTTAGCGGATCGGGTGCCGACCAGTTTGGCCTGCGCCCGCTCGGTTCGCGGTTCGTGGCCCTGTCGTGGCGCAGGCAGTTACCCCTCGGCGACAAACCCGGTGGAATGCGCATCGGTATCGGCCCCGAACTGGCCTGGAACAATTTCATGTTCGACAACAACCAACGGCTCATCGAGAATCAGAATCCGATAACGAATCGGAGTGAATCTATTTTGGTGAATGAAACCCGCAACCTGAAACGCAGCAAACTGACCACGCTCCAGGGCAACATTCCGCTGCTGCTGATGTTCGGCCCTTCTGACGGCGTCACCTTCGGCATTGGTGCCTACGCAGGTATCCGGCTCGACAGCTACACCAAAGTGAAACCCAGCGGTGGCGAAACAAGCCGCGACCACGGTGCCTATAATACCACCTCGCTCCGGTGGGGCCTTACCGCCGAAGCCGCCTGGAACGAAAGCACCGGTCTATTTGTCCGCTACGAACCATCGACAACGCTTTTCAAAGCTGGTCAGGGGCCAAATGTGAACATCTGGTCGGTGGGAATTCGGTTGTAGAAAGCTGAACACACATTAACCAAACAGCGCGGGGCAATGACATTTAATCCGTTATTGCCCCGCGCTGTTTGCTGGTGTTGCTACCCCTACCGCTGCAAAATCACTTTGGCCGTTTTAACGCCCACCGCCGTTTGCAGCCGCACCACATACAAACCACTGGCCTGTTGGCTCAAATCGAGCGTTTCGTCCTGCGCCTTGCCCGTGCCGACAACCGCCCGCGAGTGCAACGATTGCCCCGTTAGGTTCACCACCGACAGCGTGGCCCCTTGGCCTTCGTTCAGCGTGAAGCGGGCCACCACGTTGCCCGATGTGGGGTTTGGACTAACCCACAATCCCTCGGCGGTTTCCTCTGTGCTGGTCGCCATCCGGTAGCCCGCGCAACTGCTGGTGTAGCCGATGCTGGCTTCGTTGTTGCCCGACTGCCGGGCGTAGAACGTAAAGGTGGTGTTGTTGCGCTGCCAGGTCGGAATCACCAATGGATTGGTACTCCACGCCTGCAAACCGGGAGCCTGATACTCAACGGGATTGCCGTTTAAGCCCGTCATGGTTAGGGTGACCACGCCATTGCCACAGTTGAAGGCGGCTCCGGTGATGGCTAAACCTGTTGTAACACAACCTGATACATTGATACTGACACTGCCTGTTTGATTGCTACAGCCGGCTTTGCTGGCTGTTACCGAGTAGGTAGTCGTCCCGTTACTGCCGGGGCCGGTGATGCCGGGCGAGGGGCCGCTGTAGGTCTGCCCGTTGCCGCTCCAGGCCAAACTCACGCCCCCACAATCGTTGCCCGAACAGTTGGCATTGAGCGTTAAAGGCGCGTTGCACCCCGGATTGGCGTTGCTAACGGTAGGGGCTATACTAAAGCAAGCTGGTGGCGGTGTGCTACCACTGCCAATGCAGAGCCGGCCGTAGGTGAAATTACCGTCTCCGCTACCCTGAAGGCGGATGGTGTTGTTGCCCGCGATGAGGGTAATGGTGGTGGTGGCATCGGCGTTGGGCATCCAGGATGCTGTGCCGGGCCGGTAGAGGGGCACGGACGTACCATTGACGACCAGCATGATGTCGGCCTGCGAATCGCCCGACGCATAGTGAATGGAGAAGTTGGTGCTGCCTGCGGTGGGCACGTTGAAGGAGTATTCCATAAACTCGGAGCTATTGCCGAAACCACCGACGGTTGCGCCATTGGGGGTGCGGTTGCCCCCGCTATTCTCGTTGCCGTTTTTGCAGGTTTGGCCGGAGGTGGGCGGGGTGCCTGGGTCAGTGGTTGGTAATTCTAATGATTGAGTTAGAATAAAATTACCCTGCCCGTTCTTGATGAATGCCCGGTACTCTCCGGCAGGCAATATCGTTTTGCCATTAACGACCTGTGGCGACGATACATTACCCTGAATGACTTCTCTGGTGGTTGCCACAGGAGCATAGGCATCCAATAGGTCGCTACTGACCACCCAACGATAGTCTGAAAAACCGGCTGGGGCCGATACCGTCCCATCCGATTGGACGGTTAGAAGATGCGGCTCCGTACCAATTGATTGGGGTGTAACAGGGGCTACACTGCTGTTGATGTGGTTTTTTATGATGGGAACCCATCGGGAAGCTACGATGCTTGACCCCGCTGTGTTGAAATGAACAGGCTCATCTCCAATTGGTTGCCCGGCCTGATTAAATACTTGTGGGCGACGATACGTATTGTCTAAATTGTCGGTGAATGGCCCTTGTACCACATCGGCAACACCTAACTGAGTGAGCCTGGCCATCTCTTGCCCTTCCTGAACCTGAGCCGCTGTTCTGGCCGAACGGTTTCCGTTGGCGGTTACGGTGATGTAGGATGTCTGAGCAATTATCTAGGGTGCCCGACCATTGTTACGGGACGTTTCGATCACGCCCTTGAGCTTATTAACGTAGTCAGTAGGACCTTGGTCTGCACGGATAGCGCGTAATTCCAAACCACTGCCATCGCTATAAGGAGGGGATAGAATTATAGGAGATCCAGTACGGCTTATTAGCGGTCTCGGTTCCCACTCTGACTGTTCAGGGGGTGAACCCTGAGTACGTAATATGATGGCTTTGGTATCGGTCTCCCCCTGCATCCAGAGTATGGACCGAAAGCCATAGGTTGCCCGGACAATGTCTAATAAATCTTTGAAGCAGTAGAAAGGAGCACCCGCCCCGTACCGTGCATTTCCGGGAGCCGATGATTGCGCGTCACGGTTGGTGGAAGTTACCCAGTTGGTGATGGTTGTACCCCCGAAGGCAGCATTAAAAAAGGCGACGGGTGCCTGACACTGTTGAGCCAATTGCGCCCCCACCGAGGCCCAATACCACAGATCAGGCCCTAACGGCCCAATAACACGGCGACCGGGAAATACAGGCGATTGATCCTCCTGGGTTGATTTCATAGACCCAATACGAATGTATTGATTGGGCATTTGCTCAGGAATAGTGCGCTGGTTCTCCGGGATTAAATCGGGTGAAACCCGGACGGCATCCATGTATTGAGTACCATCGGCTACGCCAAAACCTCCCTGAGCGTTCGATTGTCCGGCAATCACAAATACTTCACCTACACCAACTTTTATGGTTCGGGTAACTTGTTGAGAACTGTTGTTTGCCGGCGAAAGATAGACGTTGCTGATGGTCAACTGATACCAGCCTTTGTCAACGATCTGCTCACCACTCACCGTGGTTCCGTTGGTCGTCACGTAAACGTTGATGGGTGAAGTACCCAGCGGGTTACCCGTTACCAAATCCAACTGTTGGAGTTCGGCCTGAGCAAAGCCGAAATAGTTACCACTGTAGCCTTGTAAGCCTTTGACTAATTCTGCGTGGATGGTAATCTTGGCCTTACCGTCCGTTCCTTGCTGATAGACAGCCCCGGCAATCGGATTGCTGATGGTGATATACGGATTTGCCGGGCGAGCGAGAACCACCGTACGTATTGCAAGGACACAAAGGGGTAGCGCGAGCCAAAACAGGCTCGAAAAAATAGTTCTGAACATGATGAAAATGAATTAGAGGTAAATAGAAAAGAGCAAAGCGGTAGCTATGTATGCCATTTGGGGACATACCGACGAAGAGCAGAAAAACGAAGGGGACATCTTAGCCGCCAAGCAGTTAAAACGAGGGGTGCTTTACACGCACGGGGAATTTGACGAGTAACTTGGGGCCATAAATGATGAATTAAAAGAGAACACTAAAGGCAAAGCGGTGGCTACGTAAGCCCAGGATGGGCATTACTAATCGGCACAGAAAGAATACAGGATTCGTTTACGGACACTCGTAAATATAGTCTGTCACACCAACGCCATTATAATCATCCTCGATGAGCCAACCCCGGTAAAGGGGTTTCCCATGAGCGATGCGCCGAATAACCCGTCCGTACTGATCGAACGTATAGAGGTAGGCTTTTTGATAAACCAAGCCATCCGGGAACTGACTGGAAGCCTTCGTTTCCCAATGCTCCGTCAAGGGCAGATTGCGACTTGGATTTCCCTCAAATTGACGGAAAGGCCGGATGTTGGTTCGGTTGAGGTCGTACCGATAGGTAATCAGCAGGTAATCAGTTGGAAACCAGCGGCCATTGCTGAACTGCCACAAAGGATGCTGTATTTTCTGCGCACAATTCCCATTCTCGTAGCGGCAACTATCGCCGGCGGGACGATTTAATGATAGCCCACCGTTAGTATATTGTCCCTGCTGATTATACCGATTACCGGATACTCCAATACCAATAGCACCGGAAAGAAAGCCATTGGGGTAAAGGAACATCGAATCTCTAAATGCACGAGTTGCATTAGAAATGACCGATTTTATTTCTTTATAAGTCAATATTCGATCAGGGAGGTATTTGTACTGATCCAAAAAATAACTTCCATCTGGCAATCTCGAATCAGTCTCCAGTATTCTTCCTTGCTGGTCATACTTATACGTTGTCTTGCTTATCAGAGAAATGTTGGTTATTCTCCCATCACTTAGGACAGTAGTTTCCTCGTCGTACTTAGGCCCACTTTCACGGTCTTGGGTAGTGGTTTTATAGACCGTTGCAATAATACGGCAATCAGCCGGGGATTTGGGTATTACCGGCTCCACTGGCTTCTTGCAGCTTAGGCCAATCCCCAACACCAGCAACACTCCATAACTCAATAGCTGTTTCATAACGTGCTTCGTTTTAACCCCTGCCTTCGTCCTGTCGCTACACCTTTAGAATAGACCAACAACAGAACAAAGGTAAGCGGCTGCCTACTCGCTGTCAATCCCCCCTACGGGTGATTTAGGGGGGATATTTTGGTAAGTCAAGCCGTCGATATAAAAAGCCATAACACGCAACAATTGCCGGAACGCAACTCGCCCATCAAGGGCCGGGTCAACGGGATACGGCCATTTTTTGAGCAGATGCCTGCGGTGGCTCTTGATGGTTTCTTCACAAACAAACAGCCGTTGGGCAATGGCCTGTCGGCTCAGGCCGTCGATACTCAGTTGGAGCACCTCGCGTTCACGGTCAGTTAAACCGTTCCAAAATGTCACTATTTCGATGGGGGGGGGGAAC
>Ga0209181_10013893_pt1 | contig 10019 bp, 10 predicted proteins | sample MAT05_FD_187208 | JGI IMG/M metagenome (GOLD analysis project Ga0209181, IMG submission 187208) | Freshwater microbial communities from Lake Fryxell liftoff mats and glacier meltwater in Antarctica - MAT-05 (SPAdes) (version 2) | ecosystem: Environmental > Aquatic > Freshwater > Ice > Liftoff...
GGTGGCCGGACCCTGTACCACGGCGCCAGTGGGCAAGAGGCGCAGAAGATGTCCATTTACGAGGCTGCCATGCAGTACATGGTGCAGCGCACACCCACGGTGGTGTTTGCCGGCGAGGAATACGGCACCGGCTCCAGCCGCGACTGGGCCGCCAAGGGCACACAGTTACTCGGTATCCGGGCCGTGGTGGCGAAGAGCTTCGAGCGCATCCACCGCAGCAACCTGGTCGGCATGGGCGTGTTGCCGCTGCAGTTCAAAGCAGGCGACTCCTGGCAATCGCTGGACTTGCGTGGGGACGAGCGCATCGACATTGAACCGGCCGCCGACCTGGCACCGCAAAGTGATGCGAAGCTGGTGGTGGCGCATGCCGATGGTCGGCGCAGCGAACTGCTGCTGACCCTGCGCATTGACACGCCGATCGAGGTGGACTACTACCGCCATGGCGGCATCCTGCCGTTTGTGTTGCGGCAGTTATTGAGCTGACGTGCGGGGCGACGAGGTGAACCGGATCGATGCTTGCGGATTGACGGCGCGGCTGTGACAGACTCTTTGGCGCAGAGAGCCTACCGGCGTTGCAGGGGCAGCAACCGCAACCGCGTGCGGCCCGGATCGACGGTCAGTAAAGCGCCTTCTTCAAGTTCTGCGGGCATCTGCCGCGAGGCCATGATGACCTGTCTACCGATCCGTCATGGCTGGCATCTTCCGCGCGAATTTGCACGACGCTGGGTTTCTCGCCGTGGGTGGCGGCGAGGATCGAGCCTAAGTCCAGGTCGTGTGTGAGCACCACGTAGTCGTGGACACTGGCATAGGCCATGATGTCCGGTTCCGGAGCGTTGCTCGCGCCAGGGGTTGACCAGTGAGCCGCCTCGAAGCCCGCATCGGCCAGTACGCCGATCCAGCGTGGCGAGAGGTTCATATCGACCAGCAACTTCATGCGGTGGTCAACATCACCTCGCGCTCTTCGGCTCGCCATGCAGCGTAGCGAATCGCCTGCATGATGTCGTCGCGCTCCAGTTAGGGGTAGTCGGAGAAGACCTCATCGACGCTACGACCTGCGCCGATCTGGCCGACGACCATGCCGACCGTCACGCGCAGCCCCCGGATGCACGCTCTGCCGCCCATTACGTCTGGCTGTTGGGTGATGCGATCAAGTTGTCCCACGCTCGGCTCCCCGTTAAAACAGGGTCTGTGAATTACGGCGCCGGAGGGTTCATTTTGGTGGTTTTACAGAGTTCGCCGGTCCAAATAATTTGGATGCCAAATAGTTATTCGGCTAACATCGCGACGTGGAAGACTTCGTAAGCACAGCTCAATTTGCACAAATGCTCGGCATTGGCGTGGAACGAGTGCGCCAGCTTTGCAAGTCAGGGCGAATTGCAGGTACACGGCAAATAACTCTCGGGGCAGTATCAATTTGGTTGATACCTTCGCATTCGCCCGATCCGCGCCAGCACGTAGGCAGGCCGCGCAAGTCACCTCTGGATTCAGCCAAAAGTGAGCCTGTCAATATCACCAGGAAGACCGGGTTTAAAAAACTGAAGATAGATCCTGATGACGTGAAAAAACGGCTTGTATTGGCACGCAAAGAGGCAAGAAAAATTATCTCCGAGATGAAAAAAGCGGGAGTGACTGTTGAACTATTTGGATCAATCAAGAAAGGGAACCCATTTCCAAATTCAGATCTTGACTTGCTCGTCACCGATTGCGGCGGCATGGATCCAGAAGTTGTGACATATCAGATTGAACTGCTGTCAGGTGAGGTGCCTGTGGATGTGACCTTCCTCGACTATGTGCCAAAAGGATCGCTCTCACGGGTAATGGAATCTCGTCATGGATAAGAAGAAAATTTCCAGTACACAGAGCCGTCGGGCAAGCTGCGTCAGGTTTATGTCAGCCCGGACGGCGAGCCCCTGCAAAAACTCATGGCCAGGAAGGGAGCGCCCAGCGCATTGGCTGCCTTGGGGCCATTGGCACGTTCGGCCATTGCGCTGGGTTGCTCTGCCCTGCTACCGAGGCACTTCCGTGTCATCCGCCGCCTGGCTGACTACGGAGTCTTCGAAGCGGGCGGTGTCCTGATCGGTACCCACGCATTTCTTGCATTCGGCAACATGCTGGGTGTCAAGTGGGGTGGTCAGGACCGTACGCAGGACATTGACTTTGCCCACGCTGGCAAGAGGCTTTCACTGGTGCTCCCCAACAATATCGAAGTCAAGACCGACGAGGCTATTACGTCGTTGGAAATGGGGTTTCTGCCGGTTTCAGGCCTGAGCGGCAAGACGGGAGGCAGCTACCTGATCCCGGCCGAGCCAGATTTCCGACTGGACTTTTTGACGCCTCTGCATCGAGGGGGCAGCGCACCCTATCCCCACCCCCAATTGCACATTACGGTGCAGCCATTGCCGTTCATGGAGTTTTCTCTGGAAGGCGTCGCGCAGGCCGTGCTCTTTTGCGCCGAGGGGGCGGTGCTGGTCAACGTGCCCGCACCGGAGCGCTACGCGCTGCACAAGCTGGTGGTCTATGGCGAACGTAGCGGCACTTTTCGCGCCAAGTCCGCCAAAGACCTGGCACAGGCGGCCTGCCTGTTCGATTTTTTGTGGCAGCATCAACGCGAGACGCTCGACGAGGCGCTGGCCGACATCCTCACCCGCGGCAAAGGATGGCTCACGCGGCTGCGCCAGGGCGCACAGGCCATGCACAAGGCCTATCCGGAATTGCCGGCTGCAAGGATGTTGGTGGATGCGACTGCACAGTAAACGAGACCACTCGCGCCCATCAGTGGGAGTTTCCTGGCGATCCATGAAAATCTCCAGCGGATCATCTGCACAGGGGAACTCGAATTCGCGTTGCCCCTTGAATGTTGCCCTTGCCCGCGAGCCAGTGGTGCCGGACCGGTCACCGTACGAGAGCAGGAAATGAAAATACAGAAGCAGTCTCGGCCGGTTTTGTCCGGTGCGTATTACCAGCGCGGCTTCAAGCCCGCCACCCTGGCCATGGCCTTGGCCACGGCTTTTTCCGCATGTTCGCTTGCCACCCAGGCGCGAGCAAATGACCCTGACAGCCCGTTTCTGACCGCTCCAGGTAGCTCGATTGCGCAGATTTCAAGGGGTACAGTTCTCCATGCAACCGGACAAGAGCGTGGCCTTGAACCCGAACCGGCTGTCGCTTCCACGCAGCACGCGCCATTGACTGTGGAAAGCGTTGCGTGGGCCACCGGGTACTGATCGCAGGTGGCGGTATTGGCGGCTTGGCCGCCGCGTACGCTGCTGCGGGTGTCGGCGCCCAGGTACGGCTGTTTGAGCGTGCCAGCGCCTTTGGCGAGGTTGGCGCAGGTATCCAGCTCGGACCCAACGTCACCCGCGTCTTGCACGGCTGGGGCTTGGGGCAGGGTTTGCGCGCGCTGGCTGCCTACCCGGAGCGATTGCAGGTGCGCAGCGTCGCCTCAGGCGCCGTGCTGGGTTTGCTACGCCTTGGCAAGACCGCGTTGCAACGGTATGGCGCTCCCTACGCCACGGTACACCGCGCCGAGCTGCACGCGCTGCTGCTGCAAGCCGTGCGCCAGCAGGGAGGCGCCGAGCTGCAGTTGCAACGCGAAGTACTGGCGGTGGAGCAGGACCCGCTGGCGGTGCGTGTCCAAACCGGCGGCGAGCAGTGGCACGATGCAGACCTGCTGGTTGCGGCGGACGGCTTGTGGAGCACGGTGCGTCGCTGTGTCCTTGACGATGGTGCGCCAAGGCTGACCGGGCATCGGGCCTATCGGGCGCTGGTTCCTCTGTCAGGCCTGCCTGCGGCGATGCGCAGCAACGACGTGACCGTGTGGGTCGGGTCTGGCCTGCATGCCGTGGTGTACCCGGTGCGTGCCGGGGAATGGCTCAACGTGGTCGCAATTGTTCAGGATGCGCCTGCGCCCACCAGTCAAAGTGCGTTGTTGGCGCAGCACTGGGACCACGCCAGCGACGGTAGGGTCCTGCGCTCGGCGTTGGGCGGCTGTGCCACCGAGCTGGCCGACCTGGTGCATGCGGTCGACCGGTGGCGCATGTGGGTGTTGTGCGACCGGCCACCGATGACAGGGCCGAAGCAACATGTTCGCGGGCGCGTCGCGTTGCTGGGCGACGCGGCGCACCCGATGCGCCCCTATCTGGCGCAGGGCGCTGGCATGGCAATCGAGGACGCCGCCGAGTTGGGCAGGGTCCTGTCCGGAACACCGGCGGATGTGTGTGCTGCCTTGCAGGACTACGCCAACCGGCGCTGGCGGCGCAATCGCCAAGTCCAGCAACGTGCGCTGCGCAATGGGCAGATTTTCCACGCGCAGGGCCTGTTGCGGCTGGCGCGTGATGCCGCGATGCGCGTGCTGGGTGAGCGCCTGCTCGACATGCCGTGGCTGTACCGCGCCTGACAATCTGCCATGCCCTTGAGCGATCTGCCCGGCCACTGCATATTTCACATCTGCTCGCGCGCCGCCGCGGCTGCCGCCCTCGCCAGCGGCAGCTACCGAGCGCCGAGCCTGGATACCGAAGGCTTCATTCACCTGTCGCGTGCGCACCAGGTGGCTACCGTGCTGCGCGCCTTTTATCGGGGACAGTCCGATCTGGTGCTGTTGGTGGTGGAGCCGGATCGGCTGCATGCGCCGCTGCGCTACGAGGCGCCGTCCCCACCGCTGGCTGCCAATGGCATCGGCGGGCCGGATACAGCGCAGCTGTTTCCGCATCTTTACGGAGCACTCAATATGGACGCCGTCGTGGAGGTGGTGGCGCTACCTGGCGTGCAGGACTGAGCTGGTCACGCGTGCCTGATTGTGTGGGCAGACCGCCGCTGTGCGCCAATTGCCTGCGCGCGAACGCAGCAGACCCGCGGTCATTTCGTCGGCCGGAAAGAACGATTCCAGCGCCAGTTCCTGCAAGGTGATGCTGCGCGCGTGATTCGGCGTATATTGGTGTATCGCCCTGTGCGCGCAGTCGCGCCAGCCAGTTGAAAAGCCGCCATGCCCGATTCCGACCTGACCACATGGCTCCAGAACAGGGGCTTTTATTCCCTGCTGATCCTCGTTCTGGTTGTGCTGGGCCTGGTACTCGCACTCAACCGGCGGCGCCGTGCAGCGCGTGGGAGGGTGCGCAGGAACGACCTGGCACAAAAATCCCGGATCACTCAAAGCAGCAGCAGCAAGCCGCGGCCGCCGCGATAGGTGCCATTGGCTGGACCTGCGCCGCCACGGGCGCGTTGCGCCGCACGGTGCAAGGGTCTCGCGGATCAGCTCCAACTGCGCCGCCCTGCGCGCGCTGCGCAGCGGGATTGCCTCTCACACTCTCAGGCCGCTGCGCTCCACAATTCCTGCATGACGCTTGTATAACGTTCAGCGATTGTCTGTTGTTGCAGGTGTTGACCGTGGCGCATAACGACGTTGCCTGCGACCATGACTTCGGCAAATGCCGGCTCGGCGCCGGCAAAAACCAGCGCGTCGAGCTGATGGGATGGCGGAATGCCCAGCAGCGCCGGTGCGGTGGCATCCAGCACCAGGGCGTCGGCGCGGGCGCCGCTGACAAGACCCCAGCAGCCCTGGCCGGCGGCGGCGGCGCCAGCCGACAAGGCGGCGTCGAACAGGCGCGCGGCGCTGGCCGGTTGGGTGGCAGGCGCGGCCGCCACATTGCGCTGGCGTCGCAACAGCCTTTGCCCGTATTCAAGCCAGCGCAGTTCCTCGGGCCAGTTGCGTGTGACATGGCTGTCCGACCCGATTGCCATCGGCACGGCGTGTTGCAGCCAGCCCGGCAGATTCGTCAGGCCATCACCCAGATTGCCTTCGGTGCTGGGGCAGATCACGATGCCGGCAGCGCTGCGCGCCACTGCCTCGATCTCCGCGTCGGTGGCGTGGGTGGCGTGCACCAGTTGCCAGCGGGCATCCAGCGGCAGATGGTCACACAGCCAGGCGATCGGGCGCGCGCCGTGGGCCAGCAGGCAGTCGTCCACCTCCTGGGTTTGTTCGGCGATGTGCAGGTGGATTGGCACTGCGGCCGCGCCAACCAGATGCAGCAGTTGCTGCATCGACTCCAGACTGGCCGCACGCAAGGAGTGGATGGCAACACCGGCGTTGAGCAATGGCCGCTGCGCCGCCAGCGCGTCGCGGCAGAACCCGTGCACCAAGGCTGGCGTACTGGCGAAACGGCGCTGGTCGGTGCGCAGCGCCGGCTGCGCAAAACCCGCCCGTTCGTACAACACCGGCAGCAGTGTCATGCCCAGACCGGCCTCTTGTGCGGCGTCGGCCAGCGCCCAGCACATGGTGGCCGGATCGGGGTAGCGCTGGCCGCTCTGATCATGGTGCAGGTAGTGAAACTCGCAGACCTGGGTGTAACCGCCGCGCAGCAACTCGACATACAGTTGCGCCGCCACCGCCTGCATCTGTTGCGGCGTGATGCGCAAGGCCACCTGGTACATGCGGTCGCGCCAGGACCAGAAGTCGTCGGCGTGCGAATCGCGCCGCTCCGACAGGCCGGCAAAGGCGCGCTGGAACGCGTGGCCGTGTGCGTTCACCATGCCCGGTAGCAGCGGTCCACCCAGGCGCCGTGCATCTGCGGGCGGCGTGCTGACGCCTTCCGTGATGGCCGACCAGCGGCCGCTTTGGTCCACCGTGAGCAGCACCGCATCGCGCCAGCCGCCACGGATCCAGGCCCGGCTGGCCCACAGCAGTTGTTCAGGCATCCGGCTTCCAGTCCAGCATGGTCTGCACCAGTTGGCGCAGCAGCGGTGCCAGCGCAGCCGCGCGCGTGGTGTCCACCGCGTACGGCGGCTCCTCGTGCATGTAGGTGCTCCAGCACATCTCCAGTTGCAGCGCGTGTTGGCCGGCCTGCGGGCGTCCAAACGATCGCGTGATGTAGCCGCCCTTGAATCGGCCGTCCACCACGTGTGTGAACTGCGACTGCGCTTGCAGAGTCGCCACCAGAGCCCCGCGCAGACTCGCGGCACAACTGCTGGCGCTTGCCGTGCCCAGGTTCAGGTCGGGCAACTTGCCCTCGAACAGCCACGGCAACTGCGAGCGGATGCTATGCCCGTCAAACAGGATGGCGTGGCCGTGCAGCCGCTGTACTCTGTCCATCTCGGCGCGCAGGGCCGCGTGGTAGGGCTGCCAGTAACGCACCAGCCGGGCCTGGACCGCGTTGGCGTCGGGCGCCCGGCCGTCGAAGTAGATCGGATCGCCCGAGAAAAAACGCGTTGGGCACAACTCGGTGTTGTTGCTGCCGGCGTACATCGGCGTGTTCTGGGGCGGACGGTTCAGGTCGATCACAAACCGCGAATAACGCGGCACGATCAGACCCGCCCCCAGGGAGCGCACAAAAGCATACAGCTGGTCCAGATGCCAGTCGGTATCTTCCACCTGCAGCGCCCGTCGCACATAGGCCGTGCGCAACTCCACCGGGATCTGTGTCCCCACATGGGGCAGGCTGACAAGTAGCGGGCTGCTGCCCGGATACAGATCAAAAATTTCGGAGGTCATAAAGAAACCTCCACGCTGCGCGTTGCGGTGCTCTTGGCTACGGCATCACAAGTGCTTCGCACAGTTGTGAGCCTTCGCCGCAACTGCGTTGTCGCTTTGGGAGCGGCCCGGCAGCTCACAAGGAAACCTCCACGCTGCGCGTTGCGGTGCTCTTGGCTGCGGCATCACAAGTGCTTCGCACAGTTGTGAGCCTTCGCCGCAACTGCGTTGTCGCTTTGGGAGCGGCCCGGCAGCTCACTGGATACCTCCGCCTGACGTCTGCGGTAGCCCACGTTCCTCGCCGCCATAGACCACGCGCCGACATGGGTTGTGGCCAAACCAGTAGGCGAGTTCGTTCGGGTGCTCCAGGTCCCAGACCACGAAGTCGGCGCGCTGGCCGCTCGCCAGCGTGCCGCATCCGCGCAGGCCAAGGGCATGGGCAGCATGCTGGGTGACGCCCCGAACCGCCTCTTCGGGGGTCATGCGAAACAATGTACAGGCCATGTTGATCATCAGTTGCAGCGAAAGGCCCGGAGACGAGCCGGGGTTGTGGTCGGTCGCGAGCGCGATTGGCACGCCGTGTTCGCGCAACTGGGCAATCGGCGGCAACTTGGTTTCACGCAGGAAGTAGTAGGCGCCCGGCAGCAGAACAGCCACCGTACCCGCGTCGCGCATGGCGGCAAGGCCCTGCGCATTCAGGTGTTCCAGGTGGTCGCAGGATAGGGCCTTGAACTCGGCGGCCAGCGCCGCCCCACCCTGGTCGCTGAGCTGTTCGGCATGCAGCTTTACCGGTAGGCCCAGGCTTTGTGCGGTCTCGAACACGCGGCGGGTTTGTGCGGGCGAAAATCCGATGTTCTCGCAAAACGCGTCCACCGCGTCCACCAGGCCCGCTGCCTGCAACTGCGGCATCCATTCACACACAGCGGTGATGTAGTCATCCTGGCGGCCGTGGAACTCCGGCGGCAGTGCATGCGCGCCCAGGTAGCTGGTGCGCACCGTGAGCGGCAGTTCGGCCGCCAGTCGGCGCGCGACGCCCAGGCAGCGCCCCTCGTCGTGCAGGCTCAGGCCATAACCGGATTTGATCTCCACGGTGGTGACACCTTCGGCCATCAGCACCAGCGCGCGGCGGCGCGCTGCAGCAAACAGGGATGCGTCGCTGGCCGCGCGGGTGGCCGCCACGGTGGAGCGGATTCCACCGCCAGCGCGCGCGATTTCTTCATAACTTGCGCCCTGCAGCCGCAGCTCGAACTCGCGTGCGCGCTGGCCTCCGTACACCAGATGGGTGTGGCAATCCACTAGACCCGGCGTGACCAGTGCGCGGCCCAGGTCGTGGTCACGATCAACGACTTGAAGAAGGTCGCGCGGCAGGTCTGACTGCGGTCCTGCCCACGCAATCATCGCGCCGTCGGTGAGCACGGCGCCATCCTCGACCCAACCCCAGGGTTCTGTGCCGCACAGAGTCGCCAAGCGGGCGTTGCGCCATAAAGTCAGTGTAGCCATGTCATGCGCTCCCCGGTCGAAAACCCAGCCACCATGCCAGCGCGGATGCAGCGTGGCTGGCTGGCCGAAAAATCCAGGCCTCGGTATCCGCCTCCTGCACCCACAACAAGGCATGTGCTGGCAACTCGGCACTGGCGCGACCGCTGTGCCAGTGCCCGGGCACTGCGGTATACAGGGCACGCAGGGCAAACCGGTCCTGCCAGGGCTGGCCCGCCTGGACCTGCTGCATGCAGCCCGTGCCCGCGCGCGCCATCAGGTTGAGGTCTTGGGTGGCGCCATCGAGCAGGCGGCACCCGGGCGCTGCAGCGCCGTCAAACTGCAATGGTGCGTCGGACTGTCTGACCAGGCGTTCGCCAGCGGCAAATTGCAGCGCCACACCGGCACCGCTCAACACGGCAAACCAGCGCTGCACACCCGGGAATGCCGAAAACGGCCCGTCGGCACCGATGTCCGCGCGGCTGATGCGCAATTGCCAATCGTTTGCGTCGGGCCAGGCCAGCAATTCGCGGGTTTGACCACCGCCGTTGCGCCAAGGCTGTGGCGCCACATCTGCTGCCACGACGATGCTGTGGCTGACTGGAGTGCCTTCGGAGGGTCGGTCGGCGCTCACTGGAGTACCTTCGTGCTGCGCACTGCGGTGCTGAGCGCCTTCGGGCGGCCGGTCGGCGCTCACTGGAGTACCTTCGTGCTGCGCACTGCGGTGCGAGCTAGTCTGGGGCGGCCTGGCGCGGCGCCAATTGGAGTGCCTTCGTGCTGCGCACTGCGGTGCGAGCTAGTCTGGGGCGGCCCGACGCGGCGTTCGGTGGAGTACGGTCGTGCTGCGCACTGCGGTGCTAGCTTGCTTGGGGCGGCCCGGCGCGGCGCTGATCGGAGTACCTTCGTGCTGCGCACTGCGGTACGAGCTAGTCTGGGGCGGCCCGGCGCGGTGCTCACTGGAGTACCTTCGTGCTGCGCACTGCGGTGCTAGCTTGCTTGGGGCGGCCCGGCGCGGCGCTCATGGCTTGAACTGCCCTTCGACCCGGTACCGTGAACCCGGATGGACCAGCCGCGCGAGTGTGAT
>Ga0209181_10013897_pt1 | contig 10017 bp, 5 predicted proteins | sample MAT05_FD_187208 | JGI IMG/M metagenome (GOLD analysis project Ga0209181, IMG submission 187208) | Freshwater microbial communities from Lake Fryxell liftoff mats and glacier meltwater in Antarctica - MAT-05 (SPAdes) (version 2) | ecosystem: Environmental > Aquatic > Freshwater > Ice > Liftoff...
AGGTCAGCGTCGGCAAGAAAATCCACGATGGCTGGGGGTCGGCGTCCTCTCCTGTGCTGTACAAGGAGTCGTTGATCGTGAACGCCAGCATCGAGAGCGGATCGTTGATCGCCCTCGACAAGCTGACGGGCAAAGAACAGTGGAAGACTCCGGGCATCAGTTCCGCCTGGGACACGCCCGTGCTGGTGACGGTTGGCTCGAAGGACGTCGAGGTGGTGGTGAGTATGCCGAAGCGGATTCGGAGCTACGACCCTGACACGGGCAAGGAACTCTGGAACGCCGAGGGAATCGACCGTTACATCTGCCCGAGTGTCGTCGCACAGGACGGCATCGTGTACGCGATCGGCGGCGGGCACACATCACTGGCAGTGAAGGCTGGCGGTCGCGGCGATGTGACCAAGACGCACACGGTATGGCAGGTGAAGAAGGGGGCGAATGTCTCGTCGCCGATCTACCTCGACGGGCACCTTTACTGGACGAGCGACGGCGGCACGGTGAACTGCCAGAACGCGGCGACGGGCGAGTTCGTGTACCAGGAACGGCTCACGCCGAACTCGGGCGGGATGTGGGCTTCGCCGGTGCTTGCCGACGGCAAACTCTATTACGTCTCACAGAAGAACGGAACGTATGTGGTCGCGGCGAAGCCGAAGTTCGAGTTACTGGCGCACAACACCTTCGCGGACGACAAGAGCCGCACGAACGCCTCGATTGCCGTGAGCGACGGCCAACTCTTCCTGCGAACGGATCGGGCGTTGTACTGCATCGGAAAGAAGTGACCTTCCTGCTCGCCGCATCCAACTTCAGGTTCGCCCATGCAAACCCGGTTGATGATTCAGCTCTCGGCGTTCATGTTCCTCCAGTACTACATCTGGGGATCGTGGTACACCAGCATGGGCGCATACCTGGCGAACGTACTCAAGTTTGGCGGGCATGGGTGGAATCGCGCGGTGTCCTCTGAATGTTGCGCGAGGACGAAATCGACTAGAAATCTGCATTCAGACAAGTGCAAAATGCCTTGAAACCAGCTCGCGCAACATTCAGAGGACACCAGGAGCCTTTACGCACAGCTTCCGCAGTGAAGTCGCGATGAAGGTAAGGTTTCGGTTGAGGCGACCACCGACCAATCAATCACCGGACTACGGAAAAAGATCGTTCCACGCGAGTGATGTTTCCCTGCCTATCCTTGATGGAAACCGTGAGTTTGCCCTTCGGTAGTTCGGCGATTGGCTTCGCGAGCCGCAACTCCCAGCGGCTCTCGGGCAGCGCCTTGAACTTCTTCGCGAGGTTCTCGCCGGCGGCGGCGCCATCGACGGCGAAGTCCGCGACGACGGTGAAACTCTCCGGGTCGAGGCCCGTGCCGTAGTCGTGCATCCCGACGAGGACGCGCGACAGCGGCCCGTTCGCGCCGGCCCGCGGTTCGGCGAGCGCGAGTGTCGGGCGCTGGTCGTCGAGCATCCACCCGTTGCCGCGGCGCTCGGGCTGCTTGGGATCGAAGTCCAGGTCGATGGGACAACCCAGGTCAATCCAGCGGAAGATCGTCCGGCGATCTTCGTCGGTCAACGGCTTCACCTTGCCCGCTTTCACCGCTTCCGGAGGCGGCATGATGCTCCCCGTGAAATCGACGTCGGCGTTCGTCATATTCTCCTGTTTGGTGAGATCGACCGGCTTGCCCGCGATTTGCAAGGTCTTGGGGTCGGCGGGATCGGTGGCCGTGGGGAAATCGTCGTTGGACCAACCGTCCGTGCGGCGTCCGAGGATTTTCCAGGCTAGCAAGCTTCGGCGCGACTGGTAGACGCGCACGTAGCGGGAGACCTGTGGCGTGACCCAGCCTTTGCCGAGATGACTGTGGCCGTAGCGCTCGAAGTGGCCTCCCGCCAGAACGGCGTAGCTGAGGGGCACCTTCCCACCTGGGGGGGTGCGAAAACTGCCGCCCCCGACTCGCGTGGCAACCATCTCCATATCGTCCAACACCAGGTTGCCGGCCGGCTTGGGATTGTCCTTCGAATGGCAGCCGCTGCAACTGCGTTGGACGATGGGCAGGATGTCACGGTGAAACTCGACGTTCACCACACCGGCTTTCTCGAATCGCAAGCCCGTTTCGTCTTTCTCGTCCCAACGCCGGCCCGATTGGTCGTCTTGCTTCGCGGTCAGGAGCGGCGTCTGCTGGGCCAGATCGAGCACCTTGTAACCGGGCCGCGCGGCGGACGTCAACTCAAAGGACGTCGGTTTTTGACTGTGGGCGTGGCAGCCGCCGCAGTCGTGGCGAATCTCGCCCGGCCGAACCTGGTGCCAGGTCTGCGCCATCGTCAGCATCATGCCGTCCTTGTCCAGCATCTGCATCGTGAACGAGGTGTCGGCGGGAATCCTGGCCAGGAAGCTGGTATCCGGGTTGCCGTCGGGGTCGAGCGGTTGCTTGCCGTCGGGAAGAAAGTGACGCACGGGAATTTCGCCCAGGATGCGATAGCGTTCGGCGCCCCAGTTCCAGAACTTTCGATTGCCCTGCGTGGTCGGCTCCTGGGCGATGAGACGCATGGCGTGAATGTCTGAATTGTCATAGATGCCGCAATCGGAGCCCTGAGTTTCCCAATCGTCGCGGAAGGGCCAGTTGGAGTTGAACTGCCGTAGCCCGGCGAGCTTGCTTTTGTTCGGCGCCACGGCGGTCACGCTCCCTTTGGGAACGATGCCGCCCGTGATGCTTTCTCGCTTATAGAGACTCGAAGTGCCCACCAGGCCGAATGGCGAGCCGGCCGGCAGATGGGGCGACGCCGTGCCGTCGTTGCGCGGCGAGACATGGCGATTCGGCTCTGCGACTCCGTACGTCCGCTTGTAGGGAACGACCGCACGTGGCCATTGCTCGTTGTACTTGGGATCGTTCTTGATCTCCAACATCTGCCCGGGTTCATCAATGGCCACGCCGTCCTTAATCAGGTAGATCCCCGTATCCGGCCAGGGGAGCCAGTCTTTCTTGAAGCTGCCGTTGGAGTTAACCGACCCGGCCGACCATACTGTCAACAGGTGATTGTCCGGGGCGCCGGACGGATGCGTGAACTTGCCAACCCTCCGCGACTTCGGATCGGTGGGGTCGGACAGCCCCGCCGGGGAATCGAACTGACTGACGAACTTCGTCAGCGACTGCATTCCGTATGGCGTGAAGGAGAACCTCGCTCGACGCGGATCGTCCTGGGGCGGATTGCGGGGATCGTTGCGGTCGGCCGGCCCGAACGCCGAATACGATTCCTTTGGGCCGGGCGGCATCTTGTAGAGCGTGCCGAAGCCAAAGTTGTTGGCATTGTAGTAGGCCTCGAAGACGATGTTGCCGTCCGACAGCTGCGTCTGAAAATGGTAGGCATCCGCCTGCTGAAAGCTCGAGACGAGAGGCCCCCAGCCGGTGCCGTCGGGATAGATGTACCACAGCCCCCAGCTGCGCAGGTCTCGCATGCCCTGGCTCTCATAGCTGGAGAACATGACGCGGCCGTCGCGCAGGATCGTGGGATGCAGGGCGCCGCCGATGTTCAGATGTCCAATCATTTCGACGTTGGCCCCGTCTTCGTCCATCACAAAGAGCTGGAAGTTGCCAGTCGTATATTCCTTGGGCGCCTCGAACAGGTTGCGTGTGCTGGTGAACACAATCTTTCCGCCTGGCGCCGGGCACGGCCCCAAGTTGAACACTGGAATGTTCTTCGCTTGCTCGACGGACAGAATGCCGGTGTTGGGGGTGCGTTCCTGATGCGTGAGTTGCACGATCTTTCGGCTCTCGACGTGAATCTTGAAGATATCGGCGCCTCCTCGCGGAAAACCGTACGGTAGCCTCTTCGTCTGATCGTGGAACTTCGCGTAATAGATCCAGCGGCCATCGAACGACACGTACGGATCGGCCACAGCCCCGTCACCCCCTTTGACGAGCACCTCTTCGCTGCCGTCCGGATGCAAAAGCATCAGGTCGGCGCCGGGATCCATGTTCATCGGATTGAAGACCTCCGCCCAACGCCCCGGCCGCTCGTCGCCAAAGCGGGGCGCCCGGACGTAGACGATGTCGTAGTCGTATTTCACCGCCTTGTCGGTCGCGATGGCAGCCGGCGCGACGTTGAGTTTCTTGGCGCGTGGTTGGCCCCAGGCATCGTCGACCAGGGTCACGTAAGACATGGCTCCAAGTACAGCTACCGCGAAGAACACGCGAGCATTCATCTGTCAATCTCCATGAAGAATCGGAAGGGGTCGGGACTGGACGCCTGCTTCGCGAGGTGCGGGCGCGTCCGGCTTCATGTCGCAGGTGTCGATGTGCGACGCGTCACCGCTGAGCCAGATGAGAATGGCCGACTTCACCACCTTCCGCTTGTCGGTCGGTGTCGGTGCAGCCAGTGCGTGGTCGGCGAGGTTCGCGTCGAAGAATGGCAGCCCCCAGCGAGTCGGAACGTCCGCCGAGAGTGCAGTGAAGAAGGGAACACGTTCAGAACCTCGTGGAGTGGCAATGACGGTGCGTGGAAACACGCCAGGTTGGAATCGCACTGTAAACGATCGTCTGGACCGGTGCAACCGTTCGAGCTGGACATTCCGTCTAACTGCCGTTAGCACGCCAGAGTGTACGGTTGGGGTGTGCCCGTGATCGTGAACCGACGTGCTGTTCAACGCGGGCCAGGAAGAACGGCGTTGCCCGGTCGGCATGTCGTCCCAGAATAAGTGTCAGGTGCGTGTGAAGACCTGTAGGAGCCGTTCATGTGACTCACGATCTCGGCTCACTGTTGTTGCTCGTCCTCGCGGTCGCCGCCTCAAAGTTCAACCGAGCGAAGTGGCGTGGCTGTCGAACGAAGAGCGAGAGCGGTTGCGATAAGCAGGTTGGTGAGCGACATTGTTGCGGTGTCGTTTTCGGCTTCACGATTCGGTGGGTGACCAACCCAAGACGGGCCTTGACGCGCGACAAGGAGGGCGGGTCGCGGCTTCGAGCAATTCCCAGATCCCGGAATCGCTGGTCGCTGGCATCTCGCCCTGAAGAGAACTCCGCTGTGGTGGACGGCCTGGCGGGATCGACACGGATGGCCCGTCAGTCAGTTGTCGTCCTTCGGCTTCAACGGTTTTCCGTCCTTGAGCCACGCCTCGTTGAACGCCACGCAGCGAATGTTGCTGCCGTTGGGTCCGAGAAGGTAGATCACACCGTTCGAGCCTTGTGCCAGCGACATGTATCCCGTCGGGCCTTCCACTTTGCGGACGTGCGGCCACGTCTTGCCGTCGTCGAACGAGAGCGCCGCGAACGTGCCACCACCGACGAGTTGCTTTTTGTTATCGAAGCTGCACAAGAGCAACCCGCCGCCCGCGAGCTTCAACGCCGCGGCCTTCTGCCCGACCGAGATGCCCGGGAACGGCATCGGGACCGGCTCCCACGTCTCGCCCTCGTCCTTCGAGGCGAACGCCGGCATCGGGTCGGGGCCACGGAGGAAGGTCAGGATCGCACCGTCGGCTCGCTGCACACTTGCGGGGTGTATCGCGTACTTCCCGGCTGCCTTGCGGAGATCGCCCTTGCCGACCGTCCATGTCTTGCCGCCGTCGGCGCTGGTCATGATACGTTCGTCGCGGTGGCCGAAGTCGCCATCAACGGCGAGCACGAGTTTTCCATTCGCGGCCACGAACGCTGAACACGGCTGACTCATCCGCAACGGGTCCTCGCGGCTCAAAATCACACGAGGTTTCGACCACGTTGCGCCACTATCATCCGAGACACGCATGCAGTCGGCAGCATCGTCCCAGCCCGCGAACGACTGCGTGAAGAAATGGTACAGGCGTTTGCCGTCGGAGAGCAGAACCGGGGCGTGCGTGTTGCAGTCCGGTGTGCCGAAGAAGAACGAAGGCGTGTCCCACTTGTCCGAGCCGGCGCGGAGTCGGCACGCGGCCTGAGCACACTCGCGGCCCTCTTCCTGAGTACAGGTGTACCAGACCGCCAGGACGTCACCGTTGGGGCACACGGCGATCGTCGAGAAGTGGTTCCACGCGCCGTAGATCGGCCCCCACATCTCCTTCGGCACCGACAGCCCCTTCGACAGATCCGCGAAGTACGGTTTGGTCGCGTCGGGGCCATCCTTCGGAGCTGGTCCTTGTTTCACGTCCCGCTGGTTGAGCGGCGGTTCGGCTACCGGCAACGGTTTGGTCACAGGCATCTCGCCCAGAACGACGCGGAAGCCCGTGACGCGGTTGGCGTCATCGGGCAGGTGCCCCGACCGGTTTGCCGAACGGCAGTACCGCACCGCACCGAGTTTGTGCGACGCGGGAAGGTAACTCCAACCCCGTGTTACCCGTGCCCGGCCGTCCGCCCGGCCCACGGGGTCGGTCTGTTCGCCGGCCTCGTAGGGACCGTACCAGTCGTGGCACCACTCGGCGACGTTCCCGTGCATGTCGTGCAGACCCCAGGCGTTCGGCTTATAGCCGCCCACGGCGACGGCGGTGATCCGCTTCTTGCCGTCGATGGCGACGCCGAAGTTCGCCTGCTCCGGGGTCAGCGTGTCGCCAGTGTGGTACGCGGTAGTCGTCCCGGCCCGGCAGGCGTATTCCCACTCGGCTTCGGTCGGCAGCCGGTAGGGTTTCCCTTCCTTCTTGGCGAGCCAGGCACAGAAATCGACCGCCTGCTGCCATGTCACCATCACGACGGGATCATCGTCAAGTTTGCTGACGCCGTGCTTGCCGCGGAGTTTCTTGTGTTCGGGGTCGAACTGCTCGTACTGGGCGTTGGTGACCTCGGTCGTCGCCATGAAGAAGGCTTTGGAGATCTTCACCTTGTGAGCCGGTGCCTCGTCCCACTCGCGTGCGTCCCACTCTTCGCGAGTCTTTGGCGGGGCGTCGCCAGCACCCATGACGAACTCGCCAGCTTCAACCCGCACCAACTTCAGGCCGAGCGAGTTGGTGTGTTCCTTCCCCGTCGGCAACTCGGCCGCGGTGAGGACGGTTATTCCAAACAGGAACGCGACGGCTGTTGCGAGCCAGGGCATGACGGTCTTCTCGTGCGGGATTGTGGGGTATTGGCTTGGGGCAGACTAGAGTTTTGCACTTATTGAGGTGAACGGAAGAACAAGCGAGCAGGCCCGGACCTGGTGTTTTGGTAAGATCGCGGTTGCCAAACTCACGCTCGTCCCAAGGCCAGGAGGGCCTGCTCGTGGATCAACTTACCCCTTGCCTCACTCTGTTGCTAGACCCTCTCGCCTGTTGTTTCCGTGCCGAGGTGGCTCTCACCTTCCGCCGCATGGTTGCCGCCTGGATCGTCTGTCTGGGACGACGCACCATCAGCCGCGTTTGGGAAACCGCTGGACCCAAAAACGACGAATGCCACTGGGCCGCCTTTCGCCTATTCAACACCGCTGTCTGGAACTGGGACGAGGTCTGCCGCATCCTGCTGGTCAAACTCCTGGCCGCGTTCGTCCCCGGCTCTCGGGTCTGGCTGGTCACCGATGACACTCTTTGCCACAAGCGTGGGGCCAAGGTTGCCTTTGGCGGCATCTTCCTCGACGCGGTACTCTCCAGCAAAAAGCACAAGACGTTCCGCTTCGGGAACAACTGGGTCACTCTGGGTTTGGTTGTCGAGTTGCCCATGCGTAAGGACCGATACTTCTGCCTGAATCTCCTGTGGCGTGTCTGCTCCAAGAAGGATAAGAACAAGCCCGGTACGCATCGCACCAAACCGCAACTGGCTCGGGAGATGATCGATGAGGTAGCCTCCTGGCTGCCGGATCGGCAGTTGATTGTGGTCGCTGACAACGCCTACATTGGCAAGAACCTGCTGAAGGATTTGCCCCGGAACGTAGCGGCTTTGGGTCCCATCCACTGGAAGGCCAAACTGACAAAACCCCTACCCGAGGATTACTCTGGCCGATGCAAGAAGGGCGAGAGTCTGACCACTCCCAAGAATGCGATGGATGATGATCGCTGGCCGTGGCAGGAGTTGGTGGTGCATCACCCCAAGGGCGAGAAGAAACTTCAAGTCAAGGTACTCGGGCGGTGCTGCTGGTATGCTTCGGCAGGTCAACAGTTGCTGCAAGTGGTGCTGATCCGCGATCCCGAGAAGAAGTGGCGTGACGAGGCGTTGTTGTGCAGCGAGTTGGATCTCTCGTCGGAAGAGGTGATCGTCGGCTACATGCGACGGTGGTCGGTGGAGGTTGCCTACTGCGAGAGCAAGCAAATGCTCGGTTTCCATGATCCGATGGTGTGGAGCGAGAAGTCGGTGGAGCGGGCACATCCGATGGCATGGTTTGTGGGCAGTGTGGTGGTGCTGTGGTATGTCCAGACGGGACAACACGAACAGCAGGTTTCGAGGCACCGCCCGTGGTACAAGAACAAGGTAGAACCAACGTTTGCGGATATGCTGGCGTGTTGTCGTCTGCATCTGTGGCAAAACTGGCTTGAAAGTGAACCATTGGAGTCGGAGAGGAAACGGGATTGGTTGATGGAGTATGCGGCGACTGCCGCCTGAGCAGTCAAACTTGGCTACGGAATTGGGACTGAGCAAGGGCCAACAACAGCCTTGCCACGGTCGTGGCTTGACTTTCTGGATCACCCGCCTTGGCCGTCAAAAGTGCAAAACTCTAGTCAGAGTCCCCGCGACTGATTACCGCCGAAGACTTGTCTTGTGCCACGGGGCATGTCTATCCGCTCCTGCTGGTTCGCCTGGCTCTGACCTGGGTTTGCGAAGCTCACACCAGTTATCGTGGCGTTGCCTTGATCTTCTCCTCCCTCGAAGGCGTTGTCGCCGCAGTCGGTCCTTGTGCGGAAACCGTTCGCCTGTGGCTTCTGCGGGTTGGCTTGTTCCTCCTGAATCAACCCGTACCACGCTGTTCGGATTGGATCTTCCTTCTCGATCTGACCATCCAATTGGGACAGCACAAGTGCTTGGTGATTCTGGGTGTGCGTTTGTCTCAATTACGACGCAACGGCTACAGTCCGAACCATCACCAAGTTCATGTCCTCGCGTTGCATGTGCTGACACGCTGCAATGGCGAAATCGTCGCCGGGCACCTCAACGCGGTCAGCAAGCAGGTCGGCGTGCCGGTGCAGATCGTCTCCGATCACGGGAGCGACGTGCGTGCTGGAATTCGGTTGTTTCGGCAGAAACAGCGTGATTCGAAGCGAATCGTCGTGACGTACGATGTCACCCACGGTCTGGCCATTCTGCTGAAAACTCAGTTGGAACCGGACCCGCGATGGGGCAGTTTTGTCAAGGCATGCCAAAGTACGCGGCAGCAGTTGCAGCAGACGCCCGGCAGTTTTCTGCAACCGCCCGCTTGGCGTAGCAAAGCACGATTCCTCAACTTGGAGAATCACCTGGCGTGGGCTAACGACATATTGGCCTTGCTCCATCTTGGTGGCCAAGCACCCTTGGCAGAGCATCTGGGTTGCAGCGAAGTTGAGAGCATAAAGTACCTGGACGAGAAACTGGGATGGCTGTGCGGTTATGCCAACGAAGTGCGGGTCTGGAGTTCCTATCAGAAGGTGGTCAAGGAGGCCGAGAAGGAGATCAAAGGAGCGGGGTTGAGCCGTACGAGTTGGTTGCACATCAAGCGGCGTTTGGCGGGAGGAAGTAAGCCCGAGGGGAAAGAGAAGGTGTTTCGGCGAGAGGTATTGTCGTTTGTGCGGAAGGAAGGAGCGAAGGTGCCCGTGAGGAAGAAGTATCTGGGAAGCACGGATGTGCTGGAGTCGGTATTTGGCAAGTACAAAGAGTTGGCTGAGAACGCTCCCTGTCGAGAGATCACGGCGAACGTGCTCATGATTCCGCTGTTGGTAACAACGTTAACAGCGGATCTCCTTCGCCAAGCGTTGGAGACAGTTCATGGCGAGGATGTCGAGCGATGGCTTGATGAACACTTGGGAGCTTCCCCGCAGAAGAAAAAACGCACGGTGCTGGCTGCACCTCGGATCGGGCACGAAAACGAGGGACCAAAACCAGCATGAACTTTGATGTCCAAAATGTGCTCAAACTGGGCAGCCTAGTCGAAGCCTACATCTTTCGCACCGACGTCCAGTATGCTCTCAACCTGGAACCCGGCA
>Ga0209181_10013898_pt1 | contig 10017 bp, 6 predicted proteins | sample MAT05_FD_187208 | JGI IMG/M metagenome (GOLD analysis project Ga0209181, IMG submission 187208) | Freshwater microbial communities from Lake Fryxell liftoff mats and glacier meltwater in Antarctica - MAT-05 (SPAdes) (version 2) | ecosystem: Environmental > Aquatic > Freshwater > Ice > Liftoff...
TCCTCCCAATCGCGTCAAATGGGCTTTTGGTGAGTTTTGGACTATTTTGACCACAAGTTGACGATGACACCGTTTTAGCGCAGACAAGGCTGGTTTTAAAAATTGCGACTACTTTTGCAAGAAGCTCTATGGTGAAACATTCTTGTGTTGCTGCTGACTCAATGCCACGATGAGGCAAGCTTGTTGCAGTCCTAACTGACAGCTTTTTTCCATTTGCTGTATCGACCCAGCCATGTCATGTAAATTTTTTAACACGAAGCTTTTACCATAATAGGCACTGGCATTTTTCGGGTTACCAGCAATCACTCTATCAAATTCTGCAAGTGCTTCCGGATACCGTCCTGAGTTTGAATATGCAGAAGCCAACGCAATATTCACCTCAGGATAGGTCGGATTAATTGCCAGCGATTTTTTATAATCCGCAATGGCTGCATCCCAATTTTTAACCGCAAAAGAAGCTTGTGCGCGATTGAAATAGATACGATGGGCACCAAGGCGGTCTTCGCCATGGAGTAAGCCCACCGCGTCATCCCACAGTCGGTGTTTATCCGCAAAAACCCATAATCGATTCCATGCCAAAGGCACGAGTAGCAAAACCGCTAATGCACCAATCAACATGATTTTTCGACTGGGAAGTGAACCAACCAGTAAAGGCAATAACAACATATAACCGGGCAACCATAAATAACTGCGATACAGCACAAAAATTTCCTGAACGCGTATGCTTGAAAATTCTGCCATGAAATAACACCACGGATACAGCAATGCCAACCCCAATAAAGCAACACGGCCACCGCGCCGCAAACAATCCAGTGCAAATACGCCATATGCAACAAAAGCAATCAAGCCGGTCCAGCTTGTCCATTCTTTCCAGGTGAGAATAAATGGCTCACGCATATCTATCGACATCCACGCGGGGTTGGGCACAAGCATTAACAAGCAATATTTAAAAAAAAGCCCCGCCTGCGTCAACACACTCAGCAAGTGCAGCGATGACGTTCCCTGGAGCAGCGCTTGTTCCCCAAACAATGCCGCCGCATCCTTCTCATAAGGCACACCAAACAAACCTTTTATGCGCAGCACAACAAACAGCCCAACCAATGCAAACCCTAGCCAAGTTGCTAGCAAGGCGCGTGACGAAAGTTTATTCTGCGCACGAATCGCGAATGTCAAAGGTAGCAATATGGCGGGAGCCATCAAGCAATGTTCCTTGCTGAACAGTGCCAGAAAATATGCCATGACTGCTAGCGCCATATAGCGTTTGTCACCCTCCAACAGGCCACGTAGATAGGCCAATTGCATTACCAATGTGAACATTGTCGCCATCAATATGCTGCGCTGTATCAAATAGCCTACGCCATAAACTGCTAGTGGGTGGCATGCGAACACCAGCGCTCCCAACCACGCGCCCCAATTTGCGATATTTTCTTTGCTCACATCAGTGATAAACAGCTTGATCCACATCCGCAATACCAGTAATAGCAACAACACATTCACACCATGCAGCAATAAATTCTGTATGCGGAAAACAGGCGGATCCTCTCCAAAAAATACCCAGGTAACACCAAACGTTGTATAGGGAAACCAGCGTAAATCTAAATGAAACAGTGTATTTGCATAATGATCTATCACGCCATCAAAAAATGGAACGTCATCAAATATCAGGGGGTTATTCAAAAAAGGGACATACACCACAATAACCAGCAGCATCAAAAATAATGCTTTGATTCGGTCATGCGCGTAAACAAAGTTAGAAAAAAAATTCATTAAATTTACCAATATAACATTAGCATGTTACGCAAAAGACCCGCGATCTATAATGGATCACGGGTCCTCAGTACATCATTAGCTCGATACTTAATACCTTAGTTCGAGGAAAAACTTTTTATATCATGCTACTTCCACTTTGAAATAGTGTTCAGCAGAACTGGATCAGTACTAGGTGTAGTCGAGCCCGCTGTGGCGACTTGCCAAGTTACTGCCGACGCTCCAAATGTTGGGGTCCACATGATAGTTGTTGCGTCAATTCCTGACTTAATACAAGTAGGACAGAGCAGGACTTCAATAACACCAGCTGCTTTCAAATTATAACTCGCAACTTCAGTGGTTGCTGTTGGGCCGGTTACACCCAACCCCAAAGAACTCCAGTCTCCACCAACAGCAATGACAGCAGGTGTAGTACCGTTTTCTTGATTAAACATAGCAACCGCCAGTTTAATCGGATCCACTACAGACGCGACTTTTGAAAGCTTGGATTTAACTACATAATCCTGATAGGCAGGGATCGCTACCGCAGCCAAAATGCCGATAATCGCGACCACGATCATCAATTCAATCAGAGTAAAACCTTTTTGCATTTGTTTCATTATCGCTACTCCTTTAAGAGTTGAACATACAATACACGGGGTGTGTGCTTTAATCATAAGCAGGATACGTGCCAACTCGTCAAAATATTCGACTGCTCACGTCGGGACGTGGGTTTGCGGAGTAATCTCAAGATAGACATTGACACTTCACATTTAGGGGGAAGCCGATTTACGTCAGGTAAGTGACGATTTTCGTCACCCGGAGGTTTGCCATAATCAGCAAGGACGGAACGCATCTCGGTTCCGCCGAATGAATTGGCTACGCGGCGGATCGCCCGCAAGGGGCATCCCGCCCTACAAATGCAGGCGTCCCGCCTGCCATGCTGGCTGGCGTAGCGTGCGCTGTGCGCACGATTGGCTGCTGCACACGATTGCTTGGCGTTTAGCGTGCGCTGTGCGCACGCTATTCCTGGAAACGGCAGATTGCTAAATGACTAGGGCTATTCTAAACTGCATCAAATTTTGAAAGGGCAGATCATGGAAAACATGGAAGACATCGTGCTAGAACACTTACGAGCAATCAGAAGTGATGTTGGAAACATTAAAGCGGATATCACAGAAATCAAACTGCGCTTGGGTTCAATAGAAATGAGCGTGGGCAGTATTCACAGATATTGCAATCCTGCACAGTCGCGCAGACAGACTGGGCGCAAGGGTTGAACGTATTGAGAAACGGCTGGAGCTGACAGTTGCATAATCTTACAGCCAATCAATACCCCCAAAAGCCATCTTCGGAAGGTTTTTTTGGCCGTCTACTTACTTCGTGATGAGATTATTTACGATTAACCCAATGATGGCCATGTTCAATGCAATTACTATTCCCACCATTATCTTGAGTGCCGATATCTCGCCTCCCATTTTTTCCTAATTGCGTTTCCAGTTTATTGAAACGCCCTTCATAGTCTGCTACGGCTTTTGCTGTCCGCCTATGTTTTATCGTCCGGCGTCCGTCTGCTTTAAATGCCTCGTATACCTCAATAATCAATGTGCTCATAATGCTTTTCTTTCAAAGTTGGCTCAACTTAAAATAGCCCAAGCCATTTAGCAATGAGTAGCCGTTCCATCCGGTCAATGCCATATCTCGCATTCCGATAACCGGAGTAGCGTGCGCTGTGCGCACGATTGCCTGGTGTTTATCGTGCGCACAGCGCACGCTACTCCTCGTCCGACCACCGAATCCAGGTTTGAAATACAGGCTGCTAGCCGTAGCGCTATTTAATGCAGACGATTCGCACCTGATGCATGTCGGTGATGCCGGATAAAACCTTTTCAATGCCATCTTGCTTCAGGGTGCGCATACCGTCATTAAGTGCGTTAGCAAACATTTCCGCAACACGAGCGTGTTCCTGAATATTCTTTTTTATCAGGTCGGTACCCACCATCAACTCATGTAAACCCACCCGTCCACGATAACCTGTGCCGGAGCAATACTCACATCCAACCGGTTCATACAACGTGAATCTTCCCATTTCATCAGCGAACAGCTTGACCCATTCGGTGTACAGCACCTTGTAAGAAGCATTGGCATCCTGTTTCCAGGGAGCGCAGTTCATAAGCTCTGTTGCATATTCAGCAAGCAATGATTTGAGCTCATCTTGAGTGGCGGTATGGGGTTTTTTGCACTTTTTGCATAAACGTTTGGCCAAACGCTGCGCCAGAACACCTAGCAGGGCATCGGAAAAATTAAATGGATCCATACCCATATCCAATAATCGCACGACGGATTCCGGCGCGCTGTTAGTATGCAAGGTGGCAAACACCAAATGGCCGGTAAGAGAGGCTTCAATGCCAATAGAAACCGTTTCCTTGTCGCGCATTTCACCCACCATGATCACGTCCGGGTCAGCGCGCAAAAAAGCCCTCATGATGGTGGCGAAATCCATGCCGGCCTTCTTGTTGATTTGCACCTGACGCAGGCCCTTCTGTGTAATCTCTACCGGGTCTTCGGCCGTCCAGATTTTGGTCTCAGGCTTATTAATGTGACCAAGCACGGAATGTAAAGTGGTCGTTTTACCGGATCCAGTTGGACCACATACAAAAAACAGGCCGTAAGGTTTGCTGATTACCGTTTTCAGGGTTTCAAGGTTTCGTGCCGACAAGCCCAATTCATTAAGTTTTATCGGCTCGCCGGTGGCCAAAATACGCATCACAATGTCTTCCATGCCACCCTGAGAGGGAATGGTGGCGACGCGCAGCTCAATATCCAGAGGCCCATATTTATTGAACTTGATCTTGCCGTCCTGCGGTTTGCGCTTCTCTGAAATATCAAGGTCGCACATGATTTTGATACGCGTAACCAGTGCACTGCGGAAAGATGATGGTACTTCAATATATGGTAGCAGCGAACCATCCTTACGCAATCGAATCACGGTCTTGCCCTTGCCCGGTGCGGGTTCGACATGAATGTCGGAAGCCCCCATTTTGTGGGCATCCATGATGATTTTATTGACCAGCTTGACTAGTTCATTGTCTGCCGCCTCACTGACTTCCTCCTGGTTAATTTCCTCATCTTCTTCATCCCCTCCCATGGCGGTAAGCATCTCATCCATTGAGGTGCCGTCCATTTCCGAGCCACCGGACATGCCACTGGCCCCACCTCCGCCAAAGAACAAGTTGAGGGTTGCATTAAATTCGCGCTGCGAACAAACCCGGTAAACCAGTCGACTCCTCGGAAAAACGTTGTTTACCACGCGTGAGGTTTGTATCCACTCTGGGTCAGTGGTGAGTATTACCAAGCCTTCCTTAATCTCATCTATCGGCACCCATTGGCTGCTTTCTACATATTCCCGTTTCAGATTTTTGAGTAATTCGGACGGTTTGGTCCTATCAGACTTGAATGGTTCATAGGACACACCGAAGAAGAGTGCAAGCGCTTTACCAAGAGCGGCCGGTTTAACCTGAAATTCGTCGAGCAACACATCCTCAATGTCAGCATTTTTGCGTCGCGCTGTGGATACGGCCAGATCCAATTCGTCGGCGGACAAAATCGCGTCATAAACCAAATGATCATACTTGGTTTTAGCAGCCGGTTGCTGCTGACTCTGGCGCAGCGCCACTGCCAAGTTCTGCGCTAGCTCTAATATCCCATCTACTAGCATTCTCGAAAAAGGTTGATCGGCCTTATTATTGAGAACCTGAATGACACCTGCCAAATCCTTGCTATCTGGATCGAGTATGGGCACCACAAGAGCTTGCTTGGTACGATAGCCAGTGCGCTTATCCACGTCTTGCAGAAAGCGTAAATTGATACTATGCGAAGCTAGCTCTTTTTCGTCGTATACATCCGTGATGTTAAGTATTTTTTTTTGTAGCGCCACATATCCGGCAAGACTCTGCTCAGTAATGCGTAGTTTGAGATCCTTAAATGAGTTTGCCCCGGTCTTTATTTTTGAAATCAGCGTGGCCCTGTCTTTATCCAGTGAATAAATGGTGAGACGATCAGCATTGAATATCGTACATATATCCTTGCTAACTCCCAGCATAATTTCGTCGAAATTGTATGCAGTATTAATCTTGCTTATGACGTGATCATGAATATTGCTTATGACCTGATTAAGATTTTTCGTGAACACCAGCTGCGCCTCAATCTGGCTAGCATTGGCCCGGCGTTCTCGTTGTATTGTTGGTGCATTATCCATCCACTTCTCCCTGATCACTCCAAGTGTGGCTTGCCGTATGGTGAGATTGCATAACTTTGTTGCTTGCTATCAAGACAGTGGCATTTAGCGAAAATTCTGCATGCAATTTTAAAACAAAGACGGGTTATGCCACCCATATTTAAGGTGCCTTGTCATTATTTACATCCCACAAAAAAGTACTACCTAGCAACAAAAAAATACGGCCATCATCTCAAATGCGATATTCCGGATGGAAAACTGCGGAGCTTTATTTATTGTTTCTGCGGAGATAGAAGTTGAACGCTTGACCGTTCTGCAACATCACCGGTGTGAATCCATGCAGGCATTCGCTGATTTCCTGTATGGTCCGACACTAGGTGAAATAAAGTGAGTACTCAACTTTCAACCGACACAGAAGTAAATCGCTCATTCTTCGACGTGCTCAATACCAACAGGTTTTTAGATGACCATTTCTTGTTGTTCATCTTACGCTTATCGAAGGACTATCCACTACGAATCACATAGAGTCATAAATGCTTGATCAGCAGCGCCAATTCTTTTCTGAATTGATGAAGGCGGTTTCGATCTACTGCGTAAAGCTCACTCACACAAGCCCTCAAGTTTTGAGATAGAACTCCATTTTGATCCCCGCCAACTCAATAATGTCGTGCTCATTAAGCTGGCACGGTTGATCGTCCAGTGGCTTACCATTAAGACTGGGGTAGCTTGCCCCTTCCACATAGGTGATGAAATAACCACGCGGACGACGCGTAAATACGACGACCTGCAAGCCGGATTTTCCTACAGTAGTCAGATTCTTCTCTAGCTCAAGTTCTTTTCCCGCATTAGGTCCGGTCAGTATCTGTATTACACCCGTTGCTTGCTGCAAATCAGGCGCTTTCTGGGCGGGAGTTACAAGTGCCGGCTGCGATGGTGTGACAGCTGCTTCAGCCTGTCGCAATTCAGATGCTCTTTCAGCGGGTGCTAATGGGGGCTGCTCCTTAGGCATTAATTTCCCTGTCATTTCATACGGATCAGCTTTCACTGGGGAGGCGGATGCAATACGGGCAGACGCACGAAATACCATTGTTTTCTCGAAATCTGCCGCAGTAGATTGGCTTTTCTGATCATTCACATACTTGAGTTTATATTTACCAATTTCAATTACGTCATTATTTTGCAAGAAATGCTTCTTAATTGACGCGCCATTTACCAAGGTTCCATTGGTGCTATCCAAATCTTCCAAAAAGGAATCATTAAGTATGGTCACTACCGCAGCATGCTCGCCACTAACAGCAAGATTATCAATAACGATCTCATTGTGCGGCTTGCGCCCTATCGTCATGCGCTCCTTGTCCAGAACATATTCCTGCAACACCCCACCATTCATACTTAGTATCAGTTTCGCCGCCATATCATCAATCCCCGTATTTAATTCTTGAACCAGGACAGCATTTTTGCGAGCCAGCCACGCTGCACGGCAAACTCACCGTTAATTTTAATAAGTATTACAGATACATTGTCCCGCCCGCCATTATCGTTTGCCATTTCAATCAACTGTTTCGCCACCAACTTTAGATTGGCTTGCAGCAGGTGCAACGTAGCTCCGATCTCATCGTCTTCGACCATATCGTTCAAACCGTCCGAGCATATTAAATAAATATCGCCCACTTGCACCGCATGAACTTGAATCTCCACCTCGACTGCTGGATCAACTCCGACCGCGCGCGTAATCAAATTTTTGTTTTTGGATAGTCGCGCATCTTTTTGACTTAGCAGGCCTCTGTCGATTTGCTCCTGCAACAGTGAATGATCACGAGTGATAGGCTCAAATATTTCACCGCGCAGTCGGTATACCCGCGAATCGCCGACGTGGGCAACTGCTAAACGGTTATCGTAAAACAGCCCGGCCACCACCGTGGTGCCCATGCCAGCATATTGCGGCTGGCTTTGCGACGAGTGGTAGATAGTGGTATTGGCTTTCCGCACTTTTTCGCGTAACAGTCCCACGCCAACATCTTCACCGCCTTCACCCCTATCTTCAGGGCGCATGCTTTCCAAGCTATGCTTTATTTCGGTCGTTATCAGCGAAACTGTAATGCCGCTAGCAATTTCACCAGCATTGTGCCCACCCATACCATCCGCCAGCACCACTAACCCACACGACGCGTCATAAGCCACGCTATCTTCGTTGTGCGAGCGCGCAACGCCCGGGTGAGTCTGGCTAACGATTTCTAGCGCCTGTTCAATATCCATATTTGGGCATCTCTATACAATTTGGGGCATCTCTATATATTTAAAACTCTAAGTTTTCTAGATTACCATTTTCTTAGCGTAACATTTTTACAGCACACGCGTACCAGTGGTGAATTGGAATATTGACGAACCTCTACGCAAAGTATAAGTGGCAGTATGTTACTGCACACCCAACAAATAAAATAGAAAAAAGCTCTATGTGACATCAGAGTGGGTAATCAACTTTCACCTCTCGCAGAAAAAGTAAATCAGCTCATCTGTCAACAGGCCTGAGACGAACGGATTTTTAGCTGATTATTTTTGTTGTTCAACTTGCACTTATCGAAGGTTATCTACTACGAATCACATAGAGCGTAAAAAACACAAAGTCGAGCTAAAGTTTTCCAAAAGTCATCCGCTATTTTAAATAGCAGCGGTTAATTGTGCCTTACGTGCATAAGGCGAATCGAAGCGGCATTGCCCTGATCATCTAAGCTTAAAAATGCAAGCCATGAATCCAATTATCAAAAATTTTGAGCTTTTCTCTATCCACAGAATTTTATATTTCGGTGTGGACAAATGATTACATCACCAGAGATAAGCCGTATCGCATTGCCCGTTTCCGGGCATCTGAAGCAGGCTGAAATCATGCACAAGTTAATAACTGGAGATATCACCGAATATGCTCCGACCCGCGATAATTCGTTGCTATACCAAACTAATGAGTGCACCAATACCAAATTGCGCCGTGGTGAGCTACCCAGCGACAGTTTTGTAATTCCTGCAACCCAGCTCACGGTAAATGGTTCCGTGCTCTTCGTCGATATTCGTAACTTTACTATGTTCGCCGACCAACTTCACGGCGAGGAAGTAGTTGAATTTTTGAATACATTCTTTGAACGAGCGTATGAGCCAGTCCGTCAGCAGTGTGGCTGGGCAGTAAGATTCCTCGGCGATGGAATGGTAGCAATGTTTGAGCCAAGAGCAGAACAACCAGATGATCACGCCGAGCGTGCACTTAAAGTGGCACTCCTGATAGTGCTCGCCGCCGATTCCTTCCGTGATTGGATCGCACAGCGCTTTCCAGAACGAAAATTTCCGCAGTTCGCAGTCGGTATCGGCATACATTCAGGCGAAGTGATGATATGCAAAATAGGCAGTGGCACCGTAATCGAAACCACCATAATCGGCGATACGGTAAACATCGCTGCTCGCCTGCAAACGATGACCAAAGTTCTCGGTTGGAGCATAGCAACGAGCCGCACCTGCGCAAGTATTGCCGGAGGCCGTTTTCAGCTCGGCCGTGGCGGCACGGTAGCCATGAAGGGGGAAACGGTACAAATTCAAGCCATAGAAGTCATAGGACTCAATCCGCGCACTGCAAACACTTCTGATAGCGCTTTCTACGAGAAGCTGGGGCAATCTGTAGCTGTAAATACGGCAATATTTGAATTGGCGCGAGAGCAGGCAGACTCGATGCAAAACCATTATTCGGGCACCGGAAGCACGTTTGAGACGATTCTTCAAGACCAACCGATCGAACTGGAAGGCTATCGCTTACTGCGCAAGCTGGGACAAGGTGGAATGTCTGAGGTTTTTCTCGCAGAAAATCTCACCACGCATACCCAGCAAGTACTAAAACTTGTCCCGACAACAGCGATCGACATTGATAACGACGATACATTGCAGCGTTTTTTGCATGAGTTTGCACTTATCTCTCAGATTGATCATCCAAACGTCGCACGCATCTATCAACAGGGTTTCACTTCAACCCACTCTTATATCTCAATGGAGTTTTT
>Ga0209181_10013907_pt1 | contig 10011 bp, 10 predicted proteins | sample MAT05_FD_187208 | JGI IMG/M metagenome (GOLD analysis project Ga0209181, IMG submission 187208) | Freshwater microbial communities from Lake Fryxell liftoff mats and glacier meltwater in Antarctica - MAT-05 (SPAdes) (version 2) | ecosystem: Environmental > Aquatic > Freshwater > Ice > Liftoff...
AATGAGATCTGCCCATGCGGGATCGTTGCGAAATTGGAGGACTGCTTGATCGACAGATATCATAAACAATCCTAAGAATTAATGACGATAGAGCGAATCATGGTTCGAATACGGCTTAACATACGACGTAACCGGGATGGTTCAGAGAAAAATAGTTTGACTGTTTTAGCATCTAAGTATTTGTTGGGAAGCAGTGCCTTTGGATGAGTGATCGGAAAGGGTAATTTTTGAGTCTCGAGATTTGCCACACGCCGATCTACAGTTTTGGTGTGGGTAGCCTCATCTCCAAAACCAATATTGGAGATTAAATTCACGCGCGGATTAATCGAAAGACCGTCATTCGCTATACAAGCGAAAACCCATTGATAATCCCACATATTGATTGTTCCAGCGCGAACTGCATCAAACGTGTGTTTCCAGAAACGCCGCTCGGCAGGATTGGGAAATTGTTCAAGAAAATCCTTCTGAGTCGATTCGAGCGCCCAACCATTGAGGTCCGAGTCATAATTCAGCCATGCGCGCCGCCATGTTGCCCAGCCCCAGATGTGCGGATAACGGGAGAAATAATAACTTTCGCGGATAGAAAATGGAGCATGAAAATAGTCCCCGCTAATGTGCATTACACGCGGCTCATCGCGGTAAAAAGCCAACATTTCTTGGCAGAAGCCAAAAAATGACGGATCGGGCAAACAATCATCTTCTAAAATAATTGCTTCCTCGACCTGCTGGAACACCCAATCGAGTCCGCTGGAAAAACGCTTTTTCAACCCCAAGTTGGTTTCGGAATAATTCCGTTTGACGTCACAGTCCCAATCGATGTGTTCAACAATCGCTCGCGTTTCAGCGCATTGGAGCGCTTCATTTGAATTGCGCGGACCATCAGCGATAATCAATAAGTGAGTCGGCTTTGCTTGCGCAATGACTTCAAAAACTTGGCGTGTCGTCTGCACACGGCGAAAAATAAAAAAGACAAGCGGAGTCGAGAGTGACATACGGTTATCTGACATTCCGAATAAATTCTAGTGCCGCACGATACCGGATACGCAGTGAAATTGGATCCGCTTCTATGGTCGAATGTCGTGTCCATTCCCGCTGAAAATGCAGCATACCGTAAGCGGTAAACCGGATCACTGACTTAATCATCTCGGCAACCTCGCTTGGCGATGCCGACAGCGGCAAAAAACGGCACCGATACAACAAATCGCGTCCGGTCGGCTCACCGTTGTAGATAATATCCTGTCCGAGATTGCCAAAGCGATCTGGGGGCAGCAGTTCTACGACTGCGCCCGCCAGTGCAGATGGCAGCAGCATGTTCGATCCGTGAATGCCAACGACGACATGACTGGCGGCGTAGCGTTCGCACCACTGACGTTCTATCGTCTCAGAAATATTTTTCGTGCGAAGATCATTGACATGCGGAGGCAGTCCGCCGGGACTGCCCAATCCTACCACCGCCAGATCGACGTCAGTGAGCGCCTCGATCAGATGACATAAACGGATTGTCTGTTCCGCCAAAGCCGATGGGATAACGCCAAGCCGACGCCCAACTTTCAGCACACCGCGCCGCCAGCGCTGACGCGGAATGTCTGCCCACAAGCGATCTTCGCGCCAAATCAGGGTCACGGCGGGCGGGCGGGCCGTCCACTGATCCAGTGGAAATGGGGTGACGCGCGTGAAGCGCTCGATTTGATAATCGCCCGGATGCGGTTCAGGAAATGCGACAGCGAGCGCACAGCCATCCAATTCTGCCAATCGCGCCGCAATCTGCGCCGCAAACGCATCATTCCACTGATTGCCCTGTCGTAACGGTATGTTCACCGACCAGATTTCCGCCGCCCCATCTGGCACCAGCCAGCGGAGGAATGTGGGGACAATGACCAACACATCTACACCCTCATCGATGTAATGCTGAAGGTTGAGAAGTTTTTCTAAACAATGTCCGTAAAATGAATCGAGACAGTTGAGAACAGCGGGGTTGCGCAAGGGGCGGAGAGCTTCAACGGAGATCTCCAGCGGCTCAGCAACACGATGGGCATAGCCATCGCGGAGTTCGTCGGCAAACCACGTTTGAAAATCGCTGTAAACCGTGCCGTCCGCTTGGTCGGTCAACGCAGGCTGGAGCAGCCCTTGTCCGGTGGGCATATCTCCGTAAAAACGCCGTCCGCACTGCAGACAGGTCAAATCGGCAAGCACACGCATTCCCGGCATCAGCCAGCCGCGCGGCTGCAAGCGGACTTTGCAGATGGGGCAGTCGAACACGGCATCAGGCGTGGGATGCAGACGGATCATCGCCAACGCCGCAGTTTGTCTGCCAGCGCCCCCCCAAGCATCTGAACGCCTTCTTGGATGGACAGCGCCCCGCGTTGGAGACGATTTCGACGGATTGTGTCGCCGTACTGTTCCCATGCCATTGTATTGATGTGTTGGCAGTATTCGACGATCAGCGCTCTTGCATGCTGCGGTGTGGCGATGATATTGTCCTCGATTACAACCACGTCGTAAGCAGGATGCAGCCGCGCCATGATATCATTGAGTGTGGGCCACACCGCCGGATTGTGCGGCTCCGGTGGAGCGGACAAGAACAAACGCGCATCATCGATCAAGAGAAAGTGACGATGAGGCGACTTCAAAATCGCGTCAAGTTCTTCCAATAGGGGACATTCGTCCACCTCACCGTAGGTTTCGCCGCCGCTCCAATGGCTGTCGAGCCAGAACAGCGCAGGTGCATTGAGTGTGGGGATAACGTTGCCCATTTCGACGCCAGAATGTCCAAAAATCACGCGCACATTCGGTGTGGTCTGAAAGCGTGTTACTGCCCGATCAAAGAATGTGCGCGCATACTCCATCGTGATTACGGACTGAAACTGATTCGCCGCCCACGCCGCTGTATCTCCATGATACGTTCCAGTTTCGACGAACAGCGGCAAATTGAACACTGATTTGAGTGTCATGATCAATTCCGTCGGCGCGCCCATCCTCACAAGCCCCATTTCAATTTCTCCGTAGATGATAACAACCGACGCCAAATCCGCTGCCTCGTGTTGTGCCGAACGTTGTCCCGTAAATATAGCGCGTTTCGAGAACGTCGAACGGTGCGAACAATGACAAGAGTTTCTCTTCTCGAAACGCGCGGTGTGCGTTGAAGTAGATGCGATTTTCATCATCTAAGGGTAGCGAGACGAATAAATCTCCGTCCGGCGCAACAACTCGTTTGAGTTCCTCAATCGCTCTTTCCGTGCCATCGGGATCAAGCGGATCGCCGTAGCGCCCCAATCCGATATGTTCGACCACGCACAAGCTTGATACCGATGGCAGTTCACCGTCTCGATAGGGGAGTTCCAAAATCGATCCCTGTTGAAAGGTGAGTGACTCCATCGGCAGTGACAGGGGACGAATATCGACCATTGTCACAGGGACAACTTTTGACAGCAGCGCCACAAACTTATGGTGCGAACCGACATCAATGTGCAGTTTTGGACGCAGTTGAATGATTTTTTCAAACGCCCACGCATCTTGATAAAAATAAATCGGCTCGATTTCCGTTTGGGCAGTATCCTCACCCAAACAGGGCAGTAAATGTTGTAACGTCGGTTGCATATCCGACGGTGCAAGGTGTGTGTAGGCGGAATAGCTGTTCCAGAAGCGGCGCCACGCACTGACTTGTTTGATCGACAGCCGCGCTTGATGATAAGTTGAACGCGCAATATATTTGAGCATCCACGTCAGTTGACTCATGGTTTTACCAATTCACTCGTTTCGAGACGCCACTCTGCATCGATCAAGGTCATTCCATGCGAAATGGGGGGGACTTCCCCGAAACCAAAAAAGTCGCCGTCTGCGACATCAAAATCAACTGCATTATCGAGCGTATCGAGTATCTCACCATGACTAATCAGCGAGTAATGCAGCGAATAGACACTAGCGGGCAGTGGGAGCCGTGTCAGACGGCACACAAACGCGCCGCGCGGGGGGAGTGTGCCGAAATCCGTGCGCACGAGGCGATTGTGATGGAGAAAGACCGGAACATTCAGCATTGTATCCAAGCGAATACTGGCAATTACTTGTTGATAGGGCTTCGAGGAGTACGCTTCGAAAAACAAATACACATCCACATCTTGCCCAGACAGCACGACATCGACAGGGGTGCCATTGGTGTTGTGGAATTCAATTCCAGTGACGCGCACACCGCCGCTGCCTTTTCGGTCGGGGCGCTGTACCAGATCAGAAACGGCAGCGCGAATACTTTCCGTATAACGAAGAATCGCTTGCGTCTGCGTGCCATCGAAGATCATGCGTCCATGTTCCAGCACAATCCCGCGTGTACACAAATTCTCGACCGCCGCCATATTGTGACTCACAAACAGCACCGTGCGCCCGCCTTGGGCAACTTCGCGCATCTTGCCAAGACATTTCTTTTGGAAAGCTGCATCGCCGACCGCCAACACCTCATCCACGACCAGCACTTCGGGTTCCATGTGGGCGGCGACGGCGAAGGCGAGGCGCATATACATACCACTGCTGTAGCGCTTGACGGGGGTATCGAGGAATTGCTCAACCTCGGCAAAGGCGACGATCTCATCAAAGCGTGCTTGAATATCGCGGCGGCTCATCCCTAAAACAGCACCATTCAGGAAAATGTTTTCGCGCCCCGTTAATTCGGGATGAAAGCCGGTGCCGACTTCCAAGAGGGAGCCGACACGTCCATAAATATCGGCGTGCCCGAGGGTGGGCTTGGTGATGCGCGATAAGATTTTGAGCAGGGTGCTTTTGCCCGCGCCGTTGCGCCCAATAATGCCCAATACTTCGCCGGTTTTGACCTCAAAGGAGATATCTTTCAGCGCCCAAAAGGTTTCTTTGCGTGGGGCGTCGCTGCCCCGGGTAAAGGGGCGCTTGATCAGCGCGCGCAGGTCTTCCTGCAAGGTACGGTAGCCGCCGTGCGCGTGGGTGATCTGGTACGACTTGCCTAAACCTTCGACACGAATCGCGATCTCGCTCATCAAATCACATCCGCAAAATTTTGCTCGACCCGTTGGAAGACCAAGCCCCCGATGATGAACAGCAGGATACCGACTCCCAGTGAGATAGCAAGTGGCAACGCCGGAAACTCGCTCGTCCCCAACAGTGCCCACCGAAAGCCCTCAATGATGCCGACCATCGGATTGATCGCATAAAGCGGTTTTACCAGATCGGGGATCAGATCGCCGGAATACACGACTGGCGAGGCATACATTAGCACTTGAATGATGAAGGGCAGGGCATACATAAAATCGCGATAGTAGACATTAAGCGCCGAAATGAACAAGCTTAAGCCCACCGAAATCAACAATGCCATCAGCGTAAAGATGGGCAGTAGAGCGAGGTTGAGGGTCAATCCCCACCCATTCAGCAAGAGCAGCACAAACATGACCACCAATGCGACTGCAAAATCTACCAAGACCGATCCGGTGCTGGCAATAGGGATCACCATACGCGGAAAATATACTTTCGAGATCAGCTTGGAATCCCCAACGAGGCTGTTGCCTGCCCGCTGCAACGCCCCAGCAAAAATATTCCACGGCAGCAAGCCCGCGTATACGAACAGCAGATAGGGGACGCCGCCCGAAGGCAAGCCGGCAAAGCGCCCAAAGATGACGGCAAAAATGAGCGCGGCGATCAGGGGCTGAAGGATCACCCACACGACACCGAAAACAGTTTGTTTATAACGCAGCTTGATGTCACGCATCATCAGTATGAACATCAAGTCGCGAAAATGCCAAAGTTCTTGTAGTTCGAGCGCTACCCATGCGCGCGCCGGTTGGATCCGAATGTGGCGCACGGGCGCTTGAATAGGCTTATCTTGGGGTGCCATGCAGTTTGTTTAGACCAAATTTTTGATATTGTAACCGTATTGTAATCGTTTCGTTGATGGCATACAACGGTAGTTTATGCGACGGGCAGGGCTTACGCATGAACCAAATTCTTAACCGAATTTAGTCCTTTAATGACCTTTAAAAACCGCAAAGAACTCACTTTGGAATTTAACCAAACTTAAATGATGGTTCTATAAGGCTCTAAAAGGCTCAAAGTCATTTTCGTGCGTAAGCCCTGCCCCATTGTTTCAAAACCCTTGATATATACCGAAGCGTTCGTCTATAATACAAAGGATCGGGTTCGAGCGGAGATAAACGATGCCACACCTGCGTGTGTCGGTGCTTATACCTACCTATAACCGGGCGGCGTTTCTCTCCGATGCCATCGAATCCCTGCTCGCACAAACCCGTGTTCCTGATGAAATCATCGTCGTGGATGATGGGTCCAGTGATGATACGGAACGGGTGCTTGGTCAGTATGCGGGACGCATACAGGCGCTTCGGCAGTCAAATCAGGGACCCTCGGCGGCGAGGAATGCGGCGTTTCGCGCATCCTCAGGGGACTTGATTGCCTTTTTGGACTCGGATGATACTTTAGCGCCCACGAGTATTCAGTGTCGAGCCGAGTTTCTCGAGTCACACCCGCATCTCAACATTGTCTATACCGGAGCATTTGTGACAAACGCGGAAAACAAGCCTTTAGGTTTGTTTCGAGAACCACCGCTTCCTCACGGAATGATCTTCCATGAGCTGATTTGTCGCCATGCCTTTCCTATTCATGCTGTGATGCTACGCCGCACTTGTATCGAAACCCCGTTTTTGTTCGATCCACACCTACGGTCAGACGAAGATTATGACCTGTGGACGAGGCTTGCAGCCCATCATGCAGTGGCAGCCATTGATGAGCCGCTCTGTTTCTATCATCTGCATTCCGGCACTATCACTGAACGGATGGATGCTGTCACCCGAAATGGGATTCTTGTACAGGAACGCGTGATGCAGATGCCTGAATTTGCAGTGCTTCCTATGAAAAAGAAGTCCCCGTTTTACACCGTTTGCGGCACTCGTCATCTTCGGATTGGGGCACGCAGAGAAGCACGAAAATATTTTTTTCAGGCGATAACCTGTGATCCGCGCTACCGACGCGCCTACTTGATGGTCGTGTTATCGTTGTTTGGTCGCAGTGGATATGAATATGCGCTGGCTATGTATAAACGGATAAGGGTATTGGTCTAAACATGAGTGCCGCGATCTGCCCTGCATGTAAAAGCGTGGGAAATCTCTTTCTTACAACGAAAGATTATGATTACCGGATTTCCGACGAGGAATTCAGTTATTTTCGATGCCCCGCGTGTGGATTGCTATTCATAGCACCCATCCCAGAAAATCTTGATCAATATTATCATGAAGCGTATTACGAAATACCAAAATCCATAGCTGATCTGAGAACGCAAGCCCATGTCGAACACTATAAATTGGACATTCTTCAGAAATTCGTGAGTGGCGGGACGCTGCTTGAAATTGGACCGTCTTATGGCGCGTTCGCCCTGCTGGCGAAAGAAGCCGGATTTGATGTCAGTGCAATTGAGATGGATACGGCGTGCTGCACTTTTTTGGAGCGCCATGTGGGTATTCGAGTGATTCACAGCGACGATCCGGTCAATGCGCTGAGGTTGGAGCGAAAGTACAATGCTATTGTGCTTTGGCATGTGATTGAACATGTGCCTGATCCGCTTGCCTTGCTTCAGTCCATCGCAGAACATCTTCTGCCCAATGGCATTGTCGTATTGGCTTCACCCAATCCCGACTCTTTTCAGTTTCGGGTACTGGGAGCGCGTTGGCGTCACCTACAAGCGCCGCGCCATCTAACCTTGATATCGATCCCATGGTTGCTAAAGCAAGCGAACCAACTTGGACTTACAGAGGCTTGGACAACGACGCGTGATGTTGGAAGTCTTTGGCTAAACTCGTTTGGATGGCAGCGTAGTTTAATGAATTTCTCTGGTGCTGCACAAATTAGAGCAGTGCTTAGACAGGTCGGGCGTGTTGTCCATAAATTATTGATTCCAATTGAGCAGCGCGATCACAAGGGTGCTGCATACGTCGTGGTATTGAAGAAACAATGAGTGAACTCACCGTTAGCCTCATTGTTCATCAGAATTTCGGCTACATCCAGCGCGCATTAGAAACGCTTTTTGCTGGCACCTCCTGTTCGATGACGGTTTACGTCGTGATAAACCAAGGTACTCGTGAAGATGTTGAACGCCTTCGCACTATCTTTCCGCACGTACATCTCGTTGAGAATGATCACCCCCAAGGCTTCGCTGCTAATCACAATCAGATCATGCGCCTTGCCCAATCTGATTTCGTTGCGCTCTTGAATGATGATATTGAGATTCATCCGGGAGCGCTTGATCGTATGTGCGATTACCTCAAACAGCATCCACAAGTCGGACTGGCAGGGGCGTCGTTAATTAACTCCGATGGTACCCCGCAAGTATCCGTGTATAGCGATCCAAGTCTTCCTCTGACCTTGTATAAAATATCGGGTGTGTCATGGCTTACGGCTGAAGGAACACGACTCCGTTCCTTGTTACAACGATTGAAGATCGTAAAGCTCTCGTCTTGGGTTGAGCAAAGGGAAGATCGCGAAGTAAATGTCGTAAAGGGTGCCGTGATGGTTGTACGGCGGGCGGCATACGATCACGTCGGGCTAATGGATGAAGCGACCCGTATGTATGGAGAAGAAATAGATTGGCATCTGCGTTTTCGTAAGCAGGGGTGGACAGTCGCTTATGTAGCCACCGCTAAAGTAACTCATTATGGCATTGGACAACGTATTTCATTCAGGACATTGGTCGATGATCGGGTATCCCTGCTCAACTATTACTTCAAGCACAAACCCAAATGGCAGGGAGCGATTTTACGCATGGCGATTGTCACAACCCATGCTTTTGGCGCAGTAGTGTGCTTGCCGTTCAATTCTGAATGGGCGCAGGCGTATTGGCAAACAGCCGTAATAGCGGCACGACAGCAGCAGCATACCGACTCCGGTTTCAAAACAGCACCCTAGGGAACGATTTTCTGAGTGCTGCATCTGGCTGATTAAAATAATCGCTTATTGTGAGGAAATCACCTGTGGTACACGTTTTAGCCATTATGCCAAGCTACTCCCCTTCTGCTGTCATCAATGTAATCATCCCTTTACAAGAATTAGAAAAGCAGGGGCATATTCACACAGCGATCCATTTGGAACATGAAATAAAACCGACGGATGTCGCTTGGGCAGATGTCATCATTCTTTGTCGCAACGTCGAGCCTATTTATAAACCGATTATTGATCTAGCATTGGAACTTGGTATCCCACTCATCTACGATCTGGATGACAATTTGCTCGCTCCGCCTAAAGGAAGTGATGCTTATTATTATTACGCTCATCCAACCCGTAAAGCCCATTTGGAATGGATTTTGAGTGCTGTCAATCTGGTCCGCGTTCACGCGCCGGCACTGAGTGATGTTGTGCGAACGTATAATTCCAACATTGGGGTGCGTTGGGCAGCCGTCGATTGGTCACTTGTCCCCCCTGAACTCCCGATTATTGACTCCGAGTTGATCCATCTTATTTACGCCGCACAACGTGAGACGGGAAAGAAGATGTTCAACCAAATGCAAGAGGATTTAAAAACGCTGCTTACACGCCATGCTCAACATATACGGTTGCATTTTCTAGGGTATACCCCCCGTGCGTTTTGCGGACATCCAGCAGTCGTCTGTCACCCCTTTGAGAGCGACTACCAAACGTTCTTCCGCAAATTCACACGTTTTGGTTACGCGATTGGGCTTGCACCAATGCTCAATGATGAGTTTCACAACTGCAAAACGAATATTAAGTTCCGAGACTATGCTGCCGCAGGAGCTGTAGGCATTTACGCGGATGTACCGCTCTACAGTTCTGTAATTCATGGACAAACGGGTCTGCTCATTAGCGGAGAACCCGGAACATGGCTTGCAGCAATTGAACACTTGCTGGCGGATCGCCAGTTATTGGAGTCGATCCGCCAGCAAGCGCGTGCTTTTGTTGAGGATCGCTACCAAAGTGAGAAGGTGTTGAGTATGTGGATGGAAGATATACTCTTTTTGCCCGTCCGCCAATGGTGAATCA
>Ga0209181_10013911_pt1 | contig 10010 bp, 9 predicted proteins | sample MAT05_FD_187208 | JGI IMG/M metagenome (GOLD analysis project Ga0209181, IMG submission 187208) | Freshwater microbial communities from Lake Fryxell liftoff mats and glacier meltwater in Antarctica - MAT-05 (SPAdes) (version 2) | ecosystem: Environmental > Aquatic > Freshwater > Ice > Liftoff...
TGCTAAGATGATTGATTGCTAAGCGATCGCGCAAGTTGATGTGGATTGTTGGTCGTAATCCCATTCATCGTTCATGCGGTTCGCCAGTGGCTACAGGAGGGTTGAGACAAAATTGAGAGGTGCTTGTTGCTGCCCCACTCCTCCAATTGAATCCAGCAGAATTCTCAATTGCAATGTCAAGCGAGAGGTGCACTGAAACCCCCGTAACTAGGAGCCAAAAACCAAGGCTGAATCCACGCCAAAAGGATTTCTTACCTCAAACCATTCGCTTCGCCCAATACAAGCCCACGATGTAGGACTCTGTCTCCAACAACCTTTGAGTGATCAGCACGATGCATCGTACAGCGGTTATCCCAAATCACAATGTCGCCCAGTTGCCATCTATGACAGTAGAGTCTGTAGTGACGAATTGAATGCCTATAGAGCAGCCGAATGATCCGCTGAGCTTCTTCGAGCAGTATGCCTGAGATTGCCTGACATCGTTCCGGTGTCGATAAAAATAATGCCAAGCGACCTGACAGAGGATGCCGCATGAACAGGGGATGCCAACTTTGTCTTTCCTGACTTTCATCTAATGTTAGCCTAGACATGACGTGGAGAACCTCAGCATTTGCAAGCTTCTCTTTCACTGCTCTAGGTAACGTCTCATAGGCACGATATTGATCCGAAAATAGCGTTTCTCCACCCGATGAAGGGATGGTTAAAGCGCGTAAGGCTGTAAATGCAGGTGGCTGAGCAACATAGCTAGTATCGGTATGAAAAACGCTTCTGGGTGGATTAACTCGTCCAATATTGCTGACGACATTAAGAGAAGGTTGATGTAAGACTGGGGTCTCACCTACTGTAAAAGTCATCTGCCCTAACCGATTGAGAAAGGCAACAAAGTCCGCATCGCTTACCGCTTGCTGCCGAAGGACGATAAAACCATTATTAGCGAGGGCATGTTTCAAAGAAACTATATCTTTATCGCCTATCTCAGTGATTCTCATCTCATTCGCCTCAATCCCAAAAGGTGAGAGTGTCCGAAAGGCAATAGGTTCTCTACTCATAACCCCTGCTGTTCTATGCGGCTTGATATCTTGCGCGATCTACTTGCTGCTAAGAAACTTTGCAACTCATCAATATCTAATCGATCGACCAGATGTTGGGCTTTTTTAAAGTCGTGATGAGTCGTGTTTTCACCTGGAAAGGCAACGCAATTTAGACCCGTCGCGATCGCGGCTTCTACTCCGTCTAAATTATCTTCAATCGCAATGCAATCATCCGATTGCTCACCCAGCCTTTTTAGGGCGAAAGTATATGCAGCTTTATCTGGCTTTGGGTACTCTACGTTAGAAGCATCGACAATCAAATCAAAATCGGTAGCCTGGATATTTGGATGTAATGCTTCAATCAACAACGAAATATTTTCCTGGGAAGTCGTTGTTACTAAAGCCAGCTTTAAACCCTTGCTTTTTGCGCCCTGTATTGTTTCGACTACGCCAGATCGGGGCGGCAACTGGGATTCGGCTAAGCTTTTTTGAAAAAATTCTGACTTGGACTGGTGAATTGCCTCAGCATCAACTGGTTGCCCGATGGAATCTGCATAATCAGCAATTCGATTCTTTCCCCCGCTCTTCTCCAGCATCGTCAGATATTCGTCTCGATTCCAACACCAATCGAGTTTATGAGCCTTAAAAGCTTGATTAAAAGCCTGTCTTTGTAGTTCGGAAGTGTCTGCGATCGTACCGATCGAGCCGAAGAGAATAGCTGACATATGTTTTCTATACAATCTGTACTGTGCGGACTTCGTTGCCCAGATGTTTCTAACAAGAGCGTAGCGAAAAAGCAATACTTTTGCCAAGGTCAGCAAAGTGGATATTCACTGACTCGTTCAATTATTATTTTCAAGCGATTATGCTTTTCAAGTACCGTCTGCCGCCGTAAATGATCAAAAAATATTTCCAAAGGCATACTACAGCATTCATTACTACAGCGAGAGTATCAGCTACAGATAATTGGACTATCTAGAATTTTCGAGTCCTAACAATCCGTGTTCTACAACACCCTGAGATCCCAGAAGTCTCGTAGCTAAGATTATCGGCAATACTCCTTCCCACCAAAACTTAGGAAAAACTATTAGTTATTCGACATGCGACTTTCCCGATTGTCCTCACCCTAAATCTCTCTCCCGCTCTGGGAGAGGGACTTTGACTTAATTCTTGCTCCCCTTCTTCATTCTTGAGAGTAGACCGTAGGGCGTGCGAAGCAGTGACTGGGGATGTAGCTCGCTTCCCGTAGAGTGGGCTAACTTCAGTTGCACATCAGGTATTAGTTGTCTTCCTGACTAGCTCACAGTGATTCGTTTAAATAAGACCTAAAACGCAGTTTAAATGTTTGATTCGCTTGATAATGATTAGAAAAGTTGTTAAGTTGTGTGAAGAGTTATCGAGTGGCACACCGTCGAGACATCAGGAAAATTTCATGGATAACGTCCAGGCAACTTTCACATCTACGGAAAACGCTTTTCATGTTGACGGATATGAAAAGATTGAATTCAGCTTGCTTTATGTGGATGGAGCTTTTGCGCTTGAGAACGCTGAGATTGCAGAGAGCTACCGTCAATTTGGGCGTTGTTTAATGGTGGTAGATGAAGCAGTTCATAGTCTCTACCGTGAGCAGATCCAGACTTATTTTAGGCACTATGAAATTGACTTAACGATCTTTCCGGTCACGATTAAGGAGACAGACAAGACGCTGCGGACGTTTGAGCGGATCGTTGATGCGTTTGCAGATTTTGGGCTGGTACGCAAAGAGCCTGTTTTGGTCGTCGGCGGTGGCTTAACCACTGATGTGACGGGCTTTGCCTGTGCTACCTACCGCCGTCGCACGAACTATATCCGAGTCCCTACGACGCTGATTGGGTTAATTGATGCCAGCGTTGCGATCAAAGTTGCTGTCAACCACGGTAAGTTGAAAAATCGACTGGGTGCTTACCATGCGTCTCAGAAGGTAATTCTAGATTTCTCCTTTCTAAAAACGCTACCTGTGGCTCAGGTGCGTAATGGCATGGCAGAGTTGATCAAAATTGCCGTTGTTGCCAACAGCGACATTTTTAGTCTGCTGGAAGAGTATGGCGAAGAACTTTTGTACACCCACTTTGGTTACTTGAACGGAACGCCTGAGCTACGTGAGGTGGCACACAAGGTCACATATGATGCGATCAAGACCATGCTGGGTCTAGAAGTGCCTAATTTACATGAGCTAGATTTAGATCGGGTGATTGCGTATGGTCATACTTGGAGTCCGACCCTGGAGCTAACGCCAGAGATTCCCATGTTCCATGGTCATGGTGTCAACATTGATATGGCATTCTCGGCAACCATTGCCCAGCAGCGAGGTCATATTTCGGTCAGCGATCGCGATCGCATTTTGGGGTTAATGAGCCGCATCGGTCTGGCGATCGATAGCCCTTATCTCACTCCTGAGTTGTTATGGAAGGCAACAGAATCGATTAGCCGGACGCGGGATGGCTTGCTACGCGCCGCAGTTCCTCACCCAATCGGTCGCTGTGCTTTCATCAATGATTTGACAAGGGCTGAGTTGGATAGCATCTTGTCAATTCACAAAGAGATTTGTCGTGGCTATCCTCGTGGTGGCGATGGCGAAGATATGTATATGTCATTGGGGGCATCTGGCGCTCCTGTTTCAGTGGGTGCAGAAGCGTGACATTAGTTTCTAGCGCGTTAAACCAGCCCAGACCTGTGACACCGTTAGGCATTCTAGCGGCGAAGCTTGAGCATCTCAGCCAGCAGTTAGAAGCCTTAGATATTGATCCAAAGCTGAAGTCTGAATTGCGGCAAGCCTATGAGTTAGCAAGTGGGTTAGATCCCTACCTGAGTCACTGTACAACGCCGGAATCTCCCGCTCTAGCGTCACTTGTTCAACGTACCCAAGCAGAAAACTGGAGCCAGCGGTTTTCTGACAGTGAGACTGTACGGCAGTTAGAGCAGGAAATGCTCTCAGGACATGTGGAAGGTCAAACTCTAAAATTCCTGGTGCATCTAACTCAAGCGAAGCGGGTGTTAGAAATCGGGATGTTTACCGGCTACTCTGCCCTCGCAATGGCTGAAGCTTTACCAGATGATGGCGAAGTGGTTGCCTGTGAGGTCGATGCTTATGTGGCAAAGTTTGCCCAGCAATGCTTTAGTCAGTCTCCCAGTGGTCATAAGATTTTGGTCAGAGTGGCACCTGCGCTGTTGACGCTCAAGCAATTAGCCGCTGACAAAGAAACGTTTGATTTAGTATTTATCGATGCCGATAAGGCGGGCTATGTAGACTATGTGAATTTTTTGATAGATACTGACCTGCTGGCACCGAACGGCTTGATCTGTGCCGATAATACGCTGATGCAGGGACAACCCTACTTATCGGGTGAGTCTACGGCTAATGGAGCCGCGATCGCAACGTTCAACCAGACCATTGTGGATGATCCTCGGCTAGAGCAGGTGTTGCTTCCTTTGAGAGATGGTCTGACGCTGATTCGCCGAGTGTGAGTTATACCTCTACATCGATCTTCTGTCAGTCTTGTGTGGGAGTATATATTTCCGAAATTTTCTTTGTGGTATTCCAAATTACTGATCATGATGGTTTTTCACAAGGAAGATAATAGGCAGCTACAAACGATAGTGAAAACCGTAGTGAAAACAGTGGCAACTCTGAGCCTGCTGCTGTTAGTGCTACCGTTTAACCTCGCACTAACCGCGATCGCGTTGCTCAGAGCAATTGTAATCAGACCGTCTAGGATGGTGATAGCGAATCCTCAAACCGTCTTGGTCAGCGGTGGCAAGATGACGAAAGCGTTGCAGCTAGCCCGCTCGTTCCATTGGGCAGGTCATCGAGTCATCCTCATCGAATCACATAAATATTGGCTCACAGGTCATCGTTTCTCTTGGGCCGTCGATCGCTTTTACACCGTACCTAAGCCTCAAGCAAAGGACTACATTGATGCGCTCTTAGAGATTGTCCAGAGAGAAAGAGTAGATGTTTATGTTCCGGTCTGTAGTCCAGTTGCCAGCTATTACGATGCTCAAGCCAAACAGGTTCTCTCAAAGTATTGCGAAGTGATGCACTTTGATCCAGAAATAGTTCAAAAACTGGATGATAAATATGAGTTTTCTGCGATCGCGACATCACTAGGTCTTTCTGTACCCGATTCCTATCGCATCACCCAACCTCAACAAATACTAGACTTTGATTTTTCTAAACAAGAGCAACCGTACATTCTTAAGAGCATTCCTTACGATTCCGTGCGGCGGTTAAATCTGACTCAGCTACCCTGTAGTACACCGCTGCAAACAGCAGCATTTGTTGAGGAATTACCTATTTCTGAGAGCAATCCTTGGATTATGCAAGCGTTTATGACCGGGCAAGAATACTGCACTCACAGCACTGTGCGGCATGGGGAACTGCAACTACATTGTTGTTGTCAATCGTCAGCCTTCCAGATCAACTATGAAATGGTAGATAAACCTGAGATCGAAGCGTGGGTTAGACAGTTTGTTGGCAGTCTAAAGCTTACAGGGCAAATTTCCTTTGATTTCATTCAGGCAGATGATGGGTGTATCTATGCGATCGAGTGCAACCCCCGCACCCATTCAGCCATTACGATGTTCTACAACCATGCCGATGTCGCAAGGGCTTATTTAGAAAGCGATTTCCCCGTTATTCAACCCCTAAAATCCAGTCGTCCAACTTACTGGCTCTACCATGAAATTTGGCGGTTGGTGACGCATCCCATGAAGATAGGACAGCGGTTGAAAATTATTTTTGGCGGTAAAGATGCAATTTTTGACTGGTCTGATCCGCTGCCGTTTTTGATGGTTCATCACGCCCAGATTCCCTGGCTATTGCTAGAAAATTTGCGGCGGCTTAAGGGCTGGATTCGGATTGATTTTAATATCGGTAAGCTGGTTGAGCTAGCAGGAGATTAACTCATGACGCTGCGTGTTTTACACCTAGTCGGGTCTGCGGTCAGCAAGTTTTACTGTGATTTGTCTCGCCTTTATGCTCAAGACTGCCTGGAATCCACTGCTAATCCAGCGCTCTATGAGTTTTATATTGCCTACATTACGCCCGATCGCCAATGGCGGTTTCTAACTGATCTAAGTCATGAAGCGATCGCTTCAGCCAATCCCCTATCTTTTGCTGATGCAATTCAGGCTCTGACCACACTTAAGATTGATGTGATGGTGCCCCAGATGTTCTGTATCCCTGGCATGACGTACTACCGAGCTTTGTTTGATTTGCTCAACATTCCTTACGTAGGCAATACTCCAGATGTGATGGCACTGACTGCCAATAAAGCGAAAGCCAAAGCAGTTGTGGCGGCGGCAGGTGTCAGTGTGCCTCAAGGAGAACTGCTTCGCCCCGGCACCCATCCCTCAATTGCCCCTCCAGTAGTGATCAAGCCTGTGGATGCAGATAACTCTTTAGGGGTCGTTTTAGTGAGAAATCGCTCTGACTACGATACTGCTTTAAAAACAGCTTTTGCTTATGCCGACGAAGTGCTAGTAGAGACATTTATCGAACTGGGTAGAGAAGTGAGATGCGGTATCGTCGTTCAGGATGGGCAACTTGTCTGTTTGCCCTTGGAAGAATACAGCATGGACAGCGATCGCAAGCCCATTCGGAACTACGACGATAAGATCAACCAAACCAAAAACGGTGACTTAAATCTAGTCGCCAAGGATAGTACCAAAGCATGGATCGTTGATCCTGATGACCCTGTTACAGCAAGGGTTTGGGATGCTGCTAAAGAGTGCCATGCCGCTTTAGGATGCCGACATTACAGTCTATTTGATTTCCGCATTGACCCAAGCGGGCAACCCTGGTTCCTAGAAGCAGGATTGTACTGTTCTTTTGCTCAGAAAAGTGTGATCTCAATGATGGCAAAAGCCTCAGGTATTCCTTTGGAGACGCTTTTCCAAACCGCTTTAAACAACTTACTTTAACAACTTTGACAACTGCTGCGATCGCCGCCAGCAATTCGTCCTTCGTCGATCGCCCTTTGCTGCTTATTTACGGCATTTCACACAGCATCCAATAGTTATTTAAGGCTGCCATCAATTCGGCAAACGCACTGAACGTTACTGGTTTGAGCAGATATCCAGCAATATTGAAGTTGTAAGCTTCAACCCGATCTTGGTCGCGGTTGGAAGTGGTAAGAACGACAACAGGAGTTTTTTGCAATGCGGGGTCTGCCCGGAGCGCGTGTAGGAACTCAATGCCGCCCATTTTTGGCATATTCAAATCTAGCAAAATTAGGCGGCGATGTGCCGGAACAGAGTCAAATTGATTGGGGCTGCCACGCAACATGGCAAGTGCTTCGATGCCATTAGCGGCAATGTAAAGCGGGTTTGAGATGTTGTTTTTTTTAAACGCCCGTTTAACATTCATCACATCTACTTCATCGTCCTCTACCAAAAGGATGTTAATTAATCGCGCTTCATGCATAAATTTCGTATGATTTGATGCTGCTTTTAAAACTATTTAATCGCTCTTTAAAGGTGATGCTCCGATCTGCTGTTTTCACAGGGCGATCGCATATCCTTGCCGATTGTTTGCCAATTAAACGTCAGTCTAAATTATGACATTGATGGTCTTATTTGCCTTTTTCATATCATAGACGGAGATCATTTGATTAAACTGTTGACCTTCACATGGAGGCTCTATGTCTATCGGTGGATGTGATTTGCATTTAAAGCCTCTATCTAAATAGTAGGGATAAACATGATTAAGGTTTAAACCTTTTGTAACTTGAGAAGGAATGAGCAATGAGCGAACTTAATGTTGTACTAATCGAAGACCACGATCTAACCCGGATTGGATTGCGGACAGCATTAAAGCAGCAGGAAGGGATTCGCATTGTGGGCGAGGCTCCCAATGCTTCTCAAGGGCTGAGAGTGTTGGAAAGTACTCAACCTGATGTGGCGATCGTGGATATTGGGTTGCCCGACATGGATGGGATTGAGTTAACTCAAAGGTTCCGGCAATTTCAAGCTGCAAATCACAACGATAAAACGAAGATTTTGATTTTGACGATGCATGACAGTGAAGATGCGGTGCTGGCTGCATTTGCGGCGGGTGCAGATTCCTATTGCATGAAGGATGTCAGCATTGACAAGCTGGTGGAAGCATTGCGGGCAACCCATTCCGGCTGTTCGTGGATTGACCCCGCGATCGCGAGTGTCGTGTTACACCAAGTTCGTCAAATGCCATCCAATGGTCACAATAACAATCAAGCGAAAACCGTTGCGATTGGCGCAGTTGATCCAGAAATGGAGCAGGTTTTGGAAAGCTATCCGCTGACGGAGCGCGAGTTGGAAATTTTGGAGCTGATTGTCTCAGGGTGCAGCAATGCGGCGATTGCCGACAAGCTTTACATTACCGTGGGCACTGTCAAAACCCATGTCCGCAACATTTTGAGCAAGCTGTGTGCGGAAGATCGGACGCAAGCCGCCGTTCGGGCGCTGCGATCGGGCTTGGTGGCATAAGTGGCAAATAGATTGGATCAAGTCTGAGATAATATCCTCGCACATAACTATCTGCGAGGCGCATGGAAACAATCATTGATCCGCGATCGCCCAAAAATCGCTCCATCAGTTTATCCACGCTGATTTTGCTGGCACTCGGCGCAGGGATATTGTTTGGCATTGGACTAAATCAGTTTGCCCCGACGATTGTTCCAGGACTCGATCACTATGTTTTAGATCCGATTGGGCAGATATTTTTACGCTTAATCCAGTTTGTTGTCATCCCAATTGTTTTTTCCTCACTGATTTTGGGGTTGACCCGCATTCAGGATGCCAGTCAGGTGGGGCGATATACCCTCAAGCTGATGACCAGCTATGCTATTACCAGCGCGATCGCGGTCGCTTTGGGCATGGTGACATGCAGCATCTTGCAGCCTGGGTCTGGCATCACAGGATTGTCCCTACCCGCCGCCACAATTCAGGCAGAAAGTCTATCGCTGCTGGATTGGCTGATTAGTTTGGTGCCTGTTAATCCGGTGGAAGCACTTAGCACCGGAAACTTACTGCAAACCATTTTTTCGGCAGCCTTGATTGGCGTGGGCATCCAGATTGCGGGTGAGAAAGCAACCAGCTTTTTGGCGGTAGTGGAAAGCGTTTACGCGATTAGTGAAAAGATTTTATCGATCATTCTCTACACGGCACCCATCGGCGTTTTTGCATTAATCAGTTCGATTATTGCGACTCAAGGATTGGCAGTGATTGCCAAACTGCTGGTTTATGTGTTGGGCTTGTTGCTGACCACCCTGCTGATGATTGGCATCTACGTTCTAGCATTGGCAATTCTCCAGGCAAAACCCCTATATCTTTTGCAAAGCCTATCTCCGGCACTCTCGCTTGCTTTTGGCACGGCGAGTTCTAATGCAGCTTTACCCATTGCTCTACAAAATGCCCAAGATACTTACGGATTGCGTCCTGATATTGCCAGTTTTGCAATTCCTCTCGGCACTGCGTTAAAGCGAGATGGTGCAGCCATTTTGCAGGGGTTCAATGCCCTATTCATCGCCCAGATTTACCACATTCCAATCACCTCAGAGATGGTGCTGGCGATCGCCCTTAGTTCGTTTCTAGTTTCGTTTAGCACTCCCGGCGTACCCGGTGCCGCCATCATCACCATGACCACAGTATTGGCGGCGGCAGGCTTACCCGTGGAAGGAGTTGCGATCGTGGCTGGAGTCGATCGCCTCACCGATGGCTTCAAAACCGTGATTAACGTGATTGGCAACGTCTCCAACGCAGTCATATTAAGCCATTGGGAAACATCCAAAACAAATGACGAAGGGCGATTGGCGAATGACGAGTGATGAGTGGCGAATGGCGAGTGACAAAAACAAAACTCAAAACTCAAAACTCAAAACTCAAAACTCACACCTATTCCCTATTCCCTATTCCCATTCCCATTCCCCTTCCTCTTCCCTCATCACTTTACTCATTTGCCTT
>Ga0209181_10013914_pt1 | contig 10009 bp, 5 predicted proteins | sample MAT05_FD_187208 | JGI IMG/M metagenome (GOLD analysis project Ga0209181, IMG submission 187208) | Freshwater microbial communities from Lake Fryxell liftoff mats and glacier meltwater in Antarctica - MAT-05 (SPAdes) (version 2) | ecosystem: Environmental > Aquatic > Freshwater > Ice > Liftoff...
ATTTTCCGGGCAACCCCTTGCATGTTCAAACGGATGGTTTAACAGGAATTTTAGGACCTAATGGTGGCGATGCTGACATACTACGAAACGTTACCCAATATTGCACTATTGGGTGGGATTGGATACTTCAAGTGCCGGATAGAAATATGGGTATTTGGCAGCACGTATGGCTGAATGCCACTGGGCCGGTTAAAATTTCAGACCCGGCAGCATTTACTGCCCTCAATCTTCCTGAAACAAATAAAGCTGCAGTTACTGTTCGGTTTTTTGCTGAAAATGCTTCTGCCAGAGCTTTGAAAATTGATTTTACAACCACAATAATTCCCGATGGCTTTCAAGGTAAACCACAGGTTATCCGGTCCTCAACAACCATCAAAGCAAGAAGTAAACAAGAAATAATATTAGATCCATCAGATTACCCCGCGCTAACCTTATTAAACCCTAAACTTTGGTGGCCGGTCACTTATGTAAAACAGCCTTTGTATCGTTTAAAAGTGGAAGCCAATGTAAATGGTACGTCCAGCAACATGGTCGAAAGTAAGTTTGGCGTACGCCAGTTGGGTACTTACCTTATGGATAACGGAGGCAGGGTATTTACTGTAAACGGCAGAACTATACGGGTTACCGGTGGGGCATGGATACCGGATTTTTTAATGACCTGGAGTGCGCAGCGATATAAGGATGAAGTGCGTTTAATGGCGGAAGGAAATGCCACCTTTGTACGGGTAAATGGTTGCGGCATTGTGCCACCCGAAGTATTTTTTGAAGAATGTGATAAGTATTCATTATTGGTTTGGCAAGATATTTCCCTCACGTCTGTTGATTTTAAAAACCGTAAAGATGGCATCAAAGTCTGTTCACCACCCGCAGCCGATTCATTAACGTACATCGAAAATATGAAAGATTGCATTTCCCGTTTGAGAGGGCATGCCAGCCTGTTTTTATGGTGCGGCGGTAATGAAGCTGCCCCGCAGGCCAATACCGGAAAGGCACTTCAAAATGAAATTTTGCCGCAAATGGATGGCACCCGTATTTTCTTTCCTTCATCAAACGATCAGCCGGAATGGAGTAACATTGAAATAGGGAGTTACACTTTCGGCCCGTGGAAAATGGAGCGTCTTCCAGAATACAATAAATTATACAATACAGGTGAAAAATTTACCAATAAAAATGAGATTGGCTTAACCTCCGTTCAAAACATTAATGCGGTTGCGGCAAGTACGCCGGATTATGATCAACCCGACGATAAATGGTTTCCCCTAAATAAAAATATGGGTTTCCACGATGCCACAGGTTATCCCATGCAAGCCCTTGACAAAATTATGCGGGAAGATATGGGCAGCCCTGCTTCGCTTGCAGAATATTTATGGTGGGGAGATCTATACAACAATCAAAGCTACCGGGCCATTTTTGAGGCCGCCAACAAAGCCCGCCCCCGTAACTCCGGCACCATGCTTTGGAAAAGCAACGCTGCCTGGCCAAGTTTTAACTGGCAAATATTTGATTGGTATTTAAGGCAAAATGCCGGGTACTATTCTATGAAATCGGCTTGTAAACCGCTGCATGTGCAGTTAAGCTATGATAATTTTAGCGTACAGGTAGTTAGTACATTAGCTATCAAAATGTCAGGTTTGAATGTGAATATAAAAGTTGTTTCGCCAGATGGAAAAACGGAGTCTGAAAAACAGTTAACGGCAAATGTAGATACCAACAGTACTTTAATAGTCGGCTTATTGCCCGAAATTGTGCTGGATGGAAAAATGCATTTCGTTAGCTTATCGTTGCTGGATAAAGAGGGAAAGGAAATAGATAGAACGGTAACCTGGTTTCAAAAAGAAGCCAAGTGGCACGAACTTCCAAAGCTTAAATCAGCCAATGTTGATGTGAAACTCTTAAAAACCAGTGATGTAAAAGATGAAAAGGCGTACACATTCCAAGTGTACAACACATCTGCTATTCCTGTAATAAATGTAACCTTGGAAGTAATTAAAGGCAGCCAGGGTTTAGAAGTGTTACCATCCTTTTGGGACGATAACGCATTGACATTAATGCCTGGCGAAAAAAAAACAGTAACGGTTAACATCAGAAAAAACCAGTTGCCTGCCAGTCCTTATCTTGTGGTGGAAGGACTAAATGTGAACCCGGTAGAATGGAACCTTCAAACGTCTGCAAAAACTCCATTGAATTATGCTGTTAGTGATTTTGAAATTATTCAAAAGGAAGATAAATCTTACATAAAAGATGCTGTAACCACAACGAACGCTGTTGGCTCCCGAATTTCATCATACCCCTTGCCAGTAACTATTGACGGCGCATTTTATCGCCACACCATTGCAGGTATCAAGTCAGGCAAGGACAGTTCCGGCTTAATTGAACTTGTTGGAATTACATCGGGCATGCATAAAATAAATGTGGGTGGTATGGTTAAAAATCTGGATATAAAATAGGCAATTAAATTTTTTTACACTCCGTTATTATTACCTCGAAATGAATTTTAAAAATAAAAATACTTCCACTTACAACAAGTATCCTTCCATTGAACTAAAAGGCCTCGCTGATCATCATTATGAGGGTTGGCAAGCTATACTTGAGAAAATAAATCACCATAAAAACGAACTTCAAAAGGAGCATCTGATTATCGGAATAGAATGCTATACCGGTGTTTTGCTAGACGAGATAAAAGAAAATTTTTTTGCAATTAATGCCGATCAAATTTACTTTGCTTCCCATTATTTTAAAACTGAAACAGCAATAGACGCTTTGGTTTATCCCGATGTAACAGATGATCAGGTATTTGGATATTTAACACGCTTGCATATCATTGATTTTTTCGATCTTGAAAGACTAGCATTTATTAAGCAAGAAATAAGCGAAAAAACTGGCATCACCATCATCATTGGTACAGGTGCATTTTTGCTGGCTAAGCCCGATATTTTAATTTATGCAGACATGCCGAGATGGGAGGGCCAATTACGTTTCAGAAGAAATGAAGTATCAAACCTAGGGGTTAACAACCACCTGTTTAAAGCTTCGCTGCAATACAAAAGAGCCTATTTTGTAGACTGGCGGGTATGCGATCGTTTAAAAAAGCAGGTGTATACCAATTGTGATTATTTTCTGGAAACGGTAAATCCCGGACTTCCAAAAATGATTACAGCCAAAGCCATGACCGAAGGTTTTAGAGAGGCGATAAGTCGCCCATTTAGGGTAGTTCCATTTTTTGATCCGGGCCCGTGGGGCGGACAGTGGATGAAAGAGGTATGCGGTCTTGATCCCAGACAAGAAAATTACGCCTGGTGTTTTGACTGTGTACCCGAAGAAAATAGTTTGATATTTTCTTTTGACGATCGCACATTTGAATTGCCTGCTCTCAACCTTGTTTTTGCTCACCCTTCACAATTATTAGGTGAAGCTGTACATGCCCGTTTCGGTGATGAATTTCCTATCCGGTTTGATTTTCTTGATACCATGGATGGTGGAAGTTTGAGCTTACAGGTACATCCTGCTACAGAATACATTCAAGAACATTTCGGGATGCATTACACGCAGGACGAAAGCTATTATATTTTAGATGCTAAAGAAGATGCGGTAGTTTATTTAGGATTAAAGGAGGATATAAATTCGGGTAAACTGATTGATGAATTGAAGGAAGCCCAACATACAAAATTATTTGAAGCTGAAAAACATGTGAATAAATGGAGTGCCAAAAAACATGATCATTTTTTAATTCCCGCAGGAACCATCCATTGCTCTGGTAAGAATTGTATGGTGCTTGAGATAAGTGCAACCCCGTATATTTTCACTTTTAAATTGTGGGATTGGGGACGGGTTGGATTAGATGGGTTGCCCCGACCTATTAATATTGAACACGGCAAAAAAAACATCCGTTGGGAGCGCACCACTCAATGGGTAGAAAAAAACCTGGTGAACAACACCAAACAAATAGCAACAGGCGAGGGCTGGGTAGAAGAAAGTACCGGTTTGCATCAAAGTCAATTTATTGAAACCCGCAGACATTGGTTTACTGGTAAGGTAAGTCATAATACGAATGGTGGCGTTAATGTGCTTTGCCTTGTGGCCGGCAATGAAGTGGTAGTTGAAAGCCCGGACAATGCGTTTGAACCATTTGTGGTGCGTTACGCCGAAACGTTTATTGTGCCTGCTGCTGTAGGAGAATATAGCATTAAACCAAATGCACCACTTCGTGAAAATGAAAAATACGCCACCATGAAAGCGTTCGTGAGATAGTATTGTTAGCCAGCAATAGTATATTGCCTGCTGGAACTTAAATATATAAGCAATTTTATTGCAGCATAACTGATTTATCCATTAACATAGCCAATTATGAAAGAAAAAAGTTCAGGTTTTTTATTACTTATCTCTTTAGTGGCTGCCTTGGGCGGACTGCTTTTTGGTTTTGATACGGCCGTAATATCGGGTACAACACCATTTATACAGCCTTATTTTAATTTGAACGATATTGAACTGGGATGGACGGTGAGCAGTTTGTTGATAGGCTGTATTATTGGGGTAATATCATCGGGAAAGCCAGGCGATTTATTAGGACGAAAGAAAACGTTAATGGCAGCCGCATTGCTCTTTATTATATCCTCCATCGGGTCGGCTTTATCAACAAGCCTGTTTGCTTTTATCACGTTTCGTGTAATGGGTGGCATTGCTGTAGGTACAGCTTCCATACTATCTCCAATGTATATTGCGGAAATAGCACCTGCAAAAAACCGGGGTACACTGGTATCATTAAACCAACTGGCTATTGTTAGTGGTATTTTACTTGCTTTCTTTTCAAATTACCTGTTAACCGGAATTGGTGATAATGGTTGGCGTTGGATGCTTGCTGTAATGGGGTTGCCCGCTTTTTTGTTTTTGATTACGTTGTTTTTTGTGCCAGAAAGTCCACGCTGGCTGATGCAAAAAAAGAGGAATGATGAAGCATACGACATACTGAAACGCATTAGTGGAGAAGAAGCCGCAAAGATTGAATTCGAGGCAATAAAATTGAATCTTCTTTCCCACAGCCAGGGTACTTATAAAGAAGTCTTTTCTAAGGAATTTAGGCCTATATTATGGATCGGTGTATTATTGGCGGTGCTTTCGCAAATTACCGGCATTAATTCAATTATGTATTATGCACCGGTAATTTTTAAGAGTATGGGGAGCGCCACAGATTCTGCACTCATTCAAACGGCAATTATCGGCGGCGTTAATTTTTTATTTACGTTGGTAGCCATCCGCTGGATAGACCGTTGGGGCCGTAAACCATTAATGATTGGGGGGACTATTGGAATGATTATTTCATTAACGGTTATAGCTGCCGCCTATTTTTTAAATAGACTGGAAGGATATTTTGTTCTGTTTTTTATCCTCACCTACATCGCATCATTTGCCGCATCACTAGGCCCGATAACCTGGGTGGTGATTTCAGAAATCTTCCCCAATAAAATGCGGAGCAAGGCGATGTCTGTAGCAGTAGTTGCCCTATGGGCAGTTAATTTTTTGGTTACGCTTGCCTTTCCGGCCATATTGAACCGATTAGGAGGCGGAGTAGCCTTTTTAATGTTTGATGTAATGTGTATTGTGTTGTTGTTATTTGTAATTTTTAAACTTCCGGAAACCAAGGGAAAAAGTTTAGAAGAGTTGGAAGTAATGTTACTGAAGAAATAAATCTGCTTCTAAGCAAAGTTTAATAGTTTTAAAAAAAATGACATCTTTAAAAAAAATGAAATCATATGGACTTGACACGCACAATTATTTGTTATAAAGTTAGTGCTCTAACGATAATGAAACATATAGTATTAGCTTCAGTGTTTGGAGTCTTTGCCATTTCATGCAATGCTCAATCAAATTTGGAATGGGTAAGTACCACGCAGTCTGCAGTATGGAAAAAGAATGAAATACAAACACAAGCGGTAAATGCAACACCTGATGTAGAAATCTATCTCAATAACAAATTTCAAACTATTTCCGGGTTCGGAACTTGCTTTAATGAGAAAGGATGGGAGTCACTAAATCTACTTAGTAATAAAGATAAAAACCTAATATTCAAAGAGCTGTTTTCTCCAGGTGATGGTGCAAATTTTACTATCTGCAGAATGCCTTTAGCCGCAAACGATTTTTCGTTGAACTGGTATTCTTACAATGAGACGGAAGGAGATTTTGAAATGAAAAATTTCTCAATTGCCAACGATGAAAAAACACTGATTCCATTTCTAAAATCAGCCATCAAATATAATAATGAATTAAAACTATGGGCATCGCCCTGGTCACCACCATCGTGGATGAAATACAACAAGCATTATGCGATGAAAAAAAGCAAGTACAATGATCTAAAAACTGGTCAGGAAGGTACAGAAGATGCGGATATGTTTATTCAAGAGGAAGCGTATTTCAAGGCTTATACATTATACTTTGAAAAGTTTGTTAAGGCTTACCGCAAGAAAGGTATAAATATCAGTATGGTGATGCCACAAAATGAGTTCGTTGCGGCACAGGTATTTCCAAGTTGTGCCTGGACAGTTGAGGGCCTAGGAAAATTTATCAGTTACCTGGGGCCGCAAATGAAAGCATTGGATGTAGATGTGTTTTTTGGTACAATGAATAGTGCCAACGACAAGTTTGTAGATACCATTATGCAAAATAAAGAGGTCAGCAAATACATAAAAGGTGTTGGTCTCCAATGGGCAGGTAAAGATGCGATGGCCACCTTAAACAAACGATATCCAACTTTACCGCTATACCAAACTGAACAGGAATGCGGCGACGGTAAAAACGACTGGAAATATGCGGTTTACACCTGGAGTTTAATGAAACAGTACCTTTCCAATGGCGCAGAAGCTTATATGTATTGGAACACATCGTTAAAAGAAGGCGGAATTAGTACATGGGGTTGGAAGCAAAACTCATTAATAACGGTTGATACGGTAACAAAAACGTATAAATATAACTACGAATATTACCTGATAAAGCATTTAAGTCACTATGTAAAACCCGGCGCAAAGCGTATTGCCACGGAGGGGAAATTCGATAACCTTTTGGCATTCATCAACCTGGATAAAAGTATTGCAGTGGTTATGTTTAACGAAAACGATCAGCCAAAACAGGTTGTGGTAAAAATTGGCGATAAACAAATCGATCCCCTTTTACAGCCCAATTCAGTTAACACCTTTTTAATAAAATAAAAATCATTTATAGCCCGCTAATTATTCTAATCATGAAAAATTTTTTTTTCGGTTTTTTCTTGTTCATTTATTCGGTTGCCTGTTGTGCCGAGAAGTTTAAATCAGAAATTAAGTTGCTGCCCAACGAAAAATGTTACGGAGCTTATATAGCTGGAACATTTTGTAGTATCCCTTTAAAAGATTTGACGTTTGAACATTATTTGCCTACAGAGAAGAGAAAAGATTTAATCCTAAATAACAGGGGTAACCAGGTGGTGCCGCTGTTGATTTTTAACATGGGGCGAAATGTAGATGCCGATACAGTAAAAAGCTTAGACAATGGGAAAATTACGGTTCAATTGTCGACAAATAAGTTTGGAATTCCTTATATTCAGAAAGTAACAGACAACGAAACCTCTATTGAATATTTTGGTGATTTATCTTCTGGTTTGGCATTGCAACATCGACTGGAAAACAGTTTTATGAATAAAAAAACTGTATTTAAACCCCTTTCTGGATGGAAGATAAATGAAGATTCAATTTATATAAAAGCTCAGGCTACTGTTGGCATCAATCAATGTAGACTTACTATGCACATTGAATTAATGAAAGAAACAGCATTGATCAATGTATATAACACCATATCAGCAGACCAACCAACCGATGTTAAAGAATTCCCTGTATTAAGTGCTAGTTTTATCCTTCCAGACAGTATTCAAAACCTACAATGGTGGAAAGCGCTTGATTATACCCCCCAAAATGAAATTATTAGCAATAGCACCCGTCTATTGTTAAATTCTCGAATACATAGTTCAGACAATTACAACAATGTTGACGGTAATGTTCCATACTGGACTATTTCGACCCCGAATAGCTTCATTGGATTTTCACTTGCATGGTGCGGTGGCTGGCGAGCAGGATTAAATGGTGACAGGAAAAAATTGGACTTTGATGTCTACCTTCCCCAAAACGAAACACACCTTAAACTTAACCCTGGAGAAGAGATTAAAGGACCGGAACTTAGTGTTTTTTGTTCCCCAAAATCGGAACCTATGTTATCGCAAAAAAACTGGAAATCTGCCAGAAGCTTACTTGCCCAAAAATTATATCCTTCTCCTGAAATTGGGTTTCCGCTCATTTACAACCATTGGTATGCGGTGGGGCCTGATTTGTCGGAGAGGTTCGTGAACAATCAGGTAAAATGGTTTAACGAATATGGTTTTGATGTGTTTATGATTGATGATGGTTGGTATAAAAAAATGGGTAGCTGGACACCGTCCGATACAAAATTTAAGGCGAACGAATTTAATAAAGCAATCGAAAGCATTCGATCTGGCGGAGCTATTGCTGGTTTATGGTCAAGTCCGCAATTGACAGCAGTCAATAAACCGCTTCCAAACTATATTGATTCCCCCGGTTTTTACAGCCCATTCATGAAAGCCTGGCTTATTGATTACAGTAGTATAGATTTTAATCGTTTTATGGTTAAGCATATTGATACGCTTTCCAATAAATTGGGAGCGGGTTGGTGGAAATTTGACCAGGATTTTTTTGCAGTTAACTCACGTTCGGGCAAAATGCGAAACGTAATTGCACTGCAAAATGCTTTCGCCTCGGTTCGAAAAACCTATCCCAACTTAATCATAGAAGCCTGTATGGGCGGCGGTAAAATGATTAACGAATTTACTGACCGTATTTCACAGATACACTGGATTCGGGACGGAGAACGAACAGGATACCTGCACGCTATAACGAATATATACGAAGCGCTCGGAGCTGTTGAATTTCTTGAACCTCAAAAGGTGCAGCGTTGGACCAACCGTATCAACGAAACTGATATAAAAACAACTGACCTGCTTAAATTTTATTGCCGTAGTAGCATGATTGGAACCTGGGGGATCTCTGATGATTTAAACAAAATAAGTACAGAACAAAAATCGGTCATTTTGAAAGAAGTGGCAAATTACCGTAGGTTGAACGAAATTAAAAAAGATGGACTGATAGAATTTAGCTATCCCACTGAATATACCAATTTAGTGCCGGTGGTATTCTACAATGAAACATATACCAAAGCAGCAATAATACTATACCGTATGTTTCCAAAAAACCAGGCAGCAACCATGAAGCTTAAAACAAAGTTAATGTCAGGAAAGGGTTTCGAATTTAATGATGTAGATGCGCAAACTACAACCACAGTGAATGGAAACGTATTCAACTTAAAACTTTTACCTAGTCAGAATTCAGCTATATTTTTTGTTTCAATTAAGTAATTTATGAATGAAAACATCCAATAACACATAATAAATTGCGGAATGAGAAATGGATATTTGTTATTATTCTTAATTGGATGAAAAGGAAACTGAAAACTACCAATGATGACCATGATTTTTACATCACTTCGATATTTTATTGATTAATGCATAAAACGAAATTTATAAACTTATGAAAAAAGTTTTCACAGTTGTACTACTTTATATTTGCTCTGTTAACTGTTATGCGGAGAAGTACACATCAGAAATTAAGTCGCTACCCAACGAAAAATGGTACGGTGCCTATACAGCCAAAGCATTTTGTAATACCCCTCTAAAAGACTTAACGTTTCAACCCTATTTGCCTACAGAAAAGAGAAAAGACTTAACCATAGATAACAGGGGTAACCAGGTAGTGCCGCTGTTGATTTCTAATATGGGGCGCTATGTATGGAGCAATGATCCATTTGCTTTTGAATTTAAAGACGGCGATTTGATTATTTATTCAGACGTTGAAAAAGTACAGGCGCTGATTGCAGGAAAAACATTAAGGGATGCATATGTAGGTGCAAAAAATATACATTT
>Ga0209181_10013915_pt1 | contig 10008 bp, 4 predicted proteins | sample MAT05_FD_187208 | JGI IMG/M metagenome (GOLD analysis project Ga0209181, IMG submission 187208) | Freshwater microbial communities from Lake Fryxell liftoff mats and glacier meltwater in Antarctica - MAT-05 (SPAdes) (version 2) | ecosystem: Environmental > Aquatic > Freshwater > Ice > Liftoff...
TTTACCGTTAAGGTTTCTTTGTCGGATACAGACGTAGAAACAGTAACCCGTAAAACCGTACTGGAAAAGAAACCATCTGCCATCAATGCAATCAATAAAAAGCTGGATGCAGCTTTAGGTGAAATTTCCCGTAATCTATCAGGTACTGATTTCGGATTTGTTACAAACGATAAGGCAACGCTGGTGGCCGATTATCCCATCATGCCTTCTACCCGAAAATTCTGGAAGAAGATTTTACTTTCTATTGATACGGCTGGCACATCTGGCCAGTTAAGAAGCCAACTTAGAATTGTAGATGAGAGTATCAAAAAAGTAGCTGATAAAGATTTAGGATATATTGTTCCGGCAGATTTAATATTTGAACAAAAGCAATCCCAACTTCTTCAAAATGCGTTGCTGTTAAATGAAACCAATAATTTAATTGAAGCAAGAAAAGTACAGGGCGGGGATGTTGCTTTGGAAGGCAGAATACTTAGTGTTGTATTTTTAATTGATCGATTGCCAGACGACACAAGTGGCAGCCGGTTAAAATCGGATGAAAATACAATAGCTGAATTGTTGATTGATAACCTTAATGAATCTTCCGATAAATTCCGCACCAAAATTAAGGACCTCATTAAAAAACTGGTAACAGAAAAAGTACTGATGCCGGTAAACGATGAGTTTAAATTGCAAACCAAAGTTGGTGCAGAATGGGAACAGGAATATACGGTTCATGCACAAAAAATTGGTGGCTCCGGCGACGACCAAATTCAAAGCCTCCGCAAAGAAAAGATTAGTGCTTTCTTTAACGACAAAACAAAAACGATCAACATACTGCAGGGTATTTCAAAACAAAAAAGAGATTTTGATATTTGGGATAAAGAAGCAAGGCCCAATACCGATAACAAACTAAATGTCTGGCTTCGGGATGGTTGGTTCGACAATGAATCTACTGTAATAAATGAAATTCGTGCAGAAGGTGCAGATGCCCCATTGGCCTATGTTTTTGTAAAGAAGTTTCGTGACTCCGATTTAAGAAGTGAAATTATCAAATTTCTGGCTGCAGGTTTAACTGTAGATAGCAGAAGAAGTTCTGCAACTGCTCCCGAAGCACAGCAAGCAATGAAAAGTATGGAAACCCGAAGGGGCCTTGCAAAAATTGCTATGGAAGAACTGATTGATAAAATTTGTATGGAAGCCATTGTTTATTTGGCCGGTGGTAATAAGGTTGAAATTGGCACAATCAAAGAGAACATTGATGACGCATTAAATAGTATTGCCGACAGACAGTTTACTGATTTTAAAAGCAAAGGTGACTTCAAAGATTGGGATAAGGCTTTAACAAAGGCATTATCCGGAGACCCTGATGCATTGAAAAGAATTGGCTGGGATAAAGAACCCAAAGATCATCCTGTGTCAATTGAAATCATTCGCTTTATTGGCAACAATAGCAAACAGGGAAAAGAAATTCGTAGTCACTTTATGAAGGCCCCTTATGGATGGAGCCAGGATGCCATTGACACCATCATTGTGATGCTTAAAAATACCGAGCATATTTCTACACCAGAGCCAAACATCAACCAGGCTAAAATTGGTAATGCCACTTTTAAAAAAGAAGTACATACCCTTGCGGCTAGCGATAAAATTAAATTGCGCAAATTATACCAGGATGCCGGAATTCAGTGTAAACCCGGTGAAGAATTTTCACACTCCAATACTTTCCTCAGCAGGTTAAAAGATTTGGCTGGATTAATAAGCGGCGATGCACCTAAACCAGAACCTATCAATTGCCAGTTTATAAAAGACATTGAAAACCTGGATGGCAATGAAAGGCTTGTTCGCATTTTAGAAGAGCAGGAAGACCTGAAAGCAAAATATACGGAATGGAATAAAAAGGCAGATTTGGTTGCCAGTAGAGAACCTAGATGGAATTTATTATCAGAGTTGGTTCACCATGCAGATGGCGATATGGAAAAGTTGAAGGCAGAAATTGATGCCATTCGGGAAAACAGGTTATTACTGCAGGAGCCCGACCCCATACAACCCAAACTGATTGAACTGACAGACCAGTTAAAAGCTGCTTTAAATAAATTGAAAGAAGTGTACATTAGTTTGTATGCAACAAAAATGACGGAGCTGCAAAGCAATGAATATTTTAAAAAACTTACCCCGGAGCAAAAGCATGAAATATTATTAAAGCATCAGTTGCTCACCAAGCCAGAGATAATATCATTAGATGCCCAAGGCTTGTTGTTTCAATTGCAAAAAGCCTCGCTCTATACCTGGGATACAAAAATTGCAGCCCTGCCAGGTCAGTTTCAATCTGCTTTGGAAGAAGCGATCCAATTGGCCGAACCCAAAGCACAAACATACAGTTTGCCCCGCAACACCATCAGTAACCAGGCGGATATTGATGCATACCTTGCTGCCTTGAAAACAGCCTTGGAAACCCTGTTACAAAAATCAAGCTCCATCATTTTAAAATAAGCAGCCTAAAATGAGTAAAGAGATGTCAACAAAGGTTCAATACCACGAATTGCTGGTACAACTAAAGCAGCACATTCGTTCGGCCCAGGCCAAAGCAGCACTGGCAGTTAATACGTCAATGATTCAACTGTATTGGAATACGGGTAAAATGATTGCCGACAACCAGGCTTTGTTTGAAGGTAGAAATAGTTATGTGGCACAATTAGAGAAGGACTTACGGGATGAATTCCCGGATGTAAAAGGTTTTTCCCGGTCCAATTTGTTCTTTATCAGAAAGTTTTATCAGTTCTATTCCAGTGGTTTTTCAGTCGAACAACTTGTTAGACTGAAAGAAAATGCAGGTGCAACAACTTCAGTGCAACAAGCTGCTGCACTCAATACAGATTCAGTCCAACAGCCTGTTAGACTTGATATTTCCCTGCTTACCATTCCATGGGGGCATCACGTGGTAATTATTAATAAAATAAAACAGGTAGCCGAAGCCCTTTTTTACATTCAACAAACCATTGAACACAATTGGAGCCGGGCCATACTCACCCTGCAAATAGAACAAAACCTGTTTGCACGCCAGGGTAAAGCCATCACCAATTTTACAACCACCTTGCCGGAACAACAGGCATTAATGGCTACGCAGATATTGAAAGACCCTTACAATTTCGGCTTTCTTACACTGGAACCAAAAGCCCGGGAACTCGATATTGAAAAACAACTAACCGAACACATCACCAAATTTTTATTGGAATTGGGCAAAGGCTTTGCCTTTATTGGCCGCCAATATCCGTTGCAAATAGCAAATAAAGAACGCCGGTTAGACCTGCTTTTTTATCATATCCGCCTGCGCTGCTTCATTGTAATCGATCTGAAATCAGATGAGTTTGAACCTGAATTTGTCGGTAAAATGAATTACTATTTGTCAGCAGTTGACGACTTGCTAAAAACTGAAAGCGATCAACCTTCTATTGGCATCATACTTTGCAAAAACAAAAATAAGGTGGAAGTGGAATATGCCCTGCGGGGAATGAATAAACCAATTGGTGTAAGTGAATTTACACTAACTCAGGCATTGCCTGCTGAATTAAAAAGCACGTTGCCCACAGTAGAAGAATTTGAAAACGAATTGAATAATGAAACCGAATAAATGCCAGTACTAACCACTCAACAACGCAACACTTTAGAAACTGCCGTAAAGCTAGCCCGTAAATTGGCAGAAACCGGAGCTCGTAATGCCTTACAGGCGGTGGCCATCGACAACCTGGAACCCTTTGCCCACATGACACCGGCGCAAAGAACTTTGCGTAACAGGTTGCGAAATAAAGCAAGGTTGTTGGGCGATGCCTTAGGCTCAAATGGTCCTCAGGAAATAAATCTTTTGTGTTATGAGTTAGCCTACGAAAACTGGCACAAAATGTTATTTGCCAAATTTCTGGAAGCCAATAATTTATTGATGCATCCATCCGGTGTGGCAGTAACCATGGAAGAATGTGAGGAGCTGGCCAAGGAAGAAAACTTTACAGACAAATGGGATGCAGCTGCAGCGTATGCATCAAAAATGTTACCGGCTATTTTCCGACCAGAAGATCCATTGATGCAGGTGAATTTTGCAAGCAACGATAGGATAAAACTGGAGGAAATATTAGATGGTTTAGATACTTATATTTTTACAGCAGATGATGCCCTTGGCTGGGTGTACCAGTTTTGGCAAAGCGAAGCCAAAGAAGCAATTAATAAAAGCGGCAATAAAATAGATGGAGCAAAATTACCTGCCGTTACGCAATTATTTACCGAACCTTATATGGTTCATTTTTTAATAGACAATACCATTGGTGCCTGGTGGGTAAGCAGAAACCCCGGAGTAAAACTACCGGTGAAGTTTGAATATTTAAGAGTAGCTCCGGCTGTCAGTGTAGCTCCGGCTTCTAGCCGGAGTATTATCCATCCGGCTGGAAGCCGGAGCTACTTTAATTACTTTAGCCCTTATGAAGAAATTGATAACATAAAAGGAAATTTACCCCATTGGCGCCAAGAAGGGAAAATTTACTTCGTTACGTTTAGAACTGCGGATTCCATGCCACAGGAAAAGCTGAAAGAGTGGCAGGAAGAATTGGATGCATGGAAAAAACAAAATCCTGAGCCGCTTTCAAGAGAAAAGAAAAAAGAATATTTCGAAAAGTTCCCCACTAAAATGCAGGAATACCTTGATGCCGGGCATGGAGCCTGCGAATTAGCGAAACCTGAAATTAAAGCAGTTGTTGAAAATGCCATTAAGCATTTTGATGGCGACCGTTATAAAGTGGATAAATATGTTGTAGCAGCAAATCATGTTCATGTGCTTTTGGAACCCCTTGGTAAAAACCAGTTATCTGATATACTTCATTCCTGGAAATCATATACTGGAAATGAAATCAACAAAAGAATTGGCAAAACCGGCACATTCTGGCAAAAGGAATATTTTGATCATTTGGTAAGAAGTGAAAGTTCGTTGGAGAAGTTTAGGGAATATATAAGAGCGCACGACAAAGTAGCTCCGGCTTCCAGCCGGAATGATATTCTCCGCCAGGATGGTGGAGCTACTCTGCTTAAAAGTAGCTCCGTGCTTCCAGCCGGAGAAAATGAAGCAGATGCAATTCTCCGCCAGGATGACGGAGTTACTTTGCCTAAAAGTAGCTCCGTGCTTCCAGCCGGAGCAAAAGCAGCAGATGCAATTCTCCGCCAGGATGGCGGAAGTACTTTGTTTGAAGGATGGCCTGATACAACCGCAGCAATAACAACCCTTGACCCCTGCATGGGTAGTGGTCATTTTGTAGCAAGTTTGTTTCCTGTATTGGCCACATTAAGAATGTATGAAGAAGGTTTGACAAAGGAAGAAGCCACAGATAAAGTAATTACCGAAAACCTTCATGGCCTTGAGTTAGATGCCCGTTGCACCCAAATAGCCGCTTTTAATTTGGCCTTAACTGCATGGAAGTTTTGTGGACTTTACAAAGAACTGCCCGAAATGAATTTGGCTTGCAGTGGTATTGCGCCAAAAGGCAAAAAGGAAGATTGGGTTAAGCTGGTAGATAAGGAACCTAATTTAGAATTGAGGCAAAAGTTGGTGAATGGAATGGAAATGTTGTATGATCATTTTCAGTTAGCTCCAGAGTTAGGAAGTTTATTAGATCCAAGTACAATTAAGCCAGATGCCTTCACAGCAAGCTTCCAGGAATTACAGCCAGCATTAAAACGAGCATTGGAAAACGAAGCTGATACTGAGCAATTCGAACGTGGAGCAATGGCAGCAGGGATTGCTAAGGCAGGTATTATATTATCAACTAATTACGACCTAATTATTACAAACGTACCATATCTTGGATTTAAGAAGCAAGGCGATCTATTAAAGAAATTTTGTGAAAAAATATATACTGATGCCAAAATGGATCTTGCTACAGTTTTTCTAAAAAGGAGTCTAACCCTTGCGTCAAAAAATGGTACGATCGCTACCGTAACACCACAGAACTGGCTCTTTCTTGGCATGTACGAAGATTTTAGGAAAAATTTACTCAAAGAGTACAAGATAAATTCAATTGCATTATTGGGTTCAGGCGCATTTAGTCAAATTACAGGTGAAGTAGTAAAAGCAATACTTGTAATTATTAGCAAGAATTCAGTGCCAAGCGACAATCATTTATTCTTCGGGATATCTTGCTCCGATGTGCCTTTTCAGAATAAATGTCATTCTTTAAAAAGTGATAAATATATATTGTTGGATCAGAAAAAACAGTTTAACAATCCTAATGCAAGAATCGTTTTTAGTGAAATGGGAGAATTAGATCTTTTAGAAAATTTTTCAATCTCAAAAAGAGGAGTTGTAAGTGGTGACAAAGATTATTGGTTTAAATGTTTTTGGGAATTAGGACAGTTAAATAAAAATTGGAAATTTCTTCAATCAACAGTTGAGAAGCCCTGTTATTTTGGAGGCAAATTTCAAATTGCAAATTGGTCAACGAGAGGTATTGGGATGTTAAGACCAGGGTTAGGTAATGAAGCTTATGGCAATAAGGGAATAGTTATAAACCAAATGGGTGAACTCTATTCTTCGTTATATCTAGGTGAATTATATGATAATAATATTGGTGTAATTGTTCCCAATAATGAAAAAGACTTAATTCCAATATTTGCTTATTGTAGTTCTTCGGAATTCAATAAAAATGTTAGAGATATTGATCAATCATTAGCAGTAACTAATGCAACCTTGGTAAAAGTTCCTTTTGATTTTACTCATTGGCAGAAAATTGCAGCCGAAAAATACCCCAACGGCTTACCAAAACCCTACAGCGATGATGCAACTCAATGGCTATTCCATGGTCACCCAATAAAAGCAGAAAACCCCTTACAAGTAAGTTTAGCCCGTCTATTAGGTTATCGCTGGCCGGCAGAAGTTGAAAGCGTAGAAGCCGCTTCCAGCGGCTTGATTAATAACGTTGCTGGAAGCAACGTCTACAGTACTTTAGCCGACGACGCCAAAGAATTAATTAAACAAGTAAAAGCCTTCGATGATTTAACAGATGAAGATGGCATCTTGTGTATTCCACCGGTAAACGGAGAACTGGCAGGTTCGGAAAGATTACGGTCTTATTTGCAGGCAGTGTATGGTGCCAATTGGAATAACAATACCATCAGCCAGCTATTTACCAAAGAAGGCGCAAAGGAATCTAATTTAGAAGATTGGTTACGTGGTTCTTTTTTTGAACAGCACTGCAAGCTCTTTCAAAATCGTCCTTTCATCTGGCATATTTGGGATGGCCGCAAAGATGGTTTTTCTGCGTTGGTCAATTACCACAAACTCAATAAAGAAAATCTGCAACGGCTCATCTTCACCTACCTCGGCGATTGGATTCGCCAATGTGAAGCCAAAAAGAAATCCGGCGAAAGTGGTGCTGAAGGATTGCTAAGTTCAGCAAACAAACTCAAAGAAAAACTAGAAGCCATCCTGGAAGGCGAAGCTCCTCACGACATCTTCGTCCGCTGGAAATCCCTGGCGCAACAATCCATTGGCTGGAAGCCAGATTTAAATGATGGCGTTCGTTTAAACATTCGTCCGTTTGTAGAGGCAGGAGTACTGAGAAATAAGTTCAATGTAAAATGGGGTGTGGATAGAGGGAAGAATCCACTTGGTTCGCATTGGGGGGAAGTGAGGGATAATGATTTACATAAAAGTTTGGAAGAAAAAAGGAAGACAAGAGAAAATAAAAAATAATTTTGTGTTATGATAACAAAGGAAGAATTAGACAATCTATTACCTGAGCTTGAGCAAGACAGAATAGAAAAAACAATTTCCCGTAATGATGCTGAGAAATTTGGCGAAGCCATCTGTTCGTTCGCCAACGACTTGGCTAATCATAAACAGCCAGGATATTTGATTGTAGGAGTTCATGACGATGGAAGCAGGGCAGGTATGGAAATTGACGAAAAACAATTACAAACCCTTCTGAGTTTTCGTACGGATGGTAGAATTGTTCCACCTCCGGCAATGACAGTAGCCAAGTTCATATATCCTGATGGCGAAGTGGCCGTGGTAGAAGTTCAACCGCATTTTTTACCGCCTGTTCGTTTCAAGGGTAAATTATGTGTCAGGGCTGGTATCAGGAAAGGTGTTGCCAACGAAGCAGAAGAAAGAATCCTTACAGAAAAGCGTTCCGCCTTTGCCCGTTCGTTTGATGTCCTTCCGTGTAAAGGAAGCACTCTGGAAGACATCAGTATTGAACTTTTCAAACTAAGGTATTTGCCCGCCGCAATTGATGCGGATACGTTGGCCGAAAACGGAAGAGAATTAAATTCCCAGTTAGCATCTTTAAAGTTTTTTGATATAAAAGAAGATTGCCCCACCTATGCTGGCATATTAATGTTTGGAACAAATCCGCGTTTTTTCATTCCCGGCGCTTCTATTCAATATGTTCGCTTTCAGGGACTTGATGAAGCAAGTGATTTTGAATATGAGCACCGTTTTGAAGGTGATCTTACCACTCAAATGAGCCAAATGGATGAATTCATCAAGGCGAATCTGGTAAAAATGGTTTTGCCTGAATTAGGGGGAGAATATGTATCAAGCTATCCTTTGCGGGCCGTAAAGGAATTGTTATTTAATGCGGTCATTCATAAAGACTACCAATCTAATGCCCCAATAAAGTTTTATGAATTTTCTGACAGGATAGAAATTTCAAATGCCGGAGGTTTATATGGTAAGGCGAGACCGGAAAATTTTCCAAATGAAAATGATTATCGAAATCCAGCATTATCAGAAGCAATCAAAAACCTTGGATTTGTAAACGGATTTAATGTGGGAGTAAAGGCAGCCTTGGCCGCCTTACAAAAAAATAGTAATCCTCCTCCAGAGTTCATTAAAGATCAGCCGACTTCATTTTTGGTTAAAATATTTAAAAGAATATGAAAACGATAATTTTCTTTAACAATAAAGGGGGTGTTGGTAAAACTACACTAGTATATCATTTCACCTACATGATGGCGGAACTTGGCCATAAATGCCTCGCTGTAGACTTAGATCCGCAGGCCAATTTGACTTCTATGTTTTTATCAGACGATGAGCTGGAACGTGTTTACGGTCAGGAGACGAATAGAGAAACAATAATTTCAGGTATAAAACCACTTGATAGAGGGATAGGTGATATTGCAGAAGTAAAAATACATGAGATTCGAAATAATATCGGATTGCTTGCAGGTGATTTAGATTTATCTCTCTTTGAAGACAAACTCAGCGCAAATTGGAGTAAATGCATTGATGGTGATGAAGCTGCCTTTAGAATCGTGTCATCATTTCATCGAATTATTCAAAATGAATCCCAGAGATTCGAAGCGGAATATTGTATCATCGATGTAGGCCCTAATTTCGGCGCACTTAATAGAGCAACCTTGATTTCCGCAGATTATGTTATTGTACCAATGGCTGCAGATCTGTTTTCTTTGCAAGGCTTAAGAAATTTAGGTAATCGGCTCAAAATATGGAAAACAGAATGGGCAGATAGAGTCACTCGCAATCGAGCACAGGACTTATCACTTCCTAACAGTGAAATTAAGCCATTAGGATACATAGTAATGCAACATGGCATAAAGGAAAAACGTCCTGTTCAATCTTATTTAAAATGGGCTAACAGAATTCCATCAGTTTTTAAAGAGTATGTACTCGGTCAATCACCTATACTTGATTTGAAAGTTGAGGATGATATAAACTGTTTAGCTCTTTTAAAGCACTACCATAGCTTAATTCCAATGGCAATGGAAGTTAGAAAACCTATCTTTTTATTGAAACCAGCTGATGGTGCCATAGGAGCACATTTCCAGGCAGTTTTACGGGCGTACAATGATTTTAAGATTTTATCCAAAAGAATTTTAGAACGAACTCATGAATAGCATTTACGACAAAGTTCTTCAGGCGCTAAACCTGGCAAAGCAGCACAATGGTAATATTATGGTGAAGCCGGAAGTAATACTTTGGCCTGATCCTGAACTGCAATGGACGTCAATAATTCCGGCACTGCAAGTAAA
>Ga0209181_10013920_pt1 | contig 10007 bp, 10 predicted proteins | sample MAT05_FD_187208 | JGI IMG/M metagenome (GOLD analysis project Ga0209181, IMG submission 187208) | Freshwater microbial communities from Lake Fryxell liftoff mats and glacier meltwater in Antarctica - MAT-05 (SPAdes) (version 2) | ecosystem: Environmental > Aquatic > Freshwater > Ice > Liftoff...
ACCTACTTGTCATCAGTAAAACATACAGCACATTTTCTTAAATGCAGGGTTTCCTGTCGTCAATGAATGCGTGTTTTGTTATGACTGCTATTTCATTTATTTTAACAATCCTGTTCAATAATTTTTTATGGAAATAAATTCGGTACGCATCTCTGCGTTAACAAAATCTCCATGAAAGTTTTTATAAAGTTTACTATAACCTTTTTGCTGGCGACGGTCGGTATTTCTGCATTGGCTTACGTCTTTTGGTACAGTCCGAAATTCACTGATAAGCCAGCAAAAAAATTATTTGTTTTAGCAAAAAAAGGAGTAAGTGAAAATGTGTCATTAAAACTAAAACAAAAAGCAACTGGTCTTGCTGCATTTACTAAGACCCATGGGTACAATGAACAACACTGCTTTATGATAGATATGAACATTCACTCTGGTAAACAAAGGTTCTTTATCTACAATTTAAAAAAAGATAGCATCGAATCGGCAGGACTCGTAACGCATGGAGCCGGCTCTGTTACTGGTAATGAGACGTTATTTTTTTCGAATACACCTGGTGGAAATTGCACCTCACTTGGAAAATATAAAATTGGTAATCCTTACTGGGGCAAATTTGGTCTCGCTTATAAATTGTATGGATTGGATGCCACTAACAATAAGGCATTTGAGCGTTTCGTGGTATTGCATGCGCATGAATGTGTGCCGGTGTCTGAAGTATTTCCGCTTACTATTTGCCCCAGCCTTGGTTGCCCAACGGTTGCCCCGGCATTCCTTACAAAGCTATCCGGATACCTTGATAAAAGTAGGAAACCGATCCTGATGAATATTTATCAATAAACATTTAAACTGCCATCTAACGGGTCTTTTTGCCGCAGCTCTCCTTCGGAATAATTCGCTTCATTTTTATTTTTTTTGGAATGGCTTGCTGCAAAATTATTAGGCAGATTCTGTGATTTAATGGCGATTCTCAAAAACAAAACCAATTGAGTGTTCAATAAAAAGCCAACTGGAAGTTTAATCATAGTTGGCCTTAATTATTTTCAAATTCAATAACTAAAATTAATTCATCGGTACTTCTATCGCCAATAACTCGGAGTCTTCCTCCGCTGTAATGGTAAAACTTTCTGTGTCAAAAATACCCACAGCATCTCTTTTTTCCAATTCAATTTCACCAACTGTTGACTTGCCATTAATGGCAACCAGAAACACGCCGTTTCCTATAAATGCATTTGTGTAGGAGAGCGATTTTCCTGCTGATAATTTTGCTAACGAGAAACGTGCATCCTGGTTAATCCACAAAGCCACATCTTCTTCTTTTGGTGAAACGATTGTTTGCCATTGATCGATTCTGTCTTCAATAGCAAAGGTTCTTTGGTCATATCTTGGCTTTATATTTCGCTCTTTAGGGAATACCCAGATTTGAAAAAGTGTCACAGGGTCTGTAGCCGAAGCATTTGCTTCAGAGTGTTGTACGCCACTACCGGCGCTCATGATCTGTACATCTCCAGCCTTAATAATCCCTTGTCCGCCAGTGCTGTCCTTGTGCTCCAATGCTCCTGTAAACGGAATGGTAACTATTTCCATGTTATCGTGTGGGTGGGTATGGAATTTTCCGCCACCTGCAATAAGGTCGTCATTCAATACCCTCAATAGACCAAAATGTACTTTTTCTGGGTTGTGATACTGGCCGAAACTAAAATAATAATTTGGCTTTAACCAACCATAGTCTCCCGATCCACGATTGGCTGCTTTGTGTAATATTGTTGTCATGATTGTGAAATTTAATTTGGATGTTTAAACTTCAAATAAAGTGCCAGTTGAGTTATTTGCCAATACTGTCATAAATGGAATATAGACGATCATAACGGCAGAAAATAAAACATTCTGCCCTTTGAATTTTTAAAAAGGCAGGATACTAACGATGAATTATTTACTAAAATAAACCGCTGTTAAGTAAAGCCTGAATTATGAATTGTAACTCTCCGGCAGTTGGTCAATATTTCACAACTGACCTTTCAACATTCACAAATCGAGAAGTCATTTTGTGCTGAACATAACAACATCCCTACTTACTTTTATAAGTCGCTTATCTATGTGTTAGAAGAGTTTAGAAACTTGTCATCTCATTGTAGTCAAGCGGAGTAGACGTATCTTCTTCCCGAGTTTCATTGAATTCAATGATGAAATTATTTCTGCCTTCACCGCTTACAAGCATCATGTATTTTTGCTGAACCAACTCAAGTAAACTTAGAAACAAAAAGATGGCATGAATGCGGTTCTCGCAAACATCAAATATCTTTTCAAAAGGAACTGTTTTTTCTTTACGGCAGGTATCCAACATGAACTCCCTGCTTTCTTCCATGGTATAGTTGTATTGCACAACAGTATGTACCGGTTTAAAATTTCTTTCCCGCAGCTTGTGTGCTACTTTCTCAAAAGCCTTCATTAATTTGAAAAGCGTTACAGCCTGTATTTCAGTACCTTCTCCAAACTCTTCTCCAATCTGTGACAACTCTTTTTGAAGATTGCCTCTTTTGATCATTTGCATCCTGATCTCTTCCAGCTCAGCCATCCTGATAGATGCTTCCTTGAATTTCTTATACTCAAGTATTTTATTGATCAGTTCCTGCCTTGGATCAATCTCATTACCCTGCGCATCAATTTCTTTGCGTGGTATAAGCATCTTTGCTTTAATACGCATTAGTGTACTGATGAATAAAATAAATTCACTGCTCAGCTCAATGTTCAGCTTTTCCGTGTGATGGATGAAATCTAAAAAGTCGTTGGTGATTTTGGTGATGGGAATATTGTAAATATCCAGCTCATCTCTCTCAATGAAAAAAAGCAACAGATCAAATGGTCCTTCAAACTCGTCCAGCTTTATCTGGTAGGTTTCAGTAGTCAATGTATAAAAATTTAAAAATAAAAATGCCCCGAATTGGATCGGGGCAAAAGTATAGAAATGTTATTAGAGAATTATAGTTTTGCGGCAAAACCTACACCCAGTGTGGATAATACTTGCAAACCCAGCGGCCTGTCAGGTCTTATGGGATTGGTTACATCGTCATCATATAACATATCCAGCGTATAACTTACCTGTATCCACTTATTTACCTTCATTTTTATTTGGTTGGTCCAGAATAAATCTAAGTTTTTAGGATTTTTAATGTAGTTGGAGTAAAGATCAATTTTGCTGTAATAATTGACATTTTTCATAATGTCTTTTTTTAGTGTGGCAGTTATAAATGCCCCAAATTCTCCTCTTACAGGGTCAGCAGGATCTACTCCATAAAGTGTAGCCAATGGGGTTTCCACTTTTCCATTGAACACACCGCTTTGCGATGCATAACTATATGGTCCATTTGAAGCAATCACCCACCGGCCAACAACGGGTGACCCAAATAAAGAAAACCATGGTACTGGTTTCCAGTCAATACCTATCGGAGCCAAAGTAATATAAGCGGGTGCAAAAAAACCGGAATTCCTTCTTTTCGTTGTAGTTCCAAAATACTCATATTCATAACCTGGAGCCAATTGCGATCTCAATTGTGCCAATGCAGAGATACTCACATTCTTCCATTTGTTTGGTTGGTAGCCATATTTCGATATAAAGTCCAACCTGTCATTTACCTTTCTTGCACCAAGTGTTGTGGTCTTAACCAATGCGTAATTAATATCCAGCGCATTGTCCCAGGTATTGCGTTTCCATTTTTTATTGGCAAATAAATTTAATGAAGTAGCTACTGAAAATGAAAATTTATCACCACCGGCAGCGATCCAGTTACTATTACTTACCTGTGATAAATTGATATTAATGAGCCCTCCTTTGGACCAGCCATTTTTATTGGCTTTTATACTTGTGTCAATCTTCACGGTAGATGAGGCAGCTTCTTTCATCGCTTGTACTGTCGCATCCTGTGCAATTGTTTTGAAGCTGAGGGCTAAAAATGGGAGTATTGCAAATAAATTTTTCATATTGATTTTATATAAATACTAATAATAGGTAATTCCTTTTGCGTAGGTATTATTAGTAAAACTTGGTTTATTTTTTTAGTAAATCCCTGATTTCCGTTAATAATACGTCTGTAGATGATGGACCAACAGGAGCAGGAGGTATTTCTTTCTTTTTAATGATCGAATTCATTGCCTTAATTACGCTGAATAATACCAAGGCAATTATGGTGAATTTTAATATTGCTGCCAAAAAATTGCCATATTTTACTGCGCCCCAGGTGAGTTTATCCAGGTTTTCAACATGTGCAGCTTTGAGCGCAGGCGTTAGAAGGAGCGGAGTGATTACATCCTCCACCAATGAAGATATGATGGCACCAAATGCACCGCCAATTACAACCGCCACGGCTAGGTCCACAACATTTCCTTTCATTATGAATTCTTTAAATTCTCTTACAAATCCCATAGTATTGAATTTTTTTTAGTTTAAAAATAGTAATTTATAAACAAGGTTTAAATATAAAAATAAATGTAATTTTTTTTCTTTTTAGAATCAAATCTTCAGTCAAATTTTTTAAAGGAGATTGCATTTTTTTTAAACCAATGTATTATTTAAAATTTTAAGGGCAACTTTGCGGCGTGAATAAAAGTATTTTAAACTGGGTGTTGTTTATTGCATTGGCTGTTATTTGGGGAAGCAGCTTTATCTTAATGAAGATTGGCTTAAATAATCATTTAAGTCCCTACCAGATAGCTGCCCTGAGAATTGTTTCTGCAGGACTGGTACTGTTACCAACTACGATAAAGTATATCCGGCAAATTCCTTCTAATAAACTATTCATTGTATTTATGTCGGGCACAATAGGAAGCCTGGTTCCGGCTTTTTTGTTTTGTTTGGCAGAAGAAGGAATTGATAGTTCTCTTGCAGGTACATTAAATTGTTTGACACCCATTTTTGTGATTCTTACAGGTGCATTGTTTTTTAAAACTCATACCTCTTTCAATAAAATTATCGGGATCATCATTGCATTTGTGGGTAGTTTATTATTGCTCATTAGCAAAGGTCATATGCAGGAAAGTCAACACCTTGTGTTTGTTTCGTTTGTTGTTTTGGCAACTGTTCTTTATGGTTTCAATGTAAATATGGTTGGAAGGCACTTACTAAGTATCACTTCCCTTCATATTGCTGCGGTAGCATTGTCGTTAAATGCTATACCAGCATTCATTGTACTTCTTTTTACCGGGTTCTTCAGTTTGCCGTTGGCTAACCCTGATATTTTACTGGCAGTAGGGGCCGCTTCGCTTTTGGGGGTAGTGGGTACTGCATTTGCAACAGTAATATTTTATAACCTGGTAAAAAGAGCAGGTGGTATTTTTGCCAGTATGGTTACTTACGGCATTCCTTTTATTGCAATTGGCTGGGGGCTAATTTATGGCGAAGCATTGAGTTGGAAAGAGGTGGTATGTTTGATGATCATCTTATTTGGGGTGTACCGGGTTAATAAGAAAGTTGCAATTAAATAAAATCGGTAAAGAAATTTACTTTTAATTTTTATCAATAAAAAAAACCTCCACGTTTTATGGAGGTTTTTTTGTTGACTAAATTTTAAATTATTTCGATTTTTTAGGGGTGGTAGGAGGATTAGATTTCAGTTTGTCGAATTCTTCTACACTCAATACGTCACCAGTAAAAGTGATGCTTTTTATTTCATCAACACCTGCAAATTTTACGGTTAAATGTTTGTCGAAATGACCAACATTGGCTGCGTTAAAAGTAGCATTGATTACACCTGTTTTTCCTGCAGCAATAGGCTCTTTTGTGTAATCAGAAATCGTGCATCCACAGGTTGGGTTGGCCTGTTCAATGATGATCGGTTGGGTACTAACGTTGGTAACGGTAAATACACCCTTGGTAGGTACGCCTTGTTTAATTTTACCAAAGTCGATTGTTTCTGCGGTAAATTTTGCGATATCATCTACTTTCTTTTGAGCAAAGGCTGAGGCAGTCAATACAATTATGGCTGCCGATAACAAGATTTTTTTCATGGTTGTGTTGTTTATTTTTTGTTTTAAATTAATCTTTTAAACCTCCGAGTGCACTGTTTTCAGGTGCAGATGTAACAGGTGTTTTCCAAACCTCACCTTTAATGATCATCTGTTTAGTTTGCGTTCCGTTGTAGGTAATGGTAATCGTTTTGTTAAACGGACCTTCACTTGCTGCATTGTAACCAACCTTAATGGTAGTTTTTTCGCCTGGCGTCTGCACTTTTTCTCTATCCCATTCCGGAGTAGTACAACCGCAACTTGCCTGAACGTTTACAATGCGTAAAGAGTCTTTTCCCGTGTTCATTACTTCAAAATTATGAGTGACTGGTTTACCCTGTGGTATTTTTCCAAAATTAAACTCTGCTTCTTTTAAAAATAAAATTTCCTCCACCGCTATTATTGCAGGTTTTGAAATTTCAGGAACAGTTGTCTTGGTATTTGAAGCCACCATTGTATTTTGCGCAGTAGCACTCAAGGCCACCATGCAGATCGTTAATAAAGCGAATGTCTTTTTCATAATAAAGATTTTTTTCAATAACCAGAGCAAAGATAGTAAAACGTATAAAATGGCAGCAAATTGTTATTTGGTTAGGATTATTTTAACATTCATCACAAGTAATAATTTACATTTGTTATATGGATACAGTTAATACCAATGATACTGCATTGCAGGAAAAACTAAGCTTTGATCACTTCCGCAATGAAGTACTTGAAGACTACCGGATTGCCTGTATTAGCAGGCAAACCAGTTTAATGGGACGACGAGAGGTGTTGACCGGAAAGGCAAAATTTGGCATTTTTGGAGATGGAAAGGAGGTTGCACAAGTGGCGGCCGCTAAATTTTTTAAACCCGGCGATTTTAGAGCGGGGTATTATCGTGACCAGACCTTTATGTTTGCTGCCGGACTAGCCACTGTAGAACAATATTTTGCGCAACTATTTTCTGATCCGGATATTAACAACGATCCTTTTAGTGCGGGCCGCCAGATGAATGCGCATTTTGCAACTAGAAACGTAGATGAAAGCGGCAACTGGCTTGATTTGGTAAACCGTAAAAATAGCAGCAGCGATATGGCACCAACAGCCGGGCAAATGCCCCGTGCATTAGGGCTGGCATTGGCTTCCAAGTTATTCAGAAACTCTCCGGTATTTAAAAAGCATCAAGACTTGAGTGACAACGGCAACGAGGTTTGTTTTTGTACCATTGGCGACGCATCTACCTCCGAAGGGCATTTTTGGGAAGCGGTGAATGCGGCGGGTGTAATGCAGGTGCCGCTCGCTATTTTTATTTGGGATGATGGCTATGGCATTTCGGTACCAAAACACTTGCAGACAACTAAAGGATCCATCTCAAAAGCTTTAAGTGGAATGGAAAAAGAAGAAGGCACTAACGGAATTGATATTTACAATTTAAAAGGCTGGGATTATGCAGGTATGTGTGAAGTGTTTGAACCAGCCATTCAAAAAATAAGAGATACCCATACGCCTGCCATTTTTCATATTGAAGAAATAACACAACCGCAGGGGCATTCAACGTCAGGCAGCCATGAAAGATATAAAAAACCGGAACGGCTTGACTGGGAGAGAGAATGGGATTGTATCAAGCAAATGAAAGATTGGATTCTGGAAAATGCATTGGCGGACGAGCATGAACTGAATGAAATTGAATTGAATGCAAAACTTTTTATTAAAGAGAGCAAGCAAAAGGCCTGGGATAAGTACATAACACCTATTAAAAATCTGATAAATGAAAGTCTTCCATTAATGCTAAAAGTAGCCGAAACAGTAACACCTGAGCGGTCACAAAGCATTATGAAAATAGCTGCCGAATTAGAGTCTAACAACGAGCCCATGCGCAGGGAATTGATGAAAACTCTTGCAACAGTTTTAGATATTTCCGGAAACAATGGCAATGCTTCAGCGGAATTGAGTAATTATTACAATAGTTTGAGAGAAACTAACAAAGAGTTGTACAATTCATTTCTTTATAACCAGGGGCCAAAGTCTGCATTAAAAGTTGCAGCAATAAAACCTCAATATGTGGAGGGGGATAAATTGGTGAATGGATACGAGATCTTAAATAAATACTTCGACCAGCTTTTTGAAACCAATGATAAAGTAACCGCCTTTGGCGAAGATGTAGGTTTTATTGGAGATGTAAACCAGGGGTTTAGTGGATTGCAGACTAAATACGGTGAACACCGAATTTTTGATACGGGTATACGTGAACTCTCCATTATGGGGCAGGGTATTGGCTTGGCTTTAAGAGGATTAAGGCCGATTGCAGAAATTCAATATATCGATTATCTACTTTACGGATTGCAACCTTTAAGTGATGATTGTGCCACCACTCATTTCAGAACAGCAGGTGGGCAAAGTTGTCCATTGATTGTACGCACAAGAGGGCACCGTTTGGAAGGTATTTGGCACAGCGGGTCGCCCATGGGAATGATCCTGAATGCCTTGAGGGGAATGTACGTTTGTGTTCCACGAAACATGGTTCAGGCTGCCGGTATGTACAATACATTATTGCAATCCAACGATCCGGCGCTTATGATTGAATGCCTGAATGGCTATCGCATGAAGGAAAGATTACCGGATAATTTATTGGAATATACGGTGCCATTAGGTATTCCGGAAACCGTTAGGGAAGGCTCCGATATTACAATGGTTACTTACGGATCTACTCTTAGAGTTGTACTGGAAGCTGCGGAAACCTTAGCTAAAATGCATATCAGTTGTGAAGTAATCGATATTCAAACCCTGTTGCCTTTTGATATCAATCATCATATTGTGCAATCGCTCAAAAAAACAAACCGTATTGTTTTTGTAGATGAAGATGTTCCGGGAGGTGCAGCGGCTTACATGTTTAATAAAGTGATGGAAGAGCAAGGCGGATATAAGTTTTTAGATGTGTCGCCCAGAACCATCACAGCACAGGCGCATCGCCCTTCTTATGCCAGCGATGGTGATTATTTTAGCAAACCAAATACAGAAGATGTAGTGCGTATTGTAAAGGAAATGATGGCGGAATAAGGGGGTGAATGAGAGATGAATGATGAGAGATGAGAAATGACGGAGTTGAAACGCTTCCTTTGAATTTTTCTTGTGTGAAATTAATATCCATGTTTTAAAAATTTGATTACTCATTATTCACTTTGCTCATCACTCATCACTAATCATTCGTCACTCATCATTCATTACTCAACATTCATTCATCATTCATAATTCATTATTCATCACTCATCACTAAATCATTCATCACTCATCATGTCCACACATACCATCTACCAAATTGATGCCTTTACCAATAAATTGTTTGGCGGTAATCCTGCCGCTGTAGTTCCTTTGGAAAGTTGGCTGGATGACCAATTAATGCAAAAAATTGCAGCCGAAAATAATTTGGCTGAAACAGTTTTCTTTGTTCCTAAAAATGAAGGATACCATATCCGATGGTTTACGCCGGAACTGGAAATTGATCTCTGCGGACATGCTACACTCGCCAGCGCATTTGTGTTGTACGAGTATCTTGGTTATTCTAAACCACAACTCATTTTTTATTCCAAAAGCGGGGAGCTGGTCATTACTCCCGACGGTGATAAGCTGCAACTAAATTTCCCGTCCCGTATGCCGGTCAGGGTAACTGAATATCCTGAGCAATTATTACCGGGGCTTGGTATCACAGATCCATTAGGTGTATATAAAAGCCGTGATTATGTGGTAGAAGTTGCTACAGCGAAAGAGGTGCTAAGTGTAAATATAGATATCGCCTTATTAAATCAGATTGATGTAATCGGTATTATCGTAACAGCACCGGGTAAGGATTGCGATTTTGTGTCCCGTTTCTTTGCTCCCAATTGTGGTATTCCGGAAGACCCTGTAACAGGTTCAGCGCACTCTTCATTGATTCCGTTTTGGGCTGAAAAGTTGGACAGGAATAAGCTTCATGCAAAACAAATATCTAAAAGAGGTGGCGAGCTATGGTGCGAAAATAGGGGCGAAAGGGTTACGATGAGTGG
>Ga0209181_10013921_pt1 | contig 10007 bp, 14 predicted proteins | sample MAT05_FD_187208 | JGI IMG/M metagenome (GOLD analysis project Ga0209181, IMG submission 187208) | Freshwater microbial communities from Lake Fryxell liftoff mats and glacier meltwater in Antarctica - MAT-05 (SPAdes) (version 2) | ecosystem: Environmental > Aquatic > Freshwater > Ice > Liftoff...
GGAATTGTATAAAAATTGGTGAACGGAATTTCTGTCAGGCAGATAGAAAATGTGAGCGCTACAACGTTGTTGGGAGCCGACATCATATTTATGCCGCATGTTACGATGTGCATACCTTCCACAAGGTCAGTTGCCGGATTTGTTAATCCTAAACTTTCGGAAAATAAAGAAGCGTATCCTACATCACTGCGATTAGAATTTGATGGAATGAAAGGCCGTGGCTGATTAATTAAATGGTTGCCAGCAAGAGCTTATGATAATGAAGTATAAGTGATTTTCGCAAACCCGATTGGTATGGATAATGACCAGTTAAAAAATGGTTGCTTTATGATTATAGATCCTTTCGGAGATATTCTTGCTGAATGCGGTCCATTCGAACATAGTTTTGAAACAGCTGTAATCACATCAGAAAAACTTGTTCAATCTTCAGGATACAGTTTTATCAAAGCGAGAAGACAAGATTTATACAAAGATATTATTGGACAACGTCATACTCCAGAACAAACAGTAATATGGCTAGACTCTGAATAACGTTTTACACAATTATATAATTACATAATGTTACAAGGTATTCCCCTGGGAGTATTTTTAATGTAGGTATAATAAATTCATTTATCCATTACATTCAAAATTTAAGGATTTATAAAAAATGAGTAATTCAGAAATATCCTGGAAATTTTGTGAGAAAATTCTATTTCGCTTTTTCTTTATTTTCTTTTCGCTTGAAATTTTTACCCAGGACTTTACAGGGAATTGGCTTGGAGGAAATTTAATTATTTGGGATTTGGGGGCAAAAATCTTTACACCACCGTTTCTTTGGCTAAACAACTATATTTTTCATTTTAATTATTACCCGGAAGACTGGACAACATTTTCAGGTTCACTTGTTTTAATCAGAGATATTACCTATTTATTCATTGCCGTAATTATTTGTCTTGCCTGGACAAATATTGACAACAATAGAAAAACTACAGCAAGCTCAATTTCTGGTTTAGTAAAGTACTTTGTATTTGTTTAGCCTGTACAATATTTGCTTATGGGATAATAAAAGTTTTTCCTGTACAAATGATGATGCCCGGCTTTGTTGACTTGCACAAGCCAGTAGGCGACTTAACCCCATTTAATTTATTTTGGTTAACAATGGGCTACGGAAAGCCTTATCAAATATTTAGTGGTATCGGAGAAGTGTTGGGTGCTGTCTTAATTTTATTCAGGCGTACAAAATCAATTGGATTAATAATAATATTTATTATTCTTTTGAATGTGGTAGTAATCAATTACACTTATGTCATTGGTGTATTGGAATTCTCAATTTTATTGTTGCTAGTTACAATATATTTACTATTTCCATATTTTAAAAATCTATGGTTATTCTTCTTAAGCAACCAATTTGTAAACCAATCCACCAATCTACCTTATTATAAAATTAGTACACCGTGGAAAAAATATACAGTTACTTCTTTAGGATTAATAGTAGTTGCTAGTACTTTTATACTCAACATCCATGCGGGTTATTCAAGATACACAAAGTTTGAAGCAATTAACAATTCGAGGAATTTTTCAACCATAAAAAATTTCGTAATTAATAACGATACACTAAAATACCATATTGAAGGCGATACGGTAGGTTGGCGATTTTGGAGTGAAAGAGTAGTACAGGAAAAGATGATGGTTACTTTGTGCGTAATGGATATCCCTGCTTCAAAATCCTATTTTTTAAAGAGGGACAGCGCAGGCAAAACTTTAACCCTGATACCGGCTAATAAAAACGACACCTCACAAATTAAATTCACCTGGAATGATCTGGATAAAACTAATTGGCATTTAGATGGGGTAATAGAAGGAAAACACATTATTGCCGACTTGCAAAAAATAGATCCTGACAGTACATTGAAATTATTAAAGGTTAAACGGGAAATTTTTGCTGTGGATAAAGAAGAGTAGAATCAGCAATGTATTTAGCTTCGCTAGCAGGAAAACTTTTCAAATATCCGAATAACACCCAAGCCAAACTGTTGTCAGTAAACATAAGACCACTGCATAACAAAACAAAATACTTAATTTCAAATGATAGAAATAAAATTTCCAACAGCATTTCATGAACAATCAATTGCCACTATAAAATATTTTTTTCTTCAGCAAGAAAACGTTGATACAATATTATTGGTTAATTCACTTGCAAGAGGCAAAGTAACAGCTAATTAACATATAGACATGGCTATTTTAATTTCTGAGGCATCAAATAAGCATGAATTACAATCCTTGGTAATAGTCGGCAACACTTCCTAAATTCCAGACCCAATATTAAACCTATAAATGGTAGGAAATAAAAAAACCTTTACAGAATATGCCGGCAGTTACTGGCAATAAATCTATACCCTTTATCTTCAATATAAGCTTTTTAAGTTGACATGACACTAGTATAGCATTTGATTTTTTACATCTTCCTCTTTTATTCCGACGTGTTCGCAGAACTCACGGATGGTGACGAACTCCCATTTTTGTTTGCCTAACTTTTCCCGGATTTCCTGCAGGATTTTTAGGGCCGTTCTTTCTTTACGACCTGTGATATTTTCCACATCTTTTGCATAGATGACTATGCGTTTTGTTCCTATTTCCTGCAATATCGGCATGAGCGGCAGCGATGTTTTTTATTTAGGGAAAGGCTTGTTAGCATTGCTTTTTAAACTTAAAACTAAAGTTATGAAAAGCTTTCTATTACTAACATTTATGATTACCGCTTTTGCAGGATTTTGCCAACAAACCTGCCTCGTTACCAAAGTGATTGATGGTGACACTTACAAAATTTTACGCAACGGCAAATTGGAAACCCTACGGTTGATGAATGTAGATGCACCTGAAACAGGCCAATATTTTGGAAGCAATGCCAGAGACAGTGTCGCTGCTTTGATGCAGGGCCATCTTGTTGAAGTGTCTCTTTACGAATTTGATTTGTATGGCCGCCGGCTGGCGAGCATTAAAGTAAATGGTGTAAACCTGGACAGTCTTATGATTGCCAAAGGATGGGCATTTTACTACTACAAATTTTCACGTAACAAAAGGCTTGCTATTTATGAAGCTGATGCCAAACTTCATTTTGCCGGTATTTGGAAATGCATGAATAATGTACCGCCGTGGATCTGGCGCAGGCTGAACAAAACTAATAAACGGCTTTATGCTACCTGCCAGCCGATGCCCTACCCTTCCCAACTGGTTCAAAATAAAAAATGATTTTATAATTTTTAAAAACCAATACAATGGCAAAACAAAAAGGAGTGATCAAATTAGATGGTACTATCGGAGATATTACTTTCTACAAATCCCAGGATGGCTTTTTAGCCAGGGAGAAAGGCGGTGTACCGGCTGACCGCATTAAAAATGATCCGGCATTTCAAAGGACCCGGGAAAACGGTTCTGAATTTGGCCGGGCTGGTAAAGCTGGTAAAGTGTTACGCAATGCAATACGCAACCTGTTGCAAAATACCTCCGACAGCAGAATGGTTAGCCGTTTAACTACGCAGATGCTTAAGGTAGTGAAAGCAGATGTATGGAAGCCATTGTTTATTTGGCTGGTGGTAATAAGGTTGAAATTGGAACCATCAGAGATAATATTGATGATGCATTAAATAGCATAAAGCTGTTTTAAATAGCCCGTAGTTTTATCCTGGTTAGTTTTCGTCTTTTTATTGGCAATATTTTGATTCAAGGAATCTAAATACATATCCTCCTGCATTGCATGATCCATTACTTTAGATAGTTCTGCAAACATCATCGTTCTGCTGGTGTGTATTGTTTTGTTTCCGGCCAATCGTCACGTTTAATATTTATTAAATAAAGGTCTTTACCGCCTCCCAATTGCTGTAATATAGTGTAAAAATACCCTTCGTTCCTATGAACAATCTGCATCGATAAAATGAATGCTCTAGGAATTTAAACTTCAGGATTATAATTAGTTAAGTTTTAAACGATTCTCTAATTTATTATCCCTTACACAAGAATAAATTTGCCAACCAGATAAGCCCCTAGCAGGCTGTGTCTTTTTTACCATTGAAGGCATCCTCCAATAATTTTGCAGCTTCAAAATTATATTCAGCAATGCTGGCCCTGTTTCTGGCCTTGGCTTGGCCAGAAACCAAGTAAAACAGTACGTCTGCCATTTGCCTGCTATCATGAATGGTTACCTGGAATGAAAAATAATGGATTTTTTTTGTGCACGGAACCGTGTAAGTGAAGTGTGAAGCTATTTGGTATAATTGCTGGCCAATAAAAGCGGCGTTGTAATATTCCCAAAATACCTGGAAGTTTTTATCAATACCGGTGACTGTCTTTTTGGGTAAGGTAATATTGTATTCTTTTTCATCCTGCAGGTTTAAAAATTCGAGGAGCTGTGGTAGGTTGTAGTGGTAAAACTCGGGAAGGTTGATTTGTACCATGTGGAAATTATTTGCAGGTGAGTAGAAAATTATTTTCGTTTGTCCGGTGCCGTTTTATCGAAGGCTACCAGGTTGAACATTTCACGGCATCGGCTGCGTACCCGCAAGCCATACATGGTTTCAATTTCATTGCTGTGACCGCTTCGTCTCTCAGGTACCATGCAATAAGCTTCAGTAGCACGTCTGTATCTTCCGGATACAAATGAAAATTTTTGCCAAATAACTCCACCCCTTTGTCGTGGAGGAATGCCCAGGTGGCGGAATAATCAAAGCGGCTCTGAATAGTCTTTACCTGGGCCGGGATCAACAACCTGGGTTTGCTGATGCTTTCCATTTTGTTTGCTTTGCATGGTTTGAAAATTTGAGACATTCATCATCCACTTGTGCCCGGAGGATTGCCAATTCTGCATTGGAGATTTACCTCCAACCAACCAGCCATTGGACTGATAGTGGTTGAAGAATTTTTTAGCTTCCGGGGCCGGATAATTTTTTTCCAAAAAAAAGGAAATTACCTGGTCTATGGATGGCTGCTGAAAATCATTTTGATGTGTCCCATTTTTGACCGCCGCGGAAAATACGTTTATGCCTTCCTGTAAATCTTTATTTTTAGAAAATATTTTTTGAGTGAGCGAGTTTTCCTCTCTCTCTTGTTTATTGTTTATTTGTTTATGTTTTATTAATAGTCCCAGATATGGTACTGGTACGGGGTCAAATTTGGGACTGGCAAAGGTCAATATTGGGACTGGAACGGTATCAATTTTAATACCGTTGCCGTTTTTTACCTGTACCGGATTTGGGCTGGTAACTGGAATATTTTGTACTGTATCTGCCGATCCCGGAGGAGGTGCAAACAGGTTTAATTGCTGCAGGGAACCCGAAGGATCACTGGTGCCTAATTTTACTATATAGACCGTGCTTTTGTGAAATTTGGTAAGTGACGCCCGGTAAAAGATGTATCCAAACTGATGCAAGTCTTTCAAACTTTTATGGTAAGTATTCTTTGATCCGATAGCGCTAAGCGACATTACATTTTCCCTGGTAATGGGAATTGGATTACTGAACCGGTTAAAATTCCAGCATTGAAACAACGCCATGTACAGACTGACATGGGCAGATGTAAGTCTTTTATCGCCTTTAACCAATGCAAAAAAAGCATTGAGGTGCCGTATGTAGTTCATACCCGTAACCTCCTATATTCCCATTGAGTAGCAGGAGATTTTTTTATAAGCATTAAAGAATGTTGGTAAATGCTTTTGGGCTTCATCCTAAATTCCGCTCCGGTTGGAGCGGAATTGGACTTTACAGCATTTTTGCTGCAGATCGGATGAAGGGTTTTCCAAGAAGAAAATAATTTAAATAGCTTCTTTTTAATCAGGCGCTTTTGACGTTCAGCGGCCGTGATTTTCTGTTTGCAAATGTTTTGTTTTTGGGTGTGGCTGCGGCCACGGTGGGTTGTGTGGTGGTGCATGGAGTTTCATTTTAGAGGCCTCTCCCTAAATCCCTCTCCCAGGTAGAGGGACTTGAAAGTAGCGGTTAAGAGTGGGCTGCACGGAGGTTTTTCTCCATGGTTTTTTGAATATGCTCAAAATCGTAATAGATAATGCCGCCAATTTTTGTGTACTGCAGGGTTCCATTAATCCGAAGCGTTTGTAGTGTACCGGGAGAAACTTTAAGTAACTTTTTCACTTCTTCGGATTTGAGCCATTTTTTTGGTGGGTCTGCTGCAGTTTTTAAAATGTTTTTGAGTTCGGCAAATAGTTCCGTTTTGAAATGCTGCAAATCTTCCTGGGTGATAATGTTGACTGCCATGGTGAGGTGGTTTTATGACAGCAAATGAAATAAGAAAAAGAATAGTAAAAGGGTTGCGGGGGTTGCGCAACCCCCAAAAAGTGCACGCTGGTACTGGATTACAGGTTTTAAAATTATTTGTCTATGGACAGTAAACTGGTTTAAAAAATAATAACAGTGAAGTGTTTGTTTTATAATGTAGTGTGTAATGAAGCCAGATGGATTTTTCAGTATAAAGGCAGGCACATGTTTTTCAAATTACAATTCAAAATTTTTGAGGTGCGTTTTTTCCCTTTTTTTTTGTTGTTTTCCTTATTGTTTATGTCAATTATTTTGAGAAATTGTAATCCTTTCCTCTAAAATCCTTACAAAAACAAGTGCAATGCGCTGCAATGCAGCATGCCGAATTATCTTATCTGATTTGCCATACATCCCACAAGTAAAAAGAAGCTGCCTTGGAATATGAATTGAAGGCACTGGGACAGATTGTTTCAGTAAGCCTATACCTCACACCTAAAAACCCTGATGCTGCCAGTATTGGTAAATACAAGCGTATTGTCAAAAAAGAAAAGGAAAGAATTAAGATGGAGTTCATACAGGCCGCTTTTGAAACAGGCGGGGAAACCCGCATTGAATTATATTTCAGACAACATCAACAATCACTGATTCAACTTTCTGATACCATTTATCATTCCCAGGAATCAAGAAGTACTAAATCTATTTATCGAATAACAAATGCCTCTGCCATCCGGCTTTACGAAGAGCTATTTCAATGCCTGGAATATCTTTTGAAATGTATTGAAACTCAATTTTCAAAATATTTTGACCTGGATATCAAAATACCGGATGCACACCGGTGGAAAATGGCGCCGGTAATAAGAAGCAACCTTCACTATTTACAAACCGCTTTTAAGAAAAATGAAGTGCCCGAAGATCTTATCAAAATTGCCTGCCACCCACTGGACGACTTTTTATTGCCGGGTGAAGTTGTAACTTTTCGTGACCTCCTATTTTTAAAGGAACTGCAACGGGAGTTAATTGCCGTGGCCAAAGAGAGAGAAAATACTTATAGTACTCAACAAATCGTAAGCCTAATGTTGTATTTGAATTTTAATAGCATCCGGTTTTTTAATTACTATATTGAGCAAATCTGCGAAGCTGGGAAAGACTATACGGACCAAATACAATTTTATTCCACCAAAATGAAATATATCAATCAGGTGCCGGTGATCCCCAGATTGGTGTATAGAAGTCAGCTTCCATCTATCCGAGACCAGATCGGCTCCTGGATCAGTGAAGAATTGTATTTCCTCGAAAAAAGACAACAGATTTTGTCACAGGTACCGGCACAAACACCTATGGTAATGGAGAATGAACCTAAAGTACACACCAGTTTATCTGTTGCCCATCTTTCACTAGCTGTTAAATTACTGGTTGATGCTAAAGTGATCACCAACAAGAATCATACAGAATTGCTGAAGGTTGTGGCCAGAAATTTCAGAACGGATAAACGAGAGCAAATTTCGGAAGACAGCCTTCGCAATAAATCATACAATTTTGATAAAGCGACGGTAGACCGGATGAAGGATGTGATTATCGGAATGATGAATATGGTAATGAAATATTGAAAGTTCTTTTATTGTTGAAGTAAATTGGCCAGGTTCCTGTTTTCGAGAAACTGGACCAGCTCCTGCAAAGCATGGTAAGTAAAACCTTCTGATTTCATCAATGTTGCAACTGGAATGATTATCATATCATTCACTGTCTTCACACCTAACTTTTGTGAAAATGATTTGAAGTCTTCTGTAAACGGAAGATCCAGAATTTTTTGTTCCAATATTTCGTGTTTGTTAGCGGGCATAAAAAAGACGTGGTACATACTAAGTGTATCAGGGGCACCCGCTAAGGGCCTTGTCCACAATAGCTGTTGCCACGCCATAGCGTGGCGACAGTCTATTAACGAGTGGACGAAGAAAAATTAGCGGGTTTTCTGATACTCAATCAATAGCTAATCGCTACTAAAATTTTAAAATGTTCAACTTATAGCTGAATGATAAAGATAGTTTAAATATGAAAAAATGATTTTATTGGAATTGAATTTCAAAACATTCTTTAGGAAGAACCCAAATATGTAGCAAAATCCCTACTTAAACGCTCAACCACTTACACACGAGAGAACAACAGAAGCTTTATATATTGTAAAATCTAATTTTCAAAATTTCAATTACCTGTATTTTTCAGTAAAGTTAAGGTCGCTCCTTTATCAAATTTAGATCGAAGTTTATCCATATCATGACTAACCTTCTTGTCGAGGATTTTAGCATAGTGCTGGGTTGTACGAAGGCTTTTATGACCCAGCATTTTTGAGACACTTTCAATAGGCACGTCATTGTTTAGAGTGACAGTAGTTGCGAAGGTGTGCCGGGCAATGTGAAAGGTTAAGTCTTTGTTTATTTCGCATACGTCAGCAATCTCCTTTAAATAAGCGTTCATTTTTTGATTGCTTAACACTGGAAGCAAAACAGATTTATTTATGCACAAAGGGTGCTTTTTATATTTTTCAATAATGTCTATGGCCGCGGGCAGGAGTGGTATGTTTGAGGGAGTCTCTGTCTTGGTACGATGTGTATGAATCCAATGGTTACCATCTATTCCAAGGACAATGTTGTTGCTGGATAGCTTTTTTACATCCACATACGCTAACCCGGTGTAACAGCTGAAAACGAAAACATCCCTGACCTGGCTAATACGTTCAATTTTAAATTTCTTTTCCTGTAGGGCATGCAGTTCTTCATCGGACAGAAATACCCTTTCTACTTCTTTCACTTTTACTTTGAATTGAATAAATGGATCTTTATCGAGCCATCCATTTAACAAAGAAAGGCGTACCACTTTCCTGAAATTTTTGATGTACTTAACAGCACTATTGTTGTTGCAGCTCTTTTCGGTCCGCAAGTAAAAATTGAAATCGTTTATAAAGGCATGATCCAGCTTTTTAATGTTGATATCTGAAATGCCATACCTTTTTTTCATGAATTCAACTACGTGCTGCAAACTGGTTTTGTACCTGGTTAAAGTGGAAAGGGAATATTCCTTGCCTATCAATTTTTTAAGGTCATCATTGTGCTGTTCAAAAATTGACACCAGCATCCTTGCCTTTTCATCCTCGCCGGAAAACCTTCGTTTTATCGCTTCTGTGGTTACCGCAATTCCATTCCTTATTAACTGATCCCTGCACTCATATATCTGGTTTACCAGGCCATCTAAGTATGAATTTAATTGCTTTACCGGCTCCTTGGAGCCCTGTTGTCTCCCAGTGACTTTATTCCAGATGTTCGGATTTGACTCCCGTTTTGTGGATATCTCCGCCCGCTGTCCATCTAACGTAATTCTTATGTAAATCGGGTACTGGCTTGCTTCCTTGTCTTTTGGTTGCTTTAAATAAACGTGCAATTTGAAGATATTTGTCATAATCGAGAGTTGGAGTATTAGGGGGTTTTTGACTTTCTAAAAATACAAAACCTTATTGACAAATGCAAACAAAATACAGTAAAATCAATGCTTTCAAGGCAAAATCGAGAGTTAGAATTTGCATGTTGTTGACTCTCGATTTACTCTCGCTAATATCGAAAAAATTGAATAATTTGGTGAATTGGATTAAAACAAAAACGCTATAAACATTTGATTTATAGCGTTTTGATACTTTTTGGAAGTTGAAGAGTGGAGCTGCAGGGAGTCGAACCCTGGTCCAAACATATCCGCCGTAAGCTTTCTACATGTTTATTG
>Ga0209181_10013924_pt1 | contig 10004 bp, 9 predicted proteins | sample MAT05_FD_187208 | JGI IMG/M metagenome (GOLD analysis project Ga0209181, IMG submission 187208) | Freshwater microbial communities from Lake Fryxell liftoff mats and glacier meltwater in Antarctica - MAT-05 (SPAdes) (version 2) | ecosystem: Environmental > Aquatic > Freshwater > Ice > Liftoff...
CGGCGCGTACGCTTCCGCTGGTCCCGGCACCACCGGCTTGCTCCTTGATATCCTGACCGCATTCGCCCGCCGCGACGCAGCCGGAAGAGCCGGCTGCGCGGGGCGGGCGCAACTACGGCTGCGCGAGCGCCGCCACCACCAGCGCCACCGCGTCAGCGAGCCGGTGCTGCACCATGGCCGCCGGCAGCCGCACCACGCGATAGCCGAGCTTTGCAAGATAGCGATCGCCTGAAGCGCCCCAATCAGGTCGTCGTGCAGATCCTCGACCGCGTCCTGATCGATCGCGGGCTTGTTTGCGATCAAGAGTTTCATCAGCTTGATCGTGTGCTTCACGCTCGATCGAGCGTCGCCGAGGAGCGCCACCATTGGATCGGTCTGCCGCGCGGCGAGGTGCTCTGTCGTCCCAGCCCAACTGCTTTTCCGCGCGCCATCCGTACAAGCTTACACGGACGCACGCAGAAGCCGCGAAGCTCTGGCTTGGCAGCGGGGCCTCCAGGGGGTAGCCTTTCGGCGGGTCGCGCTTGCACTCATCTCCTCCCCGAGAAGAATCCAAATGCGAAAACGCTTTCGTATTTGACGCGGTGTCCGCCCGATCGTGCGGCGGACGCGCCGCCGCCCAGCCCACGCATGGACCCAGCAGCTCGCAGTGGAGCTCCTCGGCCCTGGGGCGGAGGAGAACGAGTGGGCGTCTCACCGTGCCCGTTGGCTCACGGCTACAGCCGGCGATAGCAGCGAGCCGACGTATCAGCCGGCAGCAGAAACAAGAAATGGTCGCCCGCCTTCCGCAACGCAATGGGAGGCGCCGAGCTGTTTCCCCCATTCAGCGGAGTCTCTTTTTGCGCCGCTTTGGGCGCAAAAAAGACGAGCAGAATAAGGGGGAAACCGGCGGCGCCCTTGGCGCCGACGATAGGGGGCATAAAAATATCGACAAAGGTGCGCGCTGGTACCTGGGTGACATCGCCGGGGCGCCATTGCGGCGGTGGGACGACCGCGATCAGATCTTCCGAAGCAGCTACGACGTCCTCCGTCGACCCACGCATCTCCACATGAAGCCCGGCGCTGCCGCCGAGCTGTTGCTCGAGCGGATGGTCTACGGGGACAGCGCCGGCACTGGCATTGCCGATCCGAAGGTCGGCAACCTGCGAGGCAAGCCGATTCGCCACTTTGATGGCGCCGGTCGCATCAAGGCGGAGGGCTACGACTTCAAGGGGAACTCGCTGACGAGCGACCGCAGGCTTGCTACCAATTACACGAGCACCGTCGACTGGGGGTCGCTCAACGCGATCACCAATCTCATCACGCTCGACTCAACAGCCAACGGCGCGCTCGAGCCGGAGACCTTCACCGAGACGCGAGCGTTCGATGCATTGAACCGCATCACGTCGCTGACCACCCCCGACAGCAGCGTATTTCTCCCCGTCTACAACGAGGCCTCGCTGCTGAACGCCGTCAACGTGAACGTGCGCGGCGCAACGCCGGCGAAAAACTTCGTCGCCAATATCGACTACGACGCTAAGGGCCAGCGCACCAAGATCCAATACAGCGATCTCGGCAGCGGCGCGCGCTTCACGACGGACTACTCCTACGACAAGCTGACGTTTCGGCTCACGAAGCTGAAGACGACGCGCGCCTCCCCAGTGAACACGCTGCAGGAGCTGAGCTACGCGTTCGACCCGAGCGGAAATATTGCTCAGATTTCGGACGCGGCTCAGCAAAGCCTCTTTTACGACGATGCCTTCATCGCGCCTGATCAGCTGTTCGTCTACGACGCGATCTATCGCCTCGTTGAGGGCCGTGGGCGCGAGCACAGGAGTGTCGGCGATGTGATGGTCGACCATAATGATCAGCTCATTCGCAACCTGCCATTGCCGAGTGATCCGAACGCCGTCCGCAATTACAAGGAGACGTTCACCTACGATCAAGTGGGCAATATCTTGCAGATGTTCCACGACGCTACCGCGAATACGTGGACGCGGAGCTACACTTACACGCCGGGCACCAATCGATTGGCGACGACCAGCGGCCCCGTGAGCTACGTCCACGACGTGCATGGCAACATGACCGTGATGCCGCACCTGCCGACGATCACGTATTCGCCGTTCGACCAGATGGTGAGCGCGGTAAAGCCCGGCGCCGGCACCGTCTACTTCACGTACGACAGCAGCGGCCAGCGCGTGCGCAAGGTCTGGGAGGAGACCCTGGCCATCAAGCACGAGCGCATCTACCTCGGCGGCTACGAGGTTTATCGGAAGCGCGTGTCAGGAAGCGTGGACATCGAGCGACAGACGCTGCACGTCATGGACGGCGTCCAGCGTATCGCGATGGTCGAGACCAAGACCTGGACGGGCGGCGTGCAGATTCCGGTGCCGGTGCCGATGTATCGGTATCAGCTCGGCAACCATCTGGGTTCGAGCATGCTCGAGGTCGACGAGACTGGGCTCGTGATTTCGTATGAGGAGTACACGCCCTATGGCGCATCGGCTTACCAAGCCGCGCGTAGCGGGGTCGACGTGTCGGCACGGAGGTATCGGTACACCGGCAAGGAGCGGGACGAGGAGACCGGCCTATACTACAACGGGGCTCGGTACCTGGCGGCTTGGCTCGGGCGGTGGACGAGCGCGGATCCCATTGGGCTGCAGGCTGGACTGAACCTGTACCAATACTGTCGGGGCTCGCCGATCAACTACGTCGATCCGAGTGGGACGCAGGAGCATCCGCCTCCCGCGCCCCCGGGTTACGAGATGCCACGGAGAATTCCGTTAAACAGAGCGGCTGCCCCGTCCACTGAGCCTTTGGACGATCCCGATCACATTCGCAAACTTCAGGGCATCGGCGTCATTGAACGGGGTGACGTCAAGAGCTTCTTTCAGGGCATGTGGAACGGCACCGGCGGGTGGGCTACGGACCAAACATTCACCATCGACCCGGAGCACGAGGGTGGCGCGATCTTCGGAGAGCACTTCGCCCAGAACCTTGCTTTTGAAGGGGCGGGGAAGCTGGTGAGCTGGGGGCTCAAGGGCGCGGGGAGTCTGCTTCGGGGTGCCGACGAGGCGGCGGAAGCCGCCCACCTCGCGAAGGGAGAAGCTGCGGCAGGCGAAGCTCTGGACGCCGAAGAGCTGCTCAGAAAGTTTGCCAGTGCGGAGCACACTGCATCGTCAGCTGAGACGCTGCGGCGCATTGAGTCCGGAGCGACCAAGGTGGTGCTTAATCCTGCGCTTCCCGAGAAGATTGCCGGAACCACTGCGACATCTCGCATCATTGAGATCAACCCTTGGAAGCGAATCGAGGAAGCCATTCCAACCATCGCGCATGAGGGCCAACACGCCCAAGACATAGCCGCCAAGGTCATCCCGTCCCCGACCGCAAATGTGCCCATTGCCGAGCGCATTTTCGCGGAACTGAGGGCGTATACTGCCGGCGGCGAGTTCGCGGCCAAGAACGGGTTGACGGGTACGAGGGCGTATTCGGCGATTTCGGGCAAGGGCCCGAGGGAACTTGCAGAGCACATCGCCCACGGCATGGACGAGGTGGCTGAAGTTACGAAATTCCATATCGATCAAGCAGTCGGCTGGTTCAGCAGAGGGAGTATGCGATGAGTGAATCTGCGACGGCCCACGAGGTGATTGTGGCGACTCCGTTTCGGGGTGGCGTTCTGAGGCTACTTCGAGAGAAGCCGCTTCCGTCATCATACGGCGGCGCGATCGCTGCTGGGACGTATGGCATCCATTGGGACGACGGGAATCGAAGCGTTCGCATTGACAGCATGCATGCCCTTGAGGCGGAGACGACACCGCCGTCCTCCGAGCTAGGTCCGCAAGAGCCGGAGCGCGTGCTTGAACTCGCACGAATCTTCGCGGTGCTTCTCGAGGCGGGCAGAGTTGTCGATGACGTCGAAACCGCAGCACTGATGGTCCCCACGCATGACAAGCCTTTCCGGTGCCCATACCGGCATGGGACCATGCTGGTATTCGCCGCGTCGAAAGGGCTGGGTATGGTTGGAGATGGTCTAGAGTTTACGGAGTGGAACGTGGACCTTGGTGACCTCTCCTCCCGGCGCGCCATGCTCGGACAAGCGCGGTAAATCGGCGCCACGCAATGCCACGAAACCCTCCTATCTTTCTCCATGCTCGGCCTCAGAAGGCTGGGGACAGTGCCGCGGCCGTGGGGAAGTGGACAGCCGCGCGGCACCGTGGGTCGAGATCGCGCGGTGATCGCAGCGCGCCTGCCCACTTCCCCACCGCCACTTGGACAATCGCGCCGAGCAACGGCACGCGCGCGCTGGGCGCATCGCCGTTTCACGCTGGCCGCGTGCTCGCGGCGGAGCGGCGCGATTGCCCACACTGCCCCCAGCCACGGCGGCGGCATTTTCAATTTGTTTTCAGCAGAAGAGAGCGGCGCGGAGCGCGTCAGTCGAGGTCATCGTCGAGCTTCTGCTCGAACTCCTCGCGGACGACGCCCGAGACAATGCGAATAATGGCGCAGAACTTCGGCCACGACTGAGCGAGTGCCCAGGCTCGAAAGGCGGCGGGCGGGAGCTCGTCGGCGCGAGCGCGGATCTCCTTCGCGAGCTCGCCGGTGATGGGGTCGGGGTTCTCCTCGAGCAATGCGTGCTCGACGGCTTCTCGGCCCCAGAACTCGTATGCGTCTTCGCGGGTCACGCGAGCACCTGCTGATCTTCGCCGCGAGCGAGCACGCGCATGATGGTGGTCGCGTGCCAGCGGCCGCCTCGCTTTGTTCGCCGGCCCTCGGCCTCCATGGTGTCGGCGATTTCGCGGAGCGAGCGGCCCTCGGCGCTGAGGGCGCGGATGCGGGTGATGGTGTCTGCTTCGTCGGCGAGGCGCTCGAGTGTGCGGTGGCCGCCGTCATCTCGCGCTTCTGAGCGGCGCCATCCGAGGCCTTCGCCGCCGAGCCGGAGCCCGCGCGCCCGCAGCTGCCCAAGCGCGTCGCGCGTGCGTTCTGCAGTGGCTTCGCGCTCCCACTGCGAGACGGCGGCGAGCACGTGCAAGACGAGGCGGCCGGCAGCGGTGCGTGTGTCGATGGCGTCGTTGACAGAGAGCAGCGAGAAGCGGTCGGAGAAGTAGCGCTCGACGAGTTCGCCGAGATCTCGGACGGAGCGCGTGAGCCTGTCGAGCTTGGTGACGACGAGGCCGTCTGCGCGTGGAGCTGTTGCAGCGGGGTGGCACGGGGACGAGCTCGGCGGGGCGGACGCCGACGAGCGAGGACTCAATGGTGCTGGATCTCTTGGCGCCGGCGGGCGTGACGGCGTCGGAGCTGCTCGAAGCGGTGACGCAGCACTACCACTCCGCGCTGCGGAAAGACGCGGGTGCGCGCGCGTATCTTGGTTGGAGAGGGCTCGAGCGGCAGGACGTGATTGAGCACTTTCGGCTGGGGTTCGTGGATCGGACGCTCGGCTACCGTGTGCCGCACATCCAGCGCAAGCTCGGCAAGGAGCTGCGGACGAAGCTGACGGACGTCGGGGTCTTGCGGGACTCAGGCCACGAGCATCTGCGCGGCTGCATCGTGGTGCCATTGATGGACGCAGATGGCCGTGTGGTGCAGCTCTACGGGCGCAAGGTCGACGAGACGAAGGAGCCGCGGCACCTCTACCTGAAGGGACCGCACCGCGGCGTGTTCAACCGCGCTGGGCTGGTGGGCGCAGAAGAAGTGGTCGTGTGCGAAGCGGTGCTCGACGCGATGACGTTCTGGGCGCACGGGTTCACGCAGGTGACGAGCGGCTATGGCATCGAGGGCGTGACCGAGGAGATCTTGGAAGCGATCGTGTCGAGCGGAGCGAAGGTGGTGAGGATCGCATTCGACCGGGACGAGGCAGGAGATCGCGGAGCAGTGAAGCTTGCTGAGCGACTGGCGAGGCGAGGGCTGGAGGTGTACCGGGTTGTGTTTCCGCGAGGGATGGACGCGAACGAGTACGCGCGGAAGGTGCAACCGGCGCAGAGAAGCCTGGAGCTCGTGCTGCGCCAGGCAGAGTGGATGCGCGGGAGCCGCGCTGGCGTCTCGAACGCGAGCACGCCCGCACCGAGCGACGTAGAGGTGCGGGAGGTCCCGCATGCTGCCGAGCCGGCCGAGCCGGCCGAGGCCGAAGCGGATGCAGGCACGTCCGACGCTGAGTTTCCCCCCCCAGTCGCCTCTCGTTCCTCGCTGCCAGAGGAGACGCCGATCGAGAGCGCCTCGCCGCGAGCGCCGGCGCCGTTGCAACTGCTGGAGCTCGAGCGCATTGGCGAGGACCTCTTCACAACGGTCGGGCATCGGCGCTGGCGTATCCGCTGGATGGGGAAAGCGTCGGGGCCGGAGCTGCGTGTGAACCTGCTGGTGTCGGACGAGCGCGAGGGCGGGCGATTCTTCGTGGACACGGTAGACCTCTACTCGGCGCGGCAGCGGACGCACTTCACGAAGTATGCGGCCGAAGAACTCCGCGCGGACGAGCAAGAGCTGCGGCGCGAGACCGGAGCGATCGTGCTCGCGCTGGAGGAGGACCGCGCCAGGCGTGCGGAGCCGGTGCAGCCGAAGGAGAGCGCGCTGAGCGAAGAGGACCGCGAGGAGGCGATGAAGCTCTTGCGAGATCCGGAGCTGGCGACGCGGATCGTCGACGACCTGGGGCGCGCGGGGATCGTGGGTGAGGAGACGAACAAGCTCGTGACGTACTTGGCGGCGACGAGCCGGAAGCTGGAGGAGCCGCTGGCGGTTGTGATCCAGAGCTCGAGCGCGGCGGGCAAGTCGAGCCTGATGGATGCGGTGCTCGCGCTGATGCCCGAGGAGGAGCGCGTGCAGTACTCCGCGATGACCGGACAGAGCCTCTTCTACATGAGCGGTCAGGACCTCAAGCACAAGATCCTCGCCATCGTCGAGGAGGAGGGCGCCGAGCGCGCCGCCTACGCGCTCAAGCTCCTGCAGAGCGAGGGCGAGCTCACGATCGCATCGACGGGCAAGGACCCGACGACGGGGCGACACGTGACGCAGACGTACCGGGTGGAGGGGCCGGTGATGATCGTGCTGACGACGACTGCGAGCGAGGTGGACGAGGAGCTCTTGAACCGGTGCTTGGTGCTGACCGTGGACGAGGGGCAAAAGCAGACGCGGGCGATCCACCAGAGGCAGCGAGCGACGCAGACGATCGAGGGGCAGATCGGGCGGGTAGAGCGATTGCGGATCCGGCGGGTGCACAAGAATGCGCAGCGGCTCTTGAAGCCGTTGCTTGTGGCGAACCCGTACGCGCCGAGCCTGGACTTCGCGAGCCACGTGACGAGGACGCGGCGCGATCACATGAAGTACCTGACGCTGATCCGAGCGGTGACGCTGCTCTTTCAGCACCAACGGCCGCTGAAGACGACGCACCACCGAGGCGAGCGGATTGAGTACATCGAGTCGACGAAGGAGGACGTGGAGCTGGGGACGCGGCTCGCGCGCGCGGTCCTTGGGCGCAGCCTCGACGAGCTGCCGCCGCAGACGCGGAGGCTCTTGGAGGAGATCGGCTCAATGGTTTCGTCCTGGGCGGGGCGTGAGCGGTTGGACAAGCATGCGGTGCGGTTCCGGCAGCGGGACGTGCGGGAGTGGACGCACTGGGGACAGACGCAGGTGAAGGTGCACATGAAGCGGCTGGAAGAGCACGAGTTCGTGCTCGCGCATCGAGGGCGCGGACCAGCGACATCCTACGAGCTCGCCTACTTCGAGCTGCCGGGCGGGTGCTTTAGCGGCGACGCCATCACCGGTGTGTACGAGGGTGACCGGTCGGGGCCAGAGGGGGCTCGGTCGGGGCCAGAGAGGGCTCGGTCGGGGGTCGGTCGGGCCTCGGTCGCTGCTTGGTCGGGCCTCGGTCGGGGTGGTCCTGACGACGCAACCGGCAGTGAAAAGGCTGTGAACGGCGCGCATCGGTCCGAGGTGGTCGAAAACGCGTTTGTGGAGGGCACATGAGCGCGACGCCGTACTCGTACGTTGGGAGGTCTCACCAATGGGGGAGCTGAAGGGCTTCATCGGCAACCCGCGAGATCCCGAGGCGCTCTACCATTGGGTGCCCCGCTTTCTCGAGTCGCTGCGCGTGCGAAACTACTCCGAGCGCACGGTGATCGGCACGCTCAGCGCCCTGCGCATGTTCGTCGAATGGGCGGTGAACCGCGAGCTCGAGCACGCGAACCAGATCACCAAGCCCGTCCTCGACGCGTATCAGCGCTGGCTCTTCCACTTTCGCACGGCTGGGGGAAAGCCCCTGGCGTTCTCGTCGCAGCGGCAGCGGCTGCAGAAGGTGAAGAACTTCTTCCGCTGGCTCACGAGGGAGAACGTGATCCCTTCAAACCCCGCGAGCGAGCTGGAGATGCCGCGCATTGAGCGGCGCATCCCGCGCGCGATCTTGAGCGAGAGCGAGGTGGAGAAAGTGCTCGCACGCGCGGACATCGCCGAGGTGGTCGGGCTTCGAGACCGCGCAATCATGGAGGTCCTGTACTCGACGGGGATCCGTCGCTTCGAGCTCGCAGGGCTCGACCTGGTCGACATCGAGCCCGCGCGCGGCGTGCTCACCGTGCGCCAGGGCAAGGGCAAGGGCAAGAAGGACCGCGTCGTGCCCATCGGCGAGCGCGCCTTGGTGTGGGTCGCGCGATATCTGGACGAGGCGCGGCCGCAGCTCGTGGCGCCCCCTGGGGCGCCGGCGTTGTTCTTGAGCGAGCGCGGGGAGCGACTGACGCCGACCTATCTGACGCAGCACATTCGGCTCTACGTGCACGGCGCAAAGCTCGGCAAGAGCGGCTCGTGCCACATCTTCCGCCACTCCATGGCCACGCTCATGCTCGAGGGCGGGGCGGACGTGCGCCTCATCCAAGAGATCTTGGGCCACGCCGACATGAGCACCACGGCGATCTACACGCGCGTGTCCATTCGCCACCTCAAGCGCGTCCACGACGCCACGCATCCCGCGGCGCGCGATAACAGCGGCGTCGTCGTGGCCGAGGAGGTGAACGACGAGCAGGGGGCCGGGCCCGAGCTCGCACGAGGACTCCCGACGGGACGCGAGCTGCTTCTTTCCCTAGCCGCTGAGGCTGCCGACGAAGAGCCGGGGCTCGCGTCGTGAGCGCCCGCGCGTGCTACGCTGCGAGCACCATGCAGGCCCTCCGAGCACGTGTCCGCAATGGCCGCCTCGTCCTCGACGAGCCGACGAGCCTCAGCGAGGGGTCGGAGGTCGAGCTCGTGCCGATCGACGAGATGAGTGACGACGAGCGGGCGGAGCTCGACCAGTCGCTTCGTGCTGCGATCGTCGAGGCGAACGCCGGCGACGTGGTGGACGCGGATGAGTTCTTCGCAGAGCTCCGAGCCTCGAGGTGAAGCGAGTCATCACCGCGACGGCGCGGCGAGACATCCGCGCTGCCGATACGTGGTGGCGCGAGCATCGGCCCGAAGCCCCCGACGCGATTGAGCACGAGGTGCAGGCTGCGTTGTCACGGCTGGAGTCGCAGCCGCGCAGCGGCTCTCCGCACGCGACTTGGGATGGTGAGGTCGTCTTCCGGGTCTTCCTCGAGAAGACTCAGAAGTTTCTGTACTACGTGGTCCGTGACGACACGCTCGTGGTTCTCCGGCTCCACGGCGCGAGGCGCGGCGAGCAGCCCCGCTTCGCGAAGAAGACCTCGCTCTCGTAGCGGCGCCCCCTGCTAGCCTCGACCTCGATGGAGGTGGCGCTCAGCGACACGAGAACGGCTCCGCGGCGCGCAGTCGCGGCGCGTACCCTCGTCCCACCTGCGAGCCCCGTGACGGCCCCTCCCCGGCCGGCAGCGGGGCTCTTCGCCGTCACCCCTGGCCGTCGTCATGGGCGGCGCCGTGGCGCGCCGCCGTCGCCGCGCGTCGGCCTACTCGCCCGCGGCCGCGACCACCGCGACCGCCGCTGGGCCCGCGTCACGCGCCCGTTGCGCGTCCTCGCACATCGCCGGCACCTGCACGGATGCACCACGAGTACGAACGCGCGCGCTCGGCATTCGCGCGATGAAATCGCGGCATTTAGGCCGAGAAAC
>Ga0209181_10013929_pt1 | contig 10000 bp, 9 predicted proteins | sample MAT05_FD_187208 | JGI IMG/M metagenome (GOLD analysis project Ga0209181, IMG submission 187208) | Freshwater microbial communities from Lake Fryxell liftoff mats and glacier meltwater in Antarctica - MAT-05 (SPAdes) (version 2) | ecosystem: Environmental > Aquatic > Freshwater > Ice > Liftoff...
TGGATACCCTTGCTATCCTGGCGCTCACGCCGGTCGAGCGACCAGCCGGCGTGGAGGTCGGCCCGGGCTGGCTGGAGGCAAAGCCGGTGTCCGCCGCCGGCTTATTGCAGGCCAGGGCCCCGAAGAGGGTGAGGGAGGCGGCGCGGCCCAGCATCGGCTCAGTTGAGCGGCGCTGCGCCTGATCCGCGCGAGAACAGGCAGGTGCTGTAAAGCCCCTCTCCATCATGGACAGCCCCGCGCCGAAGCTCATCCTCGAAGACTTCAACCTCGAAGCGGCCGAGCGACGCCTATGCGTCGCGGCCCTCGAGCTCGCCGGGAACATCGTTGGCGCGGCCCATTTGCTCGGCATCACCAGGCACGCGCTCAAGCGCCGGATGATCAAGCTGCGCATCGACCGACCGCAGGCGCCATCCACCGAGCCCGCGACCGGACCGGAGGTAATAGCTGATGGCCCCCCGGTGTAACGGGGGGCCAGTCCCGCAGCGTGGGACTTTTGTGCCGCAGCGCGTGAATAAAAGCGCCCGCGATCTCGTCTCAGCGGGGGTAACCCGGGCGAAGCTCCAACGAGCCTCGCCCTTTTTCTATTTGGGTGGATGAAGTTTATCTGGAAGTTCTAAGCGACTTCCATGACGAAGGATAAAATATGGTTGATTCTTGTGCAGACGTTTCTGAAACATATCTATGGTTAGTTCACAAATATATCGACTCAATGGCACTAAAAGTTCTGTTTCCATCTTGGGCAAAACATCTGGCTCTTATCGAAACTGAAGTATTGGGGGGATACGACTGCGTTCCTTATCCGCGTCGGCAGATTACAGACCTGGAGGGCTTCCTGCCCAAGGCCGCGCCGCCGGTTCCCGAGCAGCTCGAGTTTGACTTCGCCAAGGTGAAGCCTTGCTCCGATAGGTGCCAGGGTTGGGTGTGCAGGGTTCCCGGTTGCCACTGGGCGGCGAAGGCACTCGCTCGGGAGCGCGGGCTACTCCTTCGACTGCTGGCGCGTCGGGGCTCAAGGCGGCGGTGAGCCTCGAGCACACCCTGGTGGTGGAGCCGACCTCCTGGCCGCGTGAGACACTGCAATGAGGCTCGGCTCAAAAAAAATCGACCGACTTGGACCGAAAACTGGGCGTCGGGCCTATGCTGCAGGCCTATAGGGGGCGTGCCCAGGTTTCGGTCAAATTCCGCGGACAGCCAAAAAAAAGATCCTCGCCGGCTGCACGTCGGGCAGCTCGAGGAGCACGCGGGTCGTCTCGGGCGAGTCCGCCGTCGGCTCCACGTGCTGCCGCGTGTCCTCGGCGACGACGAGGTGCTCGACCACCATGCCCTCGTCCATCGGCGCTGGTCAGTTTGCCATGAGTCGTGGGCAGCGAGAACCGGAAGAACCAGCGATCGCCGTGTTCACCGATCAGGTCGACCGGTCGCGCGTCGCCGGGGACCCCGGCAGCGAGCCGGGCCTCACGGAGCAGGGCGAAGCGATCGAGCCCCAGCGCCCACGGACTCCGTCGGCGAGGCAATGGGCTCCGACACGGCTGGCGGTGGTGTCGGTGTGGCGCAGGCGTCGGGGTGATGACCTACGGCATCGTCGGCGAGGCCCGCCACGAGGCGCGAGTCGACGAGATCGACGCAGCCGCCGCGGACCGTCTGCCCAGCCTTGATGAGCACGACGATCTGCTCGACCATCGCTGCGAGGCCCGTTGTTACGCCCGCCGCCGCGGGTCGATCACCGGGGGCCGTCCGGCGGGCCACCCTGGCCTGCCCGCCGGACGGCCCCAACGCGCCCCGGACCGTGGCCGTCGTGCTGCCCCCGGTCCCCAACCCCGGTCGTGGTTTCGCCGGTGCCGGTCCTGACAGAGCCCGACACCTCGGGCGTCGTCGAGCCTGTCCCTTCGGACACGCTGGGAGCGCGGCGGTTGAAGCGGGGGATCGACTCGAGGATCTCGACGGTCCGTGGACAGAGCGCCTGGCTCTCGGCGACGGGGCCTCCCATGTAGAGATACATGATGTTCCACATCGACGGGGCGTCCCTGTCGCTGGCGTATACGACGCCCTCATCGCTCTTGATCAGCCAGCGCTCTTTGTCCTTCTCCTCGGCGACGAATGGTTGGAACCCCTGGTTTTGCTCGAGGGCTCGCAGCAGCTCCGCCTTGATGACGGGGTATGCCGCCTCCAACCGGGGCACCCAGTCGAAGGCGGCAGGGTCGTGGCGCATGCGGGCGGTGATGCCGGGGTAATAGAACAGCGGCCGCATCATCGGGTGGGTATACGGTGACCGGGTGCGAACGATCCGGTCGCGGTCGAGGTTCCACTCCATCAGCGACTTCATCCCGAGCGCCCGCATGCCCTTTTGCACGGTCGGCAGCTTCTCGACCTCGCTCTGGAAGTGGAAGATGGCGTCGACGTCCGCGCGCGAGAGCCCCTTCGAACCGCTGCGCACGAGGCTCTTGAGCAGCGGCTCCGGGAGCTTCGGGACCAGCCGGCTCATCAGCAGGCGGGCGTTCGACTTGCGCGAGCTGCGACCGACCTCGCTCTGGAACAGGAAGTCGGTCCCGTCGCCGGGAGCTTCGGTGAGGGTATCATCGGCCGGGCCCAGGCGTCTGCGCAGGGGCTCCGGGAGCAGCGACAGCAGGCGGCTCGTCCGCGCGTGGGTATCAGACATGGGGGCCCTCCATGGCTCGTCCGGGTGGGCTACGGCTTGACGCCGGCGTAGCTCTGCTCGGCGACCCGCTGGCCCGCCTTGAGCTCCTCTTCGTAGTCCGGCTTGGCGCGTTCGGGGTCAAAGGTCCAGACGGTGCCGCCGGACGCGAAGTGCTTGTTTAGCACCTGGCCGACCGCGTAGGTGGTGGCGGGGGGCACCGTGAGCGCGCCGATGCCACGCAGGGCCTTGCCGATGCCGGGCAGCAGCATGCCGAGGAAGTTGCCGGCGGTGACGGCGAGGCTCAGGCCGGCGAGCGAGGCGATGACGGAGCGGGCGCGTTGCTCGGAGAATTTCACGTCGTGCAGCGCGGCGAGCTTGCTGGCCATGCGCACCTGGATCGCGGTGAGGATGGCGACGTCGACGATGGGCATCGGCAGCAGGCCCGAGGCGAGCGAGCCGAGCATATGGTTGCGGATGATCGTGGTCGCTTGCGCGGATTTATCGGTGTCTTGTGCCATGGGTCGGATCAGCCTTCTTAGCCGTCGATGAACTTCCAGTCCTCGACATAATTGCCGACGACGTGCTTGGGGAAGCCGGGGTCGCTGCGGTAGTTGGCGAGGTCGTAGCGGATGTGCTGGTCGCCCTTGAAGAAGTAGACCTTGCTGTTGCCCCAATAGACGGCGGCGTCGAGGCGGTCGAAGGTGAGGCCGACCCAGCGCTTGGCGATCGGCTGGGGGTAGCCGTCGTCGACGCGGTTGGTCTGCGGGTTGAAGCGGACGTACTGGTCGCCGTAGAAGAAATAGATGGCGTCGAAGCCAGTGACGAGGCCGGCGTCGATGCGCTCGAAGGGCAGGCCGGGGAACGCCTCGGCGAGCGGCATCGGGTACCCGGGATCCTTCTTTTTTGTGCTGAGGTCGAAGCGGAGCACGCGGTCGCGGCGGAACACGAACAACTTGTTGTCGAGCTGCTCGCCGGTCTTCGACACCAGGTTCTTGCCGCGGAACGCCTCGTCGATGCGCTCGAAGCCGTCGTCGTCGAGGGCGGGCAGCAGCTCGCGCAGCGGACGCGGCGCGTGGGCCACCTTGCGCTCGCGCTCGTAGCGGACGAAGCGGACGCCGCGGATGAAGTAGAGGTCGGGGCCGAGGTCGAACACGGCCTTGATCGGCTCGAACGAGACCTCCTGGCGGTAAGCCTCCATCAGCGCGGTGGCCTTGGCCGGGTCGCGCACGAGCGTCCAGATGCCGGCGACTTCGAGCTCGATGACCTGGGGGTTGGCGGGGATCGTCTTGAGCCAGGAGTTGTAGGCGTTCTGGTCGAGCGAGCTCATCGCGGCCAGCTGGACCTCGTCGCCGCCCTTGCCGATCACCGTGCACTGGGACGCCTGGCGCAGCCGCTCCTTGCTCTCTTCCTGGCGGGCATTGGCGCCGCCGCTGGCCTGGCCGAAGCTGGCCTTGATGCCGGCCTGGATGTCGGTCTTGCTCATCTGCGACGACTTGAGCACCGTGAACACCAGCATCGACTTGCCGCCGACCCACGCGCCGCGCACGTAGTGCGAGCCGTAGCAGCGGAAGAAGTCGTCGTAGGCGGCGCGGTGGTTGTGTGAGAACGGGACCGGGATGTCGGGGTTTCGCACCTCGGCGATGCAGTCGTTCGGGCTCGGGACGTAGACCATCCACAGCGGGACGAACGAGCTGCGGACCGCGTAGTAGGCGGCCTCCTCGGCGCGCAGGCGGCTGTTCCAGCTGCTGTTGGCGCTGACGCTAAACGAGCCGCTGCCGACGGCGGCGCTGGCGTCCATGCTCATTTGTTTCTCGAACCGGTCCCAGGACTCCTCGATCACGACCTGGTTGAGCGACTCGTTCATCGGGAACGGCGGGCTGTCGTTGACCTCGTAGCCGACGGGGATGGTGTATTGCGTGTGGGTCTCACCGGAGCCGATCGTGCGCTGCTTGTTGCGGCTAAACAGCACCTGGGCGACAGTGTAGGGCTGATAAGGTCGGAGGAAGATGCCGCGCCCGGCGAGCTCGAGGCCGGGCAGCGGCGGGAGCGGCAGCGCCCTGACGGGGGCAGGCGCCGTGAGGGTGGTCGGCAGGGGTGCTGCGGCGGGCGGGGCCGTCGTGGCGGGCAGTGTGGTGGGAAGCGCGTCACTCATTGCGCCGGATAGTACATCGAATCTTCAAGTCGCGGCGCGCAGGCGGTCGCGACGGAGGCGATCGGTGACGATATCTCGCATGTCGCGGGTATCATATAACTTCGCGGCCCCGCTGCCCTTGAATGGCGGGTAGGCGAACGCGGCGGCGGGCACCCCGGAGGCGACGATCTTGTAGCTGAGCCACGGCTGCTCGACCAGCGCGATGCATATGCCGAGCAGCGCGACCCGGGCGGTGCGCCCGTGGTGGTTGGTGAACACGTGGACAGCGTGCTCGGCGACGCCGTCGAACGGCCGGCGCTGGCCGTCCTTGACGTTGGCGACGATCCACGCGAAGCGGCTCTCGTGGATGCGCTGGCGCAGATCGGTCTCGCCGACGTCGAACTCGTGGTTGCCCATGGTCGCGTAGCTCAGGCCCCTGGCGTCGAGCGCCTCGATCATGTGCAAGCCGGCGTCGTGGGTGGTCGCGCCGATCGCCGAGGGGGCGAGGAAGTCGCCGACCATGACGGCGATCGTGTTCGGGTCGTCGGCGGTGAGCCGCTGGAGCAGGGTAGCGACGCGGGCGAGGCCGCCGCGCCGACCGCCCTCGACGGGCGTGGCCTCGTAGACATCGTTGAGGTGAAGGATCGTGAAGTCGACGTGCTGCGGCCCGAGCTCGACCGTCACGGCGGCGCGCTCGTCGGTCATAAGCAAGGTGAGGATGGAGGTTTCCAAGCGGCGACGGATCAAGCGGCGGTCAGCTCGGTGATGTCGAGCGTGTCGGGGTCGGGTGGGGGTTCGTCGACGGGCGGCGGAGGACCCTCCGGTGCGAGCGAGGCGAGGTGCGGCCAGCCGACGATGCCGAGGCTGACGGCCATGCTGGCGCCGTAGAGCGCGGAGATCGCAGGCACGCGGAAGCCGGCCAGGAACACGCCGCAGGCGCCGACCGCCGCGGGTACGCCGAGCGTGCGTGCGACGGCGTAGAGGTTGCGGTGAAACTCGGCGGCGGCGTCGAACAGGGCCGGCAGCGCGGCGAGGTCGTCGAGCATGACCTGGGCGCGCTGGCGTGCCGGCGGGGAGGCGTCGCGCAGCGTCACCGACACGGCGGCCTGGTCGAGGGCGAGGCAGTCGTTGAGGCCGTCGCCGACGAAGCACACGGTGCGCCCTGCGGCCTGGAGGTCGGCGACGAGGCGGGCCTTGTCGGTGGGCAGGACCTCGGCGGACCAGCGATCGAGGGCGAGCGCCTCGGCGAGCTCGCGGGTCGGCGCGGGGTGGTCGCCGGAAACGAGGTAGACGGTGATGCCGCGGGCCCGCAGGTCATGGAGGACCGCCTCGGCGGCGGGGTGGATGGTCGGCCCGAGCGCGAGCACGCCGAGCAGGTCGGTGTCGGCGGCGACGTGGACGTGGGAGGCGATGCGCAAGTGGTCGTCGTCGGTGCGGACGGCCGCGTCGGAGACATCGACGCCGTGGCTGGTCATGAAGCGGCGGCTGCCGACGCGGATCGTGCGGGCGCCGACGCGGGCGGTGAGGCCGTAGCCGAGCTCGAGCGCGGGGTCGTCGGCGGCGGGGACGTCGAGGCCGCGGCGGCGGGCCTCGTCGACGAGGGCGCGGGCGATCGGGTGCGACTGACCGAGCTCGGCGGCGGCGGCGAGGCGGACGAGGTCGTCGGTGTCGACGCCGGGGGCAGGGTCGACGCTGCACACGCGCAGCCGGCCGAGCGTCAGGGTCCCGGTCTTGTCGAACACGACGGTGTCGACGGCGGGCAGGCGCTGCAAGGACCGGCCGTCCTTGATCCGCACGCCGTCGTGCGCGGCCCGGCGCAGGAAGCCGAGGGCGCTCAGGGGCGTGAACACCTGCATGTCGCCGAGGAAGTTGGTGTTGAGCAGGGCGACGCTGCCCTGCGGCCCGACCAGCGGGTACGCGAACGCGGCGAGCGCGAGGGTCGGGAGGGCGAGGGCGTCGGCGAGGCGCTGGCCGTCGGCCTCGAGCGCGTCGGTGAAGGCGGTGGTGCGGCGGAGCTGGCCGGCGATCTCGGCGGCGACGGTGGCCTCGCCGGTGGTCTCGATGCGGATATGGAGGCGGCCGGATACGACGATGCTGGCGGCGAGGACCCGCTCGCCGACGCCACGCGTGGTCGGCCGGGACGCGCCGGTCAGGATGTGGTCGTCGACGAGCGCGGCGCCGTCGACGATCACGCCGTCGGCCGGGACGAGCCCGCCGACCTCGACGACGGCGATGTCACCGGCCTGTAGCGCGGCGAGCGGGAGGCCGAGCTCGGCGTCGCCGCGGCGGACCCACACGGTGTGCTCGGCGTGGTGACCGTGGATCTCGGCGAGGCTGTCCTGGACGGAGTGCTCGGTCAGGACCCGGAGTTTGCGGCCACCGGCCGACAGCAGCGCCATGAACGCCGCGAAGCCGTAGTAGCCGCCCGCGACGGTGGTGAGTATGCAGAGGGTGTCGAGCGCCTCGGCGCCGAGGCGGCGCTCGTCGACGAGTCGCTCGCGGGCCCGCTGCATGGTCGGAGCGCCGGCGGCGAGCACCATGGCGCCGCTGAGCAGGCGCAGCTGCGGGAGCAGCCGCAGGGACACGGTGGCGAGGCCCATGCACACGAGGGCGAGGTCGAACTCGGCCTGGACCTCCTCGTGCACGTGGACCATGGCCGGGTCCGGATCCGATGCGGTGGGTGCGGTGGACGCAGCAGGAGCATCGGGGACGGCGAGCGCCGTCTCGTGCGCGAGGGCCTCCTGCGCAGGGGCGCGAGTCAGTCGTCGCCGGCCATAGTGGAAGCCGGCGGCGAGGAGGCAGAGCTGCAGGAACATGCGGGCGCCCGGGGCCGACTAGGACTTGGCGCGGGACGACTTGGTCTTGGTCTCGGTCTCGACCTTGGTCTCGGTCTCGGTCTTGTCGGACTTCTCGCGGGTGAACTGCTTGACCAGGTTCTTGCCGGTCACGGACTTGGAGAACGAGTTGGCGACCACGAGGGCGAGGCCGAGGGGGCCGAGGGCGACGCGGGCCCACGTGCCGATCACGGCGTGCAGGGCACCGGAGGCGACCTGACCATCCATGAGGAGGCTGGCGCCGGGGACGAACGCCTCGCCCAGCAGTTTGATGGCATTGTCGGTGGTCTGGTTCGTGGTCGTGGTCGTGGTCTGTTGCACGTGAGCCTCGCTGATCGATTGACCATCCGCCCCGGGGTCGTTGCTGTCAAGCGATGATCCAGGGGAGGAAAAAGTCGAGTGGCTTTCGGATTTTGCGCAGGTTTTCAGCGGTTTTTAAAAAGCCACGATCGCGCATCGAGTCGTTGACCTGATGAAAACCCGGCAGTATGGTCCACGCCCGCCGAGCGCAGGGTCGCGCGAGGCACCACGCGAGAGCCGCGGATGCGGTGAGGAGAGCCATGGAATCGCCCAATCGTCAGACCATCGATAATGCAATCCGTCTGCTGGGTGAGGCGTTCGTGCCCGGTGCCAGCCTCCTCATGGACGGCAAGATCGTGCCCGGTTGTGCGCACCTCATTGTCGGGACGTGGGCGAAGGTCGCAATCGGCCCGGTCGGCGCGGCGCTGGTGATCGCCAATTCCTACGCGGAATCGGCCACCGGAAAGAGCTTGCTCAAGCATTTCAGCAAGATCGCCCAGGATGTGCAGAGCGGGCAGAGCGGACAGAGCGGACAGGCAGCTCCTGAAGGTCAGCGTTAGTCGCGGTCCAGCATGACCCCGGAGGCGCGTGCGCGACAGCTACGGGCGTGGATCGTCACGGCCCTGGGCGACGCCTGTGGGCTGACGCCGGCGCAGGTCGACCCGCGCAGGCGGTTCGGCCAGCACGGGCTCGACTCGCTGCGCGCGATCAGGATGATCGCGGGGCTCGCGGAGACGCTCGGGCGGCCGCTGTCGCCGACGCTCGTATGGGAGTATCCGACCGCCGAGGCGCTCGCGGATCACCTGGCCGGCGTGCCGGTCAGTATTGCCGATCTCGCCAATGCAGGGGCCGCGGACGCGCCGATCGCGATTGTCGGCGTGGCGTGTCGCATGCCGGGGGCGCCGGACATCGACGCGTTCTGGCGGCTGCTGCGGGACGGCGTCGACGCGGTCGGCGAGGTGCCGGCGGATCGCGGCTGGGATGCATTCCTCGCGGCGCGCGGGGTGACGGCGCGGGAGCGCAGGGCGGTCCGTCGCGGGGGGTTCCTTGCGCGGGTCGACGAGTTCGACCCGCTGTTCTTCGGCATCTCGCCGCGCGAGGCGGCGGCGATGGACCCCCAGCAGCGGCTGATGCTGGAGCTGACGTGGGAGGCGATCGAGGACGCCGGGGTCGCGGCGGGCTCGCTGGCAGGCACGGCGACCGGCGTGTTCACGGGGGCGATCTGGGCCGAGCAGGCGGCGCAGCTGTATGACGGCGGGGCCGGCGGGCTCGACCAGTTCTCGGTCACCGGCAGTCACTTCAGCATCATCGCCAACCGGGTATCGTACGCGTTCGGGCTGCGCGGGCCGAGCCTGACGCTCGACGCGGCGTGCTCGTCGGGGCTGGTGGTCGTGCACCTGGCGTGCGAGAGCCTGCGTCGCGGCGAGTCGACGCTGGCGCTGGCCGGGGCGGTCAACCTCAATACGCGGCCGGACAGCGCGCTGGCGGTGGCACGCTTCGGGGCGCTGGCGCCGGACGGTGTCTGTCGCACCTTCGACGCTCGGGCCGATGGTTATGTGCGAGGCGAGGGCGGCGGGGTGGTGGTGCTCAAGCCGCTGGCGCGGGCGCTGGCCGACGGTGACCCGATTCGGGCGGTGATCCGCGGGTCGGCGATCAACAACGACGGGGCCTCGAACGGGCTGACGGCGCCGAGCCGCGCGGCGCAGGAAGAGGTGCTGGCGGCGGCGTGCCGGCGCGCGGGGGTCCGGCCGCGCGCGGTGCAGGTCGTCGAGGCGCACGGCACGGGCACGCCGCTCGGAGATCCGATCGAGGCGCGGGCGCTGTCGGCGGTGTACGGGGCGGGTCGGCCCGCGGAGGCGCCGCTGCTGGTCGGCTCGGCGAAGACGAACGTCGGGCACCTCGAGGGCGCGGCCGGCATGGTCGGGCTGCTCAAGGCGGTGCTGGCGATCCAGCACCGCGTGGTCCCGCCGAGCCTGCACTACACGCGCGACAACCCGCACGCGCCGATGGCCGAGCTCGGGCTGGCGGTGCCGACGACGGCGCGCGCGTGGCCGGAGCCGGAGCGGGCCCTGCTCGCGGGGGTGAGCTCGTTCGGGCTCGGCG
>Ga0209181_10013938_pt1 | contig 9995 bp, 10 predicted proteins | sample MAT05_FD_187208 | JGI IMG/M metagenome (GOLD analysis project Ga0209181, IMG submission 187208) | Freshwater microbial communities from Lake Fryxell liftoff mats and glacier meltwater in Antarctica - MAT-05 (SPAdes) (version 2) | ecosystem: Environmental > Aquatic > Freshwater > Ice > Liftoff...
TCGATGCCGCCGCATCCGAACGCGCGGTGGTCGAGCGCTGGGACCACCTCCCGGCCGAGGGGGCTTTCGTGCCATGTGAGAGGCACTGCCTGCGGGCGCCGGCAGGCGGCTGAGGCGCTCGGCGCCTCAGCGCCCAAGCGCCCAGACGCCCCAGCCCCCAATCGCCCAGGCGCGTTTGCGGCGGGCTGACCATGCCGCACAGCGCGCCGATGCCGATGGCGCGATTTGTAGCCCGCGCCCGGGGGCATGTCGCGAAGCAGCAGTCGCGGGTCAACGGTCGACGAAGACTCCCAGCCTTTGCATCATCCACTCACCACGTGCATTTCGAAGCATCTCGCTCCAGTCCGAAAAGACGGAAGCCCGTCCAATGAACTCATCCCACCTTCTGTCTCTTCGCTCTTCAAGGTTCGAGAATCTTTCGACACTGAAGCCACTTGCACCCAGCAGAGCCGCAAAGCTCGAGAACTTGGTGTAGCGAGAGAGGAAGCTGGGCGTCAGCAACTCGTCGACCGGAATTCGGCATGACTTTGCGTCAGCCCCGGCCGGACTCGATGGCAGCTGTGCGTAGCGGTGTGCCGATCCGATTTCTGGAAAGCTTGTCATGCACTTTCTCCTCAACGTAGGCGACGGCGGAAGTCACGTGCGCTTCGGAGGCGATGATGACGGGCCGCGCAGCCCGCATCTGTACGCTAGCGCATGTTCTTTGACAGCATGACTGCAATTACCCACCAGCACGTCGCTGATCAACTGCCAGGAGCCAGGGCCGGCAAAGCGGCGCGGTGGGGAATTGCTGGGAGCGAAGATGACGAAGGGGCGGTGCGCCCAAAGCCGTTCAGTCCAGCTTGATGCCCAGGTCCACTGCCAGCTTGATCCACACCGGTACGTCGCGCGCCCAGTCGGCGCGTGTGTCGGCCAGGTTCTTGGGCTTGTTCGGGATCGCAAAGCTTTCGCGGATCTGCGCTGCGCGTGCGGTGTTGGCGCCTTCCACCGCCACCTGGCTCAGCGCGCGCAGCACGGCTTCGGGCGTGCCGGCGGGCGCCATCAGCGGCAGGCCGCCTTCCAGTTGCACCAGGCGGCCCTGCACCCCTTGCTCCATCAGCGTGGGCACGTCGGGCAGCTTGGGGCTGCGGTAGGCACCGGTGACGCCAATGGCCTTCACGCCGCGCGTGGCCACGGTGTTGAAGGCCTGGAAGCTGCCGATGGCCACCTGCACCTGGCCCGATGCGACGTCGATCCACATCGGTGACTCACCGCGGTAGTTCACGGTGACGATCTTCGTGCCCTCGGCGCGGTTGGCCTGGTCGGCCACCATCTGCGGGTAAGAGCCGGGCGCGTAGCTGCCCATGTTGGTGTTGTTGGCCTTGGCAAAGGCCATCAGCTCGCGGTAGTTGTTGATGCCCAGTTTCTCGGGCACGCCCATCACCAGCGGCCCTGAAGGGAAAAAGGCCACCGGCACGATGTCCTTGTCCAGGTTGTAGGGCAGCTTGCTGTACAGCACGCGGTTCTGCCACACGGTGCCTGACGTGGTCATCAGCAGCGTGTAGCCATCGGGCGGCGACTTGGCCACCGCATCGATGGCGATGATGGCGCCCGCGCCGGGCTTGTTCTCGACCACCGCCGTGACACCGAACTTGGCCGTCAGGTGCTCGGCGTACAGGCGCGCGTAGAGGTCGGTCAGGCCGCCGGGCGGAAAGGCCACGACGATGCGTATGGTCTTGCTGGGCCAGTCGCCGGCGGCGCGGCTGGCGGGTTTGATTTCCGTGGTTTGCGCCTGCGCGCCGGGCCACAGGGCGGCGGCGCCGGTGCCGACCGTGGCTGCAAGGGCTTGCCGGCGGGTGATGCCTGTAGTTGAACGCATGCGGGTCTCCGAGTGGTTTGCTGGGGCTGCCCGATGCTAGGTGTGGCCAGCCCGTGCACACCTCGGCGAAGACCCTCAGTGCCCGGCAGCCTTGCCCCAAAGATCCTTCAGCCGCGCGTCGCGCCCGCAGGACGTGCGGTAGTAGTTGTAGCGAACCGGATTCTTCTTGTAGTAGTCCTGGTGATAGTCCTCGGCCAGGTAGAAAGCCGTGGCGGGCTGAATCTGCGTCACGATGGGCTCGCGGAAAGGTTTGTTCTTCTCCAGCGCCGCCTTGGAGGCCTGCGCCGCCGCCAACTGCTGTGGCCCATGCGTGAAGATGGCCGTGCGGTACGGGCTGCCGGCATCACAGAACTGACGGTCCACCGTGGTGGGGTCGATGCTGCGCCAGTACACGGCGAGCAGTTGTTCGTAGCTGACCTTGGCCGGGTCGTAGACGATCTCCACCGCTTCGGCGTGGCCGGTGGTCTTGGCCGACACCTGGTTGTAGGTGGGGTTGGCCACCGTGCCGCCGATGTAGCCCGAGGTGGTGGACCGCACGCCCGGCACCTTGTCGAAGTCCGACTCCACGCACCAGAAGCAGCCACCGGCGAAGGTGGCTTTGGCGGTGGCGGAGGCGGCCGCCGGGTTTGCAGCAGCCTGTGCCACCACAGCGGCGGCAGCCAGCGAGAGTGCGGCGCCCACTGCCCAGCCCGCAACGGCGCGCAGGGCCGTGGGCTTGCGTGCAGCGGCCTTCATGCTGCCGCCGGCGCAAAACGCAGCGCCACGCCGTTGTTGCAATAGCGCTTGCCGCTGGGCTTGGGCCCGTCGTTGAAGATATGGCCCTGATGCCCGCCGCAGCGCGCGCAGTGGTATTCAGTGCGCGGCAGCAGCATTTTGAAGTCGGTCTTGGTGCCCAGCGCGTCGGGCAGCGGGGTGTGAAAACTGGGCCAGCCGGTGCCGCTTTCGTACTTGGCGGTGTGCGAAAACAGCGGCAGGTCGCAGCCGGCGCAGTGGTAGGTGCCGGCGCGCTTTTCACTGTTCAGCGCGCTGGTGCCGGCGGCTTCGGTGCCCTCGCCGCGCAGCACGCGGTAGGCGTCGGCAGGCAGGCGCTTTTTCCATTCGGCGTCGCTCAGCACCACGCGGTCGGCGCGGCTGGGGTCTGATGCCGCGTGCGCAGCACCTGCCAACCCCAGACTGGAAAGCAGGCCCAGAAGATCACGTCGTGTCATGTGTTGCTCCTTGTTCATGGCTCTTCAGTCGGCTCAGGGGCGACGATCTTTCAAGATCCTTCGGCCCCAGGGGTGCAGAGCTGTTCGGGCCGGTGCCGGGTTGTAAAAGCGCCAGAATGCTGGCACACCCTGCGCTCCACGAGACAAAGCAAAGACCATGACGACAACAGACAGCGATTTCGGCCTCATCGGCCTGGCCGTGATGGGCCAGAACCTGGCGCTGAATGTGGAAAGCCGTGGTTTTCAGGTCAGCGTGTTCAACCGCACCACCCGCGTCACGCACGATTTCATGGCGCAGCACCCGGGCAAGCGGCTGCTGGCGTGCGAAACGCTGCAGCAGTTCGTGCAAAGCCTGGCGCGGCCGCGCAAGGTGCAGCTGATGGTGCAGGCGGGTGCTGCGGTGGACGCTGTCATCGAGCAACTCATACCGCTGCTGGAGCCGGGCGACATCATCATCGACGGCGGGAACAGTCTGTACACCGACACCGAGCGGCGCGACGCCCACCTCGGCAGCAAGGGCTTGCGCTTCGTCGGCGCCGGCATCTCCGGCGGCGAAGAAGGTGCCCGCAAGGGCCCCAGCATCATGCCCGGCGGCTCGGCCAGCACCTGGGCCGCAATCAAGCCTATTTATGAAGCCATTGCCGCCAGGGTCGATGGCGAGCCCTGCGTGGTGCACATCGGCCCGGGCGGTGCCGGGCACTTCGTCAAGATGGTGCACAACGGCATCGAATACGGCGACATGCAGCTCATCTGCGAGGCTTATGCGCTGCTGCGCGCAGCCGGCATGCCCACCGCCGAAGTGGCGCGCGTCTTCGACACCTGGAACCAGGGCGATTTGCAAAGCTACCTGATCGAGATCACCGCCCGCGCGCTGGAGCAGGTGGACCCCGAAACCGGAAAACCGCTGGTGGACGTGATCCTGGACAAAGCCGGCCAGAAAGGCACCGGCCGCTGGACTCTCATCAGTGCGGCCGAAAACGCCGTCGTCATCAGCACCATCAACGCCGCCGTCGAAGCGCGGGTGCTGTCGTCGATGCACGCGCTGCGCCAGGTGGCGGCCACGCAACTGGCCGGGCCCGAGGGCGCGCTCACGATCGACCACCAGGCGCTGGTGGCGATGGTGCATGACGCGCTGTATGCGTCCAAGGTCATCAGTTACACGCAGGGCCTGGACCTCATGCGCACCATGGGCGAGAAGAAGAACTGGGGCCTGGACCTGGGCGCCATCGCGTCGATCTGGCGCGGCGGCTGCATCATCCGGGCGCGCTTTCTGGAGCGCATCACCGAGGTCTACCACGCCGACCCCGGGTTGGCCAACCTGGCCCTGGCGCCGTACTTCTGCGAGCTGCTGGGCCGCGTCCAGCAACCCTGGCGTCAGGTGGTGGCGCTGGCAGTGAGCCAAGGCATTCCGGTGCCCGCCTTCAGTGCGTCATTGGCCTACTACGACAGCCTGCGCAGCGCGCGGCTGCCCGCCAACCTGCTGCAGGCGCAGCGCGATTTCTTCGGCGCGCACACCTACGAGCGTGTGGACAAGCCGGCGGGGCAGTGGTTCCACACGCAGTGGCCTGAGGTGATCGATTGATGCCGGCCGGCAGCTTCCTTGTACCCGCAACGCAGGAGCCCGTCATGAGCAAGAAAGCCGACTACAGCGCCGAAGAATGGCAGACCATCGTCAAGGCCGCGCCGATGGCGGGCCTGGCAGTCACGCTGGCCAGCCCCAACGGGCCCTTCGGCGTGATGAAGGAGATGTTCGCGGTCGGCATGGCCATCGCCGACACGCTGCACAAGGGGTCCGACAACGAGTTGGTGACGTCACTGATCGAAGACCTGAAGGCGCGCGGCACGAAGCCTGAACGGCCCACCGCAATGGAGTCGCCCGACAAGGCGCGCGCCGCCTGCATGCAGGCGCTGCAAGACCTGGACGCGCTGCTGCTGCGCAAGTCCACGCCCAACGAAGCACTGGGCTTCAAGCAGTGGCTGCACGGCATTGCTCGCAGCGTGGCCGAGGCTTCCAACGAAGGCGGCTTCCTGGGCATCGGTGGTGAAAAGGTGTCGGCTGCCGAGCGCGAGGCGCTGGCAGCCATTGGCCATGCGCTGCATGTGAGTTGAAGCGCCTGCCGCGCTGCAGGGGTGGCAGGTCCGTCCGGGTTCGGCCCGCGGCCATCGCTGGCCTGGCGGCCATGGCAACGTTGCCGAAAAGCATGCGGCCCTTGCGGCAAAAACTGCCGCAAGCCCTTGACGGAGGGTGGCACTTGCCGGTGCAGCACCCATCAAGGCGACCACCTTCACCGGCGAACATCTGCAAGCAACCGTGCCTTCTCTGCTGCCCTTGTCTTCGATTTAATTTTAGAGATTCGGCGGTCTCGCGCCCGACAGTGTGCGAGCCGACAAACTCCGGTCAGACCCGGCGGACGAGGACGCTGCGCCTTCGCTGCGCCAGGTGTCACTGCCCGGCGTGCTGGCCCACCCGCTGTCGTTGGGCATGTCGCGGTCCATGCGATGGGGTGCGTCGTCGCCGGCGAATTTGCTGCCGTCTCGGGAACGCATGCGGCTGTTGGAATACATGATGGCGGCTGCAGTGGCGGCTGCAGTGGCGGCTGCCAGGCCGACGGCCAGACGAAGAATGTTCATGTTGGGGAGCTCCGTGTAGTGAGCAGGTATGGGCTGCTGCAGCCCCGAGGTGTGGAAGGGGCGGTGCAGGACGGTGCAGTGGCAATCCACGGGCCTGCTGACGCCCTGCGGCAGTGCCTGCGCAGCACAGCCGCGGCATGCGCCCGAAGCCGGGTATGGGATTTGCCGTATGCACCTCCCCACCACGACTGGAGCTCCCCATGACACAACGCCACGCCCCCTTGACCCGCGAAGCCGTGATCGCTGCCGCCTGCTTCACAGGCTTGATGTGCCTGCAACTGAACGCTGCTGCGCAGACTGCCGGGACGGGCACCGCCCCCGCTGGCGGTACGGCCATGAATGCAGGCCAGGCCAGCCTGGATACGTCCGACCGAAAGTTCGTCGAAAAGGCAGCCATGGGCGGCATGGCCGAGGTTGAGCTGGGCCGGTTGGCGCAGCAAAAGGCCAGCCATCAGCAGGTGAAGGAATTCGGCGCCCGCATGGCGCAGGACCATGGCAAGGCCAACACCGAACTGCAACAGATTGCGGCCAGCAAGGGCATTCAGCTGCCCGCGGACTCCGGGCGGTCGCACAAGAAGGACGCCGACAAGTTCGGCAAGATGGACGCTGCCAAGTTCGACCGCGAGTACATGGAGCACATGGTGGATGACCACAAGAAGGACATCTCTGAGTTCGAGAAAGCCAGTCGCTCTGCCAAGGACCCTGACATCAAGGCCTTTGCCGCGCGCACCCTGCCGACGCTGCAAGAACACTTGAAGCAGGCCCAGGCCACGCACGACGCGGTGAAGAAGAATCGGTGAAGAAGAATCGGTGATGCCAGGCCCGCGCTCGCAGTGGGGGACCGACCTTCGCACTGCCTTCCTGGAGCTGGGCCCGGCACTGCAGGACCGCGGCAAGGCCCTGCGCCACTGCCACGTCCGCACAGGGTCATCGGTTGAGCTGTATATTTGTACAGTCTCTCATCCAGTCTTTCGCCACCCGTGCAATTGCAAGCCAAGCTGGCCATCCTGGCCGATGCCGCCAAGTACGACGCGTCCTGCGCCTCAAGTGGCGCCGACAAACGCCACTCGCTCGGCGGCCGCGGCATCGGGTCGACCGAAGGCATGGGCATCTGCCACAGCTACGCGCCCGATGGCCGTTGCATCAGCCTGCTGAAGATCCTGCTCACCAACTTCTGCACCTACGACTGCCTGTACTGCGTCAACCGTGTCAGTTCCAACGTGCCCCGGGCGCGCTTTCGCGTTGACGAGGTGGTGCAGCTGACGCTGGACTTTTACCGTCGCAACTGCATCGAAGGGCTGTTTCTCAGCTCCGGCATCGTGCAGAGCCCGGACCACACGATGGAGCAGCTGGTCGAGGTGGCGCGCTGCCTGCGCGAAGACCATGACTTCCGGGGCTACATCCACCTGAAGACGATTCCCGACGCCAGCACCGACCTGCTGGCTGCCGCCGGCCGCCATGCCGACCGCTTGAGCATCAACATCGAACTGCCGACACCAGCCGGTCTGCAGGCACTGGCGCCCGAGAAAGACGGCGCCGCCATTCGTCGCTCGATGGCGCGCATGCGCATCCACATCGACGAAGCCAAGGAAGCCCGCAAGCCGGCACCTGCGGCTGCGGTGCCAGGCGTGCCGCCAACGAGGGCATCAGCACCGCGCTTCGCGCCCGGCGGGCAGAGCACGCAGATGATCGTCGGTGCCGACGCGGCCGACGACCGCAGCATCCTGGCCACCAGCGCCGCGCTGTACAGCAGCTACCGGTTGCGGCGCGTCTACTACTCGGCCTTCAGTCCCATTCCTGACGCGTCGCGCGCGTTGCCGCTGCAGGCGCCGCCGCTGCTGCGCGAACACCGGCTGTACCAGGCCGACTGGCTGACCCGCTTCTACGGGTTTCGCCATGACGAAATATTGCCGCCCGAGACCGGCATGCTGGCACTGGACGTCGACCCCAAGCTGGCCTGGGCACTGGCCCACGGCGCGTTGTTCCCGGTGGACCTGAACCGCGCGCCGCGCGAGATGCTGCTGCGCGTGCCGGGGCTGGGCGTGAAGGCCGTCGACAAGATACTGGCCAGCCGCCGCGCCCGCCGCCTGCGCAGCAGCGACCTGGCCCAATTGCGCGTGCCGCTGAAGAAGGTGCTGCCGTTCGTGGAAGTGGCCGACCACCGCCCCAGCGGTGACGTCGACAGCCCCGCGCGGGCAGCAGCCCTGCGGCCGGCCGCGCGCCATAGCGGCCCGCTGCGGCAGTTGCCGGCGCAGTCACAGTCGCAGTCACAGTCGCAGTCCCAGTCCCACTCGCAGTCACAGGCGCAGGGCGACTTGTTTGCCGGCGCCTGACGACGCTGTGTCAGCAGCCACAGAGCCCATCGCAGGGCCCAGGCGCATCACGCTGGCGGGGGATGTCGACCTGGACGGGTTTCGGGCCGCTGCGCGGGCGCTGTTGCAGCAGGGCGTGGCGCCCGACGATGTCGACTGGGCAGTGGCCGGCGCTGCCGATCCAGGACTGTTTAGCGGCATCGGCGGCACCACCCTTTGCAGCACCTCTGCAGCGCTGCTGCCTGCACAGCCGCCACCGCGCGTGCCGGCCGACTTCATGGCCCTGTGCAGTGACGTCGTCCAACACGCCGACCCGGGCCGCTTTCACCGCCTGTACCGGCTGCTGTGGCGGCTGCAACGCGAACCCGCGCTGCGCCACGACGCGCTGGACCCTGAGCTGTCACACGCCAGGCGCATGGCGCAGGCGGTGAGCCGCGAGCGTCACAAGATGAAGGCTTTCGTGCGCTTTCGCGAGGTGCACGAACCCGGCGCGCCGGCCGGTGCGCCGCCGCTGCATGTCGCCTGGTTCGAGCCGGCACACCACATCGTCGATGCCGTGGCGCCGTTCTTCATGCGGCGCTTCGCCGGCATGCACTTTGCCATTCTGACGCCCGATCGCAGCGTGCACTGGGACGGCCAGACGCTGGCGCTGGGCGCTGGCGCAGGCAGGCAGCAGGCGCCGCCGGCCGATGCCGGCGAGGCGCTGTGGCTGACCTACTACGCCAGCATCTTCAACCCGGCGCGCCTGAAGCTGCGCGCGATGCAGAAGGAAATGCCACGGCGCTACTGGACGAACCTGCCCGAAGCCGTGCTCATCAGCGAACTGGCCGCCGGTGCGCAGGAACGCAGCGCGCGCATGGTCGAGCGTGAAGGCCAGGTCACCCGTCGCAGGCTGCCCGGCATCCGCGTGGCGGGCAGCCCGGCAGGCGCACCCGCTGCTGCATCGGCGCCGCACAAGCAGCCGGCGCATGACGGGGTCGCGGCCCCTGCGCTGACGAAAGCTCCGGGGGCTGGCGCGCTGGCGCAGCCCCTCACGTTGACGGACGTGCGGCAGGCCGCAGCCGCCTGCCGCGACTGCCCGCTGGGCGCACTGGCCACGCAGACTGTGTTTGGCCAGGGCCCGGTGGGTGCTGCGCTGATGCTGGTGGGCGAACAACCCGGCGACCAGGAAGACCTGCAGGGCCGCCCTTTCGTCGGCCCGGCCGGCCAGCTGCTGGGGCGTGCGATGGCGCAACTGGGTTGGCCGCGCGACGCGGTGTACATCACCAACGCCGTCAAGCACTTCAAGTACGAGCCGCGCGGCAAGCGGCGCATCCACAAGACCCCGGCGCAGCGCGAGGCCGACGCCTGCCTGCAGTGGCTGGAGCACGAGATCGCGCTGGTCGCACCGCAGGCCATCGTCGCGCTCGGTGCCACGGCGGCGCGCCAGCTGCTGGGCCGCCCGGTGGCCGTGGTGCGCGAACGCGGCCAGTGGACGACGCGTGACGATGGCTTGCCGGTGCTGCTGACCCTGCACCCGTCGGCGCTGCTGCGCATGGACACGGCCGATCGGGAGGCCTGGGATGCCGCCTTTGCCGCCTGGCTGGCAGACCTGGAACGTGCCAGCCGCTATGTGCGCCAGCCCACGCCCGGCAACGGCACGTCAGGCATGCCATGACGACGCGGCTGAGCACGGCCCAGCCCGGGTTGTTCGACGACCTCGCCACGTGCCCTGACGCCGACGCCGGCTACGGCGTCGACAGTGACGAGCTTGGCGCTGAGGGCAGGGGCCGCGAGGCGGCGCAGGCCCACGGCCTGAGCATTGGCGCCAGCGGGCGCGCGGGCGGCGGCGCAGACGCGCAGGCACCCGCAGGCCCCCGGCTCGGCACGCGGGCCTCCGCACTGCCGCCCGGACTGTTGCTGCACCCCTCGCTGATCGACCCGGCCACCGAGCGCGAGCTGCTGCAGATGGTGGCCGGCCTGCCGCTGCACGCCGCCCGCTACAAG
>Ga0209181_10013939_pt1 | contig 9995 bp, 9 predicted proteins | sample MAT05_FD_187208 | JGI IMG/M metagenome (GOLD analysis project Ga0209181, IMG submission 187208) | Freshwater microbial communities from Lake Fryxell liftoff mats and glacier meltwater in Antarctica - MAT-05 (SPAdes) (version 2) | ecosystem: Environmental > Aquatic > Freshwater > Ice > Liftoff...
GCAGCCAATTGCAGTTCATCAAGCGTTTGAAATCGATAGTAGGGATCGCTCAAAATCCGTGCCCGGATCGATTGAGATTGAGTCACATTTACAAGCCAATCACGCAAAGCCATAAGCTGGGTGGACGTGGATGAGTAGGGGGGTATGGATGGGTCGTTTTACCCGATTTGATCTAGCAGTTTCCGCCGCTTCTGCTCAAACTCATACTCTGAAATTAATCCATCAATCCGAAGTTGATCGAGTTGACGAACGGCATCAGCGATCGCGCTAATTTTGGCAGGGTCAACGTTGGAAGCAAGGGTGGCAGCGATCGAGGTCGATGGTATTTCAGAATTAAACCGCGAATCAAACTCGCTAGCATCTTGAAACAAATACCAAATAGCCTCAATGCCGCAAGCAATCCGAGGAATGGGAGTCCACGATAACATTAAATACAATGTGCCCCAAACGGGTTGTTTCAGGTAAAACTTGTGAAACCCTGAGATGGGGGCAATCATGCCAGCTAAGGCTAGCAAAGAAGCAACTTTTCGATCTCTTGGCTGACTCAAAATGCCATTCCAACTGGGCGATCGCCACACGGGTATAACTCCTTCTACTGTTTAGCCTAAGACAACTGCTTCTATTTTATCTCTGCCTTTATAATGCCTGGACAAAAAACTATAGCAAGGATTTATAGAACCCGTCCGGTTGAACCGAACGTTGCACAGTACATTAGATTAAGGACAAATGTGACCCGTGTTTACCCCTAATTTCTACAGGGATCAACTCGGTTCCGACTCTCCTGTAATTTTATAGGGTGCTTTGCTAGTTCATATCGTTTCGTTAACAACTGGTTCTATTAACTAGGGTTGCTTGATAGCAAATTTGCGACCTATTGCAGATGTCGCATTCGCTCAAACTTGTTACCCTTTTCTAGAGAGTTGTTTATTTGTTTTGAGAGTTTATCGCTTTCAAAATTCATCTATCCTGCTAGGGCTGCCTTTCGATGTCGCAAAGTTCGCTTATTTCCAACTGGACGAAAAAATTTGTTGATTTCTACGCTGTGCTGGGTGTGGCAGTTACAGCCGACAACAATCGTGTGCTTAAACGCTACCGAGATATTGCCAAACTGCTTCACCCCGATCGCTTTGGGCTAGAACACGGTGACGCAAAAGAGTTAGCGACGCAACTGTTGGCAAGCCTAGTTAATCCTGCTTACAAACAGTTAAAGGTTGAGAAGGATCGCAATGAAAGCGTTGCCAATCTTCGGATTAAAGTGCGCCTAATTCATAAACGGAATGGAGCGATCGCGCCCAAAAGCGACATTGCCCGTCAGTTACTTGATCATCCTGTTAGCGCGGTAGATGTTTTTTATGAGCAAGCGATCGCCAAACTTGCAGAGGCTCAATATCAAGATATCGACCAGTTTGAATCCATAACAGAGCAACTGGGTGAGTTAAATCTGATTTATCTACAGCTTAAGTTGGGCGATATGGGTGTTCGCGAAAAACGCTCTGGCATCATCGCCGCTGCTGAAGCAAAGCCCTTGAACATTATGTCCACTCCGGTTACTCCTGAAGTGGTGACCGAAAGCTACGACCAGCGCCATTATCGTCGTGCTAAGCAGTATGCGACGAATAGCAATTGGGTAGATGTGGTTAATGAACTAAGAGATGCTATCAAGCTCAAGTCGGACAAGAGTGAGTATCACTCATTATTGGGAGTTGCTTATCTCCGGCAAAAGATGCAGGGCATGGCAAGAGCGCATCTCAAGCGAGCGCTGGAGCTAAATCCTAATGATCCGTTGGTGATTAAATATGCGCCTCAAGCAGGTATCGTTGTCCTGCCTCCCACTCCTATACAAACTACTAATGGTAAAAAAGCTCCGGCGAAACAAACCGCTTCGGCTTCACAAAAGCGCGGTGGATTGTTTGGCTTTTTGCGATCGGGTAAGTAACTGCGATGCCAGAGTGGTGAAACCCCTACTTAACCGCCATTCAGCGATCGCTCTAGAATAATTAAACAGCCGCACTCAGAAACCTTGCTTTTCTGAATTCATTAAAAATTGGTTTAAAGCGATGGGATTTTTTGATTCTGACATTGTTCAACACGAGGCAAAACAGTTGTTTGAGGATTACCAATCTCTCACGCAGCTAGGCGGCAGCTACGGGAAGTTTGATCGCGAAGGCAAGAAGATGTTCATCGACCAGATGGAAGCCATGATGGATCGCTACCGGATTTTTATGAAGCGGTTTGAGCTATCAGAAGACTTCATGGCTCAAATGACTGTTGAACAATTGCGTACCCAACTCGGACAGTTTGGCATGACTCCTCAGCAAATGTTTGACCAAATGAACGCGACCCTAGAACGCATGAAAGCAGATCTCGAAAAAACGCTGTAGTTAGGGCTTTTAGGTCTGGATAGTTGAACAGGACTTACGCAAATCAACCGAAATTTGCCCCTAACCCTCAATTCTGGCGGAGCTAGAGATCAAAGTCTCCCAGAATTGGGGGATTCGGGGGGCGAGTGCGTTAACCTTATTGGACTCATTTCAGGGCGATCTTTGCAGATTGCCCTGATTTTTTAGGTTTAAATTCATACATCGAGAAATGGGAAACGAGGGAATACCGAAAATTAGTGTCTTCTTTTGCCCTTTGCTTTCACCCTTTACCCTTCGGCTTAGTTAGTAAATTGTATTAGTCAAAGTCGGACTTCTCTCACTTAACCATAGAATTTCTTTATGAGAGCATGATCTCAACCAATCAGGTCTATCTCTAGAGGTTAGGCAGATGGTTTATATAGACTTAGGGTTATGGTACGGCGCAGGTAGTAGATAAGCTGAAGCGAGGTATATAAATGTCTGTTCCTTCGTCTAAATATTCCGATCCTGTTGAGGTGCAAGAGCGCGAGGTTTCTCCTCCGACACATGGTGCGCGATCTCCCTCAAGCTCAAAATCATCCACTAACCGCTGGCTAGCGATCGGCGGACTTTTACTGTTGCTGTTGGGCTTGGGATTTGGTTGGCGTTGGTGGCAGACTAGCCAAGCAAAGCAGGCAGCAGGAGCCAGACAGCCCCAAGGCATCCCAGTTAAGCTCGGAATCACGCAAACGGCTACTGTGAAGGAATCTTCAGAGTATGTTGGGTCGCTAGAGTCTTTACAATCAGTCATTCTGAAGCCAGAAATCACGGGGCGCGTCAGCGGCATTTTGGTGAAGTCGGGCGATCGCGTGCAGGCAGGAGATCCGTTGATTCAACTGAAGCCCGATAAGCGAGAAGCGCAAGTTGCGAGTGGGTTGGCAGCCGTCAATTCTGCCCGTGCGATTCGCTCTAGTGCCGTTTCGCAGCTTCAGGCAACTCAGGCAGATCGGATTGCCAAGCAAGCGGAAGTAGACTTGCAAAATCAGAACTATCGACGAATTGCGGCTCTCGTCAAAGAAGGCGCACTGGCAAAGCAGCAGTTGGATATTGTGGGACGCGATCGCGCTAAAGCAGTTTCAGAGTTAAGGGCGATCGATCAGCGCATTCAATCCGCCAAAGCCAGCATTGCCGAATCTGAATCTGGGCTGCAACAGGCACAGGCAAATGCCGATCTCAACACTGCTCAACTGCAAGACACTACCATCAGCGCTCCGTTTGCTGGCGTAGTCGGTGATATTCCCGTGCGACTGGGGCAGATTGTTGAAGTCAAAGACACGCTGACGACCGTTACCCAAAATGAATCTCTGGATTTGAAGCTATCCATTCCCCTGGAAAAAGCCGCTGATCTGCGAACTGGGCTACCCGTTGAGCTAACCGATGCCCAAGCAAAAGTGCTGAGCAGAGGACGGATTAGTTTTATTTCACCCCAGTCTGATAGCCGCTCTCAGAGCGTTTTGGCAAAGGCAACCTTTGATAACTCCTCAGGCAAATTGCGAGATGGGCAGTTTGCTCGTGCCAGAGTGGTTTGGCGATCGCTCCCCGGAATTCTGGTTCCCTCCTCCGCCATTTCTCGCTTAGGTGGAGAAAACTTTATCTTTGTTGCCCAAGCGCCCGATGATACCTGCAAAGAAATTCTCAGCAAAGCGGCTCAAGCCTCATCGCCTGGTGCCTCTGCTGGAAAACCACCCGCCCTTGTTGCCCGTCAGCGGCTCGTTAAACTGGGCAGCATTCAGGGCAACAGCTACAACGTTTTAACAGGACTCAAACCCGGCGAACAAATTGTCGTCTCTGGCATTTTGAACCTGTCGGAATGTAGCGCGATCGCGGAAACAGGAAAGAAATAGGTTTCAGGTGCCAGGTTTCAGGGGTCAGCGAAGACCCGACATCCGAGACTCGACACCTGAAACCCGCCATTCGACACCCGACACCCGACACCCGACACCCGACACCTGAAACCTAGCACCTACTCCTATGGCTGACTTTTTTATCAAGCGACCAGTTTTCAGCATTGTCTGCTCCCTGATCATCTTGCTGATTGGGTTAATTTCCATTCCAGGATTAGCCGTCGATCAGTTCCCCGATATCAGCCCGATTCAGGTGCAGGTGAGTGCAAACTATCCTGGAGCCAGTGCCGAGGTGGTTGAAAGTGCCGTCACCACAATTTTGGAACGGCAAATCAACGGGGTCGAGGGGTTGCGCTACATGAACTCCACCAGCAGCAACGATGGCTCCAGCACCATCACTGCTACGTTTGAATCGACTCGCGACAAAGATATTGCAGCAGTGGATGTGCAAAATCGCATTTCCTCTGTGCAGTCTCAATTACCTGATACGGTGCAGAGGACTGGGGTGAGGGTGAGCAAGCAGTCGAACAATATTTTGCTAGCGATCGGGCTGTATACCGAAAACAAAGAGTACAGCAATATCTTTTTAAGCAACTATGCTGATTTGTATATTGGGGATGCGCTGAAGCGGGTTGATGGAGTTAGCGAAGCGCGAATTTTTGGCGAACGGCGCTATTCCATGCGGCTGTGGCTTGATCCTCAACGACTGGCATCGCGCGGGTTGGTGGTGCAGGATGTGGTGGCGGCTTTACGGGAGCAGAATCTGCAAGTGGGAGCCGGACGAGTTGGACAATCTCCCTCATCGAAAGACCAGTTATATCAGATCGACTTGCAGGCGGTGGGCAGGTTGAAAGATGCCTCTGAATTTGAAAATGTCGTGATCAAAGCTGATCCCATCAGCAAAACGTTGATTAAGCTGAGCGATGTGGGACGGGCAGAACTGGGGGCGGAAAACTACAGCAGCTTTTTACGGTTTCGCGGCAAAGATGCGGTGGGTTTAGGCGTGTTTCCGGCTCCGGGCAGCAACGCGCTTGAGGTGGCGAAAGGGGTCAAAAAGGAAATGGAGAAACTGGCACTGTCCTTTCCACCCGGCATGAAATATCAGGTAGCGTTTGACACCACACTTTATGTGGATGAATCCTTGGCAGAAGTTCAGAAAACGCTGTTGGAGGCAATCCTTCTAGTTGTGCTGGTGATCTTTATCTTTTTGCAAGATTGGCGCACCACCTTGATTCCTACAATTGTGATTCCGCTGTCGCTGATTGGCACCTTTGGCTTTGTTAAGGCGTTTGGCTTTTCGATCAATAGCCTGACCCTGTTTGGCTTGACGTTGGGAACGGGGCTGGTGGTGGATGACGCGATCGTGGTCGTGGAAAATGTTAGCCGTCTGATTCAAACGAAGGGGATGAACCCTAAAGAGGCTGCGTCTGAATCGATGCGAGAACTGACGGGAGCGGTGATTGCCACATCGCTGGTGCTGATGGCGGTGTTTGTGCCCGTAGCATTTTTTCCAGGCACAACGGGCGCACTGTATAAGCAGTTTGCATTGACGATCGCGTTCTCCGTTTTCATCTCTACCTTTCTGGCACTGACGCTCACACCTGCCTTGTCAGCAATCTTGCTGCGTCCGGGGCAACGTCCACCTCGATTTCTTGCCTGGTTTTTTAACGGGTTCAATCGGTCATTCGATCGCTTCCGTCAGGGCTACATTCGACTTCTAACATGGCTGGTTCACTTCAAAATGGTGGTGATTGGACTGTTCGTGCTGTTGATCGGTGCAACTGCCTGGTTATATATGCAGGTGCCCCAAGCCTTCCTACCGGAGGAAGATCAGGGCTATTTCATCACGATTATTCAGGCACCAGAGGGCGTTTCACTTAACTACACCGACAAAGTGATTGCCCAAGTCGAGAAGATTATTCTGGATGAAAAAGAGTTCCCTGAAGTGGTGGGCACCTTTGCGATTGGGGGCTTTGGCTTTAGTGGCAACACCGCCAACACTGGCGTTGTTTTTACCACGCTCAAACCGTGGAAGGAGCGGCACGATGCGGATCAGTCTGCTCAAGCCATTATTGGCAAAGTGTTTGGCAAAGTCAGCATGATTACAGAAGCGCGAGTGCTGCCAGTCAATCCGCCTGCAATTCGAGGGCTGGGTAGCTTTGGCGGCTTTCAATTTCAAATGCAGGATCGGCGCGGCAGTGCAGACATTCAGGATTTGCTCAAGTCAGCTCAGCAGTTGATTGGGCAAGCGAACTCACCTGGAACGGGCTTGGAACGAGTGTTTACGCAGTTTGCCGCCAGTACGCCTCAGTTTAAAGTGGATGTGAACCGGGATTTGGCGAAAGCCCTGGGAATTCCAGTGGACACGATTTTTAATACCCTACAGACGGCGCTGGGTTCGCAGTATGTGAATGACTTTAACTTGGGACAGCGGAGTTACCGGGTTTATGTGCAAGCAGACCAAGCCTATCGAGCGAATCCAGGCGATATTGGCAGTTTATATGTGCGATCGGGTGAGGGCGAAATGGTGCCCTTAAGCAGTTTGGTGACGGTGACACCCACGACGGGCGCACAAACTATTACGCACTTCAACCTGTTTCGGGCGATCGAAATTTCTGGCGGTGCTGCACCCGGTGTCAGTTCCGGCGACAGCATCAAAGCCATGCAAACTCTGGCAGATCAAACCTTGCCGCCTGGTTTTGGCTATGAGTGGGCAGGAACCGCGCTGGAAGAAGTGGAATCGGGCGGGTTGGCTCCAATCATTTTTGGCTTGGGGCTGGTCTTTGTGTTTTTGGTGCTAGCAGCCCAGTATGAAAACTTCATTGATCCGATGATCATTATGTTGGCGGTGCCGTTGGCAATTTTAGGGGCGCTGGCGGCTCAATCGCTGCGGGGCTTGCCAAATGATGTGTATTGTCAGGTGGGACTGGTGATGCTGATCGGCATGGCAAGTAAAAACTCGATTTTGATTGTGGAGTTTGCCAACCAACTGCGAGAACAAGGCTTGTCCGTAACAAAAGCCGTGATTGAAGCGTGTAACGATCGCGTGCGCCCAATTTTAATGACCTCGCTTGCCTCGTTGTTGGGCTTTTATCCGTTAACAGTGGCATCGGGTGCAGGCGCTCCCAGCCGAATTTCTTTGGGAACTGCGGTCTTTGGCGGCTTGTTTGTGGCAACCTTCCTCAGCCTGTTGGTGGTGCCAATTCTTTATATTGTGATTACTAATTTGAGCGATTCCCTTTGGGATCGTGGAACGAATCGCGTCACCAAACGACCTCAGCCTCCTGACTCTGGCGCTTCAATGCCGACCGAAAAAGAACCCAGTGTCGTGGCTCGTTAATATGGGATCTCGTTATTTAGATTCCCCACCGCATCGTAAAATCTAGACGAACGTGTGTTGAGGTGGCTGTGGTGTCTAAGTTAGCGTCTCGTCGAGAGTTTTTGAGTGCGATCGCGATCGTGGCTTTAGGGCTAAAAGCCTGTCAATCTCAATCAGCAAGACCACCCGAAGTTTTGCCAACGCCCTATCCTGCGACAACCCAAAGCGGCTCACCCGTATCGCTTTATGGAGCCGGAGCAACCTTTCCGGTTTATCTGTATCAAAAATGGTTCAGCGAATATAACCGGATCAATTCCAATGTGCAGGTGAGCTATCAACCGATTGGCAGCGCCGCCGGAATTCAGCAGTTTATTGCTGGCACTACTGAGTTTAGCGGCAGCGACATTACCCCAACGGATGCCGATCTTGCGAAGGTAAAGAATGGAGCCGTGCTGATTCCGACGACCGCTGGCAGCATTGCAGTAGTGTATAACCTGGCTGGTGTCACTGGATTAAAGCTCTCCCGTGAGTTGCTAGCTGATATATTTTTGGGCAAAATTACAAACTGGAGTGATCCCAAACTGCAAGCGTTAAATCCAAAACTGACCTTGCCCGATCAGCCCATTACAACCGTGCATCGCTCAGACGGCAGCGGCACGACGGCAGCGTTTACGGCTCACCTAAGCGCGATTAGCAAAGAGTGGAAGGAGAAGGTCGGCACAGGCTTAAGTGTGCAATGGCTTGCGGGCACAGGCATTAAGGACAATGCCGGAATTAGCGCCCAAATTCAGCAGGCAACGGGCACGATTGGCTATGTGGAATATGCCTTTGCAAAACAGCTAGGTCTGGCGATCGCAATCCTGCAAAACAAAGCCAATCAGTTCGTATCCCTTACCGATGAAACCGTTCGTGCGGCGCTGTCCACCATCCAATTTTCCGACGATCTGCGCGGCTCAGTTCCCGACCCCGATGGAGCCAACTCCTATCCGCTGGTCACCTATAGCTGGATATTGGCGTACCAAAAATATGTTGACCCCGCCAAAGCGAAAGCGCTGCGCGACATTCTGCAATGGGGACTCACCGATGGACAAAAGTTTGCCTCAGAGTTGGGCTACGTCCCTTTACCTGATGAGGTTGCCAAGAAAGCGATCGCGGCTTTGAGCCAAATCCAATAGAGCGATCGCGCACTACTCCTAAACCAAAGATTTAAGGTTCTTGCATAACTTCTTCAATTGCAGATTCGATTTCTGCCGCAGCCACATCTGCTTGATCAGACTTAGCGTAAATGATTAGTAGCGAAACATACTGCGGCGACACCAACTGATAAATTAAGCGATACCCACCACTTTTCCCGGTGGGAATATCACTATTTTTTACCCGCGCTTTGAAAACGTTATCCGTTGTTCCAGCAATGCGATCGCCAACACGGTTTCCGGTCTGGAGTTGATCAATAATGGGTTGAATATCCTTCTGAATCTGACGATAACGCTTGGAGAGAGATTTCAACCGACGCTTAAACGGCAGCGTAAATCGAACCTCAACAGCAGAATTGTCAGACATCAATTCCATCCCATAATTCAGCGATCGGCAACGTTTGCCCTGCTTTTACTTGACGAAGAGCGTCCTTCAAATCAGCTAGAATTTGCTCCTTAGGTTCTGCTTCATCAACTTGCCCAAGCTCATCTGCAAAAGCCTGCCACGATTTCAGAAGATCTTCCCAAACATCTAGAGGAACTAATACGCCTGTTGGTTCACCTTGAGCATTAGTGACATATTGCACCAACTCACGAATCTTCCCACTCGTCACGTTATTACCCCTACTGCTACTCATAGATGATAGCAATCTCAACCCTAGACACAGACCTTCTTCCCACATCACTTTCTGACGCGATCGCGGCTTTGAGCCAAATTCAACAGTGCGATCATAGAGCGATCGCGCAACTTCAAGCATTCAGATTCACATATTCAAAATGTTCCACCACTGGAAACGGATCGTAGAAATGGTGGAGAAGTTGCTTCCAGGTTTGGTAGGCTGGCGACCCTCTAAATCCAATGGTGTGATCTTCTACCGTTTCCCATCGCACCAGCAACAAATATTTTCCAGGTGTTTCCAGGCAGCGATGCAGATTATGTCCGCAGTAACCTTTCATGCTGGCAATAATGGGCGAGGCTTGACGAAATGCAGCTTCAAAAGCGCTTGCTGTGCCCGGTTTAATCTGGAGCATGACGGCTCTAAAATCGAATTAGCAGGCACCTCGCGATTCCCATAGGGAGTCCTGTGGAAAGCTTCACTAACGTTTAACGAATCGCGCATAGAGTTGTGGGAGTGCAGGAAATGATAGAGTGATACACTGAGGCAGCAGTGATTAGAGCGGTGTGGGTCTCATTCCAAGGTTAATGCGCGATCGCAGAGAAAGCTATGTCGCAGGAAAC
>Ga0209181_10013948_pt1 | contig 9988 bp, 12 predicted proteins | sample MAT05_FD_187208 | JGI IMG/M metagenome (GOLD analysis project Ga0209181, IMG submission 187208) | Freshwater microbial communities from Lake Fryxell liftoff mats and glacier meltwater in Antarctica - MAT-05 (SPAdes) (version 2) | ecosystem: Environmental > Aquatic > Freshwater > Ice > Liftoff...
GGCTGGCGACTTGTCACCCAGTTTTTGTCTATCACTACTTCCTGATCAAGCCAGTTCCCTCCAGCATTCACGATATCGTCTTGAATGGTGTAGTAACTGGTCAAGCTGCGTCCTTCAACAATTCCCGCAGAAATGAGTTCCCATTGAGCATGACAAATAGCGGCGATCGGTTTATCAGAGGTCTGGAATTCCTTCAGGAAGGTCTTTACCTTCTCGTTTGTTCTCAGGTTATCGGCATTCAAAGCTCCACCGGGTAACAGCACTGCATCGTAAGCATCGGGACTAATATCGTCGATTATGCCATCTGGCTGAACCGTCACTCCCTTTTCGTGGTGGCGAAACCCTTGAACGGGCTTCATTGTAGGGGATAAGATCTTAACAGTAGCTCCCGCCTCTTTCAAAGCCTGCACGGGTTCTGTAAGTTCAGCTTCTTCAAAGCCATCTGAGACGATAACTGCAACTCGTATGTTAGATAGGTCAGCCATGTTTGCATTTCCTTGGTTATGTAGTTACCTGCAAGATAAAAGAATGTCAGCCTAAAAACATCGTTCTCAGGAAATAACTAGTAGAGTACGGCGTAAGTTTAGCCACCAATACAATTCAAAGTTCAAAGTTCAAAATTAACTTTGAACTTTGAACTTTGAACTTTGAACTTTGAACTTTCCCAATATCGGCGTACTTCCGCCTAAGTCTACTAAGTTTATCCGCTGGCGATCGCCTTCACAATTCATCAAGCGCATTGATCGTTGTATTTGATCCTCCAAGAGAGAGAGCTGCTCTCTCCCTATAGATGGTGGGTGGGTAGATATCTGCCTGTTAGCTTTAGACAAGTTAATACAAAATAGGAACAACAATATGCGTCATACTTTAAGTTCTATCGAAAAACTATCGTTAGCTTTGGGCATAGCCGGAATTGGTGTCTTAGCAGGTCTTCCTGCTTTAGCACAATCGCCAAGTCCAAACGGCTCTCAAGAATTTCGTGAATCCCAAGAAATCATGATGTCTAACGAGGGAATGAAAATCCTCTGTAGCGTAACTCCCATAAATTCCCGTTGTGAAGGAAGTCCATACTACACTGCTGGAGCTTCCAGCCAACCTGTCGAAAGTGATGCCTCAACTTCGCCTAGTGGTACTACTGCTCCTACTCAGAGCTTGCCCAGCGAAACTGACCAAAGCCAACCTCTAGGTGAAGGTACTGGCGGCATGATGCAGAATGGCGGCATGATGCAAAACGGTGGCATGATGCGTGACGGGTCATCTGGCTCTAATGGCAGCATGGGAACACCCAGCAACACGACTGCTCCTACTGAAAACTTACCTAGCGAGAGCCCTGTACCTAGCGCGACTGATGAAACCGCACCTGCTGGTGGGATGGCTCCTGGTGGTATGATGAACGACGGGTCATCTTCTGGTTCGGGTGGCACCACTGCTCCAACCGAAAACTTACCTAGCGAGAGCCCTGTACCTAGCGCGAGTCCTGGCAAATAGATATTCTGGTGGGTTAAACGGTTAGTATAAGCGAAGTAGAAATTTAAGATCTCTCGTCTTTGGACAAGAGATCTTGAGTGTTTTTAAGCCATTTTTGATAGTGTTCTAGCTATGCAGATCGATCGCTAGATACACAATCCAGATGATGCTCCAAACTTAGAGATCTATAATTTTCCTTGAGAGGGGAGACTTTGAAGATTTAGTTCCCTCCTTTTGATGGGAGGGTTAAGAAGGATCAGAGAGTGTTGAACCCTGCGTTAGTCTTAAAGACACTGAGCTTTCTAAAGTTGGTGATTGCTACATTCTGCGAGTTCGACCCATATTCTTGGCTTAGTGTCCGGTTTTTTCTGTACGAAAAACGTTTTAACCATACAGAAAAATAGTACAATGAAGCTATGAATTTCACTGGTAGCACTCATTTAAAGGCAGAGCTTCAGCGGTTGTTAAATGCAGTAGAAGCTGTGCAAACCTTGGGCATTGTTGCTCCGGCATACTGTTGGTTAACTGAATCCTCTGAATTAAAGGGGAGTAAAACTTACACCTATATTCGTTTAGTCAGTGAAGAACCGGGTAAAAAGTTGGTTTCTAAATCCTTGGGAAAACCGGGTAGTAAAAAGCATCAGCAGTGGCGATCGGCAATTATCAGAAGAGAAGCGATCGCCGAACTGGAGCAGCAGTTGAAAATTTTAGATACTTTAATTCAGCGACAAGCCCAAGCCACGAAGCTATTCAAGCTGCTAGAAGGCTTACCTTAGTTTTCTAACAGGAGCTTCTCATGAGTACAACATGGAACGTTACTGAAGGAAAGTACGAACCCTGCCAACTTCCTTTCCTTTCCTTTCCTTTCCTTATTTTCATACTACAATTCAGCAATGCCGAATATAGTGATTGGCGCGATCGTTCTAACAACATGACATTATTGAGCCAAAGCAGCAATTATTTTCTAAACTGCTATACATTGGTCTACAGCGATTTTTTCTCGTTCGACCCTCTCCTAACACCTTTATGAGCCGCCCTGTTGCGATAACCCTTTCTTCATTCAAAGGTGGGGTGGGCAAAACGACTAGTTCGATTTGTCTTGCCACTCTTTGCTCTGCGTTGGGTCAAACCTTACTGATTGACTCAGACCCTAATCGTTCTGCAAGCATGTGGGCACGTAAAGGCAACTTGCCTTTCCAAACGGCTACAGAAATGTCAGCCCATAAGTTGACCAGCCAGCAGCGCTTCGACTTCCTGATTATTGACACGCCTGCTCGTCCTACCGAGGAAGACTTGCAAGAGCTACTAGATAGCTGCCATCTACTGATTATTCCGGTCACCCCTGATGCCTTGGCGATCGATGCTTTAGGAGCGATGGTCAGGAAGCTTCCTCAAGGAGCAAATTTTAAGATTTTGGTCAACATGGTGCCCCCTGCTCCCCAAAGAGATGGAGAAGAAGCCTTTCAACTTTTGAGAGAAATGGGCTACCCTGTGCTGGATCGAGGGATTCGATCGCTGAAGGCTTATAAAAATGCAGCGGCTTACGGTAAGACGGTTTACAACGTTCCAGGAGGAAAAATTGCATGGCGGGATTGGACAGAATTAGCAAAAACTCAGCCCCTTCAAAGTTTGCTTTCTTAAAAGAGGCATTGCAGGTTGACCCATCGGAGGTTTTTAAGGGCGATCGGCAACCCGACGAAGGTTTAGGTGCTGGGTCAACGAACAAACCTTCTGCAAAGCAAACGATTCCAGAAAAAACGGGTGACGCTTTCCCCTCTTTAATGAAGTTTGATCAAATTAAAGATCGAAAAGTAGATACGCGCCCCCTTGACCCTATTCACGTTGAGCAGTTGGCTGAATCGATCGCCGTCCTCGGCTTAATCGAACCTTTAGTCGTGGATATTAAAGGCGTGCTTTTAGCAGGAGCCCATCGTAAGTCAGCAATAGCCCAAATTCAAGAACTGGCTCCCGATGCTTACTCAACGCAATTTCCTGAAGATATGGCTCCTGTACGAGTGATGCCATTTGATGCTGATAAAGAGCCAGATCTAGCGCTTCAGGTTGAGATTAGTGAAAATGAAAAGCGACGAGACTATACACCTACAGAAATTCGAGCCTTAGCAGAACGTTTACGCGAGTCGGGCTATACAGACATGCCAGGTAGACCTGCCAAGGGTGAGAGGCGGCTAAGACCTGCCATTGAGGTCATTGTAGGCAAAAGTCTACGGCAAGTTCGGCGCATTTTAAACGAGGACGAGAAAACCCGGACACATGTCCGGGTTTCCAATAAACAGTTAATCTTGAGCCAGCTTGAATCTGTTTCCGAGCGATGGCTCGACTTGCCTAACTCTGAAAAACAAAACGAATCTGATGAAATTTTGAATAAACAAGTTGCCAAACTTTTGAAGCAAGTGCGTTTTTCTATTAATCAAGAAATGGCTAGCGATTAAGTAAAAAGGCTGATAAAACTAGCGTTTAGCCTTCAGACCCTTTCTGTAAACAAGAAAGCGGTGAAGGTAATAATTTTTGTGGCAGCAAAAATAGAGCTAAGAGGGCTGCAACCTGACAAAGCACTGAGGGATCTGCATTAAAATAAATTCCCAGTGGGATGCGCTAGCTTGCTAGCCCCCTAAATCCCCCAAAATTGGGGGACTTCCGAGCCTTTCAAAGTCCCCCAATTTTGGGGGATTTAGGGGGTGGATCGGGACATTATTTCATTGCTACTCCCTAACCTGATAAAGCACCAGTGCTTTCTTCTGTTATGGATCAGACATTTGCAGAGCAGACATTTCACTTTTAGGCAGATCTCTAATTATGAATAAAGTCTAGCTTTAAAAGAGAACAGTTATCATTCTCTTTTAAAGCTACTATGATTTTGATGACTGAAGTATCTTAGGTCATCTCGTCTTTAGACCGTTCTGTTGCTAGTAGGAGATTATATGAGTGCTCTAGATAAACCTTGGCGATCGCTACTGCCTATCCATAAAGCGATTTCTCTATTGATGACAACGACGGCGATCGCTGGGTTAAGCAGTTGTACGCAGAACCTATCTAATCCAAGTAACGAGGCTTCACCCCAAGTTCAGACTACGGCAGCAACCGACTTTAGGATTGTCACGTCTACCCTGCCCATCACCGATTTTACTAAAGCTGTCGTGGGCGATCGTGCCAACGTCACTTACTTGCTTTCACCTAATGTGGGCCCTCATGATTACCAGGCAAAGCCTGAAGATGTCCGTACCTTAGCAGAAGCCGACGTGCTGGTAAAAAATGGGTTAGGGATCGATGAGTATTTAGATGGTCTGATTGAAAATGCCAATAATCCTAACTTAAAAATCATTGATACCAGTGAAGGCGTTCAAACTATTTCTAATGAAGAAGTTGAAGGACAGGCTGTCCCTAAAGACACAGCGATCGCAGTTCCAAAGTTAGGAAAAGAGGCAGAAGCCCATGGGCACGAAGGAGAATTTAACCCCCATATTTGGCTTGATCCAAAACGAGCCGTTGAGCAAGTTGAAAATATTCGAGATGGGCTAATTGCAGCAGATCCCGCTGGGAAAGCAGCTTACTCTGCCAATGCCGAGAACTACATCAAGAAGCTCAACGCTTTAGATCAAGAAATCGCAGCGGCGCTAACTCCCTACGCGGGTAAAGAGTTTGTGACTTACCATGACTTTGCCCCTTACTTTGCCCAACGATATGCTCTCAAAGCCCAGTTTTTGGTCGGTGTTCCTGAAGAAAATCCAGCACCAGCGGATGTTCAGCGCGTCTTAGATTCGGTAAAAGGATCTGATTTAAAAACTCTACTCACAGAGCCTCAAGCCGTTGGCAATCCGTTTGATGCTTTGGCAAAAGATTTAAAGGTGCAAATCAGCAGCTTTGATCCGATGGAAACAGGTAGCCCTGATGCAGTGAAACCAGACTATTACTTAACCGTAATGCGCCAAAATCTCAAAAACCTGAAAACAGCGCTTGGCTCAGCCCAGCCATAATTGCCCTATTGACCCGCATTGCTCGCTGTATGGAAATTCAGTTTCCTTCTATGATTCAGTAACGCCCCTACTTAGGGATCTGCATTGAAATAAAGTCCCAGTGGGATTCGCTAGCTTGCTAGCCCCCTAAATCCCCCAATTTTGGGGGACTTTGAAAGGCTCGGAAGTCCCCCAAAATTGGGGGATTTAGGGGGCGGATCGGGACGTTATTTCATTGCTACTCCCTTATCTTCTAATATTAAGCCTATTGCCAATAGGCTGCTAGACTACGCCAAAGCACTGAATACAATGGAAAGCGTCTTAACAATTGAAAAGTTAAATGTTTATCGGGGGGCATACGCGGCGGTGCAAAACGTTTCGTTTTGCCTCAAAGCCGGAACAGATACTGCTTTAATTGGCCCAAATGGTGCAGGTAAAAGCACACTAGTTAAAGCAATTTTAGGGATTTTGCCGCGTCATTCAGGGTCGATCGCCTTTTTAGGGCAGTCTATTGAGCGATCGGGATACCTACCTTCCCGCTTGCGACAGCAAATTGCCTATCTGCCGCAAAATTTTTTGTTCGATCGCGGTATCCCCATGACGGTAGCTGAGTTGGTTGATTTGGGTTGGGGCAAGTCGGGGTTACGCTTACCTTGGGAGGCTCGACGGCAGCGGCTTAAAGCGGTGCAACAGGCGTTGGCTCAGGCTAAAGCTAGTCATTTAATCAATCAATCCATTAAGGGGCTTTCGGGCGGCGAAATTAAGCGAGTGCTGTTGGCTTATTGCATTGTACGCCCTCGGCGGCTGTTGATTTTGGATGAAGCTCCCGCTGGGTTGGATTTTCAGAGCGAGGCAGAGTTTTATCAATTGCTGAACCAACTGAAAATAGATTATGGGTGGGCAATTTTGCAAATCTCCCATAATTTAGACATGGTTAGCCGTCATTGCGATCGCGTTATTTGTTTGAATCGATCGGTTATTTGCCAGGGAACTCCCGATACAGTTCTATTGCCTGAAAATTTGGCTACTGCCTATAGTCCAGAATTAACTCGCTACCATCACCATCATTAAGATAACTACTATGCCCACAGAAGAAATTACGCGGTTAATTGAGCTGTTGCAATTTCCGTTTATGCAGCGAGCGCTCTGGGGCGGATTAATTTTAGGGTTGATGGGTGGATTTCTAGGTAGCTTTGCCATTTTGCGACAACTGTCTTTTTTTAGCCATACTGTTGGGCACGCTGCTTTGTTAGGCATTGTTTTAGGCGTTCTGCTTAATCTTGATCCAACACTGACGCTATTACCTTTCACTGTGCTGTTTGGGCTGGGTGTGATTTATTTAATTGAGCAGACGGAGCTGTGGAGCGATACTGTACTGAATATTGTCTTTTCTGCCTCTCTGGCATCGGCTGTAATTGCTCTGAGCTTTGTCAAAAGCTATCAGGGAAACTTAATGAATTTGCTATTTGGTGATATTTTAGCAATTCGATATAGTGATCTGTGGTTAAGCTTGGCGGTTTTGCTATTGGCGATCGTTTCTTTAGGGTTAACCTTGTGGGCGCAAACGTTGTTGACTCTGCACGAAGAAATGGCAAAAGCGCAAGGGATTAATGTGCGGCTCCATCAAACCTGGTTTGTCGTTCTGCTTTCACTGGCGGTTGCGGTGGCAATTAAGGCAGTAGGAGTTTTGCTAGTCAATGCGTTTTTGGTAATTCCAGCCGCTACTGCAAAGCTATTAAGTCGGCAGTTTGTAGCTTTTGTTGTGCTTTCGAGCGTTCTTGGAGCAGTTAGCGCAGTCGTAGGCATTGTAACTTCAGCAGCCTTAAATGTCTCTTCAGGGCCTAGCATTGTGGTTGTACAGTTTATTTTATTTATGTTCGCTGTTCTATTCTCTCGCTTCAGTGCATAGCCTTCATTGATTCCGTCGATCGCTCGTATTGATGGCGATGGCGATCGTTGACTGTCAGGTACTCTAAATTATTCTCGACTAGCTGCCAGTTTCCATAAAAAATCTTGGCAGATTGAGCTTTAGTGGCGTCTTTTTCTCTGGGTAAAACAACACCAGAACTTTTATCATATCTTTGTTCTGACTTGTGGTTAGCATAACGACACGAACGAGTGTAACCTATTAGCCCTGTCCCATCTTTAAGCGACTTCAAAGCGTCATGGGATTGATCGGGGCAATATCAGGATCGTTGCCGCCTACTTGATTAGTACGAAGTACCCAAACTGATGCTCCTTGCTCTAAGAAAACCTGAACGATGGTGTCGCTTATTCTTATAAACTCAAAATTCTGTACGGTAAAACGTTAACCGTACAGAAAAGCGATCGCCAAGTGACTTTGAGCCACTGCACAGAGGTTAATTTGAATATTTTGTTTTATTACACTATTCACTTACACTAAATAAAGTAGAATTTTGTAGCAACTTAAATCCTTCCGATATTGGGGGTCTAACCCACGATGGCAAGAGCCTTTAACCCAATTTGCTGGCAATGTAGTCAACTTTCGATTGAGCCCGCCCGCCAGCTCCATGGTGAGGCGGGAGACGGCTGCTGGGATGAAAAGATTTGCCATCGTCGCCGATCTCATTACCGTAATCGGGCAGATAACAATCAAAAGCGTAAGGCAAACTACGTGACTGCTCAGGTCAAGCCTCCAGATCAAGCAACCACGCAAATTCAAGCTAAGCTCCAGGCTCCACCCATTGCCCTTCTCTATTTATATCGAGAGGCTCGGAAAGACTCACACCTCCACGCGATCGCCATTTCAGTCTGGCAAGGTGACCAAAAGCTCGAAGATATGACTGCTACACACTGTATGGGCATGACCAATAGCCAAATCCGTCGCTTTTTGCAAGAAGTTTTGCAAGAACTCAGTCAACTTCATAACATTAAGAACTTTGAGCCAGAAATCCGCTATGATCCCGTCTTCTGCCCTATCCAGCCTTGCCCCTTAAAGCCCCCTCAGGCAAATGCCTAACCCTGATCTTTCTATTCAAGCTAGTTCTGATGGCGATCGTGAACGAGAGTTTATGCTGGCACTCAAAGCTGCCATTGTTGAGCCAGAAAATGTCAGTTTGGCACAGTTCTGGCAAAGGACTGAACAATTGCTACAGCATCTTCCTGACCTGGATCAGTTGCGGATAGGCGGAACGGTGATGACCCTGTTAGCAGAAATTCACGCTGCTAAAGCCGATCGCTTTTTGATGGATTGGGAAGAACGACACAACGACGAGGGCCCTGTGATGGAGGAGGACTTGCTGGCAGGGTTAGTGCAGCGAACCATGTATCTTGACTTGTCGGACTTAATTAACCCCAAGGTTAAAACTTCTAAACGAAAAACTCCGACTGACTCAATAGCAAAGCCCGTTGAGAAACAGCAAGTGCTGAAGATGTTAGAGCAGATGGAAGATGAAGAAACCTCTAAACAGCAGGCTTTGAGCGTTGCCCACGATGAAAATGTGTCTGCTTGGATTGAAACGATCGCCCAATGGCTGAACCAAGCTGCAATTCCCAGTCAAGGCATCTGGTTTTCTGAGCTTGCTGCTGCATTACGCCAAAGTGCCGCCAGAATGTCGCCCATTAAAATATTCCTAGCCCTACTTTTGGGCGGATATCAACTACACCAACCTGGAGATTTTTACTCAGATATTTTGGTTAAAGCTCCATCTGATGCTGGAGCAGATTAACCTAAAAAATCTTGATTTTTAGAAAATCAGCACAAGTTTATGGCGTTGCTGAACACAGGCATGATTTGCCCTCGTCCCCAACTTTTCTCCCAGGGAGAAGGGAGGCAGAAGTTTTGGTTCCTCTCCATTCGGACTAAGGGGAGGGGGAATTTCCGCAGTAGAGAGGCTCAAAAATTAACTTGATTTCTGGCTTTAGTCTGCACCCTTAATTTTACAGATGAAAACGCTAGAAGCAAGCTGATGGGCACGCTCCTCGTTCCACCAAGGCGACGCTTGCCACCATTCCCACAGAGGTTGGCTACCTTTGCTTTTGTTGCAACGGCGGCAAACTGCCACCAGATTAGACCGCACATCAAAACCGCCCTTCGATCGCGCTACCACATGATCCAAAGTTAAAAAACGGGGCACGCATCCACAGTAGGCGCACGTCCCACCAAATCGTTGTTTTGCTGCTGCTTTGAGCTTATGTTTTTTCGATCGCTTGTCCAAATCTCTCAAGGGCATTGGTAAGCTCATTGTTTTGCTCGTTGTTCTACCAAATTAAGGCACGTAGCGGATTCCACCTCTACTAATAACGGATTTTCTCAATGCTGGAACTCTTCACCCTGACCAAATTCGATAGTTCAACTGGAGATACGGTATTTTCAAGTGCCGCAGAAGGAGCCTGCGCTGGAGATATCATTCCCTACACCACACAATCTCAGAAAAACCCCCTTACAGTGGAGTAGATTTTCTGATAACAGTGCCCATCCATCAAGGATAATAGGTGAAATAACTGCCCCTCACCCAGAATCGCCTAGTGGAAACCGACCCTTCAATTCCTATCGAGCATCAGAACGTGCCCCAAGCTCACCAAGGGCT
>Ga0209181_10013950_pt1 | contig 9987 bp, 6 predicted proteins | sample MAT05_FD_187208 | JGI IMG/M metagenome (GOLD analysis project Ga0209181, IMG submission 187208) | Freshwater microbial communities from Lake Fryxell liftoff mats and glacier meltwater in Antarctica - MAT-05 (SPAdes) (version 2) | ecosystem: Environmental > Aquatic > Freshwater > Ice > Liftoff...
ACGGCCACCAGGTCAATTTGCTGACGGTAGTAATCGACGCTCTTAACTTGCACTTCGACGCGATCGCCCAATCGATATTGTTTGCGGTTTTTGCGCCCCACTAGCTTTTGCTGGCGCGAGCGATATTCGTACCAGTCGTCTTTGAGTGAACTGACATGCACCAGCCCCTCCACCAGCAGCTCTTCGATTTCGACAAAAAAGCCATAGGACTGCACACCCGTAATTAGCCCATGGAAGGTTTCCCCGGTGCGTTCCTGCATATACTCGGCTTTTTTCAACCCTTCTAGGTCGGCTTCGGCCTCTTGCGCTAGCTTTTCTTGCTCGGTGAGATAGATCACGATGCTGTTGAACTGCTCTTCTAGCTCTTGATGCACTTCGGGCGGCAGCACGCTCCAGCTCACATGGCCGTGGGAATCGCTGCTGCGCAAATCGACTGATTCTTTAGAACGGGTCGTGCGGCGATCGCGGCCATGCTCAAACATGGCATGGAGGACACGGTGCATGAGCAGGTCGGGATAGCGGCGCAGGGGTGAGGTGAAGTGGGTGTAGCTCTCGTCGAGCGACAGGCCAAAGTGCGTGCCGGGAGTGGTGCTATAGATCGCTGGCTTTAGGGTTTCTAGCAGCAAATAAGTCAGCACCCGCTCGGCCTTCGACTCGGCAAATAGCTGGGTCAACCGCTGATAATCGCGCGGATGCACGACGTCCTCTTCTTCTAGCTGGTACTCAATCTCCATATTGCTGACCAGCTTAATCAGCTCTTGCACGTCGGCTGGGTCGGGAGTGCGGTGCAGGCGGTAGATGGCGGGGAGCTGTAACGACTGGAGATGGGATGCCACCAGCTGGTTGGCCAGCAGCATCAGCTCGGTCACAATTGAGCGAGCGGGCAACACAGCAGACACCACCATCGCGCCCAGTTCGCCTTCATCGTCATACTGAAACTTGGTGGATAGGAACTTGCCCATTTCTGGGTTGTGTTCATCGGGGAAGATGCTCTCAGGCAGGTTGAGGTCAAAGGCCCCGCGCTGCTGCCGCTGGTTACGCACCGCTTGGCTCATGGCAAACAGCTGATCGACCAGCTCAAACACGGGCGTTAGCGCCTTCAGGTCAGCCAACGAGGGCAGCGGATAGCGGGAGGCTTCAGCGGCAGCGGGCTGATGGCGCTGGAGTACGGCCTGCGCCTGTTGGTAGTCTAAATGGTGGTCTACTTGAATTACACTGGGCTGAATTTCGAAGGCTTGCACTTCGCCATCAGTGCTGATCATGATCAAGACCGACAGGGTGAGGCGATCTTCTCCAGGCAGCAATGAGCAGCAGCGGTGCAGCTGTTCGGGCAGCATCGGCACGACGACTTCACCCAAAAAGACGGAGGTGCCGCGCTTTTGAGCTTCTAGGTCGAGGGGCGATCGCGGCGCTACATAATAGGCCGCATCGGCAATATGGATCCCTAAGCGCCAGGTGTCTTCATCCACTCGCTCTAGGCTGAGGGCATCGTCGATGGCGGGGCTTTGAGGATGGCTTGGTCCGTCAATCGTAATGGTGGCCAGATTGCGTAAATCTAGCCGCTTTTTCAGATCGGTTTTACGCAGCTTTGTCGGTAATCCTTCGGCGGCATCTAATACCACATCGGAGAAATTCGACGGCAGGTCGTGTTTGCAGCACACAATCACCACATCCGATGCCGATTGGGCATCGCTCCCCAAAATCCGAGCCACACGGCCAATGGGCGGATGTTGCCCTAGCGGATAGCGCAAAATTTCGGCATGGACTAACTGATCAACAGACTCTTCTAACGGTTCGCCGTCAGGGTTTAGCTCTAGTTCAAACAGCAGCCGATCATCAAGCGGGATGGCTTGGTAGATACCCGTTTCTAGCTTCTTCACCCGCGCCAGCACCGACGAATTGGCTCGTTCCAAAATCAGCCGCACTTCCCCTTCTGGGCTGCGCCGCCGACTGCCTTCTTTGGTCACTTTGACCAGGACGCGATCGCCATTCCAGGCTGTATTCAGCTGGCTTTCACGAACATAGATATCTTCCGACCCTTCCACATCTTGAATCGCAAAACAAAACCCCTTACTCGAACAGCGCAGCTTCCCTTCTACGACATCGTCTTCAAATACCCGCCGATACTTACCGCGCTCTTTGACTAAAACGCCAATTTTTTCGAGAGCATCTAAGGCAATTTGCAAGCGACGGAGACTTTGTTCACCTTCGCAATTGAGTTTTTTTTCTAGTGCCTTAGGAGCGACCAGTTTATCATCTGGGAAATTAGCTAACAGTGACGCGATTGTGAATTCCATGTAGCGATTGATCCTTGTTATAACTGGTTTCGCCCCTGCTCTTTGCCGCTAAATTCTACGAACTCGTCTGAACCAATTCGCAGATTTTGGAGCTTCCCCGCCAGCCTGACGAGGTTGTACTAACCCCGTCGTATCACCTCGTCATACCTCTGCCCAAAGACTCAGAATCTATCAATTGGGCAAATATTAGACATGAGGGTTTGAGCCAGACTGACTGTAGAAAGTTGCCCCAACCAACGCTTTACGAAGTCATTCAACGCTTCAGATCTCAGCTCAAACATTGGCTATGTTCTAAGCATGTGGTCAACCCTTTAAGAAATCTTTTAAAGGATTTAGCTGCATCCATAAACCATGACTCGAACGTCTAATTTCGAGCACCAGAGCCTTAGATCAAATTGCAGAACGACTCAGCCGCAGGTCAGCAACAGTAAACGCAGAACGGGTTGATGAGGCTAAGATGCAAAAAAATCGACGACTTTTGCAAACCATTAGGCTTCATTGTGTCCACCGTAATAGTGCCCACTGTACTTATACTTTCCTATTGAGTGTAAAGTGTCAAATTTTGTGAGGATACCCAGAAAAAATCGACCCTACTGCCACCCCGTCACTTATCTCTGCCCCGTCACAATATAAGCGACCCGCTTGCCGATGTTCGTCGCATGGTCAGCCATCCGTTCTAGATGACGAATTACTAGCACCATCAGGATTGTAGGTTCAATTGACCCCTGAATGTTGGTTTGGCGTGCCAGCAAGTTGTAGACATCTTCGTAGTCAGAATCGACGGCATCGTCTTTCTGTTTCAAATCTAGCCCCGATTCGGCATCCAAATCAGACAGGGCGACCAGGCTCATGGCTAGCATGGCGCGACAGCGATCAGACATGGTTTGGACGCGGCTCATGCAGGGATGGGGGGGATAGGGGAACAGCTTGATGGCCACTTCTCCTAAATCTTCGGCATAATCACCGATGCGCTCCAGATCTCGCACCAGCTGCATGATGGCACTGAGCAGCCGTAAGTCTTGGGTCACCGGAGACTGAAGCGCCATCAGGTTGACGCAATCTAATTCGATTTGACGGTAGAAGCGATCGATTTGCTTGTCTTGTAGAGGAATTTGTCGAGCGGCTTCCAAGTCTCGTTCAAACAGGGCTTTGCGAGCAAGTACGCAGGAGTTTTCTACCAGTGCCCCCATCCGCAGAACGTCGCGCTGTAGGCTTCGCAGCTGCCGTTCAAAGTTCAATCGAGTAGGTTTAGAGACATCCAATATAAACGCACTCGGTTACAAAGTTGTGTGGACAGGTTCAATTCAAACGAGCATTGTCTGGTAGCTATTGTGCTTGCACCAAAAATACTCGCATGTCTGCCCGATGATGTTTTTGTTGCTGTTGCGACGCAGGCATTCCGAGACAGTGAAAATTTAAGTATAGACATCCTATCCCCAATCTGTGAGTCGGGCAGCATACGTTGGATCAGAAAATCTTCAGATTTTATTGAATTTCCGGGTCGGATGGACTGTTGAGCTGTGATCACCGGAGGACGAATTCGCTCAATCGTCTGTGCCTCAGCGCTGCGCTAAACTGATTTCGGCAACTGCTTGCAATAGATGTTCACTGAGCTATTTACTGTTATAAACCTCGTCTAACTTGAAACCCAGAGTTTTCCCTCACCCTTTTCATATATGCCGAAGGCTTTAAGCCCTCTCTCTGAGGAGCTACCGTGTACACACAAGTCTTCTGATCTAGCCTCAACTGGGTTTGATCCCCCCCCAACCCCCCTTAAGAAAGGGGGAGCCGGATTCAAAGTCCCCCTTTTTAAGGGGAATTTAGGGGGATCTCGCAGTACGTTGATACCTTGTCCGAGATGTGTGTACACGGTAGCCCTTTGGGAGAGGGGCTGGGGGTGAGGGCTAAAACTACGGTTCTCAACGTGGACTTGGTTTAACCATCGTTAATCTTGTCAGCAATCTTGTCAGCCCAGTTACTCAAAATTTGCACTGAGATTTTTCAGATTATGACGCTTCCCTCTTCTGCTTCTTCTCCAACCGCTGCGGCGATCGCCTCCCAAACCAGTTCCCAGTCAAGTTCCCAGTCGAGCGCCGATTGGTCGGTATTGCTGCAACAATTACTAGACGGGCGATCGCTAGATACGGCTCAGGCGGCAGACTTAATGCAGGGCTGGCTGAGTGAGGACATTCCCCCGGCGCTGTCGGGCGCTATTTTGGCGGCAATTCAGGCGAAAGGGGTTTCGGCCGCAGAACTGGCGGGCATGGCAGATGTGCTGTTGGAGCAATCGCTAGGCAGCAGCGCAGATTTAACTAGCCTACCCACGCCCCGAATTGATACCTGCGGTACGGGGGGTGACGGTGCCTCTACGTTTAACATTTCTACCTGCGTGGCCTTTGTGGCAGCGGCGGCAGGCATTGCTGTTGCCAAACATGGCAACCGGGCAGCGTCTAGTAAAGTGGGTTCGGCAGATGTGCTGGAGGCGTTGGGGATCAATCTCAACAGCTCGCCCGAAACAGCCCAGGCTGCCCTAAAACAGGTGGGGATCACGTTCTTGTTTGCCCCCGGTTGGCATCCGGCAATGAAGTCTGTCGCCCCAATTCGCAAAACGCTGAAGGTGCGGACGGTGTTTAACATGCTAGGGCCGTTGGTCAACCCGTTGCGTCCGACTGGGCAGGTGATTGGCGTGTTTAACCCCGCGTTGGTGGAAACGGTGGCTCAGGCATTGCAGGCGCTGGGTCGAGAGGAGGCGATCGTGCTGCACGGATTGGAACAGCTAGATGAGGCCGGATTGGCGGATAAAACCCAGCTATCGGTGCTGTCGCAGGGTGAAATTCAGTCGGTTTTGCTTGATCCCACGGCATTAGGGCTAGCGTTTGCCCCGACCAGCGCACTGCGGGGCGGTGAAGCGGCTGACAACCTGGAAATTTTGCGGGCAGTGCTGCAAGGCGGCGGCACCCAGGCTCAGCACGATGTCGTTGCCCTGAATGCGGCGCTAGCGCTCAAGGTTGGGGGGGCGCTGCCAGCCAACGCTTCGGCCAACGCGTCAGACCTAACGCAGACCCTGGCAGCAGGCGTAGCGATCGCCCACGATATTCTCAGAAGCGGGGCAGCCTGGGGCAAGGTAGAGGAACTGGTGGCGTTTTTGCAAGCGGCCTAACTGGGTGGATCAGGGCGCGATCGCCGTAGGGTCAAGGCGCGATCGGCTCTACCTTGCCCGCAGTTCCACTTCGTTTTGGCGAATTGTGACGTCATAGCGACCAAAGAAGTCTTGTCCCAAAAGACCAATGCTGAGTTCGGGTCCCGAAATGGCAACCAGCACATTTTGGGCGATCGCCCCTCCAACTTCGATCGAATTGACATAGCCTAGGGAGAGCGTCACGTTGCGGCTGCTGGCCGTGTTGACGCGGGTTTGCCCAACTGGGGTGAGGTTGAGGGCTGTGGCCATAGCTGGGGTGACTAAGGTGCCGCTGGCTCCCGTATCAAGAATCATGTCAAACTGTTGCCCCCCGTTAAACGTGACACTAATCACAGGGGTACCGCCCGCCCGTCGCACAATTGGCACGAGGAAGCTGCTGCCGGGAGCCGGTTGGTTGGCCGACGCTGGTGATCCAGAGGGGTTAGCCGCTGTCGAGGTGGAGGCTGTGCCACTAGGGTTAGGCGTGAGCGCAGGGCGAGTGAAAACATTGGAACTGCCCCCCGGCACCGAGCGGGCGGCCTGCTGCTGCGTAGTGCTGAGGCGACGGCGATAGTTGGGTAGCTGCGCTTGAGCCGCTTTATAGTTGGGATCGCTGGCTGGCACTGCCCCCAATAGCGCGATCGCCTGCTGCCAACGGCTAGCCGCCAGTCGCCAGTCGTCTTGGGATTGGGCAATTTGGCTGAGCGCCGTAGCGCTGGCGGCGCGATCGACGGCATCTCGGTAGGAATTGGCTCGACTAGTCGCAGCGGCAGCAGCAGCAGCAGGGCGAGGTGCCTGAGGAGGCAACGGCTGTGCTGTTAAGGCAGGATTAGCGGCTGGGGTGACAACATCAGAGTTGCCCTCCTCGCTCCCCCCCAACGGCGACACCCCGCAACCAGCGGCCACTGACAAAACCCCAAATAGGACTATCACTTTTGGGCATTTGCCAAACATCCCTGACATTGTGAACTCCATAAAGGACTCTAAAACTATGCTTCCCGGTCGCCCTTAAGATATTATCGCTGAGAGCTATCTGGCTAAATGGGCGATAATTGCTCTTACACGTAAAGCTAAAGCTAAATCAAGCTAAAGCTACAACATTGCCCAATACACATCTCCGGGAGAGTTTTGATGGTGCTTGCTACTGCCCAACCCGCACTTTTGGTTTTAGCAGACGGAACTGCGTTTCGGGGCTGGTCGTTTGGTGCTCCCGGTACGGCCATTGGGGAAGTAGTGTTCAATACGGGGATGACGGGTTATCAAGAAGTGATCACCGATCCCAGCTACTCGGGGCAAATTGTCACCTTCACCTATCCCGAATTGGGCAATACGGGCGTCAACCCCGAAGATGAAGAATCTTCCCATCCCCATGTTAAAGGGGCGATCGCCCGCAATATTTGTCACCGCCCCAGCAATTGGCGTTCCACCCAGTCTTTGCCCGACTACCTCAAACAGCATCATATCCCCGGCATCTACGGGATCGACACCCGCGCCCTGACGCGCAAACTGCGATCGCTAGGTGCCATGAACGGCGGCATCTCCACCGAATTTCTCGACCCAGCCGATTTGCTGATGCGGGTGCAAGAAGCCCCCAGCATGGCAGGGCTAAACCTGGTTAAAGGCGTCACCACCGCTGAAACCTACGAATGGTCAACCCCGACCGATGCCCTGTGGGAGTTTCGCGCTAGCACCCCGCGCCAGGGTGAGCAGTTTACGGTGGTCGCGCTCGACTTTGGAGTCAAACGCAACATTTTGCGGCGGCTAGCTAGCTACGGCTGCCGCGTCATTGTGGTGCCCGCCAATACGTCAGTAGAAACTATTCTTAGCCACAACCCCGACGGCATTTTCCTCTCCAACGGTCCTGGCGACCCGGCAGCCAACACCGACGGCGTAGAAACGGTGAAAGCGTTGCTGGGAGTTGACAAACCCCTATTTGGCATTTGTATGGGGCACCAAATTTTGGGTCTGTCGCTGGGTGGAGAATCCTTTAAGCTCAAATTTGGGCATCGCGGCTTAAACCAACCCGCTGGGCTGCGGCAGCGAATTGAAATTACTAGCCAAAACCATGGATTTGCGATCGCCGAAGCCTCCCTCCCGGAGGCCGAGGTCGAAATCACCCACCTCAACCTCAACGATCAAACCGTCGCGGGCTTGCGCCACAAGACCTTACCCATGTTCTCGGTGCAATATCACCCCGAGGCCAGCCCAGGACCCCACGATGCCGATTATTTGTTTGAGCAGTTTGTGAAGGCAATGCGGGCGGCGAAGGGGTAGGAGGATAGGATAGGCTGGGTTTAAAGTTGACGTTTTACCTCCAAAACGTTAGCTGTAAGGAATCGGAATTAAATAAGTTTTGAGTTTTATGTTTTGGATGAGACGGTCAAATCAAAACTCAAAACTCACGCATTCCTAACCCAGACCCTACGTCATAGCTTCCCAATGTTCAGACTTGCCTTCCTGATCTTTACCCTGGCCGCACTGGTAATTTTTGCGCTGCAAAATGTAGCGCCGGTGCTGCCGTTGGTCGTTTTGGGAATGCAGACCCAGGCGTTGCCGCTGGCGGTGTGGGTGGTGGGGGCGATCGCCGCTGGTGCTGTCACGACGATTTTGTTAGCGCTGCTGCTGCGGTTGGCAGGTGGCCGCAATCGGTCGCGTCGCCCCCAGCCGCGTCGAACCTCGGGTCGGGCAGCTGGTGCTGGAACCCCCTGGACGCCACCGCCTTGGACAGGCGATCGCAATTCGGCTCAACCGGGTGGGCCTGTAGATACCGCCAGTGGATACGGCGCTAAGGCCGCTCAAGCTAGCACCACCGATGATTGGGAGCAGTCCCGGCAATCCTCCGACGCCTGGGATAATTGGGACGAGGCTCGCCCCCCGGTCGATGCCCCCCGTCAAACCAGACCGTCTGTCAAAACCGTAATTCAAGATGCGTCCTATACCGACGTGACGGATCGCTCAGCCGCCTATCAGCCACCGTTTTACTCAGAGCCAGCCAATCCCAGTGGCCGATACCGAGAGCAGGTGCAGGAATCCTTTCGAGACGAGTATCAGTCTTCTGATATGGAGGGCGATGTAGAGGGCGATCGCGAAGAGTGGGATGACTGGGAAGAGGAAGATCTGAGGCCACCCTCTGCAACTCGTAGCCCAGAACCTCGGGCTGAGCCAGAACCAGAGCCGCCCCCAAGACCGATTGTCGAAATTCAGCGGCAGCCTCAAGGCGGCTATCAAACGGGTTCGGTTTTTTCGTATACCTATCGCTCATCAGACCCGCTGCCAGACCCGCTGCCCACTGAGCCAGAGCCGCCCGACACAGCACCACAGCCAGATTTTGCCATCGACGAAGCGACAGACTTTGATCAGCCTCAATCAGGCCAACCAACAGGCCAACCAACAGACCTGCCAACGGTTGCGCCCTCCAGTTCTGTCTACGATACCGAATTTCGTGTCATCATTCCGCCCTATCGAGCGGCACCAGAGGCTCCGACTTTCTTGCAGCCGCTGATCATAGAGCCAGATGAGCCGCAAGAGCTAGGTGAAGCGGCAGAGCCAGAGCTGACCAACCAGTCGCAGGAGTCAGACGATTGGGACGAAGCTGATGGCGATGACTTCATTGCCGCGCCGCCGCGCCGCCACCAGCCTCCACGAGAATCGCCCAGTCGGGGTAGGATAGCCCCAGACCTACTGGAGCGAGAAGTTTGGGATGATTGGGAGGACGATGATGATGAGGCTGACGATCAGGGCGACGATGAGGCCGACGAACCGCCACCACCATCCACCTCGCCAGAAGGAAACCCGCCCCTGCGGCTAGGCTAGTTTCACCCGCGCCCCCGCCGCCTGCCGCTGATTTAAGGCAATTGCTATGCAGAATGATCTCACTCCCGAACAGCCGGATCAAGCATCGTTGGAAGCCGCGATCGCACCTCGATTGCGAGGGGTCAACCTGTACCTAATTGGGATGATGGGGTGCGGCAAAACCACCGTTGGCAAAGTGCTGGCTCAAAAGCTAGGATATCGGTTCTTTGATACCGATGCCACCCTAGAGCACGCCGCCGGACAAACGGTTTCAGAAATTTTTGCGCAGTCGGGTGAAGCCGCCTTTCGTCAGCTAGAAACACAGGTGTTGGCCGAGCTATCAGCCTACCCCAGGCTAGCGATCGCGACCGGGGGCGGCATCATCCTCAATCCCAAAAACTGGAGCTACCTACATCACGGGCTAGTGGTATGGCTAGATGTGCCGCCAGATCAACTCTACTATCGCCTGAAAAACAGCACAACCCGTCCCCTGCTCCAAGATCCCAACCCTCGGCAGCGGATTTATGACCTGCTAGAACAACGGTTGCCGCTTTATACTCAAGCCGATGTTCATGTGCACCTACGCGGACGAGAGTCGCCTGAAATGACGGCGATTCGCACATTGGAGGCGATCGCCCAGGTCATCAAGCGAGAACAGGAAGAGAAGACTGAGAACTGATGATATGGGCGATCGCAGATTCAAGGATGCGATCGCAGATT
>Ga0209181_10013951_pt1 | contig 9986 bp, 10 predicted proteins | sample MAT05_FD_187208 | JGI IMG/M metagenome (GOLD analysis project Ga0209181, IMG submission 187208) | Freshwater microbial communities from Lake Fryxell liftoff mats and glacier meltwater in Antarctica - MAT-05 (SPAdes) (version 2) | ecosystem: Environmental > Aquatic > Freshwater > Ice > Liftoff...
GATGTCGGCTTGCGTGTCGGTCACGACGCGCAGCGATCGATCGTGGCGTTGGTAGTCGGCGCGCTCGACTGCGAGCGCGTGCGTGCCGGGACACACGTCGTCGATGCGGAATCCACCGGCATCGTCGGTGACGGTTGCCGGACGTACGCCGAGCTGCACGCTGGCGGCGGGTACCTGCTCGCCGGTCGAGGCATCGACGACGCGGCCGCGCACGACGAGATCGCAGCGCTCGGACGGTGGAGTCGGGGCGGCGAGCACCGCCGACAACGCGAGGATACACGCTGCCACGTCGCTCAGTCCTCGGAGGTCTCGTCCGCAGCGCGGCCCATCGCGCCGAGCAGCATGCGTGCGCGCGACGCTTGATCTGTCGCGAGCAGATCGCGGGCGAGCGCGGTGGCACGTGCGTGATTGCCGAGCCGCCAGTGGGCTTCGGCGATACGGACGCGCGTTGCCGTTTGCACCGCGCCGGCGAGGATCGCCGCGGGCTCGAGCGCGACGACGCGGGCCATCTCGGCGACGCCGAACAGGATGTCGATGCGTTGATCGATACGCTTGGCGTCGTCGGTCACGCGCGCGTTGTGGGCGAGCGCGCGCGAAGTGAAGCCCGCGAGTCGATACTGATCCGCCGCCTCGAACGCGTGGCTGCCGGCGGATCCCGAAGCACGCTCGAACAGCGTCGCCGCGGTGTACCAGTGGCCGTGACTCGACCACGCCCACGCGAGGTGTGCTCGCAGGCCGCCGAAGCGCAGCGCGAGATCCTCGAGCACTGGGAGCGCGCCGCGATCGCGCCACAGCGCGGTCATGATCGCCTCGGCGGTCTCGCGATCGAGATCGGCGCCACGCAGCTCGACGACGCTCGACGCCCACGCGCGCGCGGCCGCGGGCAGCTCCTGATCGACGCAGATCGCGACGAGCTCGAGCCGTGGTGCGATCTCGTCCGGGAAGCGCCGCGTCGCCTGCTCGAGCACGACATAGGCGCCGTCGACGTCGCCGGTGCCGAGCTTCGCGCGAGCGAGGAGCAACGGCTGGGCGATCATCGTCTCGGCGAGCGTGTCGGTGCCGTCCATCGCGACCAGCGCGGCGGCTGCATCACCGCGCTCGAGCAGCGCCGCGGCTTCACGCAGCTTCGCGATGGTGTCGACGTCCGAAGCCGGGGCGGCGAGCGACCACGCGAGCATGATGCCGAGTGCGAGGTTCATCGGTCGAGCCTGAAAACGATGCGTTGCTGCACCGTGGTTGCGACCGCCTGGCCACCGCGGCGTGCGGGGCTGAAGCGATACGTGCGCGCGGTCTGCATCGCGACCTCGTCGAACACGCCCGGCGGGGTCGCGCTCGCGACCGTCACGTCGACGACCCGACCGCGCTCGTCGATGCGCATGCGCACGATCACGTGGCCCTCGACGCCGCTGCGCTGGGCCGCGCGGGGATAGCGAGGCGACGGTCGCGACAGCGGTTTCGCGGCGACGTCGGGCTCGCCGCGACTCGGTGCGGTGCCGACCTCGATCGTCGCGCCGACGCTCGCGTCGAGCCCGGCGACGATCATGGGCAACCCACCGATCGCGCTCGGCGTGATCGATCCCGCCGGTCCCTCGCCGAGCGCGGAGTGCTTCGGCATCGGCGCCGGACCGGAGCTCGGCTTCGCGAGCGTGGCGACGATCTCGGGCGCGATCGGCTCGGGGATCGCGTCGTCGGCGTGCGGCTCGGGTGACGGCGCGATGTCGTAGACGACCTGCAGGCGCTCGCTGGACGTCGCCTTGCTGGCGGGCTCGGTCGACATCCACACGACGGCCGCGAACGCAAAGCTGGTCGTGAGCGCCGCGATCGCGACTGCGACGAGCATGCGCAGCGCTGAGGTCATCGCGCCCCCTCGACGGCGAGCGCGACGGTACGCGCCCCACCCTTGCGACACGCATCCATCACGGCCACGAGCCGATCCGCGACCACACCCTTGTCGGCGACGAGCAGCACCGACGCGTCGTCCCGCTCGCCGAGACGATCGCGAACCTCGGCCTCGATGCGCCACTCGCTCGTCGCTCGACCGTCGACCGTGATCTCGCCGCGATTCGACACCGCGACCCGCACGATGTCGACCGGTAGCTCGCGCGCGGTCGATGCCGACGGCCGCTCGACGTCGAGCCCGAGATCGTGGACGAACGTCGTCGTCACCACAAAGAAGATCAGCAGGATGAACACGATGTCGATGAGCGGCGTGATGTCGAGCACCCCGACCTCGCGCTGCTCCTCGCCGAGCTGACCGAGCTTCATGGCACCACCCGCCCGAGCGATTCGGCGAGCAGTGCCCGCGCCGCCTGCAGCTCGCGACGCCGCGCTGCCGCGAGTCGATCGAGCAATCGCGCGACGACCAGGCCCGGGATGCCGATGACGAGGCCGAGCTGCGTGGTGATGAGGGCGACGGAGATGCCGCCGGCGACGGTGTGGTCGGTCGCATGACCGGCGGCACCGTGCATCGACGCGAACGTCTCGATCATCCCGCTCACAGTGCCGAGCAACCCGAGCAGCGGTGCGGCGGCGACGAGCGCGTGCAAGAGCGCCGCGAACGACTCGGTGCGATCGCGTTCGTGCGTCGCCCAGCGATCGAGGTCGTGGTTGCACGCATCGGCCTGGCGCAGCGTCAGCGCCGCGTGGTGGACGAAGCGGACGACGACACCCGCATGCGGATCGTCGTGGGTCGGCGCGCACGCACCGGGGCCGGTGCAGCGGGTGACGAGATCCGCGAGCGCGCCGCGGAATCCCCGGCGCAACGCAAAGCTGCGGAGCACCGCGACGATCCACAACAGCAGCGAGATCCCGACGAGCACGTACGCGACCCAGCCGCCGCGCGCGAGCATCTCGAGGATCTCCGCCTGCAGATCAGTCATCGGTCACCTGCGCGAGCCGGCCGGTGATCCGCGTGCCGCCCTCGGTCGGTGGATGATGCTCGTGGATGCCGACGCCGTGGATGTGGCGCAGCACCGCCTGCTCCATCGCGACGAGCACGCGCCGCGCACCGCGACTGAGCAGCGCGTGGCCGATGAGCGCCGGGATCGCGATCGCGAGTCCGAACTGCGTCGTCAGCAGCGCCTCCGAGATGCCACCCGCGAGGAGCTGCGCGTCCGACGTGCCCTTGGTCGTGACGACGGAGAACGTCGTGATCATCCCGTTGACGGTGCCGAGCAGCCCGGCGAGCGGCGCGACGCCGGCACACAGACCGAGCAGCGACAGCCGGCGGAACAGTCGCTCGCGCGCGGCGATCACCGCTTGGGTCGCGCGCTCCTCGATCTGCGCGCGACCATGCGCGTCCTCGCGTTCGCGCTCGGACTGCTGCGCGACGATCACGAGCGGCGCGGCGATCCAGCTGGTCTCGGCCGCGAGCCCACGATCGCGCACCGCCGGCTGGGCATGCGCGAGCGCTTCGATGCGGGCGAGCACGCGGCGCCAACGGGCGGCGATCCACGCGATCGACAGCGAACGCTCGATCGCCACCAGCAACCCAACGCATCCGAGCCCGAACAGCACCCACATGAGCGGGCCGCCGCGCTTCATCGTCGTCGCCCACGTCGCGGCGACCCACGCCTCGGGATCCGCACGGCCCTCGGGATCGTGCAGCACCGCGCGCACGCGGTACGAGTCGCCGATGCGCTCGCGCAGCGACTCGACACCCGCGACCTGCTGCAGGCCTTCGGGGGTCGGTAGCAGCGGTAGCGCGCGATCGTCCCACGTCACCGCTGCGACCTCGGCGATCCGCAGTACATCGCTGTTGTGGGCTTCGCCCTTGGTGTCGAACCACGTCGCATCGCGCTCGACTCGCAGGCCTGCGGTGCGATCGAGCTCTGCGATCACGGCGTCGATCCGCGCGGGCAGCAGCACCGACGGGGATTCGCCGTCCGGAACACTCGCGCCTCGCGCCGTCAGCCATGCACCGAGCTGAGCGACGAGCTCGACGAGCTGGCGCGCCTGCGTCTCGCTCGCACGCGCGCGCTCGCCGATCGGCAACCTCCGCTCGCGCGCAGCGTTGTCCGACTGCAGTCGCTCGAGCTCCGTCGCGAGCGACTCGACCTCGGTGTCGAGCGCCCGTGTCGCAGTCGTGCTCGCACCCTTTGCATCGTCGATTGCGCGACGCAGTGCATCACGCTCGGCACGGAGGACCTCGACCTCGTCACGGCGCGCATCGTCGAGCGACGCCGGCGGTGTGGCGAGCAGGACGAAGAAGAAGAGCCCCACGCTACCGAGCATCGGCTCCCTCGGGCACGAGCAGCACGGAAGGGCCGAAGATCGCGTTGTCCGTCGCCGCGACGAACAGCGCGTCGATCACGGCACGACTCACGACGTCGTCGACCATCTCGATGCGCCAGGCGCCCGCTTGCGGCAGCGCGAGCCCGACGCGACCGTCGTCGACCCGCACGTACATCAGCGCCATGCCGATCCGCAGCACGTCGCACAGCCGCGCGCCGTCCTCGAGCTCGACCTGCTGACGCGCAACCGTCACCTCGCGGGCCATCGCGGCTTCCTCCTCGACGAATCGCCACAGCCGCTGCATCGCGCGCCCCGTGTCCGGCACCGCGCCCGCGAGCTCGGCTGCGATCGCATCGAGCGTCTCGAGCCGCGCCGTGATCGCGAACGGTAGGCCCTGCTCGACGTGGCGGCGCACCGCAGCGACGGCGGCGCGCGCAGGTGCGTTCCACTCGTCGACCGCCGCTTGTCTGACTTCGTCGGCCGCAGCGTCCTGCGCCTCGAGCTTCACGAGCAGGCGATTGCGGACGCGCGCGAGTCGGACCTGGCGCTGCAGCTCCGCGCGCTCGGCTCGCAGTCCGGTGAGCTCGGCCTGCGTCACGGAGCGCTGCTCGTCGAGCGTGCGCGCGAGTGCCTCGACCTCGAGTCGCAGCGCGACGACGTCCTGCGCAGGCGTGGGCGCGGCGATCGCAGCAGCAATGATCAAGCTCGAGAGCAACGGCATGGGCGGCGCGTGATCCTAGGCGACGCGCCATCCTAGGCGATGCGTCCGGGCGGCTGGTCCGCGAGCGCCGTGGCGCACCGCGAGCACGGCCCCTGTCGCTCGTTCCAATGGTTGTGCAAGTGTCTCGGGCCCGACGCCGACCGCGTTCGCTTACCCTCGGGGCATGCGCGCTCGATTGATTGCGGCGGTCCTGGTCCTCGCGCCGACCAGCGCGCTCGCGGGCGAGATGGTGATTCCGCTGGTCGGCACCGTGCCTGCGGGCGCACCCGATCACGTGTTCGTCGACTTCGAGGTGCCCGAGGGCATCGTCGAGATCGAGGTGCGTCACGACGATCTGTCCGAGGATGACATCCTCGACTGGGGGCTCTACGATCCGGCCGGCTTTCGCGGCTGGGGCGGTGGCAACAGCGAGCCGGCGATTGTCGGTGTCGATGCGGCGTCGCGCTCGTACGTGCCCGGTGCGATCGCGGCGGGCACGTGGCGGCTCGTGATCGGCAAGGCGCTGATCGATGGCGCCGAAGCGATGTACGACGTGGAGGTCGTGCTGCGCAGCACGGCGACGGTGGATCCGCAGCCCGAGCGTACGCCGTACGTCGAGGCGGCGCCGCTCGTCGCCGAGCCGCGCTGGTACGCCGGTGATTTCCACGTGCACTCGCGCGAGAGCGGCGATGCGCGGCCGGACATCGACGAGATCGCGACGTTCGCTCGCGGGCGCGGCCTCGATTTCGTCGAGCTGTCGGATCACAACGTGCTCACGCAGAACGACTTCATCGGCACGGTGCAGCCGGATCACCCCGAGCTGTTGCTGATCCCGGGGATGGAGTTCACGACCTACGCGGGGCACGCGAACGCGATCGGTGCGACGTCGTGGGTCGATCACAAGATCGGGCAGCCGCGTGTGACGATCGACGGGGCGATCGCGGCGTTCGCCGAGCAGGGTGCGCTGGTGTCGATCAACCATCCGGTGCTGAACCTCGGCACCGCCTGCATCGGATGCGCGTGGGATCACGAGATCGATCCGATGACGATCCACGCGATCGAGATCGCGACGACCGGACTCGACCAGGCCGGTGGGCTGTTCGACGATCAGGCGATCTCGTACTGGGACGATCTGTGCGACCAGGGGGCGCATCTGGCCGCGATCGGGGGCAGTGACGATCACCGCGCGGGGGTGGATCTCGGGACGTTCGCGAGCCCGATCGGCGATCCGACGACGATGGTGTTCGCGAGCGAGCTGTCGGTCGGGGCGATCCTCGCGGGGATCCGCGCGAGCCGTACGGTCGTGAAGCTGCAGGGGCCGGAGGATCCGATGGTCGAGCTCGTGACGGATCGGGATCCGGAGGGCGATACGGTCTTCGCGGACATGCCCGTGCGGTACACGGCGACGGTCACGGGCGGTGACGGGTTCGAGCTGCACGTGGTGCGCGACGGGGTGTCGACGGACGTGGTGCCGGTCGCGGGCGATGCTTTCACGATCGACTTCGAGCTGGAATCGCCGGGCAGCGCCGAGATGCGGACACGGGTGGAGTTGCACGACGACGCGGGGCGGCGCGTGGTGACGAGCCATGTGTGGCAGCGGCGGTGCGACGAGGCGACTTGTACTGATCCGGCCGGTGGAAGCGAGACGAGCGGAAGCGAGACGAACAGCGCCGATACGAGCGGCGGGACCAGCGGAAGCGGCAGCGGCGGAACCACGAGCGCCGAGACGAGCGAGAGCGGCGGCGAGGATCAGAACGAGAGCTCGTGCGGCTGCACGACACCACCACGAACGCCGAATCTCGGTTGGGCGATCCTCCTGATCGCCGGCGTCCGTCGCCGTCGGCACTGACGATCGTGACCCCGCCGCCCACGGCGCCTTCACGCGTCGAGCAGCGAGCGGCGCGCATCCTTCAACAGCAGGACGAGATGGAGCTCGTCGGTCGGACTGGGCATCAGCTCCGGAATCAGATGCAGGTAGAATTCGCGTGCCGTCTCGGTTTCTGCGTGGATGAGCAGCCCGCGACACCCGATCTCTTCGCCCAGACCGAGCAACCGCTTCACGACGTCCGCGAGAAGACCCGCACCCAACCCGCGACGCTCGTGCCCGGCGTCGACACCGAGCCGGGCAAGGAGCGCGACGGGTTGTGGATATCGACCCGCGCCCTTGCGCGCCCGCGCAGGAGCACTCGCGAGCGCGAGAGTTCCCATGCACCACGCATAGTACGCGACGACGCGGCGCTCCTCGAGCGGTGTCACGACGAAGACGCGGGTCGTGCCGGTGGACGTCGACTGCCGTGCGTGATGGCGCAGCCATATCGTTTGCGCCGACGAGCGGCAGATGAACGAGTCGATGAGGTGCTCCGCGCTCAGAAGCTCGGGCGCGCGGTACGACCCGTTCATCGCTCGAATGGCGTGGGGCGCTTCAGCAAACGGCGCAACCCCGGTAGATCACGAGGCGGCCGCCGGTTGATCGCATCCCATTGCGCCTGCGTACGAGCCGTCAGCGTGAAATGCTGGCGATCCGCGAGCACCTGTCGCGCCGCGTCGACCAGGTGACCGACGACGAACGTCGTGATGTCCGTCCCCGACGCGAGCACGGCTCTGTCGATGAGCGCTCGTTCTTCCGAGGTCGTGCGGACCTCGATGCGATGGCTGCGTGTTCGTGCCGTCGAGCTCGCCATGCGTCCTCGGGTGTACGGCCATTGTACGGCCTTGTGGCGGCTACGGCAAATCACCCCGCCGCGTCGATGCGCTCGCGCAGCCGCTGCAGCACCGCACGCGGTGCCCGCACCGTATACGCCGTGCCCGCCTCGCCGTGCGCTTCTGCGAGCACCGTCGCGTCGTCGTACAGATGCTGCACCACCGCGTGCGCCGCGTACGGCACGAACAGCTCCTCGACCTCGAGCTCGCCGTCGAAGTACGCGACGATCAGCTCCCGCACGCGCCGGACGTCGGCGTCGTCCTTCGCGCTGACGATGATCGCCTCGGGATACTCCTGCTCGAGCGGCTCCACAGCGCCCGCGGGCAGTCGATCGCGCTTGTTCAGCACCAACCGCCACGGCACCTCGCCGGCGCCGATGCCCGCGAGCACGTCGCGCGTCACCGCGAGCTGCTCGCGAAACGTCGGATCCGCAGCGTCGACCACGAACAACAACAGCGATGCCTCGAGCGCCTCGTCGAGCGTCGAGCGGAACGACGCGACCAGCTCGTGCGGCAGTTTCTTGATGAAGCCGACCGTGTCGCTCACCAAGATCCGCGGCTCGGTCTCCGGCCGCAGCGCCCGCACCGTCGTGTCGAGCGTCGCGAACAGCTTGTCCGCGACGTACACACCGCTCGACGTCAGCGCGCGCATCAGCGAGCTCTTGCCCGCGTTGGTGTACCCGACCAACGCGACCCGCCGCTGCTGCTGCCGCGATGCCCGACGGGTCGCGCTCTCGCGCTCGATCGACACGAGCTCGCGACGCAGCTCGGCGATCCGATCACGGATCTTCCGCCGATCGAGCTCCAGCGCCGATTCGCCCGCACCCTTGCCACCGATCCCACCGCGCTGCCGATCGCCACCGGCACCGGCCTCGCGCAGCCGCGGCGCGACATACGTCAGCCTCGCGATCTCGACCTGCAATCGCGCTTCGCGACTCTTCGCGTGGCGATGGAAGATCTCGACGATCACATGGGTGCGATCGAGCACCTCGACGCCGGTCGCGCGCTCGAGGTTGCGCTGCATCCGCGGCGACAGCTCGTGATCGACGACAACGACCTCGGCGCGATCGGCCAGAGCCACCGCGCTCGGGGCCTCGTCGTCCACCTCGGCGTCGTCGTCCACCTGCGCGTCGTCGTCCGCGTCGTCGTCGTCGTCGTCGTCGTCGACATCACGCGCCGCGAGCCGCTCACGCCGCGCCATCGCCTTGTCGCGCGATGCGATCGTCGGCGCCGTATCACCGTCGCCACCGGTCCACGCCGCGAGCTCGCTCAGCTTGCCGCCACCGACCACCGACGACGGCGACACGCGATCACGCCGCTGCGAGATCGTCGCGACGACGTCCAGCCCGAGCGTCGTCGACAGCCGCTTGAGCTCGATCAGATCCGCCGCATGCGCCTCGTCGGACACACCCGGCAGCTGCACGGCCACCAACACGGCGCGTGGCCGTTTTTCTGTCACATCGACCACCGATTACTTGCTCACGATCTTCGCGGTCTCGATCCAATCGAGCTCGGGAAACTGCTTGCGCAAGAAACTGCTGCCGCTGCGCTCGATGTCGCGTTGATCCGGTCCCGGCCCGTTCGGCGGCCCATCGCCGTAGCCGGAGTGCAGCTTCTGCACGACCTCGAACCCACGCGTGACCTCGCCGAACGGCGCGAAGCCCATCTGGTCGAGCTGCGCGTGGCTGCTGTAGTTGATGAACACCTGGGTCGTGCGCGAGTTCGGCCCAGAGTTCGCGAAGCTGATCGTGCCGCGCCGATTCGGCTGCTTGCGCGGATCGTCGGCGATGCGCGCCGGCTTCCACGCGGCCGCGACCTTCGGCGAGGCGTGGATCCCGAACTGGACCATGAACCCCTGCACGACCCGGAAGAACGCCGAGTCGTCGTAGTAGCCGATCGCCACCAGGTTGTAGAACCGATCCGCACCGATCGGCGCCCAGTCGCGATGCACGGTGACGACGAACGTGCCCTCGGTGGTCTCGAATTCGACGTCGTACTGATCTGGCGCCGTCGCGTTCGCAGCCTCGGTGTCGAGCAGCTTCGGATCGACCGGCACAGCATCGGCACTCGCATCACCGCCGGCCGCAGGCTCGCCACCGGTCGCCGCCGGTGCGGGAGCCGGCGTCGAGCAACCGATCGCGAAGAGCAAGGTCAGGACCAGCGCGCGCGCCATCTCGGCGCGGACCATAGCACCGTTGCCGTGGCGGCGGCCCGGTTCTCGAGGCGACCAGGGCCGCGCAGCGTTGACGACCGACCGGCGACCAGACATCATGATGCTTCGATGCGGACCACCTTGACGCTCGACCCCGACGTCGCCCAGCTCCTCGCGGCGGAGGCGGCGCGGCGACGTACG
>Ga0209181_10013953_pt1 | contig 9985 bp, 3 predicted proteins | sample MAT05_FD_187208 | JGI IMG/M metagenome (GOLD analysis project Ga0209181, IMG submission 187208) | Freshwater microbial communities from Lake Fryxell liftoff mats and glacier meltwater in Antarctica - MAT-05 (SPAdes) (version 2) | ecosystem: Environmental > Aquatic > Freshwater > Ice > Liftoff...
AGAGCCTGGCACGCCTCCGCGAGCGCTGCATCGGCCTCGGCACGGGCCGCACTCAGGTACTGGGTTTGCCCATAGGCAAATCCTTCACCGACACCGGTGAATGGATAGGGGTCGATCACATAGAGCACGTTCACGGTGCTGCCGAAGGCCCTGGCCAGGCCAATGGCCTTGTCCACCGCCAGTTGCGAAGTCGGCGAACCATCGATGGGTAACAGCAGATTCTTGAACATGGCGCACTCCTGAAGTTGGGTCTTCAGTGTGCGCCACCCGCCCCTTCAGCGGCTTGATATGGGTCAAGGAAAATCCTTCGTTCAGGCTTCGACCTTGACACCTTTCCAGAACGCCACCCGGGCCCGGATCGACGCCGCCTCAGGTTTCGGATCGGCGTAGTACCAGACCGCATCCTGGTTCAGGTTGCCGTCCACCACCAGCGAGTAGTAGCTGGCCTGGCCCTTCCAGGGACACATGCTCTTGTGGTTGCTGAAGCTGACGTATGAGCGGTTGAGTGCCATCTCCGGGAAATAGTGGTTGCCCTCCACCAGCACGGTGTCGTCACTTTGCGCAATTACTGCGCCGTTCCAGGTTGCTTTCATGGGTGCCTCGTTGGTCAGTGGGATCCACCTCGGACCCACTGCACAAATTACAGCACAGCTCGCGATGCTCTGCAGTACTCGCGCCGCGCGCAGGGGGGGGTTGCGGGATGGGCCGACAGGCGCAAAACCCAAGGCCGGGCTGTAGCCCTGCCTGATGCTGCAACGCCGCGGACCGCCCGCAAAACCACTTCCCCAAAGGGGTTCGATTCAAAACGGGCCCTTTGCCCACCAAACCGCTTGCGTGTGCCGCAGGCACGCGCTGCACAGCGTTGGCGTGCAAATCGTCCCGTTTCGGATTTGAACGCGCAGGGCGAAAATTTTGCAGAGCATCCCTCGCAGCCGGTCGGGCTTCATGACCTTCCTATTTGCGTCTGCTGTGGGCAAATCAGCACACGGAACGTTGTCGGTGCCGCGCGAGAAATGGCTTGCGCAAGGGGATCGGATGGCCGGTTTTGTGACGGCGGACCAGAACACGGCCTGTCTACTGCCGCGCTCAATGGAGGACTGGTTGAACGACCACCACCTGGCCCGCTTTATCGTGGCGGTGGTTGACCAACTCGACCTGAGCGACCGCACGCGGCAATACGCCGGACGCGGCTTAGCAGCACACCACCCCGCCACTTTGCGGGCCGTCCTGGTGTACGGCTGCGCAGCCAGCAACTTCTCCAGCCGCAGGTTGGAACGCGCCACCTGCGACTCCGTGGCGTTGCGCTTTACCGCTGCAGGCACGCATCCCGATCACGACACGCTCGCCACGTTTCGTCGGCGCTTTACTGGGGAGCTTCAGGCGCTGTTTGTTCAGGCGCTCGAATTGGCCTGGGAGAGGAAACTGCCCAAGCTGGGCACGGTTTGTCTGGACGGCACCCAGATTCACGTCAACGCCAAAGCCAACGCCTCGCGCCGCAGCGCGCTGTCGCTCGGTCACATCGAGAGGCTCGAAGTCCGGCTCAAGGCTGAAGTGGCCGAACTCTTTGCCCTGGCTGAGTCTGCCGATCAGGCCAACGTCCCCGATGGGGTGAGCCTGCACCAGGAGATCAAACGCCGAGAGGATCGGCTCAAGGTGATGGCCGCCGCCAGGACCAGGATTGCCGCACGGGCCGCTGAACGCCATAAGAGCGAGACGCGCGGCAAGTGGAGCCTGGTCTGCATGGCCTGGAATCTGAAGCGTATGGCCGTATTGCGCCCAACATTCGGATGAGCGGAGAAATTGCCGTGAAACGAGGCAAACACCGCTCAAGAAACGGCCTGGCCGCCTGGCCTCCAAGCAACTTCAAGAGTGCGTCGCATCGTGTTTGCCCACGTCCGACACGCTGCTAGAATTTCCAGAGGTGAACCGTTCCACCTGCGCGCGCCTCCCAGCTTCCTAGAACCTTCCGGAGTTTCCATGGACCAAGTCACGGCGCTTCCCGCCAAGCTTAAAAGCCGCAAATCGAACGGCGCGCACCCGGGCCCGCCGCCCGCTTTCCACACTGCGGCGCAGGCCGAGGGAAGCCCCGAATCGGAAGGCCGCTCGCGCCGCATCCTGGCCGCCATGAAGGCCTTCGCGGACGGCGAGTTCACGGCACGGCTCCCGTCCGACTGGTCGGGTACCGATGGCCGCATCGCCGAGGCCTTCAACCGCACCATCGGCAACGCGGCGCGCATCACCGACGAAACCGCCCGGCTGCGCACCTCGGTCGGCAAGGAGGGGCGGTTGTCGCAGCGCATGATGGCCCCCGGCGCCACCGGCGGCTGGGCGGCACAGGTCGACTCGGTCAACACGCTGATGGACGACCTGGTGCGGCCAACCACCGACATCGCGCGCACCATCGGCGCCGTCGCCAAGGGCGACCTCGGCCAGTCGATGGACCTGCAGGTGGACGGCCGCGCGCTCAAAGGCGAGTTCCTGCGCGCGGCCAGGCTCGTCAATTCGATGATCGAACAGCTTGCCGTGTTCACCTCCGAGGTCACGCGCGTGGCACGCGAAGTCGGTACCGAGGGCAAGCTTGGCGGACAGGCCAAGGTGAAGGGCGTGTCGGGCGTCTGGAAGGACCTGACCGACTCGGTCAACCAGATGGCCGGCAACCTCACGGCGCAGGTGCGCAACATCGCCGACGTGACGATTGCGGTGGCCAACGGCGACCTGTCCAAGAAGATCACGGTGGACGTGCGCGGCGAGATTTTGCAGCTCAAGGAGGCCACCAACACCATGGTGGACCAGCTGCGTTCGTTTGCCTCCGAAGTCACGCGCGTTGCGCGCGAGGTCGGCACCGACGGTCGCCTCGGCGGACAGGCGGTGGTGCCCGGTGTGGCCGGTACCTGGAAGGACCTGACCGACTCGGTCAACTCGATGGCGAACAACCTGACTTCGCAGGTGCGCAACATCGCCACCGTTACGACGGCGGTGGCGCGCGGCGACCTGAGCCGCAAGATCACGGTGGACGTGAAGGGCGAGATTCTCGAGCTCAAGGAAACCATCAACACGATGGTCGACCAGCTCAACGGCTTCTCGTCCGAGGTCACGCGTGTGGCGCGCGAGGTCGGTACCGAAGGCAAGCTCGGCGGACAGGCCCAGGTGCCCGGCATCGCAGGCACCTGGAAGGACCTGACCGACTCGGTCAACTCGATGGCGTCCAACCTCACCGGCCAGGTGCGCAACATCGCCACCGTGACCACGGCGGTGGCGCGCGGCGACCTGAGCCGCAAGATCACAGTGGAGGTGAAGGGCGAGATCCTCGCGCTCAAGGAGACCATCAACACCATGGTGGACCAGCTCAACGGCTTCGCGTCGGAGGTCACGCGCGTGGCGCGCGAGGTCGGCACCGAGGGCAAGCTGGGCGGCCAGGCGCAGGTGCCGGGCGTCGCGGGCACCTGGAAAGACCTGACCGACAACGTCAACTTCATGGCCTCCAACCTGACCGGCCAGGTGCGCAACATCGTCGAGGTAACCACCGCCGTGGCCAACGGCGACCTGTCCAAGACCATCACGGTGGACGTCAAAGGCGAGATCCTGGAGCTCAAGAACACCATCAACACCATGGTGGACCAGCTCAACGGTTTCGCGGCCGAGGTCACGCGCGTGGCGCGCGAGGTCGGCACCGAAGGCAAGCTCGGCGGGCAGGCGCAGGTGCCCGGCGTGGCGGGCACCTGGAAGGACCTGACGGACAGCGTGAACTTCATGGCGTCCAATCTCACGGGGCAGGTGCGCAACATCGCCGAGGTCACCACCGCAGTGGCGCGCGGCGACCTGTCGAAAAAGATCACGGCCGACGTGCGCGGCGAGATTCTCGAACTCAAGAACACCATCAACACGATGGTCGATCAGCTCAATGCGTTCGCTGGCGAAGTGAGCCGGGTGGCGCGCGAGGTCGGCACTGAAGGCGCCCTCGGCGGGCAGGCCCAGGTGCCGGGTGTGGCGGGCACCTGGAAAGACCTGACCGACAACGTCAACTCGATGGCCTCGAACCTGACGGGCCAGGTTCGCAACATCGCCGACGTCGCCACGGCCGTGGCCAACGGCGACCTCTCGCGCAAGATCACGGTGGACGTGAAGGGCGAGATCCTCGAGCTGAAGAACACCCTGAACACGATGGTCGACCAGCTCAACGCGTTCGCGTCCGAGGTGTCGCGCGTCGCACGCGAGGTAGGTACCGAAGGCAAACTCGGCGGCCAGGCTCAGGTGCGTGGCGTGGCCGGCACCTGGAAAGACCTGACCGACAACGTCAACTCGATGGCCGACAACCTCACCGGCCAGGTGCGCAACATCGCCGACGTGACGACCGCCGTGGCGCGGGGCGACCTCTCGCGCAAGATCACGGTCGAGGTGAAGGGCGAGATCCTCGAGTTGAAGAACACCATCAACGTGATGGTCGACCAGCTCAACGGCTTCGCCTCCGAAGTGACGCGCGTGGCGCGCGAGGTGGGCACCGAAGGGCGCCTCGGCGGCCAGGCCGCAGTGCCGGGTGTGGCAGGGACCTGGAAGGACCTGACCGATAGCGTCAACTTCATGGCCTCCAACCTCACCGGCCAGGTGCGCAACATCGCCGAGGTGACGACCGCGGTAGCGCGGGGCGACCTCAGCCGCAAGATCACGGTCGACGTGAAAGGAGAGATCCTCCAGCTCAAGGAAACCATCAACACCATGGTCGACCAGCTGTCGGCGTTCGCCTCCGAAGTGACGCGGGTGGCGCGTGAGGTGGGTACCGAAGGCAAGCTCGGTGGCCAGGCCGCGGTGCCGGGCGTGGCCGGCACCTGGAAGGACTTGACCGACAACGTCAACTCGATGGCCTCCAACCTGACGGGTCAAGTGCGCAACATCGCCGAGGTGACGATCGCGGTGGCCAACGGCGACCTTTCGAAGAAGATCACCGTCGACGTGCGCGGCGAGATCCTGCAGTTGAAGGAAACCATCAACACGATGGTCGAGCAACTGCGGTCGTTCGCCTCCGAAGTGACGCGCGTGGCGCGCGAAGTGGGCACCGAAGGCAAGCTCGGCGGCCAGGCCGCAGTGCCGGGTGTGGCAGGGACCTGGAAGGACCTGACCGACACGGTGAACGGCCTCGCCAACAACCTCACCACGCAAGTCCGCAACATCGCCGAGGTGACGACCGCAGTGGCGCGGGGCGACCTCAGCCGCAAGATCACGGTCGACGTGAAGGGCGAGATCCTCGAGCTGAAGAACACCATCAACACCATGGTCGACCAGCTCAACACCTTTGCCGGCGAAGTAACCCGCGTGGCGCGCGAGGTCGGCACCGAAGGCAAGCTCGGCGGCCAGGCCGCCGTGAGCGGCGTGGCCGGCACCTGGAAAGACCTGACCGACAACGTCAACTTCATGGCATCCAACCTGACCGAGCAGGTGCGTGGCATCGTCAAGGTCGTGACAGCGGTTGCCAACGGCAACCTCGCGCAGCGGCTGACGGTGCAGGCGAAGGGTGAGGTGGCGGCGTTGGCCGACACCATCAACGGCATGACCGACACGTTGGCGATCTTCGCCGACCAGGTGACGAACGTCGCCCGCGAGGTCGGCGTCGACGGGCGCCTGGGCGGGCAGGCCAACGTGCCCGGCGCGGCCGGCACCTGGAAGGACCTGACCGGCAACGTGAACCTGCTGGCGAACAACCTCACCACACAGGTGCGCGCCATCGCGGAAGTGGCCACCGCCGTGACCAAGGGCGACCTGACACGCTCGATCCAGGTGGATGCGAAAGGCGAGGTGTCCGAGCTCAAGGACAACATCAACACGATGATCTCGAACCTGCGCGAGACCACCGACAGCAACCGCGAGCAGGACTGGCTGAAGACCAACCTGGCGCGCTTCACGGGCATGTTGCAGGGCCAGCGCGAACTGAGCACGGTCGGGCAGATGCTGCTGTCCGAGCTGGCTCCGCTGGTCACCGCGCACCAGGGTACGGTGTACCACTGCGGCAGCGGCGCGGATGCGCAATCACTGGCGCTGCTGTCGAGCTATGCGCAGGCGGGCGGCATGGTGCTGGCCAAGACCATACTGCTGGGCGAAGGGCTGGTCGGCCAATGCGCGCTCGAGAAGAAGCGCATCCTGCTCAACAACGCGCCGGCCAACTTCGTCCACATCGTCTCGAGCCTGGGCCAGGCCAGCCACGTGAGCGTGGTCGTGCTGCCGGTGCTGTTCGAGAACGAGACCAAGGCGGTGATCGAACTCGCCTCGCTGCACCCCTTCACGGTGGTCAACCTGAACTTCCTCGACCAGCTCGCGCTGGGCATCGGCGCGGTGTTCAACACCATCGAGGCGACCATGCGTACCGAGGGGCTGCTGACCCAGTCGCAGCAGCTCACGGCGGAGCTGCAGTCGCGCCAGAGCGAGCTGCAGCAGAGCAACGAGGAACTCGGTACCAAGGCGCGCCTGCTGGCCGAGCAGAACGCCGAGGTCGAGCGCAAGAACCGCGAGGTGGAGCAGGCGCGCGGCGCGCTCGAAGAAAAGGCTTCCGAGCTCGCGCTGACCTCGAAGTACAAGTCCGAGTTTCTTGCCAACATGTCGCACGAGCTGCGCACGCCGCTCAACTCGATCCTGATCCTGAGCCAGCAGCTGGCCGAGAACGGGCCCGGCAACCTGGCGCCCAAGCAGGTCGAGTTCTCGCGCAACATCAACTCGTCGGGCACCGACCTGTTGCACCTTATCAACGACATCCTCGATCTGTCCAAGATCGAGTCGGGCACCGTGACCGTGGAAATCGAGGAAATCAGTTTCAGTGGCCTGCGCGACACCATCGCCCGCAACTTTCACCATGTGGCAGAGGCAAAGAACCTGCCTTTGCATATCCGCTTCGCCGACGACCTGCCGCGCTCGATGGACAGCGATCCGAAACGGCTGCAGCAGGTGCTCAAGAACCTGTTGTCCAATGCCGTCAAGTTCACCTCCCGCGGCAAGGTCGAGGTGCGCGTGGGCCTGGCCACCGAAGGCTGGAACGTGGACCATCCGGTGCTGAGCTTGGCCCAGCATGTCGTTGCGTTTGCCGTAGAGGACACCGGCATCGGTGTCGCGCCCGAGAAACAGCGGCTGATCTTCGAGGCATTCCAGCAGGCCGACGCGGGCACCTCGCGCAAATACGGCGGTACCGGGCTGGGCCTGGCGATCAGCCGCGAACTCGCCGTGTTGCTGGGTGGCGAGATCCGCCTGGCCAGCATGCATGGACAGGGCAGCATCTTCACGCTGTACCTGCCGCTGCGTTACGCGGGCCCCGCCGCCGCCAATATCGCGCGCAAGGCCGACGGCGCCACGCCGGCGTCCGCGCGGTCGGTCATTGCGCTGCCCCTGGCGCGCGAGGAGCACATCGTCGACGACCGCGACAGCATCGCACCGGGCGAGCCGGTGTTCCTGGTCATCGAGGACGACCCGCATTACGCGCGCATCCTGCTCGGACTGGCACGGGACCGCGGCTTCAAGGGGCTGGTCGCCACCAAGGGCGCCTACGGTCTCGCGTTGGCGCGGAAATACTTCCCGGCCGCCATCTCACTGGACATCTTTCTTCCGGACATGCTGGGCTGGACGGTGTTGAACCAGCTCAAGCTGGACCCGGCGGTGCGCCATATTCCGGTGCAGATCATCACGATGGAACAGGAGCGCCAACACGGCCTGGCGCACGGCGCATTCGCCTATCTTGTGAAGGAGCCCACCACGCAGGGCATAGAAGCCGCGTTTGATCGCATCACCGAGTTCACCGCGCCGCGCACCAAACGCCTGCTGGTGATCGAGGACGACGACATCGAGCGCAATGCGGTGCTGGAGCTGCTGGGCTACGACGACATCGAGATCGTGGCGGCCGGCAGCGGCGCCGAAGGGCTGCGCGCAATGCGCGACAAGCCGTTCGACTGCATCGTGCTCGACCTGCGCCTGCCCGACATGACCGGCTTCGAACTGCTCGAGAAGATGCAGGCCGAACCGAACTTGCTGACGGTGCCGGTGGTGGTCTTCACGGGCAAGGACCTGAGCCTGGACGAGCAGGCCCGGCTCAATTCGATGGCCAAGAGCATCGTGCTCAAGGACGTGCAGTCGCCCGAGCGCCTGCTCGACGAGACCGCGCTGTTCCTGCACCGCGTGGTGACGGATCTGCCGCCCGGAAAGCTGGCCATGCTGGAGCGGCTGCACAATTCTGCCGAGGTACTGCGCGGGCGCAAGATGCTGATCGTCGACGACGACGCACGCAACATCTTCGCGCTGACCTCGGTGCTGGAGAACCACCAGGTCGACGTGATGAGCGCGACCAACGGCCGCCAGGCGATCAAGATCATCCAGCAAACGCCCGATCTGGCGATGGTGCTGATGGACATCATGATGCCCGAGATGGACGGCTACGAAACCATGCGCGAGATCCGCCGCGACCCGAAGTTCCGTACGCTGCCGATCCTCGCGCTGACCGCCAAGGCGATGAAAGGCGACCGCGAAAAATGCCTCGACGCCGGCGCCAGCGATTACATCGCCAAGCCCGTCAACACCGACCAGCTGCTGTCGCTCATGCGCGTATGGCTGTTCCGCTAGGCCGGGGCGCGCACGGCACAGCACACCCCGCCATGAAGAGTCCCGCAATCACGAAGGCGCCCCGCCCAATCCCAAAGGGCTTCGCTGCGAGCGGTCCGGCTCCGCTGGGCGGCGCCGCTGCGGTGGACGCCGTCGTCAACATTCTGGTGGTCGACGACGAGCCGAGGAACCTCACGGTGCTCGAAACCGTGCTCGCCGACGCGGGCTACAACCTGGTGCGCGCGGACTCGGGCGAGCAGGCGCTGCTGGCCCTGATGGCCCACGAGTTCGCGGTGCTCGTGCTGGACGTGCACATGCCCGGCATGAACGGCTTCGAGCTGGCGCAGATCGTCAAGGAACGGCGCAAGACCGCGCACATTCCGATCATTTTCCTGACCGCCTACTACAACGAAGACCAGCACATCCTGGAGGGCTACGGAACCGGGGCGGTCGATTACCTGCACAAGCCGGTCAATGCCGCGATCCTGCGCTCCAAGGTGGCCGTGTTCGCCGAGCTGTACCGGCAGGGCCACGCGCTGCAACTGGCGAACCACGCATTGACAGAGGAGATCGCCGAGCGGCGCCGCGCAGAGGCCCGGCTCAGCGAACTCAACGAGACGCTGGACCGGCGCGTGACCGAGCGCACCGAGGCCCTGCAGGCGAGCGAACTGCAACTGCGCAACGCCGACCAGCGCAAGGACGAGTTCCTGGCGACACTCGCGCACGAACTGCGCAACCCGCTGGCCCCGCTGCGCAACGTGGTGCAGATCCTGCGCCGCAAGGTGCCGGACACGCCGGACATGCAATGGGCGCTGGGGCTCATCGAGCGGCAGGTGCGCACCATGAGCCGCCTGATCGACGACCTGATGGACATCAGCCGCATCAACCGCGGCAAGATCGAACTCAAGAGCGAGCTGGCTGACATCGGCGACGTCATCAAGGATGCGGTCGAGCTGGCCCGGCCGCTGATCGACGAGTTGCGCCACGAGCTGGTGGTGGCGGCTCCCGAAGGCAAGCTGCTGTTGCACGCCGACCGCACGCGCCTCGCGCAGGCGTTCACCAATCTGCTCAACAATGCCGCGAAATACATGGACGCGGGCGGTCGCATCGCGCTCGTGGTGCAGGACCACGGCCACGAGCTGCGCGTGACGGTATCCGATAGCGGCATCGGCATTGCAGAGGATCGCCTGCCGCATGTGTTCGAGATGTTTTCACAGGTCGAAAGCGCGCTGTCGCGCTCTCGCGGCGGGCTGGGAATCGGCCTGTCGCTGACGCAGCGGCTGGTCGAGTTGCACGGCGGCAGCGTGGTGGCGCGCAGCCCCGGTCTGGGCAAGGGCAGCGAGTTCGAGGTGATTTTGCCGCGCGCCCGCCCGGAAACGGTGACCGGGGTGGCGGGCGCACCGCCCGCTGCGGTAGACGG
>Ga0209181_10013955_pt1 | contig 9984 bp, 8 predicted proteins | sample MAT05_FD_187208 | JGI IMG/M metagenome (GOLD analysis project Ga0209181, IMG submission 187208) | Freshwater microbial communities from Lake Fryxell liftoff mats and glacier meltwater in Antarctica - MAT-05 (SPAdes) (version 2) | ecosystem: Environmental > Aquatic > Freshwater > Ice > Liftoff...
GACAATAAACCGGTCAGCCCCCTCATCCGGCCTCCGGCCACCTTCTCCCCCGATCTCGGGGGAGAAGGGACATGTGAACGATTGCCGTTGATGGCGTCAATCCTGAACGCGCACGGTATATTCATCCGCACACCGGACACTGATCGTCCCGCACGGTGGGCAGTTTTCGGAACTCCATCGTCCGCAGATTGATCAATAACAGGCTATTCGTCAACGGTTCGCCAATCCCTGTGATCAGCTTGATCACTTCCAGCGCGGCCAGCGCTCCGATCATTCCGGAAACCGCCCCGAAGACAGGAAACTCGCGTTTCCAGTGCGGCGGATCGACGGGGTACAGACATCGCAGACAGGGTGTGGAACCGGGAATGATCGTCGTGAGCTGTGCGTCCAGATCACACATCGCACATTCGATGAGTGCCGTGCCCTGCTCGACGACCGCACGGTTCATTGCGAATCGCTCGGAAAACAACGGAGCGGCATCCACGACGATGTCCGCCTGTTTCACGATCGCCGTCGCGTTCGCATCGGAAACGTTCTCATTCAACGCCACAATATCGACATGCGGATTCAGCTCCTGCAGTCGCCGCTGAGCCGACTCCACGCGCGGCTTACCCAGCCAGTCCGTGGTCATCAACAGTTGGCGATTGAGATCACCGGGTTTGACGTTGCCGGCATGCGCCAGCACAAGTTTCCCGACCCCGGCAGCAGCCAGGAAATACGCCACAGTGCCTCCGACCCCACCGATCCGTGACACCAGCACACTGGCAGCCTTTAGCTTCCGTTGCCCTTCCTCACCGACATCCGGCGTCCACATCTGCCACTCATATCGGGCTCGTTCTGCATCGGTGAGGAATGGAAGTTCAGGCATTGTCGTGCTGCTGGATAAAGAGTTTGGAACACTGATCTGCGCTAATCGTCGCTGATCATTGCCGGAAGAGCAGCAACCATTTCGGACTGCTGCTATTAGCGCAGATCAGTGAAGATTAGTGTTCCATAAACAATTTGCACGCAGCTCGTTACTTGAGATCACTGATGATAAAACGTTTCCATTCAAGTTCTCCTTTGTGTCCAAAGTTGATCAGGTATCCAACCGGCTCTCGGGCGATCCGCATGTAATTGAAAAGCTGAGCTTCATGATCGCTGCAGAGTTCCGTCACTGCCTTCAGTTCAACAACAATCTGCTCGAAGACCTTGAGATCGGGCCGGTACTTTGCTGTCAATTCATGCCCTTTGAAGAACACGGATAGCTCCTGCTTGCTGCCCCACGGGATTTCACGCAGACCGAGTTCAATTTCAAGACTCTGCTGATAGATCTCCTCTGCCATACCGTATCCCAGCTCGTTGTAAACCTCGAACGCTGCACCCATTAGCTGATATCCTTCGCTCTTCAGCGTCATTGATTTTCTCCAGAAAAGTCAGGAACAGAGGATTTGGAACACTGATCTGCGCTAATTTACGCTAATCATTGCCAGAAGAGCAGGAACCATTTCGGACTGCTGCTATTAGCGCAGATCAGTGAAGATTAGTGTTCCAGGATTTTCTCCAAAAAAGTCAGGAACAGAGGATTTGGAACACTGATCTGCGCTAATTTACGCTAATCATTGCCAGAAGAGCAGGAACCATTTCTGACTGCTCCTATTAGCGCAGATCAGTGAAGATTAGTGTTCCAATCCCGGTTCTGTTAATCGTGCGAAGCAGACAGTATCTGCATCGATCTCGTCGTCTCAACGTCCTGGCGGATCTGTTGTACCAGGCGTTCGATGGAATCAAATGACTGCAACGGGCGAATTTCAGACAGCAGATCCACCTGTAAAGTTTTGTCATAAAGATCGCCGCTGAATCCATCGATATGACACTCCACTTTTTCACGATGCTCACCAAATGTAGGATTCGGGCCAATGCTGACCGCCACCGGATAACATTTGCCATCGAGCTTCGTCTGACCGCCGTAGACTCCGTGGGCCGGCAACAGTGTGGCAACTTCGGCGAGATTGGCTGTAGGAAAACCGAGGCTGGCACCACGGCCTGCTCCGCGTCGTACAACTCCCCTCATGCGGTATGGGTGTCCCAACAGATCCGTCGCCTGTCGCAGGGCTCGACTGCAGAGAAGTTCACGAATGCGGCTCGATGAAATGAGCTGCCCGTTGATTTCGACCGGACTCACAATGCGGCACAGCACAGACGCCCTCTCGCATAATCCCTGCAATAAGGCCGTGTCGCCCTTTCGGTCACGCCCGAACCGAAAGTTTGGCCCTTCGACCACACCTTTTGCGTGAAACGTATCCACAATCACAGCGTGAAAGAACTCCTCGGCCGTCATTTCCAAAAAAGTTTTTGTGACGGGCAGCACAATCACCGAATCTGCGCCGGCAGCGCGCAGCAATTCTATTCGATCCTGAACGGTCGTCAGAATCGGCGGCATGAACTCAGGACGCAGCACGGCGATCGGATGCGGATCAAACGTAACGGCCACGGCCTGAGCACCCTGCTCTGCCGCCAGCTCCCGCAGCGCAGCAAGCATCATGGTATGGCCCAGGTGAACTCCGTCAAAGTTTCCGATGGCCACGCAGCCGTGCAGTTGCGCGGCGGTCATTGAATGAGAAAATATGTTCATGGATCCTGTATTGTAAAATTCGTCGCGCAAGCCAAATTCCGCTGCACAGTTTCACAACCTGAAGTTTATAAAGCCTTGATCGCCCGTCGAACAGACTCAGAAGACACGGATTCTGAACTTCTCTGTGACAACGGATTCAGCGCAGCAGGCTGATGTCTTTACTCCAACAGCGAATCCGGTACAGTGGTGCTATTTGTTTCCTCAACAAGCTTGGTGCCGGCTTCGCCCGCAACCCAGGCGAGCGGTGGGTGTCAGCCCACTGGTCTGCGATTCGCCTGACTCAGACGCGCCGAGGAATCGCAACGTACCGGGAAGCTGACGCATCCCGCTCGCCGAAGGAATCTTCTTACAGCACCACTCTGAAAATCCTCACAAGGAATCCATTCTATGTTGCGTACTTCTCCAGTTCTGCTCATGCTGGTTCTTGCTGCGAGTCTTTCAGCCGATGAATCAATCAGGCATTCGTTCTTTATCGCAGGGCCGTCATTCACAGGCATCATTTCTGAAGACGGCTCCGCAGAATGGAACGCTGGCAAAGCCGGGGCACGAGATGGGTTTGTTCTGCCGAACGGCAATGTACTCATCGCCTGGGGCGACGAAGTCAAAGAACTGACCCGTAAACACGACGTTGTGTTTCACTATGCGAAGTCTGCAGAAAACGGTGAGATCGGCACGGCGCAGCGTCTGGAGAACGGTCGCACGCTCATCACCGAGCTGGGCAGGAATCCGCGACTCCTTGAAGTCAATGCTGACGGGAAAATTGTCGTCGAAGTGCCCCTGCAGCCGGAAACCGACAATGCTCACATGCAGACTCGGATGGCGCGCAAGTTAGCGAATGGCAATTACCTTGCACCGCATCTGCTGGCTTTTAAGGTGAAGGAGTACACGCCGGACGGCAAAGTTGTGCAACAGTTTTCAACCGATCTGGAAGAACTTGGCGGACGCGCTTCTGAGAACTGGCCGTTCACGGCCATCCGTCTGGCCAACGGTCACACGCTTGTCAATCTGACTCATGGAAACAAGACGGTTGAACTGGACGCCGAAGGCAACGTCGTCTGGAAAATCAGCAACGAGGACTTCCCGGACGTGCGACCGTTCGCGGATCCGTGCGGAGCCCAGCGGCTTCCCAACGGCAACACAGTGATCTGCAGTTACGCATCTCAGGAAGCCATCAAAGTCTTTGAAGTGACTCCCGAAAAGAAAATCGTCTGGAAATACACCGGCCCGCACCGCGCCCACGAGATTCAGATTCTGACAACGAATGGCACACCAGTGGAAGGCCTGCCGTTGAAGTGACAATGCGCTAATAGCTCGGAGCACAGCAACTTTGTGGTGGGCAACTATCGCAGCATTTACCCCCGTATACTGAAAGATTCAGATCAGGACGCTGCGTTTCCTCGGCTCGAATACCTGTCGAATCTTATACTTGTCTGGTGCGCGCCGACGGAGCGGCTCGCCTGCACAGGGTTGCCGCTCCGTCGGCGGACATCACTCTCCGGATCGAACTTCATTTGTCGCTGAATGCAGAAATGCCCTTCAGAACGTGAATAAGGCATGTTTTCCGGACGGGAGCGTTCGTAATGGCAGTAATTTACTCCGGCATTGACCGACAGACGGATGGTCGATTGCCGCAGGCGGTTGCGTCGATAGACTTTACCGCATCGTGGAAACGGCACGAAAAGTGGATTCAGGAAACGGGGGCTGCAATGTGGCAACACGATGCAGCAAGAACAGGAATACTTATGGCGAATGTGCTGGTGATCGACGACGACCGAACTGTCGGTGAAATGGTAAGACGGTCGCTGGAGAAAATTGGACTGAACGTCGTGACCGCAGTCAACGCGGATATGGGGATCAAGTCCATACGCACCGAATCACCGGAAGTCGTACTGCTTGACATCGTGCTGCCAGGCACTTCCGGCCTGGATGTGTTTCAGCGAATTCGCGAAATTGACCGGAAACTTCCTGTCATTTTCATTACTGCCGGCAGCGACAGCGCGACAGCCATCAGGGCAATGCAGCTGGGCGGATTTGACTATGTCACAAAGCCGCTCGACCTACCGGTACTGAACGATCTTGTCGAAAAAGCCGTCGCCACCCGACGGATGATGAATACGCCGGTGGCGCTGCACATGAGCGACGAAGATCTTCCGGATACAGAATCATTCGTGGGTCGCAGTCCCGCGATGCTGGAAGTCTTCAAACTGATCGGGCGCGTTGCAGCTCAGATTGTTCCGGTGCTGATTCGCGGCGAGAGCGGGACGGGCAAAGAGCTTGTGGCGAGGGCGATTTATCAGAACAGTGCGCGGGCCAGTGAATGTTTCATGGCAGTGAATTGCGCAGCGCTGCCCGACGCCTTGCTGGAGAGCGAACTCTTCGGCCATGAAAAAGGGTCGTTCACGGGGGCGGACAGACAACGGATCGGCAAGTTCGAAGCCTGCAATGGCGGCACTATTTTTCTGGATGAAATTGGAGACATGTCGCCGCTTGTCCAGGGCAAGGTTCTGCGGCTCCTGCAACAGCAGGAATTTGAACGGGTTGGCGGCAACAAAACCATTCGCACCGACGTTCGAATCGTGACCGCCACGAATCTGGATCTGGATCAAATGGTAGCAGACGGAGAATTCCGCGAAGATCTGTTCTATCGCCTGAACGGAATTACAATCACGCTGCCACCACTGCGAAAACGCGGCGACGACATTTCGCTGCTGCTGTCGTACTACCTGAAGGTCTGCGCAAAGGAAATGAACCGGCAGGACTGTGAAGGAATCTCGCCGGAAGCACTCGAACTGCTGAAAGCCTATTCGTGGCCTGGGAATGTGCGGGAAATGCAGAGTATCGTACGGCAGGCGCTGTTGAATGCGACAGGACCGGTCATTGTGCCGTCGTTTCTGCCGCTGGACGTAGCTGCCGGGGCCAAATCAATGACGGCTGCAGATCGTTCGGCGGACAATCCAACAGGCGTTGCATCCGACCTTGCACCGTTCGTGAATCACCGCCTTAAGTCTGAATCTCGCGATCTCTATGCCGAAACACTAGAGCAGATGGAACGGTATCTCATCACTCGCGTCCTGCAGGTGACTGAGGGAAACCAGACCAAAGCCGCTGAGATTCTGGGGATCACTCGCGGCAAGATCCGCGATCGCGTGAATCTGTTTTCGATCGTGCTGGATACAACGGTGTCGCTGGAGGAATGACATCGCTGAGCAAGGAGGCTTGGAAATTGGGTCAGGAACCAATAGCCAAATGGCCCGGAGGGTGTTCCACACTATTGGTTCCTGACCCCTTTTCCAAGCCCGGACTCGGGCGTTTTCGACAGACAGGCAAAGTTGATGCCCACAGAATCAGCGAGAATCAACAACGATTTCAACCCCGACAATTCCACGTCCGGCGAACTCTGGGATCCCAATGTGGCACTGCGTCGCATGGGGGACGATTCAGAATTGCTGTGCAGCATGGTCGACTATTTTCTGGAAGATTCGCCGGTGCTTCTGCTTCAACTCCATGATCTGATAAAGGTCGGCGATGCAGCGGAATCAAGTCGTGTTGCTCACAGCCTGAAAGGATTATGTGCCAACTTCGAGGCACAGGCTGCGATCAAAGTTGCGGCCGACACGGAGATCGCATGCCGTGACGGGAATTTTCCCGATGCCGTGCCACTTTTGAATTCACTGAATGAAGAAATCCTTAAACTTGTGCCGTCGCTGACAGCGTGGCAAAGCAGGCAATCCAGGTGATGACGAGCCGGTTCTGCTTCGCGTGGTTGCGGATGGCACGTCCAAAGTCGTCATTCGCTCCGCAAAAGAACGCTGCATTCGCGGCGCGAAAGGCGACAATGGCAACCGCGAGCGGTATAATCGTCATGCTGAGAAGATTGAAGAACGCGACCTGTTTCTCACTTGAAGTTGCGTAAGCTGGAATCTCATTTCCCCTGAGGAATTGACGTTGGCCGAAACCTCACACCGCAGATGGCAAAAGAGCAGTCTCGAAGCGGCCGTAGCCAGCGCAGTCATTTGCATCCTCATTACCAGTGGAACGATGACGTTCCAGAGTATTCTGCGGATGCAGAGCAACGCAAAGTTGGTCGAGCAATCCCATGAGGTCTTGAGCGCCCTCGATCACCTCGAATCGTTTGTCAAAGACGCTGAACCGGGAACACGAGGTTTCTTCCTCACCGGGGAAGCAGAATACCTTGCTCATTTCGAAGCGGCGACGCAGAACATCAGTCGTCTTGTGCAGGAATTGTCAGTCCGGACTGCAGAAAACGACCGGCAGCCGTCCGGGATCGACTCACTGCAGGAGCTGATTGAAAAAAAGTCGATTGTACTCAATGCGATCATTCAGCAGCGACGCGAAAAAGGGATGGACTCCGCAGGGGAAACTTTGAAAACCGACACCGGCGACCAGATCATGGATGAAATACGCAGGCAGATCTCTGAGATACGTGCCAGCCAGGACCAACTGCTTGATCGTCGCTATCTGGCAACTGCTCAGGCGTACGAAACGGCACTCTGGACCGCATTGATTTCGACCCTGACCGGACTTTCCCTTGTCGCTGCAGTGTTCTTTTCGGTGCAGTACAGCCGAAAAAAGACTGAAGCAGCTGCAGCTGTCCTGTTCGTCGAACGTGAACGACTGCAGGTCACGCTCGCCAGTATCGTCGATACGCTGGGTGAGCTCGTTGTCGTGCTTGACAGAGACATGAAGGTGTTGCATGTGAACCGTGCTTTTTCAAATACATTTCAGATCGCCGACGACCGGATACTCGGTCGTTCCATTTATCAGCTTGACGGAGGTCAGTGGAATCTGCCGATTCTTCACTCACTGCTCGATGACACGCTCAGCCAATCGACTCCTGCGTCTCATGTGGAAATTGAACAGCATCTGACGCAGATCGGACGCAAAGTTCTGCGCATGACGGCCAGCCGTTTCGCAGCCGGAAGCGAACGCCGGGAAGCCGTCCTGCTGGTGATGTCGGATGTCACCGAGGAACGAATTCTGGAAGAAGCGAACCTTCGGCAGGATCAGCAGATGCGATGGTTCCTTGAACAGATCAAAGACTACGCGATCTTCACGATGGACGCCGATTGCAGAGCCACGAGCTGGAATCAAGGCGTCAAAGAAGTGCTTGGGTTCGACGAAGATGAATTCATCGGGCGCGATATCCGGAAACTTATTTTCACGACAGAGGCCCAGGCGGAAGGTATTCCTGAAACAGAATTTACGCTGGCGGCTCTCGATCAACGCGCTAGTGACGATCGATGGATGATGCGAAAAGATGGTGAACATTTCTGGGCGTCCGGAATCACCACGTCGATCCGGGACAATCACGGTCACCTGATCGGTTACAGCAAGGTGATGCGAGACCTCACAAGTCGCAAGCGCGCACAGGACGAATTGGCTGAAATTGCAGCAAGGCTTTCGGAAATGGATCGCCGAAAGAATGAGTTCCTCGCGACACTCGCTCATGAACTTCGTAATCCACTCGCTCCCATCAAAAACGCCGTGCAGCTTATGGGGATGTTGAAGCTCGATCCGGAACTCGTCGAGCTGCGCCAGATGATGGCTCGACAAGTGGAACAACTCGTCCGGCTGATCGACGATCTCCTCGACGTCTCACGGATCAGTCGAGGCAAGATTGCACTTCGCAAAGAGGTGATCGAACTGAAAACCGTCATTGATGCTGCCGTGGAAAGCTCTGCCACTTTCATTGCAGAAAGCGGACAGCAACTGACGATCAGGATCGACGACAACACGCCAATCTTCGTCAATGCCGATCCGTCGCGTCTGACGCAGGTCGTGTCGAACCTGCTCAATAATTCGGCGAAATACAGCGCTGCCGGGTGTCGGATTGAACTTTCAGTGTCTCTTGAAGACCACGTTGCCGTGATCTGCGTGAGTGACAACGGGATCGGAATTGCCGCCGATCGGCTCGCGGACATTTTCCAGATGTTCTCTCAGGTTGATGATTCGCCGGAACGCGGCAGTCCCGGTCTGGGGATCGGCCTGACCCTGGTCAAAACGCTCGTCGAATTGCATGATGGAACGGTGATCGCCGAAAGTGAGGGAGTTGGGAAAGGAAGTGTGTTTACAATCCGGCTTTCGGCCACTGAAGCGCCTGGACCTCAGCACTCGCCAACGTCAAATGAACACGAGTCAAAGCCCGTTCGACGATTCCGCGTTCTGGTTGTCGAAGACATGCGAGCGCTACGAGAGATGATGGCTCGATTGCTGAGTAAACTGGGGCATGAAGTTGAATTTGTCGAGAACGGTACGCTCGCACTTCAAAAGCTGAGTCAGAGATTACCCGAAGTAATTTTTTCCGACATCGCAATGCCAGGTATAACGGGATACGAACTGGCTCAACATATTCGCCAACGACCCGATTCATCCGGCATCTACCTTGTGGCACTCACAGGATTCGGTCAATCGGCAGACCGCGAAAAGGCACTCCAGGCAGGATTTGATGAACACATGATTAAGCCCGTTGATATCGCGGCTCTACAGGCACTGTTCGAAAAACTATCGACGGGACACAGGGTCGCGGAGTGAAATCGCTTAGGGCGCGCCCTAAAAAATGAGCCTCTCTGAAACCAGAGAGGCTCATCGTCTTTGTCGTTTCAAACAACTGGCGGATGCCAACTCGATTACTTCGTTGACGTCTCGACCTTTTTCAGTTCGGCCTGCTCTTTGCTGAGACCCTGTTTTGCTTCAGCCAGGTCAGTTTCTTCTTCCGACACAGCCTTCTTCGCAGACGCCAACTCATCCTGCAGGTCCGTGCGATTGTCGTCGGTCGCATTCTTGAGTCGAATTTCAGCAGCAGTCACTTCGGCCTGTGCATCGACCAATTCCTGCTCCTGGGCAGTCACTTCGGCTTCGCACTTTTGTACTTTTTTACGGCTGTCAGCAATTGCATTTTGCTTTGTTTCCTCAAAATTCCGCTTTGCGTCAGTCACCGTCTCGTCCGCGTCTCGCTTAGCTTCTGCAATGTCCGCTTCGCGTTGAGCCTGAGCGTCGGCGATCTCTCTCCGTCCCTCTTGAGTCGCTTCAACGACATCGGAACGTTCATCGGCAACGTCTCCGTCAAATTCTCTCGCAGCGTTATTGACATCTCTCTTCTCTTCGTTGATGTCATCAGTCACGATTTTCCGTGTCTCGTGAAGCGTCTCATCACCTTCCTGGCGAGCGTCGGCGACCATCGTGTCGGCATCTCGCTGTGCTTCCTGATAATCAGATTTCGCCGTCTCGACGTCTTCCGCTCCTGTACCGCAACCAGCCAACATTCCACAGGCGGCCGCAGCTGGAATCATCATTGATAATTTCATTTCACTTCTCCATTCATTGTTTACTGGAACTGTGGAAACACAGTT